>Ga0181532_10005367_pt1 | contig 10911 bp, 8 predicted proteins | sample PEATcosm2014_Bin_33_FD_119768 | JGI IMG/M metagenome (GOLD analysis project Ga0181532, IMG submission 119768) | Peatland microbial communities from MTU Mesocosm Facility, Houghton, MI, USA - PEATcosm2014_Bin11_30_metaG | ecosystem: Environmental > Terrestrial > Soil > Wetlands > Peat | place...
CTCGGCGCATCGCGCTTCAGGCGGTGGTGCATCTCCACGATCTCCAGGTCGAAGCCCGGCCCAAGGATTTCCGCCGCCTTGCGGGTCAGCCAAAATAGCGTGTTCACACCCGTGGAGAAGTTCGCCGACAGCACTATCGGTATCTGTGATTGGCAATTGGCAATCTGCGTCTTTCCCTCGTCCGAGTGGCCCGTGGTGCCGACGACCATCGCCTTCTTGTGCGCGGCGCAAAGCGCGGCAATGGCTGGCGTCGCGCTATGTGAGCTGAAGTCAATGACGACCTCGCCCTTCTCGATCACTGCTTGCAGGTCGTCCCCCTTGTCAATCTGGCCCACGATTTGCAGTTCGGGGGAGTGGGCGGCGCAGGCGACCAGCGCCCGCCCCATGCGGCCCTTGGAGCCAGTAATGATAATCTTGGTCATAGGTGATACCTGAAACCTGGAACGATATGCGTTAAACGTGCAAGCACGCGGCACGCCTCACGAGCCAGATGACAGGAGATAAAAGTCGGGGCAAGGACATGGAAATGCAGCGCCAGGGAATGGGAATCAGTTGGCCCTGAGCCGGAAGAATTGGATTGACGTGGTATTTGTGACGATGGCGGCATACGAGTTCGCGTTCGTGATCCGCACGCCCCCCGCCGTCTTCCAGCCGGAATTTGGAGTGTCACCGCTTTCTAACACGCTTGACACACCGTTATTTGTCCACGCCAGCGTGACAGTCTGCGCGCCCCCCTGTGATTGGATGCCCGCCAGATGCAGGCTCGGCGGCAGAAGCACGACCTTAACTGCCACGGCTTGGGAGGACACGTCGCCTGCCAGATACAGGGTATTCCCTTGGATACCGATCCCCCGGACCTCGAGATTTGTAAGGCCCGCGCCGAGCCCGGAGTTAATGGGTCCCAAGTTTACAAAGGACTGCGCCGTCCCGCGCCAGACGCCTAAACACACCTGCCCATTGATGGTTGCCGTCCCGGCTTGCAGGGTATCCGTCGTTGCCAGCGCGGACGAAGTCGTCGCGCCGCTCGGGTGAAGGCTGACGAAGGACTGGGAGCTTCCCGACCACATCGCCGCCTTGGTGATAAATTCATTATACAACTGGTAGAATCCAGCCTGGTTGGTGCCGCCGGCGGCGACGGCTCGCGTCCAAACCACCGAGGTGCTGTTCCACCACTCGGGGCCCAACTCGACAAACGAAGCCGCGGTGCCGGCCCAGAGGCCCGCGTATTCGTTGCCACTGCCGTACTTCGTCACGCCGCCTACCTGAATGGAACCGGTCGTGGCGTAAGCCTGCGAACTCTTCCAGGCCGCCGGATGCAGGTCCACGCACGAGCCGGCGCTGCCCGACCACAGCACCGCGTGGACGCCGCTGGAGGGATTGGTGGGATCGCACCATCCCACCTGTTGTGCGGAGCCGACGCCCAGCGCCTCGGCGGAACTTGCCCACGACGGAGTCAGGTCCACGAAGGATGCGGCCGTCCCGGCCCAAAACGCGGCGCGGCTCTTGCCGGCGATGCTGGCGTAACCGACCTGTTGTCCCGCAGCGGCCGCGTCAACCCAGGAGGTGGCGGCGGCGGCAGGGTGCAGGTCAACCATCGAGCCAACGGTCCCGGACCACAGAGCCGCATGATACGTTGTGCCGTTGTAGTAATACTGGCCGGCCTGTTGCGTTTCCCCTGCGGCATTGGCGTAGGAGTACCAGGCCGATGCAGGGTGCAGGTTGGCCCATGTGACTATGATTTGACCGTTGACCTGAAGTCCCGCAACCGAGCCCACGGCAAGCAACAGCCAGGTTTTCTCCCAAATACGGCTGCTCATTCGAATAGTTCTAATCATAGTAAGTCCTTTTCTGACAGGTAACTCGGCAAGTGTCCTCACTCGCGTTTGACGCAGCGGCATCCCCTCCTGAACCGCTGGGTGTCGTAATGCCGCAAAGTGGCTTCCCGCCGGTCTTCGCGGTTCATCAGGTGAGGCATAGCCCCGGCGCCTTGCAAGTGCACTTTACGCAGCACGCCCCCGCAGTAGCAACTCCCCAAGTCATTGTCAATGACGAGAGAGGCCCCACGTTTCGACTCCTACTTGAGAACGCCCACCGCCTTCATAGTGGCCCGGAGCGCCTCGCGGTTCTTGGAACTCATCGGGACCAGCGGGAGGCGGTATTCCTCCTCAATCTGGCCGAGCATGGCCAGCGCGGCTTTCACCGGCACCGGGTTCGTCTCAAGGAACAGGTCCTTGAAGAGCGGGTAATACTTCTGGTGGAGCTTGAGCGCCGCACGCGTATTGCCTGCGGCATAGGCTCTGACCATTTGCGCGACTTGGCGGGGGATGACATTCGACGCCACGCTGATGACGCCTTGGGCGCCGACCGCCATGAAGGGCAGGGTGAGCGAATCGTCGCCGCTCATGATCTCGAACCGTGGCCCGAGCGCCGCGCGCAACTGGCTCACGCGATCCGCGCTGCCTCCCGCTTCCTTGATGCCGATGATCGTCTTGCAGTCGTGCGCCAGGCGTTTGACGGTGTCCACGCCAATCTCGATGCCGCACCGCCCCGGAATGCTGTAGAGCACGATTGGCAGCCGGCTGCACCGCGCCACCTCCCGGAAATGCTGAAACAGCCCCTCCTGCGTCGGCTTGTTATAGTAAGGCGCCACTTGGAGCGAGCCGTCGGCTCCGGCCTTCTCGGCGCGTGCCGTGAGTTGAAGGGCCTCGCTCGTCGAGTTGCCGCCTGTGCCGGCGAGCACCTTGATCCGCCTCCGCGCAAACTTCACCGACAGCGCGATGATGTGGATGTGCTCGTCATAATCCACGGTCGGAGACTCCCCGGTCGTGCCGACCGGCACGATCCCATCCACGCCGCCGCGCACCTGCGCCTGGATCAGTCGTTCCAGCGCCGCTTCATCAATCTTGCCCCTTCTAAAGGGCGTCACAATGGCCGTGTAAGTTCCGGTGAACATGCTAGACATCCATCCTTCCCTCGAAAACAAACTGTGCGGGACCGCTCAGCCTTACCTCGGCGAACTGCCCGTCCGCGTCTTTGAAGCTGACATCTAATTCCTCTCCGCCCTGGACCTGCACCTTTACGGGCGACGTGAAGCCGTGCAGCCGTGCCGCGATCAGCGCCGAAGCCGTCACGCCCGTGCCGCAGGCCAGCGTTTCGCCTTCGACGCCGCGCTCGTATGTCCGCACCCGGATGTGGTTCGGCCCGAGCCGCTGCACGAAATTTACGTTAGTGCCTTTCGGGCTGAAGTGCGCGTGGCGGCGGATTTCAGGGCCGAGCTGCTGCACCATCGCCCGCTCCGCATCGGGCACGAACAGCACCGCGTGTGGCACGCCCGTATTGATCGAATGAATCGTCTGCGTCCCCACCGAGAGCGGCACTTGCTGATTGAGCCGCAACTCAACCGGCGGGGTCAAGCTGACGGTGACGCGCTCGCCCTGGAAGCTGGCCGTGATGACGCCTGCTTCCGTCTCGAACTTAAGCCCGCTTTTCACCCCGGTCAGCTTTTGCACGAAGCGCGAGAAGCATCGTGCGCCATTGCCGCACATCTCGCCGGTGCTGCCGTCGCTATTGTAGAATTCCCAAGCCCAGTCCGCTTGGCCCGAGGCCGATGGCACCAGCAGCAAAACTCCGTCCGCCCCCACGCCGCGATGCCGGTCACAGACGCGCACCACCTGGTCGCCGGAAAGCCTGATCTTCCGTGCCCGGTTATCAATGAGCACAAAGTCATTCCCTGCGCCATTCATCTTGGTGAAATCCAATACCATCGGGGTAGAGGGTAATGTGGCGAGTGGCGGGTGTCGAGGGGTGAGTAGGGAGTAAGGGCAGGCCGAGGGGGGTCTGGTCACCGCCACCAAGTAGCGGCGGGCATCTTGCCTGCCGTAGAGGGCGGCATCTTGCCGCCCGGACCGGCGACCCCTTACACGCCGACGAGCTTCCCGCCGGGCAGGATGCCCGGCTCTACGGCAGGCAAGATGCCCGCCGCTACGGTGAATAAGCCGGCAGAGTGCGGGTGGTCCGGACGATGGCGGCGAGCCCTACGGCTTCGGCGTGGGGACGGTCAACGGCAACTCCAGCCACGCCAAGCCGATGTCGCGGTTCATGTGGCTGAGACTGGTACCGCCGGGTGCATCGTAGAAGATCGCAAGCCGCCGCCCCACCTTCACCACCGAGGGCAAGCCCACGCAGCGCTTGGACCACGTGCAGTTCCGGCCATCCAGCACGATGGCCTTATCCGCTGCATTCCAGTGGTTCAGGTCGTGCGTCCAATACACCCATACGGCGTCGGTGAACTCGCCGCCGTCCAGGCCGATGTGGTTGGTGAAGAGGAACCACGTCTTAGTGGCCGGCTCATAATAGAGGGAAGAGTTCTCCACTTGCTCCTCTATGGGGACGAGCGGCTGCGGATCGGGCGTCCAGGCTCCATCCAGGTCGTGCGTGCGCGCGATGCTCAACGTGCGTTGCACGCAAGGATTGCCGGCCTTCATGGTAGTGGCGCTGAAGAACATGAGGTAGGCGTCGCCGAGCTTAACCACCTGCCCGGGGCTGGCCGTGATTGAATAGTAAGTGTCCGGCTTGGTGCGGAACGGCACTACGTCCTTTTGCTTCGTCCACGGCCCCGCAGGCGAGGCGCCTTTGGCTTTCATGGTCAGGTACGGGAACGATGGAACGAGGTCAGGCGCGGGCGAGGTATGCGGCGTGCCCAGGTAAAACATGTGCCACGTCTTGCCGTCGAAGTAGGTCACGCCGTAGGACGCTGAGGCTGAATCCATCTCCTCCTTGCTGCCGAAGTCCAGCACGGGCCCTTTCTTCTCCCAGTGCACCAGGTCCTTGCTGGTAGCCAGGCAGGCCAGCCAGCCCTTCGGTCCGGCGCCATCGTAGTGCATGTAGTAGGTGCCGCCGGCTTCGTAAACCCATACATCGCGCGCGCCTCGCGCGTCGCACTGGCCGGGGCCGTCGCCGTGCTTGAGCACCACGCCCTGGTCCTTGGCATCCATCCGCAGCTTCGCCTCGGGCCGGCCATCCGCGTATTGGGAGGCGAGACAAACAGACAGCGAGGCGACTGCTATCACTGCGTAAGCGATCAACATTCTCATAGAAGTGGCACTTCCCTTTTCCCTGCTCCTCGCCGCAAAGTCAACCTGAAGGATGGGAGACGGAGCCTCGGTGCGCTTGATGTTCTCGACAACCAGCCCCTCGGGCGTAATGTGTATTGCATGAGCGAGACCTTGCAGTATCTCACTGACGAGTCCGGCAAGAAGACCGCCGTGGTGCTCCCGATCAGCGCCTACGAGAAGCTGCTGGAAGACCTGGATGACCTGGCCGCCATCGCCGAGCGGCGCGAGGAGCCGACCATTCTACACGAGCAGTTCAAAGCCGAGCTGAAGCGGAACGACCGGTAGGGCTTGGCGTTACGTTCGGCCGTACTGCTTCGTGAATTCCCACGGCGCGCGGTATTGGGGGACGGCCAGACGTGCGGCCTCCTTATCGCCGACAATGCTCTCGGTGACGGGGTCAAAGTGGATAGAGCGGCCCAGCTTGAGGGAGAGCAGGCTCAGCATCACCGGCACATGCACACGGATGTGGTAGGCAGGGTTGCAACTTGGCTGCTGGCGGGATTTGATGCAGTCGAGCCATTCCCGCTCGTGGCCGGGCGAAGGGGGAATTGCTTGCGGCGGCGGGGACGCATCCTTCATTCGGTCGCCTTCGGGCACGACTTTGCACGTATCGTAATCGGCGAACAGCGTGCCGTCGGTACCGTGGAAATAGATGCCCAGCCGTTGATGAGGTTTGGGCTCGCCCTGCAGGTCGAAGCCGTAGCTGTTGGTGAGTGAGGACATCCAGGTCAGCGTGAGATTCGGGTATTGCCAGAGGACCTCATGGTTGTCATATGCGTCGCCGTCACCCTTGACGATGAAGCGGCCTCCGGAGGAACTCGTCTTGAGAGGGAAGCCGAGGTCGAGCGCCCAGATCGCCAGGTCAATGACATGCGGCGCCATGCCTGGCGTCCAGCCGCCACTGAAAGCCATCCAGGAGTTGTGGTAGTAACCGTTGGCGACGAGGTTGGAATTGAACGCGCACTTAAGCGCGGGGCCGCACCAGAAGTCCCAATCCAGGCCCGCGGGTGGCTGGGCGGGCGGGCAGTAACCGATGCCTTCAGGGCCCTGGTTCATGACATTGAACGCCCGCACGGTGCCGACTCCACCGAGCTTGCCTGACCGAACGAACTCGACCACGCGCCGGTAGTTCTCGGAGGCGTGCTTCTGCGTGCCGATCTGGCAAATACGGTTGTGCTTCCTCACGGCATTACGGACGGCGAAACCCTCCGCCAGGTGCAGGGTCATCGGCTTCTGCAAGTAGATGTCTTTGCCGGCTTCACAGGCGGCAATCGCCAAGAGAGCGTGCCAGTGCGGCGGGGTGGCGATAATGACGGCGTCGAGGTCCTTCTGGGACAGCATCTCCCGGAATTCGCGATAGCCCTTGCACGTGTCCTTAAACTGCTGGACGACCGCGTCGCGATGCGCGTCCCAGACGTCGCAGGCAGCGGTCACCACGACATCAGGTTGGCTGGCGCAAGCGGCAAGGTTGGCCCGCCCGAAATTGCCGCAGCCGATAATCCCGAGATGAATGCGGCCGTTGGGGGTTGCAGGCGCTTGCGGCGCCGGCTCAGCAGCGGCCAGCGGGCGTGCGGCGAAACCGATGGCGGTAATGGTCGCGGCTTTCTCGAGGAAGTCGCGACGCGTAAGGGAAGGGCTCTGCTTCATATTGCTCAATCTCCTAGAACATATACATACCCGTCGCCCACGCTGACTACGATCTCGCTTTTGCCGTCGCCATTGACGTCGGCAATGATCGGCGTGCCGACGGGTGCGTCGAAGTGCTTGCGCCAGACAATCTCGGCGAGGTCTCCGCCGTCACCCACAGCCAACAGGTTGCCGTCCTGGCCGCCGAGGACGAATTCGGCTTCGCCATCGCCGTTCACATCACCGCTGACGATGCCGCTGGCAGCCGTGGGGAGCTGCAGCTTCCAAAGGTGCGTGCCGGTGGCGACGTCAAAGCAGACCAGCGCGCCATCCGCTTCCATTTGTCCTCCACGCCAACCGCGCGTCCTGGAGGGTGGCAGGAGCCCTTCATTGAAACCCGAATTGCCGGCACGCAAGGGCCACCGTTCGGTGGGCAGATATTCGTGCCAGAGTCCGCGTTTGCCGTCCAGCGAGATGCTGGCCCGGCAACTGTAAGCCCCGCCGAGATATACTACAGGTTCATCACCCTCGCGGCTCAGCACTGCCGGCGAGGCATAGGCCGCCCACCAATTGAGTAACGGTTGCAGGTTGACCGGCCCGACCAGCAGGTTGCCGGTCCTGCCGTCCGCGACACAGTAGTAGTCCGGATTGCAGAAGAGCACATCGTCGGCGCCGTCGTGGTTGAGGTCCCACACGGAGACGCGCCCGCCCAGCGGATGGAAATGGCGCTCAATGCCGGGCACCTCCTCGCGCTGCCAAACCATCTTGCCGGTGCGCCCGTCCAGCACGTAGGTGCGGGCCGCGGGCTTGGTGGCGTAAGTGAAGACGTCGAGGTGCTTGCCGCCGGTGAAGTGGCCCACGGTGAAGAAGTGAGGGCGTTCACTGTATTGGCCGCAAGCGCCGCTACGCGGGAAGGTAAAACGCCAGAGCACTTCCTTCGTCGCGTCGCGGGCCTGCACCCAGAGGTTGCCGTCCATACCGCGACCGCCTGTCAGGACGCATGGCTTGCCGTCGCCCAGCAGATCGCAGATGACCGGCACCTCAGACGAAGGGAACGCTTCCACGCGCCGCAGCTTGCCTTTTGCCAGGCGAAGCACGGTCACATTCGTGTTGTCATAAAGCAGGAGGTTGTTTCGCCCCTTGCCCTCCAAATCCGCCGCCAGCAGATAAGGCAACATCGTGCCTCGCTGGGGCGGGATTCCTTTCGGCAGCGCATGCGGCTTCTCTTCCGGCGGCCTCCCCGGTTTGGGGACGAGCTGGCCCTCCTTATTCACGCCCCACGCCTGGACGGCAGGCCCGTTGGTGGTGAAGAACTCCAGCCTGCCATCGCCATCCACGTCGGCGGTGGTGGGCCACTGGAGATTCACCGCGTTGTAGGCGAAGAAGCGACGGTCGCTCGGCTCACCCGGCCCGCCCGGATGCAACAGGAAGCGGCCCTTCGAGGTCCAGATTTGCTCCATACGCCCCTCGCGCAGCCGCCACACTTCGCTGCTCTCCGGCGGATCGTATTCCAGGTTGCGGCTGCGGACGCAGAGCAGCGCCCGCGGCCCGTTCGTGCCCCAGATCGGGACGGACGCCAGCGGCACAAGGTCGGGCAGTTGCGCCTTTTCCGCCCCCGACGCCGCGTCGAAGACGAACAGATGCCAGCGCTTGTCGGTCAGCCCGTCGAACAGCCCGGTCACGATCTCCTTGTGCCCGTCGCCCGCCAGGTCCGTGATCGGCTCGGAAGGCATCTGCAATGAGCGGGCTTCCGTCGTGACCGGGTCCGGCCAACCGCGCGTCCATGCGAGCTGCAGCTTCCCGCCAACATTGCGCAGCACGTCCACGTGCTTGGTGCGGGAGATGTTCACGAAGTCAAGCTTGCCGTCGCCGTCCACGTCCACCAGCTCGTTCCAGCCATACTGCCGCGCGTTGGCGCCCTGGGGGTCCCAGGTCGTGTGGGACACCAAGGCGCCCGTGGCCAGCTCGATGTTCCAGACGTGGCACCAACTGTCCACCACCGCCTGGAACCGGCCATCGCCATTCAGGTCGGCGACCATCACCGCGGGGTAATAGACAGTGAACTCTGAGGGAGTCCACGCCCATTCCTGTTTTGCGGCCTTCCCATCGAAGCTCCAGAGCGAGAATTGCCCGTTCAACTTCGCTGCCCCGGTCTCGGACTGGCACATGGACGTGACCAGGAAGATTTGTTTCCCCTTCCGGTTGGGCAGATACGGACCACAGTTCCCGTGCCAGGAGTAATCGCCGGTGCTGATCTCGATGGCCGCGCGCTTCTCACCGGTGCGGCCATCCAGGATCAGGTACGCTTGCCGCGTGATGCCCATGTGCCCCGCCACGGCAATGACCTCATTCTGTCCATCACCGTCAAGGTCCTCGACCCACTCGACGTGGTCGAGGACATAGCCCTCGGGCGCGCTTTCCCATAGCCGCTTTCCTTTCGGGTCGTATGCCGTCAGCCGTGCGCCGGCCGCGATGATGACGTCCTCCTTCTTTCCCGTGCCGCGCAGGTCGGCGAACGTGGGCGTGCCGCATTCGGCCCCCACGAAATAGCTGGCCAGCACTCTGGGCGCGGTTTTCATCGTCGCGGCCAGAGGCTGATAGCCGGTCAGTACGGCATCACGCCGCCACATCGGCCATTGCCCATCAGCCGCCGACAGAAGGCTCGCGCTCAGGAGCCAGGCCAGCGCAATTCCGCCAGCTCGAGAGGCCCCCAATTCCGTTCCCCGCACCCGCTGTCCCCTCATTACCATCCCTCCTTGGCAGCGGCCTCGGGAGCGATACCAAGCGACCGGAGCGACTGTGTCACGTGGTCCCTCACGACTTTGTCAGGATCGCTGAGCAGCCGAATCAGAGCCTTGCGGGCAGGCATGGCGTCGGCGCCAAAGGTTCCCAGGGCTTGCGCTGCCCGGGCGCGGACAAAGCCGATCGGGTCTTGCAACGCCGTGGTTAAGGCTGGCACGGCGAGCGCAGCGGGGGCCTGCGCCTCGACCAGAGCCCAAATCGCGTTGCCGCGCACTTGCCAGTAGGGGTCCTTGAGCTTTCCGAGCAAGGCGGGAATCGCTGGCTTGGCCTCCTTTCGGTAGCGGACCAGCGCAAAGGCAGCCATGTTCCGAACCTCCTGATCGGGATCGTCGAGGGCGCCGATCAATACGGGCACCACTTGCTCGGGCGCAGAGTGGATTTGGCTGAGCGTCCCCACGGCTACGACGCGAACGGCCGGATCCGCATTGGTTGCCCATCGCAGCAGAAAGGGCACGGCGTTGGTGGCCGACGGACCGGTGGTGGTAAGCGCCCGCGCCGCCGCGCGCCCCGGGGCGGTTGAGAGGTTCTGCTGATAAATCTCAATCAGGGCCGGCACGGCAGGCCAGGCCTCCTCGCCCAGGGCCTCGAAGGCCCGCGTCGCTTGCGCCCGCCGGACCTCCACCACCCTGCCATCCACGAGGGACAGCGGCAGGGCCAACTGGTTTGTCCATCCGCGGGGCCTGGCGCCAAGCCACCGTAAGAGCAGCGGCAGGCAGTTGGTCCCCATCTGGCGCACCGCCTCGTCCACTTCCGGCGTCGAGTGCTCTGAGGAGTAAGCCCTTAACCAGAGCCCCAGACGCCGGCCCTTGTAAGCAGGTTCGTATAGGCAAGAGAGTGACCACCTTACCCCCAGAGCGATGACCAGGAGCAAAAGGCCAAGGAGCAAATACCGGCGCTTGTTCATTGATTCGGCGAACGCTGCGCCTGAGCCGCGCGGTCACTGACGCAGGAATAAACAGGAGGCGCCACCACCGCACCGGAGCTGAGGGAATGAAACTCCAGACGCTCTTCTGGTTCGCGCTTCGCTGTGCCACGCAGGCCATAATCGATTTTCTGAGCATCAGTGGTCAAGAACCGAGCACGAAACAAATAAAACGGGGGATCAATGCGTAGGAAATTAAGCTCGGCAATTCGTTCCCCGTCCAGCACCACTGCCCATCCATGCTGATGCTCTACAAGTCTGGATTCTGCGGTAACCATGCAAGCCCCTAACGGAGAGCTCACTGGCCGGGAGCAGCCGCCAGTGGCGTTGCCATTGAGACTAAACTGAACCGGCTGCTCCCGGTCCAGTGCAGCGAAAAGTTATGCGCCCTCCTCGGCAGACGTATCGTAAGCGTAATGTCCCTCAACGGAGGACGCTTGTCGGGAA
>Ga0181532_10005372_pt1 | contig 10904 bp, 13 predicted proteins | sample PEATcosm2014_Bin_33_FD_119768 | JGI IMG/M metagenome (GOLD analysis project Ga0181532, IMG submission 119768) | Peatland microbial communities from MTU Mesocosm Facility, Houghton, MI, USA - PEATcosm2014_Bin11_30_metaG | ecosystem: Environmental > Terrestrial > Soil > Wetlands > Peat | place...
GTCAATATGAGTGGTGGCTACGATCCGACACAGACCTCGCAGGATTCGAAGCTCATCCAGGCGCAAATTGCGACTTACCGCAAGCTAGGTCTGGATCCCGTGCTGTGGCCTCGATCCGCCGGCTCCTGGCCGGGATACATCTTCACTTCCGAACCTCTCAATCTTCCCGCCGGACATTTTGGAGTGGGGCACGGGACCGGGGCTCATGCTCCGGATGAGTACTATCTGATCGATTCCGCCAATGCAAAGGTTGCGGGGATTGATGGGGCCGTGCGCTCCTTCGTCGAATATCTCTACGCGTTGGCTTAAAGCAGAGTGAGATGGTTATTATCGATGTTCGCACCCCAGACCACGTGATGGACTCCCCGGGCAATTGACCCCATCCGAGATTGTTCTCGGTACGGTACCTATCTGGATTACTTCCGGATCGCCGCCAACCAGGAGCGATCTACGCGGTGGGTGCGTCTTCTCGGGAGAAGCTGGCTCGAAACTGCAAGCGAGGGCACAATTTGGCAATGTGTCGACAGCCTCTGGCTAGAGTGAGCGTAGAAAATCGATGATTTCCTGTTGCTCCCGAACCGTCAGCTTATTGAAGTGTTCGATGACCTTATTGGCCTCGCTGCCGTGGCTCTGGTGAGCCCGGATGGCGTCAACTAGGTTGGAAGTACGTCCATCATGGAGGAAGAAGACGCGTTGTCCGACGCCCCAGAGCGGAGCAGTTCGGAACTCGTCGGGCCCGGCGCCGCCTTGCGTAATGCCGTCGGCCAGGCCTTTGCCCATGTGGTGCACGAGCAGGTCGGAGAAAAGATTCGCAGTTTGATTGGAAAGCGCAGCACTCGGGCTAGTCGCGGAGCCGCTCGCAATCATTGCTCCTGTGGTAAACGACGGCGTATGGCAGTGCACACACCCAACCTTCGCAAACAGGTCGCGTCCCTGTTCGCTGGACGGTGTGGGTGGAGCGGGCATGGGTGGAGCGAGCAACCGCATGAAGTTGGCAAACGCTTCGATGTCCGAGATGACCGCGGGGTTCGAAATGCCGCTCGAATTGCCGGGGGTTGAGGGACTGGTTGTAAAGTTAAGGGTGTCGTTGGGAGTGGGGTTGAAGATACAGCCTGGAGTTTCATCGCGCTCTTGCGGGAATAGCTGGTTCGAGATTCCCATCTCGACGTTGTAGGCCTCGCCCGCGAACATGAGAAGGGATTTGTTCTGCGCCTTCCACCCGAAACGGGTGATTGTTCCATCGTTGGCACTGAGATTCACGTTTCCGCTGAGGTGCGCGTTCGCGTGCCCGTGAATACCCAGCTCCGACTTCGCCGATGCGTTGGCCTGCATGTTAGCAAGGATGGCCGAATCGGAAATCCCTTCAATCAGCCCTGCGCCAAAGACAGGAGTCGGGATTCTGAAAATAATATTTCGATTTCCGCCTTGGCCCGTAAGCGAATTTCCTGCGGGCAGAAAATCGAATTGGTCGAGATTGCAGCCGGGGGCGTCAGCTCGCCCCGTGATCACGAAGAGGTCATGCACGTCGCCATCCGCGTTGCCGTTGCTCTTCTTAAACCGCGCTTCGCGGATGGGACCGTTTGGCACGATGAACCATGGCACCGCGTTCTTGGCCCCATCCAAGGCGGCAACTTCAGGCAGGGGATTTTTCGCCGGGCTCGTTCCGCCCATATTGGGCTGCGAGTGGCAGGAGAAACACTGATTTGAGTTAAAGCGCGGACCAAGTCCGTTGTTCGCGCCCTTGTTAACAACCTCGATTTCAGCGAACCTCGCCTGCCCATCCAAGAAGAACGCAGTCTCGTCCGCTGTAAGACCCTGCAGCGGACCCCCCGCACCCGCGGCGCCACCGCGCACGCCTGGGTCTACCGGAGCTGATCTGGTTTGGCCCAAGGTGTAGCCACATGTGATTAAGGCCACGGTCAATATTCCGCAGAGACTCTTAGGCCTAATTCTCCCCAGTATCATCATCACATCACCTCATGAGCCAGGAATGCCGGTATTGTAAACGAGTCTCTTACCTGTTTTTGACTCGGGAGGACACCTATTCATAGAACGGCCTTTCTAGACTCGAAAACGCAAAACGCATAGGCCTAGCCGCTCATTGATTGATCTTCGCTGACCGGCGGCCTTCCGGGCTGCACCGCTTCGCGAGTCACGGGCAAGCCTTATCTTGTTCGGATTAGGGAAGGTTTGCCGATCATCCGGACGGAGGCAACCGGAACTATTTCTAGTCTACCGCGCGGTCAAATCCGCATGAGTTTGTTCAGCTCCGGCGTTGTCACGCACTGGTCGAGGAATCCGAACTGGCCTGTGTCTTTCACCTCACATGCAGCCTCGAGCAAACCGGTCATTGCCGCCCGATAGAGTGAGGTCGCAAGGCTGATGCGCCTGACGCCGGTCGCGGCGAGTTCACCCACGGAAAATGACTTTCCTTTGATTCCCGCCATGAAATTGATCGGCCTCGACCCCGCCGCACAGACTGCGCCAACCGCGGTTGCTTATGAATGGGGATCCCGAAACCTCTAGCCCGCGTATTGCACAATCGTCATGAACCCGTAGTCCATGTGCAATTGCTGGTGGCAGTGAAAAAGCGTAGGCCCGGGATTGTCTGCCGTGAAATCCACCTCGACTTGCTTCTTGGCGGGCACGACGACTACGTCTTTCATGACGCCCGCCGTTGCTTTGCCGGCGAACCTGGTGAGTTCGAAGGTATGCCGGTGCAGGTGAACTGGGTGAGCTTCATCACTTTGATTATCGAAACGAAGGCGGTATCGATAGTTGGCACGCACTCGAATGGGATCGGTCTTGGGGAAGGATTTCCCGTTGATGGTCCAGTGATCCACCCAGCGGTTGCCGGCGAATTTCTTGCGGAAGACGAGCGGCACAACGCCGCCGGCCGGCTCCGGAGTCTCCGCCTCTCGCCCAAACGCCGTGTAATCCCAGGGAGTGTTCGCAGATGCGGCCCATCGGGGCGCCTCACTGCGGTTCGCATACTCCACCACCATGCCCAGCCCGGCATTCCGCACTTGATCATCCACCTCCCCGAGAGTCCACACTCCAGGCTGGTTCATCATGACCACAGCGTCCACGCGTTCCGCCGGGCCCATCTCGATCACATCCACTTCGCGCGGTACTGGCACAGCGTTCCCATCCAGGCTGACCACTTTGAACTTGTGACCGGGCAAAGCGATGCGGTGCTGTTGGGTTGCGCTGGCGTTTAGAATGCGGAAAAGCACCTTCTGGCCTTCTTTCACGCGCACCGGATCGCCTGAGCCGAGTGCGTGGCTGTTCATGGAATATACGGGATAGACCGCTTCCAGACTGCCATCCCCGCCCTGGCTGCTCAGATAGGGATCCCAGCCGTGCAGTGCGAGAAAGACCTCGGCGTCGTATTGACCCGGCTCTTCTTTCGGTTCAACGTAGAGGAATCCGAATTGTCCCGTGTAAGTGGCTCGCTTCATATCCCGACCCGCATGAACGTGGCTGTGATACCAGCGCGTCCCCGAAGGCCGCGGGACGAACGAATACCGCCCGACCTCACCCGGTAATACCAGCGGGGTCCCTTCTTCCTCGGAACCGTCTACGTCGGAAGGAACGAACAAGCCGTGCCAATGAACCAGTTCTGGAGTTTTGGTCTCGTTGAATACGTCCACCGTGACGGGCTGGCCCTCGCGCATGCGCAAGACCGGGCCGGGAGCCGATCCGTTGTACCCGGTCGTCTTGATTCTCTTGCGTGAGGCGACTTCCCATTCGACCGGCGAGATGCGAATGGTCACGTCGGCTTTGGGATTGTCCCGTGCAGTCTGCAAGCCGATTCGTCGTGTCAGTTCGGCGCAAGTCACGGTCCCCAGCAGAGCCAGAAATTCTCTACGCTCCATGTTGTACCTTACGGCGCAGCCTCCTGGCCGCTCCTACACAGCGAGTCGAGCAGAGTTTCGAAACCACCCATACGCACTCAGTCTTAACAGAGGTAACCTTAACACGCGTAACAGCTCTCACATCATTGAGGCCCGATAAACGCGCAACCTGGGAGTTAGGGTCGAGAAGCACAGGATTAATCCCGGCGTGGAAGCCGGATAGCTTCTGATTGGCCGATCATCCGCCCGGAATGTGCCGGATGAAATGATGAAGTCTCCCGGAATCACCTCCCGCCGGGACATCACTGGTCGTACCTCTTCTTACAAAAAATCGAGTTGTTGTTGGAGCTGCTCTTTGCTCAGGCCCTTCGTCCACGGGTGGTAAGGGCTGTTCATAACGTCTGCGGTCACACCAGGAAACAATGCCTCGGCTTCGGGAATGAATTCCGTATAGAACGTCAGGAGCTGGAGAAACTTGCCCGAGTGCTCGCGTACGCTTCGGGAGAAGGGTTGAACCAGGGTAAAGTGCAGATACTCTACCACCTCTACGAAGAGATTCAGCGGCATGCGACCGCTGTGACTGCCGCATAGTTAACTGATATTTTTTCCCCTCTAGAGGAGGTGTCTTGAGGAGACCCATAACGCCCATACCTTCATCAGGATCGTGATTTGAGACGCGCTCTCGAACTGTGGCCTTATGCGTTCGTTGCCGTTTCGATCGTGGGCTTGGCCTATATCGCCTTAAACGCCGCCCGACGAGGAATTGCTCGGCTTCATTGTTCTGAGAGCCGAGCATACAGGCCCGGTTTGAGTAGCGGCCCAATTGGCGAAACCAGGCGATCGCACTCAACCCCCCCTTACATCCTCGGCATTTGGACACCCATTCTGCCTTGACGTGGGTGAGAAAATGCGTTTATGGACGTATGGTCGCAAACTGAACGAACTGCCAAGAGCGATTCTTTCCGGCTTCGTCTTGCCCGCAGTCCCCAGCAAGCGACCGCAATGAGCCAGAACAATGCCCGTGAGGTAATGCAGAGAGCGAAGCGAGACTACCCTGAGTACACATGGGAAATGGAATCCGGGTTTAGCAGCGGCGAGTTCATATTGCACGGACAGAGCAAAGACAAAAGCTCCCGGAATACAGTGCCAGTCATGTCGCAAAAAGAGACTTCCGATTCGTTACGTAGGCAGATTGATGAATTGCGGGTCGAGGCCGCCCGCTTGCTGTCGGAATCCGAGAAAACCAAACGCGCTGCGGAGAAGCTAGCCGAGCGAATCAAGCGCCTCGAAAAAACTGCGATCTGACGCCAAATCGCAGAGCTCCCATCGCGGGCACGTCACTAGCCCGAGCAAACCGGCTAATAAAATCCCTTCGAACATGTCATCGATTCCCAATTACCGTACCGATAGGATAGTCGCCCCGGTCACGGGCGCGCTTTGCCTCAGCGATCGCAAGCTGCATAAACTTCTTCTTCGGTTTGTAGGTGGGAGGAATCATTCTTATCTCCCCGAGTCCAAAGGTCCTAGCCCGCTTTCTTCGCACGGACCTTCGCCCATCTTGCCCGCTGCGCAGCTGCAATTCTCCTCCGACCGGCAGCTGAAATTGTTCGCTTGGGTCGCGCTGCCCTTTGCTTTGCCCATCGTGCCTTCTGCGCCAGACTGATCTTTCTGCGACCGGCTGCGGACATCGTACGTGACGCGCCGTTCGAGCTGATACCTCCCAACGCCGCGAGTGCCTCGTCTATGCGTTGGAGCTGTCGCTGTGTGTGCTCGCGTTCTCTTTTTAGCTGCTGGACTACTCCAGACATGTGTTTCATTGGGACCCCCGAGCTGAATGATAGCAGGCAGAGGAAGCAAAAAGCACGAAGGGGGGCTGTTGCCGCTGTCGCGGAGACCTGTGGAGCGTGGCTGTGCTCGGTGTCATCGGTGTAGCCCTGATCGTGCTGGCTCCGGCAAAGCAGTCAGGAGAGCGGCCATCGGCAGCCGGTGCGTAGGATCGCACTCCAAGAGCGCCATGCACGCTTGATTCAATCGCTCGAATAAAGAGTATGAGCACAGACTGAAATGATGGAACGGATTGCAGAAGCGTCGCCGCGTTTCAAGGCCAGGATGGCCGGTGTCTTTCAACTGCTCCGCTTGCAGGTGCAGACCGATCCCCATTCGCTCCGGCACATCCGCATCAACGGCGTCGTTCACAACATGCCCGAGTTCGGCCAGGCCTTCGGCTGCAAGACCGGCCAGCCCATGATGCCAACCAACGCTTGCCACGTGTCGTGAACACAAGGATATTTTGTGAAGACGCGTCGCCCGGCCCGTGCCGCATGTCTTCATGGAGCTCACAAACAAAACGGCTTTGAAGATGACTCGGCGCTAACCGTATTCGCTCGTGGACCTAGGCCAGTCCAAACATCGCGTCGAGCTGGCTTCTTGTCAACTGGCGTAACATCTCTATAGAAGCACTCATTGACCTTTGCAGGGGGGTGGGTGTAAAGGCCTGTTCTTCGACAGTTACTTCCGGCCGTGGGATTATTGTGCGGTCAAACGTGTAACGAAAATGTGGAGAGGTCGGTATGAAGATATGCATCTCTATATTTGCGGGAACAGCTTTACTCATTTGCTCGGGCTGCGGTGGGAGCAGTTTGACGGGCGCGCTTCCCCCACAGAACCCGAGCCCCACCACTCAGAATCAATGGACCTGGGCCGCGGGCTCGAACATTGCCAACCAGTCCGGAACCTACGGAACGCTGGGTACGCCTGCAGCCAGCAACACTCCTGGAGGGCGAGACGGCGCAGTCAGTTGGACCGATGAGTCTGGAAATTTCTGGCTGTTTGGGGGGATAGCAAACCCGTCCCCTACCGCGGACAACTACTTTAACGACCTGTGGAAGTACAGCGCGGGCCAATGGACATGGATGGGCGGCTCAAGTGGTTACAACCAAGCGGGGATTTACGGAACTCAGGGCACTGCCGCTCCCGGCAACGTGCCGGGCGCACGATTCTCGGCCGTGAGGTGGAAGGATGCGTCCGGAAATTTATGGCTTTTCGGAGGAATTGGCCTCGACGCAAATGGATCAAGCGAATTTCTTAACGACTTGTGGGAGTACAGCGCGGGCCAATGGACGTGGATCGGTGGGTCAAATGTCGGGATTCCGAATCAGCCAGGAGTCTACGGAACCGAGGGAACCGCTGCCCCCGGCAACATACCGGGAGCTCGGTCCTATGCTGTGAGTTGGACCGATGCGTCGGGGAATTTCTGGCTGTTCGGCGGTTCGGGGTTCGATTCCAATGGTGCCGTGGGGAATCTTAATGATCTGTGGAAGTATAGCGGGGGCGAATGGGCGTGGATGGGCGGGGCAAATGTGGCCAACCAACCGGGAACCTATGGAGTTCAGGGAACTGCCGCTCCCGGCAACACACCCGGCGCGCGATTTGGTGCCGCTGCCTGGACCGATACGGCCGGAAATTTCTGGCTCTTCGGGGGCTCATCCGGTACGAATACTTTCACTCCGTTGAATGACTTGTGGAAGTACAGCGCAGGTCAATGGACGTGGATAAGTGGATCGAGCGCCCCCGACCAAAACGGCGTCTATGGCACTCTCGGCGTCGCTGCTGTTGCCAATACTCCTGGAGCCCGAGTTCTAGCAGTCACTTGGACCGATGCTGCCGGAAATCTGTGGTTGTTTGGAGGGGATGGTTACGATTCGGCGGGGCGTGTTGACGAGCTGAACGATGTGTGGAACTACAGCGCTGGAGAGTGGACGTGGATCGGTGGGTCAAATGTCGCCGGCCAGAAGGGAACGTACGGAACACTGGGAAGCGCGGCTTCTAGTAACGCTCCAGGTGGACGAAGCCAGGCAGTCGGTTGGACCGATGCGTCCGGGCACTTCTGGCTCTTCGGCGGGCTTGGTTACGATTTGGCGGGCTCTTTGGGCCAGCTTAACGATCTATGGATGTACGAACCATAAGATTGGGGCATCCAGGTGACGCCTTTCGTGAATTGCGAGTTGACCCGGCGTTTTTAGTGTAATAGCCGTTTCTCTAGCTATAGCTAGCGACATTTGCACCAAGGGGTTCTTCGCGTCGCCTCTTGCAGACCAATGCCTTGGTACCCGTCATAAGCCATACATAATTCGGTGCTCTTGTAATCCGAGAACTTGAACCTAACGGACTCGATCGGTTTGCCACTCGAATCGAGTACGACCAGAAGGTGTCGTTCACTGGTATCGAGTTCTTCGATTTTGAGACTCTTCCGCTCGGGCCATGCCGTCACGGGCCTCTGGTCGATCTTGACCTTCAGCCCATGAGAATTGATCTGGCCATTTGGAAGAGTCGCGGACTCCTTCCAAAAAGGATCATCGGCTCTAGCCGCGACGCAGACGCTGCCACTAGGTTGCTGCGCCCACGCAAAATGGGAAACCAATAGAACGAGCGTGACCCCGATCAACTCAGTCTTCACGACGCCTCCGAAGAGCATACTCGGGAAGATTAGCAGCTAACTGGTGCCGTTACACTCATCGACAGGTCTGACAGGTCAATGAGCGCCATCGCCTGGTTTCGCCAATCGCCAGCAATGGCCAACTGCTGCGCAGGGGATTACATTCGTAATTTGCTGTCCCGGTGGTGTGCTCCATAACGTTGTGCAGGAGCACTTGCCGTGCGCTATAGACATCGCATCCTGCCGACCACGTTTCTTGTCACCGTTTGGTTTTGCTGTTCATTCCTTGCTATCGCCCAGGACGATTCCGGGTGGCACATCTCCCCGGTTCAAATCAACGTCAGAGTGCACGAGTCTAGGCCGCTGCAATTGCTCGACGATTCCGGCACCGAACTTCATGGGGGTAAGTGGTACGTCGACAATCCCGACGCAGGAGAGATTCGGGAAGAAGACGGGCGTGTCGCTCTCTGGCCAAAAGCGGAGGGGACAGTTGTGGTTACAGCCGCACTGAACGGCGAGATGCGCAGGAGGGAGATAAGAATCTGGCGCGCAGGTTCCAAGTTGGGCGGGGTCGTGGAGTGGAGCACGAAGCCGATTGGGCGCGAGATGGAAGACCTGCCGGCGGTTCCTACGGAGGATGGCCCCGACCTATTCTCACTCGAACAGGACAGCCGAGGCACATACGTTCGAGCGTTCACCCACGATGGAGTGCAACTCTGGTTGTGGGCCTCTCCTGATGCGGCCCCGGATGTATCGTTCCTTTGCAGTGACGATACAGGGGGAGTCATCATCAGCGCCCCGCATAAAGATTCTTACGAGCTATTTATTGTTGGCAAAGACGGCAAGTTACGCTGGCATCACAAATTTGCGGGAGTCCGTAAAGGATACGCTCTTGACCACCAGAGCTTGCTGCACCTGTTGAACGAATCGTCGGATGGGACGATCTCTAGCATCGACACTTGGGATGAGATTGCGGGAGTAGAGAAATTTGATCTGAAGATCCCTATGTCGCACGAAAGCGAACTTAACGTGCGGCGATCAAGGGACAGCATCTTTTGCGCCTCAGGGCGGATGGAATCGCACGATCTGCGAACGCTCACAAGCCGTTTGTTCGTCAACACCGACGGTGATGCCTATTCTGCATTTACGCAAAACGAATGGAAGATTGAGGCCGACAAGTGCACCAACGGAGCGCTGCTCGATCCGCGCGAGGTGCATTTTTCCCGGGACGACAAACTGGTTCTTTGGAGGCTCCATCAGGACGGCACGTATAAGAGCACGATTGTGGACGGCGAGAAAGTCGATCGCGCCGCGTTCTCCTCACCGGTCACGGTTATGTCGCCGACAGGAAACATCATTCCTGATGGCATGGGAGGAGTCCTGCTCTCCGTTCGATGGACTCACACCGACATCCCACAGAAGGTTCAAGGAGCCGTCGACGAGTTCGTCTACCGGATTACCGAGGATGGCGAGTTGGCGTACAAGTTTCCGTTGCCAAAATACTCAGGGCCGTTGCACGACGAAATGGTGCTGGGCGAGAACAATGCTGGATTTGTCACGCGGGGCAGCGTTTTGGTCGCCTTTGACGTCAAGGACGGGCGCGAAATGTGGCACTGGGACTCAGGTGGGGTGGAGGTAAAGATTCATATGGCGACTGCCGGAGGCGGTTGTGTGGTGGACACTACCGAAGGCTTGCTCTTGATCGAGAATGGAATGAAAATGCGGCGGGTCGGTCCTGCCGGGTCGACGATCTTCAGTCCGACCCAGATCCTTCATCCGGCCAACTGAGAGAATTGGCCCAAGCCGCACGTGCAATGTCTCTAGTCAAGTGTTGTAACATCGCCATAACGCACATTGACTGGGTGGTGAGCGCAATCGCCTGATCTCAGCAGTTATCTGCAGTACGTTTACTTTGGCTAGGCAGAATTTCGATCAAAGGTCCATGACAAGTTCAAGTCTGTACACCTGCGAACGATCCCAAGTCGTTTCGATCATTTCGATCATTTCCAAATCTATCTTTCTCTTGGATTGCCGAAACGTGGCGCTAGCTTTAGCCGGGTCTTCCACTTTCCAATAAAACACAATAAAGTCGCCATCCGCAGACCGTTCAAGGAAAATGTGTTGTTCGAGAACGCCCTGTTCCGTCATGGAGGCTTTCACTTCATCCATTCTCTTCGGCACCTGCTTCGCCCATTCGACGAACTTATCCGTCATTCCATCTTTCATTCGAATTTTCATACATTCAGACTGGGGCATATTGACCTCCATCTTCCTTCCTCATTCGTCTGGACTATTATCTAACTGTTGAAACATCGCCGTTACACTGGAGCAGCCGACAAGGCTGTGAATCTAGTGGGGTGTAAGTCCCCACACCACCAATTGCCTGGGCGGGTGGTAAGCATATCCGATGCATGCGGAGGCAACGAAGCATGTTCAGCTCGGACGTAAAAGCCTCGGCTGCCCTGCGGCGATAAGCTGCAGAGGTAGGGACGATCTGGGAGGCGAGCAAACCTGATGGCCTGAACATAACGAAATGGCTGCAGTCTCGAAAAGGCGATCCGTCATGAAATCGTTTTGACGGGGAAACGCGGGAAGCCGACCTCGATAGTGTA
>Ga0181532_10005373_pt1 | contig 10903 bp, 7 predicted proteins | sample PEATcosm2014_Bin_33_FD_119768 | JGI IMG/M metagenome (GOLD analysis project Ga0181532, IMG submission 119768) | Peatland microbial communities from MTU Mesocosm Facility, Houghton, MI, USA - PEATcosm2014_Bin11_30_metaG | ecosystem: Environmental > Terrestrial > Soil > Wetlands > Peat | place...
CCTTCAACGCGGCCAGCCGTTGCTTCTCGCTGGGGTCGTTGGCGCGCGCGATCCTTTCATCGAGCTGCTTGTCGACCGCGCTGTCGATGCGGCTGACGAAGAAGCTGGCGACGCTGGCGACATGGGAGGGATCGCCGCCGCCGGCGACATAGTGCTCCAGGCCGGCGAGATAGGCCTTCGCCACGTCGACGTAGACGTCACGCGAGAACAACAACGTGATGTTGATGCTGATGCCTTCGCCGATCAGGTGTTCGATTGCGGGCAGGCCCTCCGCCGTCGCCGGCACCTTGACCATCAGGTTGTCGCGATGAACGGCCTTCCAGAGCCGTTCGGCCTCGGCGATGGTGCCTTTGGTGTCCATCGCCAGATACGGCGACACTTCGAGACTGACGAACCCGTCTTCGCCCTTCAACTTATCGTAAACCGGGCGCAGCACGTCGGCGGCGTGCTGGATGTCTTCGACCGCCAAATGTTCGAACAGATCGGCTACCGGACGATCGCCGTTTTTTAAGGCATGGCCGATGGCGCCGTCATATTCGTCCGAACTGCCGATCGCCTTCTCGAAGATCGACGGATTCGACGTCACGCCCTTGACGCCGTCGGTATCGATCAGCTTTTTCAGGTCGCCCTTGGCGACAAAGCCGCGGGCCAGGAAATCCAGCCAGACCGCCTGGCCGTGGTTTTCGAGTGCTTTGACGGGATTCATGATGCCCTGTTTCTGTTCGAGCGTGTCTGTTGTCGGCTTCACCGCAACCTTCTCTGCCGGGACGCCGGATTGTCAACAAATAGACGGTTCTGATGGCGGGAATATGCGTATCCGAACAGGATAACGCCACTGCCGACATATCGATCCCCTCGGAATACCTCAGTCCGGCAGGCTCCCGGCGATGTGAAGGGCAGGGCTATAGGTCCCGCCTCCTCGTCAAAGATCACTGGCGGATGTGCATGCCTGGGCTGCCTGGCATCGCGACCGCCTTCCGAGCGGCCCGTCCGGCTGCTATCGTCCACCTACAAAAAGAATAATCGCAGGGGAGGATGCTTCAATGACGTCGCCAATCGTTCGCGCCACCAGCCGTCGCCGTTTTCTGCAATATCTCGCCGGAAGCCCGCTGCTGGCATCCGGCGCGCTGGCAGCCTACGGCATGGAAGCCCCATCCAAATTGCCCGATCCGATGATATGGGCACCGCCTGGTAGCGGCGATTTGATCGGTCGTCCAAAGGACGCCATCAACGTGTTCGACTTCGAACCGGTGGCCCGCAAGAACGTGCCGCCGGCGCATTTCGGCTACATGGCGTCCGGCATCGATGACGAGGTCACGCTGCGCGCCAATCGCGGAGATTTTCTCAAATTCCAGCTGATGCCCCATCGTCTCAATGACGTCTCCAGGGTCGACACCAGCATCGAGCTTTTCGGCACGAAATATGATTCGCCGATCTTCGTATGCCCGACCGGCGCCAACCAGTTCTTTCATCCCGACGGCGAACTTGCCGTGGCCAGAGCCGCGCGTGCCGGCAATCATCTGCAAATGCTGTCGACCTCCTCGAACTTTTCCGTGGAGGATGTCACCAAGGCGCGCGGCGCGCCGGTCTGGTTCCAGCTCTATGCCTCGCCGAGCTGGGAGGTCGCGCAGGCGCTGATCAAGCGCGCCGACGGCTCCGGCTGTCCGGTCCTGATGGTGACGGTCGATCGTATCGCGGGCCGCAACCAGGAAACCCTGTTCCGCCTGATGCGGACCGACACGCGCGAATGTTCTTCATGTCACGACCGCAGCAGTTTTGCCGCGCGGGCAGCCCGCCGGCACAATTATGACGGGATCGACCTCACCGGTATCAAGGGCGGCGGCGAGTCCTCCAATCTGAACTGGGATACCGTCAAGCGCATGCGCGATGTCACCCGCATGAAGATCATGCTCAAGGGCATCATCACGGCCGAGGACGCCGAGCTGGCCGCGCAGAACGGGATCGACGGCATTCTGGTTTCCAATCATGGCGGCCGCGGCGAAGACAATGGCCGCTCCACCATCGACGCGCTGCCGGAGATCGTCGCGGCGGTGAAGGGGCGCATGCCCGTCATCGTCGACAGCGGTTTCCGCCGCGGCACCGACGCCGTCAAGGCGCTGGCGATGGGCGCGCAGGCGGTCGGTGTCGGCCGGCCCTATCTGTGGGGGCTGGGGGCTTTCGGCCAGGAGGGCGTGGAGCGGGTGCTCGAGATCGTCCGCACCGAAACGCGGGCGGCCATGCAGCAATGCGGCGCGCGCTCGGTGAAGGAGCTCAATGCGAGCTTCGTGCGCCGCGCGAGCTGACTCAGCGCAGGCTGGCGTTGATCTTGTCCAGCGCCGGGGTGCCGGGGCAGAGGTCCTTGGCCTCGAGCGTGTTGAGCGGCGTTTCCACGGTGTTGAGATGGGTGTGGAGGTCGTCCGCGTCCGGATCGACATAGAGCAGGCCGGTGACGATCTGGCCCTTGGCGGCGTGCTTTTGCAGGAAGGACATCGCGCCGACCCGATCATGCGCGTCGTAATCCGCATCGATCTTGCGCAGCGCGATCTTGCTGCCGTCATGCTGCTCGACGACCTGCACCGTACCCGGCGCGTAATCGACCGAGATCGGCTCGCGTCCGGTGATGACGTCGAGGCGGTTCACCGCATCGTTGTGCTCGCGCACATAGTCGAAGCTCTTGGTCGAACCGGCATGGTTGTTGAAGGCGACGCAGGGGCTGATGACGTCGATGAACGCAGCGCCCTTGTGCTCGATCGCGGCCGCGATCAGCGGCACCAGCTGGGTCTTGTCGCCGGAGAAGCTGCGCGCCACGAAGCTCGCGCCGAGCTGAAGCGCGATCGCCACCAGGTCGACGGCGTTATCGGTGTTCATCACGCCCTTCTTCGACTTCGAGCCGCGGTCGGCGGTGGCCGAGAACTGGCCCTTGGTCAGGCCGTAAACGCCGTTGTTCTCGACGATGTAGGTCATGTTGACGCCGCGCCGGATCGAATGCGCGAACTGGCCGAAGCCGATCGAGGCGGAGTCGCCGTCGCCGGAGACGCCGAGATAGATCAGGTCGCGGTTGGCGAGATTGGCGCCGGTCAGGACCGACGGCATGCGGCCATGCACCGAATTGAAGCCGTGCGAATTGCCGAGGAAGTAGTCCGGGGTTTTCGAGGAACAGCCGATGCCGGAAATCTTGGCGACGCGGTGCGGCTCGATCGACAGTTCATAACAGGCCTCGATGATCGACGCGGTGATCGAGTCATGGCCGCAACCGGCGCACAGCGTCGAGATCTTGCCCTCGTAATCCCGATGCGTGTAGCCGAGGCCGTTCTTGGGCAGTCCCGGATGATGAAATTTCGGCTTGGCGATATAGGTCATGACTTTACCTTGCGCAGCGGGGTGACCTGGAGCTGATCCTGGTGGTCGCCGATGGCGCCGGCGATGAAGCGCGCGGTGATCGGCGTGCCGTCATAGTGGCGGATCGGAACCAGCCGCACCGGATCGATGCCGTTTTCGTTGACGATCAGCGAGCGCAGCTGCGCATCGCGGTTCTGCTCGACCACATAGACGAAATCGTGATCGGCGATGAAGCTGGCGACGCTGGAATGGAACGGGAAGGCGCGAATCCGCAGCCGGTCGAGCTGATGTCCGCGCGCTTCCAAAAGCTGGATCGCCTCATCCATCGCCGGCGCGGTCGAGCCGAAATAGATCACGCCGTATTTGGTGGGCTTGGCGGCGTTGGCCTGCAGCGGCCGCGGCACCATGTCCTGGGCGGTCTCGAATTTGCGCACCAGCCGCTGCATGTTGTCGGCGTAGACCGAACCTTCCTCGGAGTAGCGCGCGTAACGGTCGCGCGAGGTGCCGCGGGTAAAGAACGAACCCTTGGTCGGATGGGTGCCGGGATAGGTGCGGTAGGGGATGCCATCGCCGTCGACGTCGAGATAGCGGCCGAAATCGCGGCCGTCCTCCAGCATCTCCGCGGTCATCACCTTGCCGCGGTCGTATTGCCGGACGTCGTCCCATTTCAGCGGACGGCAGAGCCGGTGGTTCATGCCGATATCGAGATCGAGCATGACGAAGATCGTGGTCTGCAGCCGTTCGGCGAGATCGAAGGCCTGGGCGGCGAATTCGAACGCTTCCGCCGGATCCTCCGGAAACAGCAGCACATGCTTGGTGTCGCCATGGGAGGCATAGGCGCAGGCGAGGATGTCGCATTGCTGGGTGCGGGTCGGCATGCCGGTCGAGGGGCCGGCGCGCTGCACGTTCATGATCACGGCCGGGATCTCGGCGAAGTAGGAAAGGCCGATGAATTCCTGCATCAGCGAGATGCCGGGGCCGGAGGTGGCGGTGAAGGCGCGCGCGCCGTTCCATGACGCGCCGATCACGATGCCGATCGAGGCCAGTTCGTCCTCGCCCTGCACGATGGCGTATTTGGCCTTGCCGGTTTTGGGATCGTGGCGCAGCTTCTTGCAATGGCTGCCGAAGGCGTCGGCGAGAGAAGATGACGGCGTGATCGGATACCACGCACACACCGTGGCGCCGCCATAGACCGCTCCCAACGCCGCCGCGCTGTTGCCCTCGATAAAGATGCGGTCGCCGACCTTGTCGGCCTTCTTGACGCGCAGGCCGATCGGGCATTTGAGGTTCTGCAGCGCCCAGTCGCGGCCGAGATGCAGCGCGTGGACGTTCGGCGACAGCAGCTTTTCCTTGCCCTTGTATTGTTCGGCGATCAGCTGCTCGATCAGCTTCGGGTCCATGTCGAGCAGCGCGCACAGCGCGCCGAGATAGATGATGTTCTTGAACAACTGGCGCTGACGCGGGTCGGTATAGGTGGAATTGGTGATCGCGGTCAGCGGCACGCCGATCACGGTGATGTCGGTGCGGAATTTCGACGATGGCATCGGCTTGGTCGAATCGTAGAACAGGTAGCCGCCGGGCTCGATCGAGGCGAGGTCCTTGTCCCAGGTCTGCGGGTTCATCGCCACCATCATGTCGACGCCGCCGCGCGCCCCGAGATGGCCGGCTTCGGTTACCCGCACCTCATACCAGGTCGGCAGTCCCTGAATGTTGGACGGGAAGATGTTGCGTGGGCTAACCGGTACGCCATGGCGCAGGATCGAACGGGCGAACAGCTCGTTGGCGCTCGCCGACCCCGATCCATTGACGTTGGCGAAGCGAACGACGAAGTCGTTTACGCTGCTGATCGGGCTTTGGACGGGCATGATGTACCTGCGTGGGTCATGTCGATGAGGTATTTCTGCATGTCCCAGGCACCGGTGGGACAGCGTTCGGCGCACAGCCCGCAATGCAGGCAGACGTCTTCGTCCTTGACCATCACCCGCCCGGTCTTGAGGCCGTCGGCGACATAGAGGTCCTGGTCCGGATGCGGCGACGGCGCCTTCAGCCGCTGGCGCAGATCGGCCTCCTCGCCATTCTGCGTAAAGGTAATGCAATCCATCGGGCAGATATCGACGCAGGCGTCGCACTCGATGCACAGCGGCGCGGTAAATACCGTCTGGATATCGCAGTTCAGGCAGCGCCGCGCCTCGCCGAGCGCGAGCTTGAGGTCGTAGCCGAGTTCGACCTCCGCGCGGATATCCTTCAGCGCGACGACCTTGTCACGATGCGGTACCTTGAAGCGCTTGTCGTCGGAGACGTCGTTGTCGTAGCTCCATTCGTGGATGCCCATCTTCTGCGACGAGATATGCACTTCCGGGAGCGGCCGCTCGGTAATGTCTTCACCCGAGATCAGCTTGTGGATCGAGAGTGCGGCGTCGTGACCGTGCGCCACCGCCCAGATGATATTCTTCGGGCCGAACGCGGCGTCGCCGCCGAAAAACACCTTCGGATTGGTCGACCCCATGGTCGTGGCATCGACCTTGGGCATGTTCCATTGGTCGAATTCGACACCGCAGTCGCGCTCGATCCAGGGGAAGGCGTTCTCCTGGCCGACCGCCACCAGCACGTCATCGCAATTAATCGTCTCGTCCGGTTCGCCCGAGGGCACCAGATTGCGCCGGCCTTTGGCATCGTATTCGGCCTTCACCTTCTGGAAGGTGACGCCGGTGAGCTTGCCATTGTCGTGAACGAACGCTTTCGGCACCATGAAATTGAGGATCGGAATGTCCTCATGGATGGCGTCCTCCTTTTCCCAGGGGCTCGCCTTCATCTCGTCGAAGCCGGAACGCACGATCACCTTGACGTCTTCGCCGCCGAGACGGCGCGCGGTGCGGCAGCAGTCCATCGCGGTATTGCCGCCGCCGAGCACGATCACGCGTTTGCCGATCTTCTCGACATGACCAAACGACACGCTGGAGAGCCAGTCGATGCCGATGTGGATATGGCTCGCGGCTTCCTTGCGGCCGGGGATGGTGAGCTCGCGGCCGCGCGGCGCGCCGGAGCCGACAAAGACCGCGTCGTAATTCTCAGCCAGCAGCTGCTTCAGGCTGTCGACCCGCTGGCCGCCTCGAAATTCGATGCCGAGATCGAGAATGTAATCGGTTTCCTCGTCGATCACGGAATCCGGCAGCCGGAATTTCGGGATCTGGGTTCGCATCATGCCGCCGGCCTTCGGATCGGCATCGAATACCGTGCAGTGGTAACCGAGCGGCGCGAGGTCGCGGGCCACCGTGAGCGAGGCGGGACCGCCGCCGACGATCGCGATGCGCTTGCCGTTCTTCCTCGCTGACGGCCGCGGCATGCGGTGCTTGACGTCGTCCTTGAAGTCGGCGGCGACGCGCTTCAGCCGGCAGATCGCGACCGGGGTTTCCTCGACGCGACCGCGGCGGCACGCGGGCTCACACGGGCGATCGCAGGTACGGCCGAGAATCCCGGGAAACACGTTCGATCGCCAATTGATCATGTAGGCGTCGCTGTAGCGGCCTTCGGCGATCAAGCGGATGTATTCTGGGACGGGCGTGTGCGCGGGGCAGGCCCACTGGCAATCCACGACTTTGTGAAAATAGTCGGGCGCCGAGATATCAGTCGGTTTCATTCCTACCTTATCCGCGCAAAAAACTCGAGAACGGCGCGGCCTTATCCTTGCCTGCGAACGCTCAGCTGGCGTTCTTGTGGTTTTTGAATTGCGTCATCGGCTTATCTTATTAAAGCCAATCAGGATGATCCACAAAGGCAATTTTGCGCGATCTCCAGCTTTCATGCGTCGCTTCGCTAACGGAAGGATAAAAATACATTTATGTCGCAGTGCAGCATACGCAGCGCCTAGGCTCGATGCATTGATCTAGAACAACCCAACGTCGCTTCCAGCGAGGTCCCACATCAGGCGATAAGTGCCGGTCGAAATCACTGCGGATTTCAATAGGGCGTCATCTGCCAGGCGCGCCGTGGCGGCCGAAGCCGCGTTCACGTCCGTAGCGTCGATCAACGCGAACCAGTCGCCGGCCCCTGCGCCCGCCGCCGATGGAATTTCCGTGGTCGGCCCGGACAATGCAGCATCGCTTTCGATCAGATGCATCGAGATGGCCCCGTCGAGCGGTTGCGGATCAAGCGCATCGCGAAGTGCGGAGCGCAATCGGTCTTCTTCGCCGGCTGGTGGGCGAATTCGGACGATGCCGAGCGCGGCACCGCGGCCCTGTCCACGGCTGATGGTGATGCGGGCCACCGCGCGGATCATGTTCTGGAAACGCGCCATGGTCTTTTTCGACCATTCGGTCGGGTTGGCGAGCCGGCTCTTGTAGGCCGGGCTATCCAGTACCTCGATCGTGCTGGTCGAGTAGAGGCAGAGATATTTCGGCGAAGCGTCATGCGCGATGTAGCGCCGGGCTTCGAGGAAGCCCTCGATGGCGACGCGCTCTTCCAGATGTTCGCGGTCGTACCAGCGATTGAACTCGGCTTCGTCCGCCGCGTCGATGTCCATCGACGTCAGCAGCATGCCTTTTCCGGCCATCGGCATTGTTCGAAAATCCCCTAGCGCGTGATTTTGGATGCGATGTCCGCGATCGCCTTCATCACCGCGTCCCTGACGCCGGCATCGTACAGCGTGTGGCCGGCGCCTTCGATGATGCGGATTTCGGATTGCGGCCAGCGCGCGGCGAGTGCCTGCGACGTCGAAGGCGGACAGAGCAGATCGTAGCGGCCTTGCACGATGACGCCTGGAATGCCCGCGAGCTTGCCGGCTTCGTCGAGAAGCTGGTTCGGTTTCATGAAACAGCCGTTGGTAAAATAATGCGCTTCCATGAACGGCGTCGCGGGCAGGGCGCCACTCGATTTCAGCGACGAAAGATCAAGCCGCGTGCGCGAGGGCATGTGCTCGGATAGAATTCGCTCGGTGTCATGCCAGGCGCGGGCGAACGGGCCGTGCACGGCGGGATCGGTGTCGAGAATCCGCCGCCAGTACGCTTCAAGCGGCGTTCCGCGTTCCGCCTCGGGCAAGAGGCCGAGAAAATCATCATTGAGGCCGGGAAAAAAGCGCGGCAGCGCGTCGAGAAACGCGCCTTCGAGCTCGCTGTTTGTGCCGAGGAAGGTCGCGCGCAACACGATACCCGAAACGCGGTCGGGGTGGGCCTGCGCATAGGCCAGCGCCAGGGTCGCGCCCCAGGAGCCGCCGACGATCATCCAGCGCGGAAAGCCTAGTCTCTCGCGGATCATTTCCATGTCGGCGATCAGATGCGGCAGCGTATTGTGCTCGCGGCGGCCCTTGGGGCGGCTTCGGCCGGCGCCGCGCTGATCGAACAGGACCGCATGGAAACGCTCGGGATCGAACAGCCGGCGGTGATCGGGCTGGCAGCCGCTGCCGGGTCCGCCATGCAGATAGACCGCTGGCAAGCCATCGGCGCGGCCGACGGTTTCGACATAGATCTCGTGGCCGTCGCCTGCGGCCAGTTGCTCCGACGTCAGCGGCGCGAATGGGTCGGCGCGCTTGCCGGCGGACCTGGCCGCGTCGGCGTCAGGCGCCATGGTCGTCTTCCGCCTCCGGCGTACCGCCTGCAAAATTGCGATAGATGAAGCGGTTGTGGTCGGCGGCCGCTTCCTGTTCCGCCAGTTTGAAGATCTGCTCATGCACGGGCGACAGTGTGCAGGCCGGGTCGGTATTGCCGGCGTCGCCGGTCAGCGCAAAGGCCTGGCAGCGGCAACCGCCGAAATCGACTTCTCTGAATTCGCAACTCTTGCAGGGCTCCGGCATCCAGCCGGTGCCGCGATAGCGGTTGAAGGCCTCGGAATTCTGCCAGATCCAGCCGATCGAATGATTTGACCGCACCGATTCGAATTCGAGCCCGGTAATGCTCTCGGCGGCATGGCAGGGCAAAATCTTGCCCGCCGGCGAAATGTTGAAGAACTGCCGGCCCCAGCCGCCCATGCATTTCTTCGGCCGCAGCGCGTAATAGTCCGGCACCACATAGTCGATCGCGAGCGTGCCTTTCAGCCGCGCTTGCGCTTCCTCGACGAGGCGGCTGGTCTGTTCGATCTGTTCCAGCGTCGGCATCAGCGCGGCGCGGTTCTTCAGCGCCCAGCCGTAATATTGCACATTGGCGACTTCGAGCCGGTCAGCGTCGAGATCGACCGCCATCTGGATAATATCGGGCAGCTGGAACAGGTTCTGTCGGTGCATGACGGCGTTTACCGTCAGCGGCAGATCCAGCTCCCGCGTCCATTTCGCCACTTCGATTTTCCTGACGTGCGCGCCTTTGAAACCGGCAACCCGGTCGGCCACCACGGGCTCGTTGCCCTGAAAGCTGATCTGCACATGGCTCAGCCCGGCGTTGGCCAGCGCGGCAAGTCTTTCGCGGCTCAAGAGCACCGCCGAGGTGATGAGATTGGAGTACAGCCCGACATCGCTGGCATGCTGGACCAGTTCGACCAGGTCCTTGCGCGCGGTCGGCTCGCCGCCGGAGAAATGAATCTGCAGCACGCCGATCTCGGCCAGCTCGGAGAGGACCTTCTTCCATTCTTCCGTCGTGAGTTCGCTGCCGCCGCGATCGAGCTCGACCGGATTGGAACAATAGGGGCATTGCAGGGGGCAGCGATGCGTCAGTTCGGCGAGCACGGCCAATGGAATACCGAAGGTCTCCGCTGTCGATCCACGTCGCTGCAGTGCCGCGAGCCCGTCAGCGGGATCGCTGGCCGCAACATTGGCGTCTGTAAGCGTCGGACTCATGACGTCCTCTCGCGCGCTTCGGTGAGGAAACCCTTGTCGGCCAGATCCTGCAGCATGGCGACAACGTCGGTCGCGATCGCGCCGCGTTCAGCGGCGTATTTGGCGGCGAGCTGGTCGACCATATCGGCGACGCTGCGGAGGCCGTCGCAAAGCTGCAGCACCTCGACCGCGATCTCGTCCGGCGCCAGCACGCGCTCCGGCGCCAGGATCACCCAGACCTGCCGTGTCTCGTCAAACTTCAGCTTCGCGTGCCGCGGCAGGACCGGGCGGCTCGCTTCGCTGACGCTGATGTGGCGTGGGCTTGCCATGACTTGGTTCCTAGCTTGCCTTGAGCTGGTCTCTCAACTGGCTTTGGGCACAAACGCGCCGGGCGGAATGTGGCCGTCGACGTAGGCATGATACAGCGCGTCGAGCTGAACCCATAGCACATTGGTCTTGAAGATCAGCGCGTTGCAGACCGCTTCGCGCTCGGCCTGGGTCTTGGCATGGGTCCTGACATAGTCGAGCGCGAAGTTGGCATCGCGCGGCGCCTGCGTCAGGCGCCGTTTGAAATAGCTCATGATGTCCGGATTGACGAAATCGTAATGCGCCAGCATGCCCGAGATGCGTTCTTCGTGCAGGTTCGGCGCGAACAGTTCCGTCAGCGAGGAGGCGATGGCCTCCAGCGGGCTCTTGTCACGGACGAAATGAACATAGGCCTCCACCGCGAAGCGCGTCGCGGGCAGAATACCCTCGGTGGATTCGACATAGGTGCTGTCCAGTCCCAATCCTTCCGTGAGCTTCAGCCAGCGCTCGATGCCGCCTTCG
>Ga0181532_10005374_pt1 | contig 10903 bp, 6 predicted proteins | sample PEATcosm2014_Bin_33_FD_119768 | JGI IMG/M metagenome (GOLD analysis project Ga0181532, IMG submission 119768) | Peatland microbial communities from MTU Mesocosm Facility, Houghton, MI, USA - PEATcosm2014_Bin11_30_metaG | ecosystem: Environmental > Terrestrial > Soil > Wetlands > Peat | place...
ATCCGCGTTTCCAACACCGATTCGTCGGGATATTGCCGCTGGTGCAGCCGATTCATGCGGCCCAGAAAGCGAAGATTGGCCTCCTGCACGCCCGCGGGCTGAGGGTGGGCCGCCTTCAGGTTCAAGACGGGCGAGCCCGCGGAGCTGAACTCGGTGCCACGGTACAGGGCCGGCAACCAGCCGGAGCTCCAGGTGAGGGTGCCGGTTGTGTTGTAGCCGGCCGGGTCTCGCAACACGACGTAGGCGGGGAGATTCTGGTTTTCGGTGCCGAGGGCATAGGTGATCCACGAGCCGAAGGTCGGGCGGCCTTGGAAGATCTTGCCCGTCATGAACATGATCAGGCCTTCGGTGTGATTGTTGTGCTCGGAGTGCATCGAGCGGACGAGACACAAATCGTCCGCGACGCGGCCGATGTGCGGAATGACCTCGGAAAGCTGCATGCCGCAACGACCCCGCGGGTGGAAGCGAAATGGGCTCTTCAAGAGCGTATTCTTTTCGCTTCCCTGCTGGAACATCTCGACCTTGATCGAATGCGATTTGCCGTCGAATTTCTCGAGCGCCGGCTTGGGCTCGAAGAGGTCCATCTGGCTCGGCCCGCCGTTTTGCATCAACAGGATGACCGACTTGGCTCGTGGCGCGAACTCGGGCCGCTTGGGACGCAAGTCGAGCGGCAACGCGACGCCCGCAGCGGCGCGAGCCCGTTCGGTCTGTCCGAGAAACTGCACCGCCAGGCACCCCAATCCCAACCCGCCGGCTTGCAGCAGCTGACGTCGGGAAACGGGCAGCCACGAATCGGATGACGGGAACGGCACACGCTGCATGGCTTCGACCTTCTCAAATTCTCGACGATTCAACGGGGCGTTTGGCGGCAGGACAGAGGAATTCTTACGAACAAGGCACAAAGACACCAAGAAGGGCCAAATGCGAATGACAAAGAATGGATTTAAGCCTGATAGATCGTCGGTTGTTTCGCGCTCGGCGTTTCCTTGAGTATTCGGATTTCTGGCTTCGGTTTTCCTTGGTGCCTTGGCGGTAGATTCTTAACCCTTCGTTGGCAGTCGCATTCGTTTTTTCGCGGCGACTTCACTGTGCATACAGAAATTCGTTTGTGTTTAAAAGCATCTGGCACAAATCGGTCAGCGCGGCCTCGGCTGCGGCCCGTTCGGTCATCTTCTTTGACGTTGACGCCTCCGACTGTCCGCGATGTTTGCTCGCCTGCTCTTGCAACAAATTCGCGGCGAGCCGCGCTTCGTCTACGGAAGGCAGGCGGGCCAGGGCGATGTGGAAGGCCGCGTCAATCTGATTCGGCGTCTTGGTTCCCGCCGCTCGTTCGACGCGCCGCGCGAAACTGCGCGCCTGCTCGAACGCGAAGCGGCCGTTCAAGAGGGCCAGCGACTGCGAGACGACGGCCGAGCTGGTTCGGCAGGTGCAGTTGGTTGCCACGACCGGCTGATCAAAGACGCCCAACTCGGTGAGCTGATAGTTGCGCCGGGCGAAGAGATAGACGCTGCGACGGGAGGCATCGGCGGGCGAGCGGAGCTTGGAGGCGTCGACCTCCACGCTGCCATCGGCGTTCGGCTTCAAGGCGACTGGCGGACCTCCCATCCGGGAATCGAGATCCCCGCTGACGGCGAGGATCGCGTCACGGACGATCTCCGATTCGTGCCGCTTGAGCGGCATCTTCCACAGGAGGATGTTATCCGGATCGATTTCCAAGTTCCGAGTCCTGACTCCGACATCCGGACTCGATGTCTGTCGATAGACCGCGGATGTCAAAATCAGACGCTGCAAATGTTTGACGTTCCAACCCGACGAACTGAATTCGCGGGCCAGCCAATCGAGAAGTTCCGGATGCGACGGCGGCAGGCCGCTGGCGCCGAAGTTTTCGGGCGTCGGCACGATCCCGCGGCCGAAATGATGCAGCCACATGCGGTTGACATACACCCGGGCCGTGAGCGGATGGCGATCGCTCGTCAGCCACTTTGCAAACGCCGTGCGATAGCCGGTCGAGCCGCGCCGCGCACCGCTCGGCGGCAATCGAAACGGATGGGCCGGATCGTCCAGCACCGCGAGGACGCCCGCCTCGATCTGCGGACCGGGATTCCGAAAATCGCCCCGGCGGTAAATGTAGGTGGGCGGGGCCGGTCCGACGTCCCACAACGCCTGGATCAGGCCGTAGTGCTGGCGGCCCTTTTCAAGGGCGACGATCTTGCGGCGCAGTTCGATCGACTGAAGTTTCGTCCGGGCGTCGAGAGCCCGATCCACCTCTGCGGAGCTTGCGGCGGCGAATCGGCCCAGCTCGGCGACGAGTGCCTTCTGCATCTCGTTGCGGCCGGCTGCCGGCGTTCGGATCGCTACCAAGAGCGCGGCTCGCTTGCCTTTGGGAACGGCCGCTAGCTTCGTGGCTCGAATTCGGTTCTCGAACGGCCGTCGCACTCTGGACATCTCGTCGCGGAGCGCAACGATCTGCCGGTCGATGCCCGCGTTTTCGGCGTCAATGGCAGCGCGCTGCTGCGGCGGCACATCGGCCATCATCCGCTCTTTCGAATGCAGCCAATTGTGCGGATCGAAAGCGGGCTGGAGGATGCCGGCCAATCGGTAGTAGTCGGCATGGGCGATCGGATCGAACTTGTGCGTATGGCATTGAGCACAGTGCACCGTCAGCCCCAGCACGTTCGACGATACGGTTTGCACCGTGTCGAATAACACCTGGTGCCGAATGTCGGACGTGTTGAGCTCGGGCGCATACGTAACGTCGGCCGCCTGCCGCAGGAATCCCGTGGCAATCAAGAGTTCGACGTCGCGCGGCTGATAGCGGCCCGCGTCGCGCCAATTGAGCTGCTCATCCCCGGCAATCTGCTCTAACAGAAAATGGTCGTAGGGCCGATCGTCATTGAAGGCGCGGACGACATAGTCGCGGTACTTCCAAATGCCGTCGAGGGCCTCGATGATGCCCGCATCGTTGTCGGTACCGCGGGTGTCGACATAGCCGGCCGCGTCGAGCCAATGACGTCCCCAGCGCTCACCGTAGTGCGGCGAGGCCAGCAGCCGCTCGATGAGATGCTCGAACGCATTCGGCGAGGTGTCCCGAACGAACTCATTCACTTCTTCGGGCGTCGGAGGAAGCCCGATCACGTCGAACGACGCGCGGCGAATCAAAGTCGACCGATCGGCCGGGGGCGAGAAGGAGAGGCCGCGCTCTTCAAGCTTCTTGAGCAGAAACGCGTCGATCGGAGTCCGCACGGTCGAGCTCGAAACGTGGGGCACCTTCGGCCGGACCGGCGGTTGGAACGCCCAACGGCCGCGGTCGGCTGCCGTTAACGGCGGCGACTCGGCTGCGCTCAGCGGTCGGCCTTCATCGGCAGCCGGTGCGCCGGCGTCAATCCAGGCGCGGAGCGTCGCGAGATGTGCGGCGGTCGGCCCCGAGTTCTCCGGAGGATGCTTGGCCAACTCGCCGCCGAATTTCTTGAAGATCAGGCTTTCTTTGCTGGAGCCGCGGACAATGGTTGGGCCACTCTTTCCGCCCCGCAAGACCAGCGGAAACGTGCGGAGATCGAGCCCTGCCAGACACGCTTCGCCGCCGTGGCAGTGCCAGCAGTAGGCCTTGAAGATCGGCAGAATATCTTGTTCGAAGGTCGGTCCCGGATGATTTTCCGGACTTGTCCCGAGACTGGGGGCCGCGTTGACTACCGTCAACGATCCAAGCAGCCAGCCGATTAGCGCGAGCGCGGCGAGCATTCCTCGAGCTGGTAAGCCGGATTGACCTGACATACGCCCCCCGCCGACAGATCAACAAATCCTGATGGGATGATAACCGCGCGACAGCCTGCTTCGCAAACGCGAGAGCGACTGACGGGCCCGGCGCGAGAATTACCAACCTGGGTGGAGACCCGATTGGAGTTCATGTGGAGTTCATGGCTGCGAGCATTTATAAATGGCAGCCGTTAACATTGGGCCGATCGGATCGTGGCAGTTTCGAGAGGGAGGCAGCCGTGCAGGATCGGTCATTCGTCATCATCATCAGCGAGCGCGCCCTGGGAGGCTCGGTCACGAATATCGGCAAAGGGCTGCAGGCGCTCGATGGCAAAGGCATCAGCTCGGGAGCCCGCTCGATTGACGCGGTGTTGAGCGACGTGCTCCGCGGCGTTCGTGACAATGTGCTGCTCAAAACGCAGCTCGAACCGCCGGATCTCGAAGCCCTGCTGCGAAACCAAATCGGACGCGATTTCAAGCTGTGCACGATCCAGTGGGTCTGATGAGTGGCGAGTGGCGAGTGAGGACGACGGCACACGAGGTGTGCCTTCGTTTTTTCTCACCCGTCACCACTCGCCACTCATTTCACAGCCAGAGCCGTTGGCGGATGAACTCGATGACGTCGCCGAAGAGGACGTAGCCCAGACTCCGTTTGCCGCAACTGATTTTGGCCCGCACCTCGGCTCCGATCCGCTTGTTGGGGATTTGGCTCGCGTCGGTGGAGACGAAGCACTCGAAGATGTTGCTCTGCTCGGAAGAGACGGCTGAGCGCGTCGCGATCTGGTCCAATTCGCCATGAAATGTCGACTCGGCGTCGGTCGCAGGGATAAAGTCGACGGTTAGCTTGTGGTCGGGACTGGCGTTCCAGGCACGCAGGACGTGGCCCATCCGGCTTCCTTCGACTTCGAGCTCCAGCCGCCACGGTCCGGTTTCGGCCATGACCTCCAACAGCAGCTCTCCTTGTTGCACGGGCCGATTCTGCAAAAGCTGATCGAGCTGAAAGGCGGCCACCGTCCCTTCGATCGGCGACGTGATTTTCAACGAGTCAACGCGTTCGCGCTGGATTTTCAGGATCCGCTCCAGGCCCTCGGCTTCGAGCGACGATTTTTTGCGGCCGGCCTCGGCTTGCAGCGCAGTTTTATTGTCGCCGTCGCGTCGCGCCGACTCCTCTTGGGCGGCGTAGGACGTGCGCTGCTGCAAGCTTTGATTCAGTTTCGATTCGTTGTCGTTGAGTTCGGCTGTCAACTGCTCGTTGCGCAGGACGAGCAGGGGCTGCAACTTGTGGACTTGGTCGCCGCCGTGTACGTCGATACGGATCACGTCGCCGTTTTCGGGGGCAAAAACCTGCTGGCGGCGGATGGGCATTAATTTCCCCTTGCCCACGACGCGGTATTCCCAGGGGACAAAGCACAACGCGGCGACGACGCACGCGGCGGCGCCCAGAATCGCCAAGGTCTTGGCCAGTTTGCGACCATGGAACCACTCCAGGCCATGACCCAAAGTCTGCCACAATCGCAAGAACAGGATGCGATCTTGCCGACGGGCATGCGCGAGGACCGCTCCCACGTGTTCCGCCAAGAGCACAGAACGTTCTTCGAGTTCGGGCCGCGGCCGGCTGTCGGCGGTTTGCTCGATCACCAGGCAGCCGATGACCGCGCGCGTCCGAATTGGTGTCGGACGGTGGTTTTCCGAATCGTCGTGATGGATGAGCGGCTCGGGTTCGATCATCGGGAGGAGCTTGACGAGTCGGGAGCCGCTCTCCTGGATAAAATTGGCCAGCGGTTCTTCGATCTGCGGAGGGAGATTCTCGATCTTCCCGCTAAAAGTGAGCGGCTCGCCCAGCGCGACGATCCGCGCCGCAATGGCCGCCATCGCCCGTGTCAGGTTAGCGCGGGCGTTGACGCGATCCTGACCGCTGATGGCGACGATCGACGTCTTCTGACCCTTGTGGACTGCAACGCTGAGCCGATCGCAGCCCAAAAGCTGCCGCCCGTCGTTGGCTGCGGTCGCGGCAACTTCGGCCACATTTTCGCCGCGCTGCAGCTGCAAGGCGAACTGTTCGAAATCCGCTAAGAATGTTGACGAGTCGCCGGTGGAGCTCGATTCCGTCTGACGGCGTTCGAGATAGCGGGACGCGTGTCCGGTCATCTGTTCGACGAACTGCAAGAAACCTGGACGGGCTTCGCGCGGCGCATCGGGCCGCTGGAAGACCTCGACGGCCCCGACGCAGTCCTCGCCGATTTGCAGAGCCGCCACAATGATCAGAAAGTTCCCCGGCAGTTTGCCGGCCATTGCCGGATCGTCGGGCGCAAAAGATGCGGCCTGACCGGTGGTCACGGCATCGGTGAGCAGAGAATCATTGAGGCGGACGGCGGTCGGGTTATCCCGGATTCCCATTTCCGAATAACGCAGATCGTGCGCGAGGGCCAGGCGGCCGCCTTCGGCCAGCCAAATCGCCCCTGCGCGGCCCCCCATTGAGCCAACCATCAGCCGGAGAAACTCCGGGAAGAACGTTTCCGGAGGCGCGGCCGACTGGCTGAGCTCCTCGATCTGCCGGGCCATTTGGAGGACCCGGTCGCGCGCCTGTTGCACACCAGCCACGTTGGACATGCGGTCTTCACGATCCGGAAAGGGAAGGGAGCAAAGAATTGCCTGCTGACTATCTTACGTGAAACATGTCGGTTCGGTGCAGGGAAGATTCACGAATCGCGCAGCGCTCGCTTGAGGATCTTTCCGGTTGGGCCTTTCGGGAGGGCATCGATAATCTTGACGACCCGTGGATACTTGTACGCGGCGACAAGCGCCTTACAGTGCTGGATGAGTTCTTCCGCGGTTGCCGTCGCTCGGGGCCGCAGGGCGACAATGGCCTGGACCTCCTCGCCGAGCCGCGGATCGGGGACGCCGATGACCGCCGCTTCAGCGACGGCCGGATGGCTGTAGAGCGCCTCCTCGACTTCCCGGGGGTAGACGTTGTATCCGCCGCGTATGATCATGTCCTTCTTGCGGTCGACGATGAAGAATTCGCCCTCCGAGTCGACGTAACCGATATCGCCCGAGTGGAACCAGCCGTTGCACAGGGCTTCCGCGGTGGCTTCGGGCCGCTTGAAATAGCCCTTCATGATATTGTGGCCGCGGATCACGATTTCCCCGCGCTCGCCCTGCGGAACTTCGCGGTCCTGATCGTCGAAAATCTTCATGTCAACGCCCAGCACCGGTTTGCCGATTGTGCCGGTCTTGGCCGTTTCGTTGGGTTGCTGAATGCAGGCCAAGGGCGACGTTTCGGTGAGCCCGTACCCCTCCTGAATCCGCAGACCAAAGCGTCGGAAGAACTCCTGCTTCACGTCGACGGGAAGAGCGGCCCCTCCGGAGACGCAACGCGTCAGCGTCGACAACTGGTCGTTGGCGACCTCCGGATCGTTCAGCAAGCCAATGTACATCGTCGGCACGCCGGCGAAGAACGTGACCCGGTCGCGGGCGAACGCCAAGGCCGCGGCGGCGGGGCAGAACCGCAAAAGGTATGACACAGTCCCCCCGCCGAACAGAACGGCGTTCTGAATGTTCGACTGGCCAAACGCGTGATACAGCGGCAGTGCTGCCAGGGCGACTTCCCCCGGACCGAGGAGGTGAATTTCGTCAGGCCAAAGGCTGAGGGCCCGCTCGGCAATCAACTGGGCGTTGTAATAGAGGCCGAAATGCGTCAGCTCGGCCCCTTTCGGTTTGCCGGTCGTGCCGCTCGTGTACAGGATCACCGCCGTATCGTCACCGGCGGTTTGGGCGATATCTGCCGTGGCCGCGGTCGAGACCACGTCTTCGAGCCGTTTTGCCTTCGCTGGCTTCCCCGCCGGGTTTTCCATTTCGACCGTGTAAATCTGGCGACAGCCGGGGACGCGCAGGACCGCCTCCCAAGCGACAGCGGCAATTTGTCGGTGCACCACGAAGGCTCGCGCTTCGCTGTCCTCGAGCTGGAACGCGATCTCGTTGGCCACCAGCAGCGTGTTCAGCGGAACGACCACGCCCCCCGCGCGGAGCACGCCAAAGTAGGCGATCGTAAACGCGGGGACATTCGGCACCATGAGGGCCACTTTGTCTCCGGGCGTCAGACCGCCGGCCAGCAGGTCCCCCGCAAAGCGCGCGGCAGCTTCGTCCAATTCGGAATAGCGAAAACGCACCTCGTCATGGATGACGGCCAAATGTTGGGGATGGCGGAGGGCCGAATTGCGAAGCAGAGAGGCCAGATTCAAAGACATGGACTGTGGCCGTCCCAATCAAAGGATGAAGGCGGAAGGATGAATAAGAAAGGCGGGCGTCAGAGGCATCGACGGTTTGATTCCGCCTTCATCCTTCCGCCTTCATGAAGAATAGCCGAGGCGACCTCGTCCTCGTATCATACAGCCGTTTGAAATCCAATTCAGCAACCCCGATGACGGCGCCCGAAATGAGCACACAAGAAAATCAGGCCCTGCTGGCCGACGTCGAAAAATATTGCCAGGAAGTCCGGCCCGCCGAGGAGATTTGTTATCTCGAGCACCGCTTCAACGCAGAAGCGATCGAGCTGGCAAAAAAATATCGGCTGTTCGGTATGTTCACTCCCAAGGAATACGGCGGCCGCGGCTGTGATCTCCCAACCTACGTGACAGCGCTGGTCCGCATCGGACGCGAGGGGACTGGGCTGCGGACCCTCTTTTCGGGCCACATCTCGATCGGCCAGATGCCGATCCTCGAATGGGGCAGCCCGGAGCAAAAGCAGCGTTATCTCTCGGCCGCGGCCTCCGGTGAAAAAATCATGGCCTTCGGCCTGACCGAGCCGGAAGCCGGCTCGAATCCACTTGAGCTCCAGATGACCTACCGTCGCGAGGGGGACCGTTTCCTGCTGAACGGGGTCAAGTACCTGATTTCCAACGGCGGCATCGCCGGTGCAATCGTCACGTTTGCCTATCCCGAAGGACGCAAGGATCGAATGAGTGCGTTCATCGTCGACACGCGCGGTCCGGGCTTCGAATGCGAGGATCTGACGGCCAAGCTCGGACTCCCGACATCGAACACGGCGATGTTCGAACTGTCCGATTACGCAGTGCCGGCGGGCAATCTCCTGGGCGAGGAGGGGAACGGCTTTCGCATCGCGATGACCACCCTCGTCAGCGGCCGCCTCAGCGTGGCCGCCGGCTGCTTGGGCGTGATCGAAGATTGCCTGATTGAGGCAGTCGCCTATGCCAAAGAGCGACACCAGCACGGCAAGGCGATTGCCAAGCATCAACTCGTCCAGGAGCACATCGCTTCGATCGAAATGGGCCGGCAGGCGGCCGAAAGTCTGCTCGCCAGCGCCGTCGCGGCGAAGGACGCAGCCAAGTCCGATCCCAAGGATGCGGCGTTACGCGAACGAGCCGACATGCTTGCGGCTCACGCGAAGTTCTTCGCCAGCAACGCGGCCTGCGATGCGGCCGACCGGGCTGTGCAAGTCCTCGGCGGACGCGGTTATTCCGAACTGTATCGCCCCGGACGGCATTGGAAGGATGTTCGCGTCTGCCGCATCTACGAAGGGACCGATGAGATCCTCAAGCTGAAAATCGCCGCCGCCGTACTTGGCAAGGAATACGCGGCGTTTCGCTGAGGACGTGAACGCACACTCGGAAGAGGAGACCTTCGGTCGCGTGTTGTGGCACGGTCAGGAGGCCGTGCCACAACACGCGGAGACCGTGACACGACACACGGAGACTATGCCACAACACGGTGCTCAAAGAGAGTCGCGATTTGGCCGGAGAATTATTCAGACGGTTGCGCCAGATGCTTGCGAAAGGTGATCCAGGAGTCGCTGACAATTCTCTTAGCGGCACCTTCGATGAGCGCGTGGCTCAGCGCCTTGATGAGGCCACCCAATTCCGTCACCTCGCTTGACCACTCGAGCTTCGTCCCCGCCCCCTCGGGGGAAAGTTGGATCGACGTCTCGATGACGACCGAGGCTCCGATCCCCTTGCCCTTCACGCGCATCCGGGCCGACGACGGCCTGTGCGACTCCAGCACGTCAAAGACCATCTGCATGCTGCCCGTCAGAAATGAAAAGCCTGGCTTGATGCGGCACTCGAGATGAGTGGAATCGAGCTTTTCCACCCGCTCCAATCCCGGCAAAGTCTTTGCCGTAAATTCAAGGTTCGTGAGCTGATCGAAGACGGTTTCGACAGGAGCGTCGAAGTGCTCGATGCCAGAAAAGTTCATTCAAAACATCCTTAATTCGTGCAACGTCTGCCGCAATGTTTGCCGTGCTCACAATGGCGTTGGCATGCCTTTCGGCCCTTTATGCTAATTGCCCGCGTCTTGCAACAGGTCTACCCGACGGTCAGCCGCGAGAACCTGGGCGAAATGGCGCGACCCGTCCGATCGTCCTGCTCAAACTGTCGGCACCAGGGAGGCCTTTGGTTGAGTGCCTGAATCGGCAAGGTCGATTATTCCGACGGTGTCGGTTTTTCCGTCAGCGGGTTTGTGCGCGATGTCACGCAATTTGTCCCTCATGGTGCTCGGGACGTCGCTGTTGGCGATGACTTCCTGTTGCTGCACCGAGCAGGGCAACCACGCAGTCCGTAAAATGTGGGCTGACTATAACACCTTGCGCTGCCCCGCGTTCTACCTGGAGCAGGAAGACCACCTTCCGTATCCCGCGGCACAGGTCGCCTATTATCGCTGGATGTACGACAAAGATCCTGGCCATCAGCTTGCCTGCCTGGGCAAGGTTCCCCCGCGGACTTGCCGAACCTGCGATCCCGTGCCGCCCGGCGACGAACCCTTCGAGTACGAGGTGCTCTATCCCACGGGAGTTCCGCGGCAAAGCGATCAATTGTGGGGAGCCAAGCTGCCGGAGCCAATCAACGTCTCTCACGGCCCCAACCTCTCAGAAGCGCCCCACGGGCTCGGATCGTCTCCGGCAAATACTCCGCCGATGAACGTCCCGGTGCCGGCGCCGATTCTTCCGCCAGCTCCTAGCCCGGTCAACCAGGCTCCCACTCCGGGCGACCTGTCCAACGCGAGGCGGCCGGCGAAAACGCCTTCGCGACTTCCGATCTTCGATCTTCCGGCTCCCCAGCCCAAGCCGCTCGATGAGAATCCACCCCCGATGCTGGGTCCGTCATCGCAGCAAGGCCCAAATCTCCGGCTGACAACG
>Ga0181532_10005375_pt1 | contig 10901 bp, 11 predicted proteins | sample PEATcosm2014_Bin_33_FD_119768 | JGI IMG/M metagenome (GOLD analysis project Ga0181532, IMG submission 119768) | Peatland microbial communities from MTU Mesocosm Facility, Houghton, MI, USA - PEATcosm2014_Bin11_30_metaG | ecosystem: Environmental > Terrestrial > Soil > Wetlands > Peat | place...
CGCAGGCGGAAGTGGCCATCGGCGCACGGGAATCGCGGTTCTTGGAAGGTGATTTCGCTCTGGAATCCACCGAACACGGTAAGCCTCTTTTTGGGTTCAAGCGCGTGAATACCGAGGTATCCCGAAAATTGCGGGACGGCGATTTGCTAGGTTCCTTGCGCGCCATCAGTTCCGCAGGCCATACTCCAGGGCATTTTTCCTATTTGGACATTCGGGATAACACGCTGATCGCCGGGGATGCCTTCATAACCCAGACCGGTGTCGTGGCGGCTGGCGTATTCAGCTGGTTTTTCCCCATGCCTGCGCTGTTCTCCTGGAATGGCAGCTTGTCTGCCCGAAGCGCGGCGAAGCTTCGTGACGTAAAGCCCACTCGACTCGCCGTTGGGCACGGCAACACGATCGAAAATCCAGGAGCGGCCTTGGAAAAGGCAGTCGCCTTGGCCTTTCAACAGCATCCTGACGCCAGTACTGTTTAGATAGGCCGCCATTGCACGAGGCAATGCCCTCACGATAAGCTGGCAAAGAATTCGATGGCGATGGAGTTCGCCAGAACCGCCTCGGCTTACACTGCCAAGGCTGATGACTCCTGGCTGCGGCGCGGCACCAGGAGTTTTTTTCTATACTGCGCCGGAGCCGGATTGGAGACGCTTTGCGTTTTTTGCTGATCGCGTTATTCGGCGCTGTCGGAACCTTGGCGCGTTATGGTCTTCAGGGCGTGGTCCAAATCAAAACAGGGAGCACCTTCCCCTACGGAACCCTGCTGATCAATCTGACCGGCTGCTTCTTTCTCGGCCTGATCGGTCAGCTCACCTTGAATCGCATCATTGTTCCTCCGGAATGGCGCATCGCCATTGCCGTCGGTTTTTTCGGCGGCTACACCACTTTTTCCAGCTTTGGTTGGGAAACCGCCAAGATGTTCGAAGCTGGCGAGTGGCTGCGCGCCTCAACTTACGTCGCTGCCAGCGTCGTGCTGGGCCTGCTTCTTTCCGTGGCCGGGATTCGCCTGGCCAATCGTTTCTAGGGGTACGCTATGACACACGAAAAATTCGAAGGCGAACGCACGCTGATGCGCATCCACGTTGGCGAATCTGATAAATGGCACGGGAAGCCACTGCACGAAGCCATCGTGGGGCTTCTCCGCAAAGAAGGTTTTTCTGGCGCTACCGTTTTGCGCGGCGTGGGCGGCTACGGTGGTTCGAGCATCTATCACACCGACAAGCTCTTGCGCCTGTCGCAAGACCTTCCCATCATCGTCGAAATCATCGAAACCCAGGAACGCATCGACCAAATTCTCCCGCGCTTGGACGAAATGGTGGAGGGGGGCCTGATCACCCTCGAAAAAGTCCGCGTCATTTTGTATCGTGTCGCTAAGAAATAGGGGAATACCGCTCCACAACAAGCCTTAGAAACAAAAATCGCCGACCTCGCAGAGACGGCTGCGCTACACTGTAACTCCGTGAACCGGGAACCCGCACCTCCAAAAGAAAACTGGCTCACTCGCACGGTTCTGGGCGTGGGTCTCACCAGCTTATTCAGCGATTGGAGCCACGAAATCGCAACCGCCGTGCTTCCCGCGTTCCTGGCCGTAATTGGCGCGGGACCCGGCTGGCTCGGAGCCATCGAAGGAATTGCCGACGGTCTCTCCAGCTTTACCAAACTCGGCGCGGGCCACTATACCGACCAGCTTAAGCGTCGAAAACCGCTTGCGGTCTTCGGCTATGCCTTTACCGCGCTGGCCACAGCTTCGTTTGCCTTCGCAACCCACGCCTATCACGTTCTGATTGGCCGCGCCGCCGCATGGCTGGGCCGCGGTGTCCGCTCTCCCGTCAAGAAAGCATTGCTTGCGGGGGACGTTCCGCCGTCAGCCTACGGCCGCGCCTTTGGCCTGGAACGTCTGATGGATACGGTTGGGGCAATCGCCGGTCCGCTGACCGCCCTGTGGCTCCTACAAGTCACCCACCACAACTACCGCGCCGTCTTTCTCTGGACCCTTCTTCCCGGCATGATCGCGGTCGCAAGTTTCTGGCTTCTCGTGCGCGAACGGCCCATGGCAGCAAGAGAAAAACAGTCCTTCCTCACTGGTTTGCGCTCGCTGCCGGGCACATTTCGCCGTTTTCTCCTTGGCGTAGGCGTCTTCGGTTCCGGCGATTTTTCGCATACGCTGCTGATCCTTTACGCCACTCGCATGCTGGCTCCCGCACAAGGCATGGCGCGCGCGGCAAGTTTTGCCGTGGGCCTCTACACGCTGCACAACGTTTTCTACGCGGGTTCCGCTTATTTAAGCGGCTGGGTCAGCGATCATGTACCGCACCGCAAAATCGTTCTGGCTGCTGGCTACGCTCTCGCCGGTGTGACCGCCATCCTGTTAACTACCGCACCGAATCGTCTATGGCTCCTCGCAGTGATCTTCATTCTCGCTGGCCTCTATGTCGGCACCGAAGAGGCGCTCGAAGATTCCCTCGCCGCGGAACTAATCCCCAAAGGCCAGCACGGCATGGCCTTCGGCACTCTGGCCGCCGTCAACGCTGTGGGTGACTTGCTCTCAAGCCTCGCCGTCGGCTTCCTCTGGTCCACGGTTTCCGTGCGCGCCGCGTTTTCCTTTTCCGCCGTTCTCTTTTTCCTCGGCGCCCTGATCGTTCTTCGCGTCCGGCGGTAACCCCCGATCGTTCTCAGCCAGATGGCGCGCCGCGTGTTTCTGCGAAGCCAGCATGCGCCGTCGCACTTCCGCCAAAAGATATTTCCGAAGATTCTCGGCAACAATTCCCGGTTCCGCCAGCACGCGCAAATCATTCACTGTCAGGTGCGGCAGGAAACCCAAAACAATCGAAACTGGCGTGGAAGAATTCCGCACAATGGCCAGCCGTACGTTGTAGCACTGCGACCACTTGCGATGGTTCGCCAAAGCCTGCACCACGACAACCGGCACCTTCTCGCGCGCCAGCGCCTTCAACACCTGCGCTTCCGCCAGGTATGGATTCTCCAACGCGATCGGCATCACCTGCGCATGGCCATCCGCCACCAGCGCTCCGGCCACTCGGCTTGGTCCGCGCCGCGCCAGCGTAATCTTCTGCCCCAGCGGCATTTGTGGCAGCCGCGCAACGATCTGTTCTTCCGCGTAGCGCTTGAGTTCCATCGAGACCGCGGGTGACAGTGCAAACTGCACCAGATCCATCAGATAAAGTTCCTTCAGCAGGCGCAAACCAACCAACCGAGGCGTTCGCGGATGCAGCAGCAGGCTCTTTTTCACCGCATAGCTTTTTAGGAATGTCTTACGTCTTGCCACCTCGTCCAGAATTTCTGCAGGAAGGTCTTTCCGTGACAGCAGAAGTATCAGCTTGGTTTCGTCGAAGGCTGGATTATCCAGCAACGTCAAAAGCACCCCGGGCACCGGGTGGTAGATTAGCGCGTTCAGGTCATCGCCATTGGCTACCCTCGCGCACTCTACATCTCTCTCGTACTCCGCCACGTTACGCCCCTTCTTCAGCCGGTGCCAAAAGGAGTCGAAGTGCCAGCCGTGCGGCGGCCTGCGAGGCGGTTATCACCAGCGCGCCGAACTCCGCTTTGGGCGCGGCGCGGCGCAACCGCTCATCGAGCAGCTTATCGAAATATTCGGAGCGTCCTACCATTCCGCCGCTCTTTACCAACAGAAATTTTTCGTCTTTCAATTCCAGCCGCTCCATCAGATCAACCACCAGCCCGGCCAGCTCGCCCGCGGCATTTTGTAGCAGCGCACGGGCCGTCGAGTCTCCCTCATCGGCCGCTGTGGTCACCACGGGAAAAATCCTCGGAAACACTTCGTCGGGTACACGGTACACGCGCAGTTGCAAATCCTCCCAATCCACAGCGCGCAGGTCACGTAAAATCCTCGCGGCCAGCGGCGAATCGGCCAAGCCCCGGTCGCACGCGCGCAATGCCGCGATGGCCGCCCGTCGACCCACGTCATACGCGCTGCCTTCATCGCCAAGCAGCGGCCCGTGGCCGCCCACCCGGATCACTTGCCCGCTGAGGTCTCGCCCCACTGCAGCCGACCCGGTTCCGGCGATCAGCACGATGGCGCGGCCCTCGCCCGTAGCTTCCAGCGTCAAATCCAGGTCAGTGCACACATGCACCACTTGACCAGGGAATTCTTCGGCCAGGAGTTTCTTCATCTTTCGTTGGGATTCCGGCTGCGCCGTGCCCGCCAGTCCCGCACAGACCACGCAGATGTCCTCTGGCGAGAGCTTGGCGTTCTGAATTGCGGTTCGCCCCGCTTCGCAAACTGCGGCCAGCGCGCCGCCAAATCCTACTCGCATCGGATTGGACGGGCCGCTGCGCCCTTCCGCGCGGACCAGGCCCGCCTCGTCCATCAATACGCATTCCGTCTTTGTGCCGCCACCGTCTAAACCAAGAACGAATCGCATACCCAAAGCATACGCGAGGCGGGCACTTTCCGCGTAGTGCCGAGAATGGCGGTGCTGAATCGGTTTAGGATTTCTGGACACTCCCTCGCTGTGTCGTCTTGACGCTCCGCGCTTCCGACACTATCCTCGTTTCACTTCGCTGAGAAACCTCGCAACTTTGCGAAGCCGGAGCTTGATGCGCATTCATCCGCTCGACCTGATCATCGTTATTGCTTATTTGTTGGGCGTCACTCTTCTGGGCCTCCGGTTTCGGAAACAGCAGCACAATGTAAATGACTATTTCCTCGGAGGACGAACGACTCCCTGGTGGGCACTGGCGCTTTCCATCGTGGCAACGGAAACCTCTACGCTCACCATCATTGGTACGCCTGCCATCGCCTACGCCACCAATCTGACCTTCATTCAGCTCGTCTTTGGGTACATCGTTGGCCGCTTTCTGATCTCCCTTTTGTTTCTCCCGGGCTACTTTCGCGGCGATTTCCTCACTGCTTACGCCCTCATCGAAAAACGCTTTGGCACAAAAATGCGCGCCGTGGCGGCCTTGACGTTTCTCGGCACTCGAACCCTGGCGGAAGGTGTGCGCGTTTCTGCAATCGCCCTAGTCGTCAGCGTCGCCCTGGGAACCTCCGAGCGCTTAGCCGTCTTTATCGTGATTGGTCTGACGATCCTCTACACGTTCGAAGGTGGCATGAAAGCCGTCATTTGGACGGACGTGGCGCAATTCTTGCTCTATCTCACCGGAAGCCTCTTCACGCTCGGGCTGCTCTTACACAAAATCCCAGGGGGCTGGCCTGAAATCTCGCATGTTGCCGCTGTCAACGGCCACAAATTCCAGTTCCTGGATTTCAGTTGGAATCTAGCTACGAATTACACGGTTTGGTCCGGTGTGATTGGCGGAGCCTTCCTCACCATGGCCACGCACGGCACAGACCAGACCATCGTGCAGCGTCTCCTCGCTGCCCGCAATCAGCGTGACAGCAGCCGCGCTATTATCGCCAGCGGATTCATTGTGCTTTTCCAGTTCGCCATTTTCCTGCTCGTCGGCGTTCTGCTTTTTGTATTCGCCCAGCACACTCCTCTTCTCGCCCCCGGCGACCGCACGGATCGCATTTTGCCCCTCTTCCTGGTTCGCGAGATGCCCACCGGCTTGGCCGGCCTGCTTCTCGCCTCGATTCTCGCCGTCGCCATGTCCAACGCCAGCGGTTCGCTCAATTCTCTTGCCGCCTCCAGCGTTTTGGACTTGAACGCATTGCGTGGCCGTCCCATTGATCCCGCAAAATTCCTGAAACTTTCCCGCCGTATGACCCTCGTTTGGGGCGTGGTTCTGATCTTTTTTGGACTGGTTCGGTGGCAGCACTCCTTACTGGAAACTGGCTTGGCCATCGCTTCTCTGCCCTTCGGCAGCCTATTGGGACTGTTCCTTCTCGGCACGCTCGATTCCCGCGCCAATTCGAAAGGTTGCCTTGTCGGCATGTTTGCCGGACTCGCCGTGGTTCTGGCTGTGTACTTCGGCACCACCGTGGCTTACACCTGGAATTTTTTGATTGGGTCGTGTGTTACCTTCACGGTGGGCTCCTTGATCAGCCGTTTCTTTCCTGAACCACGCGCGGCGGCTTGACGCAAAAGGGCTGCGCGATGGTCTACACTCGTTGGCCATGAATCTGCGCGGAGGAGTATGAGCGAGAAGCGTCTCGAACTTGTCAGGGGCCTCGGACCGTGGGCATCGACAGCCATCGTCGTCGGCACCATGGTGGGCACTGGCATTTTCCTGAAACCCGCCGAAATGGCTCGCGAAGGTCGTTTCGTCTCCATCGTCTTTGCTGCGTGGATTGTCGGTGCCGTCTTGTCGATTTTTGGTGCCCTGGCCTACGCCGAGCTCGGTGCCGCAATTCCCGAAGCGGGTGGCGAGTACGCCTACCTACGCCGTGGTTTCAGCTCTGTGTGGGGATTTCTTTTCGGTTGGATGCATTCCATTGTCGGGCGCCCCTCTTCGGTAGCGTCGATCGCTGCCGGAATGATGCGTTTCCTCAGCTTTTTTATTCCCGCTGTGGCTGCCCCGCTCTTCACTGTGCACATTGCTATCCCCGGTCTCACTGCCTGGATCCATGCGTATGATTTCGTTTTCACCTGGGCGCAGCCTCTCGCCGTGTTCTGGTTGCTTCTCATGACCGGCGTCAACTATCTCGGTGTGCGGCTAGGTGGCGAGGTCCAGGTCTTTCTTACGAGCATTAAGGTTCTCAGCGTTGCGCTGATCATCGGTGTGGCGTTTCTTCTTCCGAATACCGGGCCGCATCCTCCAGACCCGGTCTGGCCCTCTTCGGCAAGCACCGGCTTGCTGACCGCTTTTCTTGCTGCCCTGGCGGCCGCGTTATGGGCTTACGATGGATGGGAAGATCTAAATCTTGTCGGCTCCGAAGTGAAGGATCCCCAACGCAATTTCCCTCGCGCCCTCGTTGGAGGCGTTTCCTTTGTCGCTCTGCTGTACCTGCTGTTCAGCGCCGCTTGCTTGAAGGTCCTGCCATTTGCTAGCGTTGCAAACTCGCAACACGTCGCGTCCGACGTCGTGGAACGCGTCATCGGTCACGGTGCCGCCTTCTGGATCACTCTGGCCATGGCGATCTCCGCGCTCGGCTCCATGAATTCCTCCATCCTCAGCGGCGCCCGCGTGCCTTACGCCATGGCCCGTGACCGCATCTTCTTCAAAGTTGCTGATGGCATTCACCCGAAATACCGCACCCCGGGCCGCGCCCTGATTTTTCAGGGAGTCCTCGCAAGCATCATGGCCCTCTCAGGAACATTCGAAGAGCTCACCAACCTCTTCATCTTCGCTGGCTGGATTTTCTACGGACTCGCAGTGGTTGCTCTGTTCCGCTTGCGCAAACTCGAGCCCGGCCTCGAGCGCCCCTATCGCTGCTGGGGCTATCCCTGGGTGCCAGGGCTATTCGTTCTTGGCGCGCTCGTCCTCACCATCAATCTGTGGCTCGTCCGCCCTGGCCGCTCCACCATCGGCCTCCTCCTCATTCTCGCCGGCCTTCCCTTTTACCGCTACTGGACTCGTCGTACCACTCTTACTGTGGAATAGCTAAGGATTCACGACTGGATGCAAGACTGCGTCTCTCGTTCGTAACACCTGTCCGTTAGAACAAGGTGACTTCGCTCATAGATTACTTAGAATGCTGGTATCAGCGATAAATCAGGAGGTGAGTTGTGGACACGACTTGTGGCCCAAAGGGCGTGAATTGTCGTTGGTTATCGCTGGCGGTGTCGCTCGCCGCCTGTTTGCTGCTCTCCTCATGCGGTTCCAGCGCCAAAAACATCGTACTGGCCAAAGCCGCTGTTGAGGAGTTTCACTCGCAACTTGACACGGAAGAATACGGCGCGATTTACGACTCTACCGATCGAAAATTCCAGAACGTCACAAGTCAATCGGATTTCACCAAGCTTCTCACCGCCGTACATCAAAAACTAGGAACCGTTCAGCACACCAATACGCGCAATGTTGGGGTCGCGTGGTATACCGGTCAAGGCGCGACCGTCACGCTGGTCTATGACACCACTTTCAGTGCCGGGACTGGAACGGAGCAGTTTGTTTGGCACGTGAACAACGCTCAGGCCACCTTGTACGGCTATCACATCGCCTCCAATGATCTCATCACTAAATGAATTTGCAGTGAACGCCCTCTGTTCACCTTGAGCAGCGAAGATCCCGCCCATGTCAGCGGAAGGCCGTCCACTGTTCGCTTCACTTTTCGTTACGCCACGACCTGTTGTGCCATCACAAAGCCCAACCAACGCGTCTTCAGCCGCTGAGGGAAGCCTTCTCAGAATTGTGGATGCAAGAACTTCAAGAAACTCCGACTCCAGCCGACCGTCGATACGCCGACCCGTCCCCAATCGTCCTAAACGCTGCTTCCGCTTTCTTACGCACGTTCAGCGCCGGGTGCATCGCCTTCGCCATCGCTTCTATCCCGGTCACCAGCCGCCCAGCGGGCCGCGACACAACTCCATTCGCATCCAGCGCGTACACGCGTCCATCGCGCACCGCCGGAATACTTCGCCACGTCTCCGGGAATTGCATGGAGAGATATTCCTTCCGCGCTTGCTCCGCGTTGTATCCGCACGGCCCGATAAACAAAACTTCCGGTGCGGCAGCAACAATTTCTTCCAGCGTCACGCGATACGAGGGCGTCTTAGCCTTGCCCAAAACATTGATCCCGCCAGCGTGCCCAATCATCTCTGGCACCCAATGTCCGCCTACGTAGAAGGGTTCCAGCCACTCCAGTAAAACGACCCGCGGACGCTGCTCCACCTGTGCCACATGTGCATCGATCTGCGCCAATCGCTCACCAATCTTCTCCACGAACTCCTGCGCTCGTTCTCGCCGTCCCGTCGCCTCGCCAATCCACAAAATGTCTCGCCAGACGTCGCCCAGATCCAGTGGGTCGAGGCTGAGCACCTCGGGGCGTTTGGAGATTTGCGCCAGCGCCGCCGCCAATTCATCGGGAGTAGCAGCGCACACATGGCACAGGTCCTGCGTGATGATCAGGTCGGGCGCGAGCGCTTCGAGCCGGTCTCGATCCACCGCGTAAATCGATTCCCCGCGCTCCACGTGTTGCCGCACCAACCGATCCGTTTCTGCCGGAGTCACGTCTTTCGGCAAGCGCGAGCGCACCACGCACGTCTTCGTCTTCGCTTGTTCGGGAAAATCGCATTCGTGGCTGACGCCCACGATCTCTTTATCGAACCCCAAAGCAAACAAAGTTTCCGTGGCCGATGGCAGCAGGGACACAATGCGCATCCCCGGACTCTAGCACAAACCCCACGCAGAATGTTCGTTTTGCTTTGTACCGCGGGCCTTCCAGGCGGCTCGTTGGCCTGCCCCCGCTGAAAGTCCCTTGGTCAGCGCTCTGTCGACTCATCGGTCCCCGCAGTCAGCTCACTTGTAGAGAAAATACTTGCGGCGCAATAGCTCGAACGCCGCCAAGTCCGCGCTCCAGCTCGCGATAATCTGCTCGGGTGGTGTTCCTGCTTTCAATTGCTGCACGGTCGCGTCGTTTCCCAGCAACAGGATCGTCTTCGTCACATCAAATTGTTCCGGATATTTTTTTTGCAACAGCTCGGCGATTTCCAGCCCAATTCGCATCGACCGAACTGCTGCGCGATCCGTCACGCGGATGCCCACGCCGCCGCAGTGCTGCCCTGCGTACAATCCGCTCACGGGAATGTACGGCTGATTAGCGAAGTGTACCCCGGGAAGATTTCGCGCATTCAGCGCCGCTGCCACTTCTTCCCCGTTGATCCAAGGCGCACCAAACTCCTCAAAGGGCGCTTCGGTCCCGCGCCCCACGGACACTCCCGCGTTCTGGAGGATCTCCAGCCCCGGATACAGGATTGCCCCTTTCAACGTTCGCAAATTGGGCGACGGTGGAATCCAGCGAATGCTCGTGCTTTCATAAAAAAAATTGCGGTGCCAATTTTTCATCGCGATGACGCGGAGTTCGCAATTGATGTGTTTCTCCTCGTTGAACAATTGCGCCAACTCTCCAATCGTCAACCCGTATCTCACCGGCAGCGGGTAATACGCGACAAACCCGGTCTTGTCCGCATCGAGCATCGGGCCCTCCACAACTTCACCATTGATCGGGTTGGGCCGGTCCAACACGTAGACCGGGATGCCGCGTTTCGCCGCTTCCTCCATGCAATAGCCCATCGTCGTCGTATACGTGTAGAAGCGCACACCGGCGTCCTGCACATCAAATACGAGCGCGTCGATCCCCACAAGCATCTCGTCGGTCGGCCGCAGATGCTCTCCATACAAGCTGAAAATCGGTAAGCCTGTCGAAGAATCCTTCGACGAAGCCACTTTTTCATCCGCGTGCCCCGCAATCCCATGCTCCGGGCTAAACAGCGCGACCAGCTGCACACCCGGCGCGTGCGCCAGAACTTCAATCGTCGTTCTGCCCTGATAGTCCACACCGGTGTGATTGGTGATCAGCCCGACGTGTTTCCCGCGCAAGGGCACATACTTCTCCGCTTCCAGCACGTCCAATCCGGTCTGCACGTGCCCGCCGCCTCTGCTCGGGGGCCGCCCGTGCCGCTGTTCTCCGGTCGGCTCTCCACCCCAAGAAATTCTCGTCAGTGACAGGAGTAGAAACAGAAAGAAGATCGCGCGCGCCCTTGAGCCGAGTCTCTGTAATGGTTTCATAGTCCTCAATGATATTCTGGAACGTGCCGTTCGTACCTTCATTGTGAGCGTCCAGTGCGCGTGCTATATACAGTCAGGGCGCTCGGCGAGCGGCCGGGAGAATTTCCAAAAATGAATAGGCGCTACGCCGCTCTTGTGCTTTTGCCCCTCTTGTTCCTTTCGATTATGACAGCTAAAGCTCGCAGCCACACTCGCCCCAAGAATTACGCCACTCCTGCCGCCTCCCCAGCGGACTCTCAATCCAGTTCTCCTCTCGTCCCTCTCACTTCCGAGCAAAGCAAGTGGGTCGAATCTTC
>Ga0181532_10005376_pt1 | contig 10899 bp, 12 predicted proteins | sample PEATcosm2014_Bin_33_FD_119768 | JGI IMG/M metagenome (GOLD analysis project Ga0181532, IMG submission 119768) | Peatland microbial communities from MTU Mesocosm Facility, Houghton, MI, USA - PEATcosm2014_Bin11_30_metaG | ecosystem: Environmental > Terrestrial > Soil > Wetlands > Peat | place...
CGTCGTCGCTGTCGGGCCGGGCGCGGCGCGTAAAGCGCAGGTTGAGCAGCGTGCTGGCCGCTGCGGTGGGGACTGGCCGCCGTCGCGACCGGCGCGCCGGCGCAGCTATCGGCTCGTCGTCCTCGTCGTCCGACGGCAGCACCAGCGAGCTGCAGTCGTCGTACAGGAGGGGTGCATCGTCGGCAACGACAAAGTTGGTGTCGTCGGCGACATCAGCAGCGTTGTCGGCGTCGTAGGCCTCGAACAATAGCGTCGCAGCGTCGTCGGCGTCATCGCTGTCGCTATCGGCCCCGTAGGCCTCGGCGTGCTGCTGACGAAAGTGGGCGTCGCGGGCCGCACGGGCCTCGGCGCCGATAGAGCGGCGGAGCACAGGGTGCGCAGCCATGGTGTCTCGGGCAAGAAAAGATGTGCCCCAGGCTCAGCGGGATATCGCTTTTATGGCCGCCGGTGGCGCGCGGCTATATGCCCACACAACACGAAAACCAGACCAGCTATGAGTAAAACTAGCTGGGTTTACGTTTCAGGGCCTCGTCGAGGCTGCTAGGGCCGCCGGCCTCGGAAAACAGCTCGGGGACCTCGCCCTTGACGAGCTGATAGTAGATGTAGACCTGGTTGCGCTGCTCGATCTGCTGGTCGATCCAAGACTTCTCGCGGGACGAAGCATGGGCGCGTTCTTGGTCGCTGAGCCGGCCGGCCGGGCGCGGGCCGCCCATGTAGGTTCCATCCTTGATGCGGCGCACATCAGGATGCTCCAGCACGAGCATCTGTACCCGAAGCATGTCGCCGGCGACCTGTGCGCGGCGCGCGACCAGCTCGCGCAGGTCAATGTTCTGGGCCTGCTGGCGGCACAGCACGCGGTCCGCTTCGGACTGCCCGGGCAGGTAGGGATCCCATGTGTGCGCGCTCGTGTAGATAGGCTGCGGCGCATAGCGGAAGTCGGCCGGATGGGTGCTTGGGGCTGCTGCAGCGTGCAGCTCGGCGTCGCTCATGGTCGCTAGCTGCGCGGTGTAGCGCGCGAGGGCAAGGTCCATCAGCAGCTGGCGGTCATTAGCGTCGGGCTCGACCGTGGCCGAGGCGAGGCGCTTGCGGGGCACGATAGCGGCGCAGTCAGGGAGGTCGCGAGCAGAGCCAGCAGACATGGTTGTGGAAAGTTGTGTGGTCCAAAGCTGCCCACGGCATGCCATTTATCGCCTACGTCAGGCTATTTCCGTCCCCGCAGCTGCGTGGATAGCGGCGGACGGTTTTGCACATAAAAGGGAAGAACGGACCATGTCCGGGCAACATTCAACCAACCACGATGACCCACCGCAAGCGCTCCTCCGAGGACGCCCTGCCGCCGACCAAGGCCGCCGCCGTCGAGCCCGACCGCGACGCGCTGCTACTGACCGCCGCGCGGATCGCCAGCTGCGATCCGCAGCTGCGGCGCGTCCTCCTGGCCGACTATACTGGCACCAGCGATCTGCTCGACTACATCTTCATGTACACGACCGCCCAGTATTGGCTGGCTGGCAGCGGCCAGCAGCGCGGGCCGGGCGTCGAGCATCTGCTCGACCTGCTGCCTGCATACCTGCGCGATCCCGCCGCCGAATGCACCCTGGGCATGTTCAGGCATCGCTGCGACGACCAATGGTGCAAGTGTGACCTGTACCAGGTGATCTGCTTTAGCATCATCGACCGGGCAGCCACGCAGCCAGCTTGCTGCCTCGTATTCTACGGCAAGGAGCCGCCAGCCGACTACCGCGAGGTGCTGCTGGACGCAGCAAAGCTGCTGGCTGGCAAAGCGATGCAGCGCTGCTCGATCGCCGCCGCGACGGCCGCAGCCGAGGCAGCCAAGGCCACGCGCGCAGCAGAACAGGCAGCGGCCGACCACCGCAAGGCGCTGGCGCTCTACAATGCGCTGTTCGACGACGACAGCAGCGACGAATAGCGACGCACCATAAATGCCTATAAAAACGAAGAAATGACCATCCCCGAGCAACATTTAACCATCTGCCATGGCCCACTTCAACCTCAAGCGCCGCAGCCACACCACGCGCGCCTCCAAGAAACGCGTCACTATCGACCTCACCAACGACAGCGACACCGAGGACGAGCGCAACCACCGCAGCGCGACTATCGCGCCGGCCACGACGCCCACCACCGCGACCATCGGCCCGGCCTCCATGACGCTATACGTCAAGGACCTCCGTGGCTGCACCTGGACGCTGCGCAATGTCCTGCCGAGCTGGACCCCAGCCGACATCAAGGAGGCACTATCCGACCAGAACAACGTGCCCGTGGCGCTGCAGCGGCTGATCCACAGGAACCACGAGCTCGCCACCGCGCAGCCCGCAGGCTTGACGGACGGCAGCGTGCTGCAGCTTGTTTTAAAGTTCTAAACTAAAGATGCAACGCTTGATCAAATTTCATAAAATCTGGAGTTTTACTGTGCTAGCAGTCGCCAAAATGCACCTGCGACGAGCATGGCGGCGTGCTGTTGGCCCAGCCACGAAGCGCGGCGCGCTCGCGCACTTGATGCTCCTCCTTGGTCAGATCGCAGGGCAGCCAGGCCAGGCAGGCCAGCTCGTCGGCGGTGCCCACCCGCGCCGCAAACCGCACGCCGAGGTCGTCGTCCGGCGCGCTGGCGGCGCGAATCTCTGTGTTGATGACCCAGGCCAGCTCGGCGGCGTTGGCAACAAGGATCTGCACGTTGGCGACGATATTGTATGCAGCCGACTTGAAGGCAAGACGATCGACGCCGGCGACGGCCTTGCGTGCGGCATCGAGGTTCTTTGTGCCGATCATGGCTGTATCTGTCGGTTTGCGCGGCCAGCGCGGGTCGGGGCGCAAAATAAACGTCGTCGGCATGGCCGCGCCCGCCAGGCCGCCCCTGAACAGGATCATGTACCGCACGAGCTGAGCAAGGTCGTGCACGACAATCTGGTTGAACGGTTGCAGCAGCTGCCTGAGGTCCGCCTTGCAGAAGGCATCGTCGCGATAGTTGCTCGTGCATAAGTCCAGCGCGCACTTGGCAGGGTCGATCTGTCGCAGGAGCATCCGCAGCATGAGCTCGCGCTCCCATGCCTTGGCGGTAGAGTGGTGCGGGATCCGGACGAGGCGGCATCGCGGCGCCGCCCGCAACGGGTCGGACAGGGTGACGGCGCCGTAGGCGCGGTAGCGCGCCAGCAGGTCTTCCCAGCGTGAAGGGCGCTGCGGCATCTTGCCGTGCCACATGTAGATGGCGTGGACGGCCTGGCGCTGCAGGCGCTGCAGCTGCTTGCACGTCATGGCCAGCGCACGCACGTCGTCCTGCGACAGGTAGGGCCGAAGCGCGCCGTGCGTCGTGTTGATGCCGTGCTCGCCGTACGCGCCGACGCGGCCGACCATGACCTGCAGCCAAAAGTCCAGCTTGACGGTCTTGGACCAGTCGGCGGCGGACACCCCGTCGCTCATGGCCTCGATGGCCTGCAGCCGCGTGATGGCGGCCTTCACGTCGTCCAGCTGCGGTCCGCTCAGTAGCGCCGGCTGCGCCTCGATGCGGCGCGCATAGTCGTCAGCAGCCGCCAGCACGGCGGCCGACGAGCCGGATAGCGGCGCGACGCGCTTGGCGTCGCCGGCCGACGAGGAAGAGTGCGCACGCTTGCTCATAACGTAATTTTGTGGTCGACCTCGGCCGGCCAACTCTTTTATCGCTGCTCGCCTCAGCGTATCGAGACTGCGCCGTGGCTGCCCGTGGAACACAAATTTCGGGCCAGGATGCACAAGCGCACGCACAGCGATGCCGACGCCGAGGCAGCCCCTATCCGTCCCGAGGGCGACGTGCCGGCCGGCTGGCGCTGCGTCTATAGCTTCCGCGACGATGCTGCTGGGGGTGAGGGGGGCGATAGCCCCCCTGCGCAACTATTGGTCTACGACAACGAGCTGACGCTCGACGAGGAGGCGCTGCTGCCGCTATGGGACGCCGAGCTCGTGCGCCGGCCGCCCGGCGTCGCCTACGGCCGCGCCTACGCCATGCCGCGCTCGGTGCAGTTTTTCTCGAACAAGTCGCACGGCTACAGCTACGGCGGCCAAGAGTCAACGCCCAAGCCCCTCGATGACACTATGTGCCGCGTGCTTGACATGCTCAACGCGCTGACGCAGCCGCTCGTGCCCGCCGGCACGCCCCTCTTCAACGGCCTGTTGTTCAACCGCTACGAGCCCGAAGACAGCATCGCGCCGCACTATGACAAGGGCCACCACCCGCGTGGCGTCGCGTCGCTAACCCTCATGGGCGCGCCCGGCGAGCGCCGCGACGAGCCGCACCTCGTCACTACGCGCCGCTTCTGCCTGTGCACGCACGACAGCGCCAAGACGCTGTTCGAGCTGCCCACCGAGCACCGCCAGCTCATGCTCATGCACGGCAGCTCCTTCCAGGCGCTGCGCCGGCACAGCGTCAAGCCCGCGCCCAAGGGCCGGCCGGCCCTCACGCGCCTCAACATCACCGCCCGCTGCCACTACAATGTAGATTCTCATTAAAAACCAGCCACTTTTCCTTTTGCTCCATGCCCCTGACCGCCGTCACCGTGATCTGCACAAAGTGCGGCGGCCAATGGCGCGGCCTGGCCGACGACACGGGCACCTACACCATCCCACGCGACGCCTGCTGCCCACAGTGCGCCGCATCCCGAACGTAAAAATCGGAAAACTCCATGGAAATTTCCGAGCCTCGTGGCTATAAAAACGTTGGCGCGCGGTTGGCGGTGGCACACAAAAACCATGTCCAAGCGTGCCTGCAGCAGCCTCCGAGGCCTCAACCGCCGCGAGCGCAAGGCGCAGCTAACGGCCGAGCGCGAGCTCTTCGAGCACTATACGCCGACGCGCCCGCTGCTCGACGCTATCCGCCAGCTGGCCAGCAAGATGGACGCGGATCCGCTGCTAGCCAGCACGCTGCTGGTCGAAGGCCTCGACGAGGCCAGCGCCGAGCTGATAGCGCTGGGCGCCCGCGCGGGCGAGGCGCTGGAGCGCCAGCGCGCCATGCTGCTCGAGGACAGCGCGCTTATCAGCGCGTCCGTGCCGCGCGCCGCCGAGGCGGCCGACGACGAGGCCGAGCCAGCCGACGCCGAGGCCGAGGACGCGCCCAGCGCCCTATACAGCCTCATCAACTGGAGCATCGCCGTGCCCGCCGTGTGGTGGCGCCACCTCGTCGGCTGCCGCCCAGCCTATCTGCGCCCCAAGGACATGCGCGCGCTGGCGCAGACCTGCCGCGCTATGCGACAGTACGTGCAGCGTGAGGTGCGCGCGCTGCTATACGGCTACCGCCGCGAGCCGCCGTCCGCGCCGCCGACGCGCCGCACGGATAGCAACGAGCACACGGGCTTCCGCGCCGAGCTGCTGCGCTACAGCGGCAAACCCGGCGCAGAGCGCGCGGCGCCGCGCTGCGAGCTGGCCGTGATGACCGTGCGCTACTCTACGCCACAGTGGAAGTACGAGGCCATGCTGCGCCAGATGCTGCAGCGCGTCGACCCCGAGCGCTGCGCGCTCTACATGCAGTACAACTGGAGCAAAGCATACATCACGCTGACCAACTACACCAACGGCCCGCTGGTGGCGCAGTTCAAGCATCACGTCTTCACCCGCATCGTCGACCTTATCTGCTTTGTGCGCTGTATGCGCAGCCGGGCCACCGAAACGTGCACGTTTGTGCTCATGCGCATGCCTGGTCATAATTTGACGCTCGAGCTCTTCTTCGACTCTGAGCAGCACGCCATGGACAGATACGGCGTTGCCCAGCGCCTGCGCCAGCTCCATATCGTCGTCAGCGAGGACGACTACGAGGCCGTCGTCAACTTTCCCCTCATGCGCGCCGACGACGTCACCCCACCCGGCGGCGAGGAGCCGCGCCTGAAGGCCACCATCGACGACGAGCTCGTGGACCGCCTCCGCGCCCGCATGCCCTGCCTGTCGTGCAACGGCCACCCCCTGCTCTCTTGCGCCTATCCCCGGCATTAGCAGCAGCGTTGCGCCGCTGCACCACGCACCCTCGCAGCGCTGCGCGCCGCGAGGTTGTTGGTGGGGCTTGGAGGAGAATTAAGAAATAAAAATTAAAAAAAATAAAAACACAAAAATCATGTGTGCTGCGGCGGCGCCTGCGAAAAACACGAAAATTGTGCCTGCCGCTGCGGCAAGCGTCGATCCTGCGCTGCTGCTGGAGCGGCTGCGCAAGCACAAGCGACGCCTCAAGATGACGATGAATTTAGAGTGCCTGCAGGCAGGCCGGCTATGCTACGGCGAGGATAACCGCACGCTGGTGCTGCAATGCGTGCAGCTATACCGCGCCTACCCGCCATCGCCCGAGGCGCTCGTCAACCCGCTGCTGGCCGAGCTGGACGCCGCGATCGCCGCCTGCGGCAGCAGCACTGCTGCACCACGCCCCCGCAGCAGCAGCCTTGTCGCAGCAAAACGCACGCTGACAAGCGAACACTGCTTGCTGCTCGCCGTCGTGCTGCGGCATGCCTTGCTGCTGACGACGCCGGCGCCGACCGCCACGGCCGAGCGTAGCGAGGCTGTGGCTTAGCTGATGCAGCGGGCACGCTGCACATAAACAATCCGCGTTGGTAGCTACTAGATTGCGATGCGCAACCAGACGGCACACCCAAACGGCGAGCCCATATCGGCCGTGCAGCGCCTGCCAGCCACGCCGGTGGGCACGCCCAGCCCGGGATCGTCGCGCACGTCGTCGACGGCATCGCTGCACGAAGACGCCGTCGACGACGGCGCCGAGGCAAACCTCGAGGTCAAACTCGAGGCCGTCGTCGAGCCGCGGCCCAACGCGGTCGTGCTGTTCCTGCAGCGGCCGCGGCACGACTCTTTGCTGTCGATCATGAAGGATGGCCGCCGCCGCACGCTGGACACGGCCGAGGTAAACGCGATGACGGACGTCATCGTGCAGTGCAACGCCCTGCCCTTCGACGCCAAGGAAGTCAAGCAGATCGTCGTGCGGCCGTACGAGCTGGACCTGCTGGTGCGCGCCACGCGGCGCGCCATGGTGCGCCTCAACGTCAAGCAGCCCCAGCTCGACTGGATCCTGTACGCCAGCACGCTTGGCTCGGTGCTGGACGTGCTGTACACGCTCAAGTCATACCGCGAGCAGCGTCAGCTAGCGCATCCGCCGCGGCGTGCCGGCGAGGCGCTGGTCGTCAGCCGCGCGGAGCTGGGGCTGCTTGTGCGCGCCCTGCACGACTATGGCACGGGCCGCGCCGAGCTGCCCAGCGGCGACGCCGACAAGGAGGCCGCGCGGCGCGCCGGCAGCATGCAGCTGCACGATATGCTGCAGGGCTACTGGTGGGCAGCGCGCGACATCAAGGTGGCGCCCAAGAGCACGCGGCAGCAAGAGAAGCCGGCTGCGGACAAGCCCACCACGACATGGCGGCTCGTGCTGTCCGTCGAGCAGACGCGCCTGCTGCGCCGCGCGATCGACGCCATGACGCTGGCCATCTGCTGCGCGCTGTGCACCCCCGCCGACGAGGAACACGACCTGCAGGATCTGCTGCGCGCCGCCGTCGGCCTCGGCACCAACATCCACATGCTGCGACGGCTGCGGCCGCAAACCGTCAAGCCGGAGGAGGCCATGCGCTCCTCGATGCTGGCGCTGCTGCAGAACCGATTTCAGGGACCGCGCTAGATTTTTTAGTAAAAATCAAGGATGGATGAGCGCCTCGCAGCCTATCCAAGGCGTGTAGCGGCACGTATCCGCGCGGCAGGGCTGCAGGCGGTAGATGTCGTGCTGCTCGGCCGTCGCAAGCACAGGATGCAGCCCACAGTGAGGGATGAAGCCGCCGTCATCGTACATGACAAGGCTGCGCAGGTTCGTGAGGTGCCGCTCGGTCGGCACCACGATATCGGCGGCATTGATGGCGTCGATCAGCCGCTGCGATACCGTACCCCCCAGGGTGATTTGGTCGGGCATAAGGATGCCAGGGCCGTTGTACAGCAATGTGACGGCCGGCACGTCGTCGCTGCAAAAAAGCTCGACAAAGTGCAGCAGCGCGATGAGGTCGGTAAACAAAAAGGTGCGAAATGCCCGGATCAGCGCGGCGTGGGCCCGCCAGGCATCAAAGCCGCCGTCCACGCGTACTGCGCCATCAAATCCAAGCACACACTTGGCGACGTCGACCTGCTGCAGCAGCATGAGCAGCATGGCCTGGCGGTGCCAGCCGCTGGTCGAGCGCATGCAGTCGATCATGACGAGCGTGCAGCGCGGCAGCGAGCGCAGCGGATCGAGCGCCAGCTGGTTGTACGGTGAACCTACGTAGCCCTGCAGCGTCCGTCGCCAATCCGACGAGCCCAGCGGCGCGGCGCGGCTCCAGATCAGCAGCACGCTGGTCTGCTCGCGCGCGATGCGGTGCAGGCGCTTGCACGTCAACGCCAGCGCACGGAGATCCTTCGAGCACAGATAGCGCCGCAGCGGCCCTTTGCTGGCGTCCACGCCGTGCTCGCCGCGAGGGCCCACGCGGCCGCCCATGAGCTGCCGCCATACGTCGGGCAGGATGGCTTCGGCCCAGTTGGTGGGTGCCGTGCTGGCGAGCATGCCCTGGACCGCCCTCAGGCGCGCCAGCGCGGCGTTCACATCGTCCAGCTGCGAGGCGCTGCGCAGCATCTCGTTGGCGGCCAGCGTGGCCGCGTAGCTCTCTACTGCAAAACGCATCGTGGATGAGCTGATGACGCCGTATAGCGCCGGGCGCTTGTCGCTGGGCAGCGAGGACGAGCCTGCGCGCTTGCGGTTCATCGGTGTTTTTTGCAGAATGAGCCACAAAGCCCTTTATGGGGGCTGCGGCGGCCGCCTATAGACCGGCGCGGCCGGCCGCCGGGCAGCGTGCGGCATGCACTACGACACGACCTACGATGTGCTGCAGCGTCACACGGCGCTCGAGCACACGACCGCCGCCTGGGTCGCCGTGGCGCTGTCGGCCATGTTCTTTGGTGTGCTGGTGCACATCAACCTCAACTACTTTGCAGGCATCTCCATCCTGTTTGTGTCGCTAGCGCTGCTGCTGGTGACGCTGGTGGCGATCGTGGCGCTGCTGCTCAGCGGCATGTGCACGCCGCGCTGCTATCTGCTGACGCGCGGCATCCTGCTCATCGTCAAGCTCGTGCTGCTGTGCGGCGTGCTCGGCCTGGGCATCTGGGCCGGCGTCATCATGATACAGAGGACAAAGTAAACGCTGGCCTCGTTTTTACATGCCATCGGACTCCAACAGCATGCCCCAGGCAGCCAGCTGCCGCCTGCAATCGGCTAGCGTCACGCGGCTGCCGTGACCCAGCGCGCCCCAGGCAGCGTCGAGCCGGTGGGCCGTCATGATGACGTTGGCGTCGCCGTCAACGTCGGCGGTGCGTGCCGCTAGCCGCGCAGCCGTGTACAGCCTGTAGGCCTGGTCGAGCTCGGCGCATAGCGAGGCGTCGGCGGCAACCACCATGACGGGCCTGGCTTCGATGGCCGGATACTTGCGCGGCGCGCGTGCCGCCGACCGCAGGCGCTTGGACATGTGCAGTTTTTTGTGATTTTTATGAGCTAGCCAAGCAGCCGCCAGCGCTTGAGCGCTGCGCCGACCGCAGCGATGGTCACCGGCCGCCGCGTGTTGCCGTCGGCACGCCAGGCACGCTCGAGGGCGTCCAGATAGGCAGCATGCTGCGCGCTGTCCTGCGGCGACCAGCCGCCGGGGTGGGGCGTGTGCATAAAGCCGGCGTACTGCACGTAGGCGACCTGCAGCGCCATCTTTTGCGAGGTTGATAGCAGCAGCGGCACGGCCGAGGCAGCGCGAGGGTGCATCGAGGGTGCCGAGATTTGTGAGGCCGACCAAAACCAAAAACCACAATGCAGTCTGCAGCAACGCCGGCAGCGCCTGCACCAAAGCCGCCGCGGTGGCGACAGGGCGCCTGGGCGCTGGCAGCACTTAGCCTTGCATGCCTGGTGCTGACGCTGCTGCAGCGCACGCTGCCGATGATCCTGCTCGGCGGCACGCTATCCTGGCTGTTTTCTCTGTGCGCCTACCTGTGCTGGCGCGAGGCGCGGCGGCATCAACAGCTGGCCGACGCCGGCGTGTGGCGGCCGCAGCGCGACCCCGTGATGCAGCTATGCTCCTACCTCATGTTTTGGCGGCGCTGGCGGGCCTCGCCTGCAGCGACGCAAACCACACCACTATGGAATGCCGCGGGCCAGGAGGACACATGGCGGCGACGCCAGGAAAAGTAAACAAGAGCACCAAATGCATCGCTGTAGACCGGACACGGCCGACTTTGCCCAAGAGACAATTCTAGCAGAATTCTGCTAGATCTAGCTGAATTCTGCTAGAGAGCCGGCGTCAAAAACGCGCATAGTTGACGCGGCTGCGGCGTGCCCATAGTTGCCTGTAGCACACCTGCCGCTGCCCACGGCGTCTTCAACCACACCTAGTCATACCACCCCTAAAAGTTGGCTGTGCGTGCCCCCACGCCGGCCCATGGCATGCCATACCAGGGGCGACCACTCGGCCTGTTTTGCAGCAAGTACACCGAGCAGTTGCAAATCCGCAAGCGCGGGACCCTCCCTCGACAATCTAGCAGAATTCTGCTAGCGCACAATCTAGCAGAATTCTGCTAGAATTTGGCGCCACCGACAAAAGCTCACCGTGGATGCCTTGCGGCCGGCCGTGCTGTGCCAGGCCGCGTCGTTTTCAGAAAGTGCCCATTTTGACGCCGGCGCGTCGTTTTGCCAGAGCCATCAAAGTCGGCCGTGGCGTCGTGCGGCATGCCGTTTTTGGAAAACGCATTTCTGCTACAAATTCTAGCAGAATTCTGCTAGAATCAGAGTCCTAATCTAGCAGAATTCTGCTAGAATCAGAGTCCTAATCTAGCAGAATTCTGCTAGAATCAGAGTCCTAATCTAGCAGAATTCTGCTAGAATCA
>Ga0181532_10005377_pt1 | contig 10898 bp, 13 predicted proteins | sample PEATcosm2014_Bin_33_FD_119768 | JGI IMG/M metagenome (GOLD analysis project Ga0181532, IMG submission 119768) | Peatland microbial communities from MTU Mesocosm Facility, Houghton, MI, USA - PEATcosm2014_Bin11_30_metaG | ecosystem: Environmental > Terrestrial > Soil > Wetlands > Peat | place...
CAGAACCTGGACTAGCTCCCAACCCTTCGTTCCATACTCCTGAAGGACGTTTTCGATCTGATCATCGAGATCTGCATCATGCAGAAGCTCCATGCGATGAATTCGATACTGCCATTCTGCCATATCTGAACCCCCTCGTTGCCATTGCTCGCGTGCAATGAATCATCTCGGCTCTGACCCCAGCCGTCCTTTCCATCTGAAAGTCAACACGGACCTTACTGCCAACCTCCGGCCAGGATCCGGTGATGCCGTATTCCGAAGCGTATTTCGTCAATTCAGCAGTGCCGCGTATTCCCAATCTCCGCATCACGTTCGCCCTGTGGAATGGCGCCCGCGGTGCTATTATACCCAACCTCATGCCATGGCGGCCATCAATGCCGGGACCGTGGTGCACTATTCGGCGGCCGGCTCAGGGGCCAGCAGCTTACAGTAGCAGGTTCGCAACCCAGGCGATCAACAGGCACTGCCTCCGCCTCGGATTCCAATTCACCAAAGTTCCGACCAACGCCATGCGCGTCAAGTTGGAAGAACTATACCTGTCTTTAGGGGACCCGCATCATCGCGCGTGGCTGCTCCGTTGGTGCTGTTTCCGGCCCCTCCGCCGAAGAAAGACTCAAAACGCGCACCCTCTGGCCTACGTCCAATCTCTGCAATAGAATTTCAACGCCGTTATGAAAGCGGACTGCATCCCGAAAGGTGTTTGCGGCCGCGGTAATCTGAGTAAAGACCGCCTCACCCACCTCTTCATGAAGACCGCACTCATGCCGCAGCTTCGCTGAAATGTCGCATACCAGCAAACGGGCCCCCGGCGGGATACATACTGCAGGGATTACGGGAGCATCTGGAGGATCAAAAAGTTCCTTGAGCCTCGGCCAAAACCCGTGGCTTGGGACCTTGCGATACTCTCGTCTTCTTCGAATATCGCAGGGTGACGCCAGGCCAATAACCGACCCCGCCTCAAATCTATGGACAACAAGATCTTCTCCGGAGACAGCCAGGCGATTAGGAATCGCCATTAGTGAATAATCGCACATCGCTCGTTACCCCCCTCAAGGACGTGAACTCCGACGGACGCAAACATTGCGCACTGTGTCCGAGTGAAAGCACTTGGTTGTCTAGCCCACGCCCGATTTTCACCTTTCAGGTCTAATGATAAAATCCAGGCTGGGCGAATGGAACTAGGAGACTGCCTAGCAAAGCAGTTACTGCACCGCGCCACCGAAATCAGCCGGTGATTCCTGGCTCCGGCCTGTATTCGGCGAGAACCAGCGTGAGTCGTTGCCCCAGCGCCATCGCGCCCCCTCTCGTGAGCCCACGGAGCGCCCTGACATATATGAGCGGAAATGCGGCCGTTATCGTAACAGTACCACCAGCCAGGATCGAGTCTTAACCTAAGCCCGTTCTTGGGCGTGATGCAAATTCACGCGGTGATCGGCCCAGGAAACGGAGTTCACCCAACGAGTAGGTACAAGAACCGAGCGGTTGTAAAGCCAATCTCCGGCTTTCACATCCAAGTAGCCTAGATGCCAGGAGGCGTCGTCCATGATGAAGCCCTCCACGCGCCCGATTTCACCGTCCGTTGCCCACACTTCGTAACCCGCCACGTCCCAGGCACTGCGGAGATGCGAGTCCCCCTTGGTGTGCAACGGGTATTTCCTGCCAGCCGGAAGTGACGACGCAGCGCCAAGCTCACTCTCCGCCCAATAGATCGGTCAACCAAAGTATTCCTGCATTGCGATTTCCTGCTGGCGTGAGACCGGCTTTTCCGCATCGACATCGGGACTGTGGCGCACTTGCTCCTTCGTCAGGTAGACGTGGAAGGTCTTCTTTACCCAATCGGGCTGCTCCACCGCCGCGATTGCAAGAACCACAGCTCGCCGCTTAAGCCAACTTCCCACATCGACTACCAAATAGCGAATCGTCCATGACTGGTCGTCGAAGAGAAAGTTGCGAATACTTCCCATCTCGCCGTCCGTTGCAATAACGGAAGATCCAGTTAAGGTGTTCAGATCGTGAAACATGTTTCTCCTCCGCGTCGAAGTCTAGCGGGCTACTACTACGTGAGAATTGGAAGTGAGATTGTGGAAGCTCGTAGCATTCCTGTCAATCACGCAGCCCTACTGCTCAACCGCGCGGTTTGCTCAGGACGTGCCTCACTTCTTCCAGGAGCACAGCAGCTGTATATGGCTTTGGGAAAACCTCAAATCCTTGTAGCTCCGCTCGATATGCGAGCCGCTTGTCATCGAGAAGCCCCCCGAGCATTAGAACCTTCATTCCCACGCACTTTGTGCGCAAATACATAGCTGCCTCATGCCCCGGCAAACTCTCAATATAGGTACGGGTTATCAAGAGATCGGGAATGCACTCCTGCAACCGGTCTACCGCCTGCCCCAGGTCGCCGCTAGCCAGGACGGTGTATCCTTCGCGCTCCAATGTCTCCTTAAGAATGGAACGTACAACCGAATCGGAAACCAAGAGCAAAATTGTCGTCTTCATCAATGAGCGGTCCACTACGGTCATTCCTTTCGCCAATTACGTTATGAGCGGAGATCGCGGCGAGTCCTTTAATAGCCGTCGCTGGCTGCCTACAGCTGGCGTTGTGGGGCTGGACAGGCGTCGCCCCCGGGCAGCTGGTCTATTCGCGGTGGAAGACAAGCGTGACCGGCTCGTGCTCCGGCCTTAAGACGTTGACCATCATGGTGCCATCCGCGGCGAGGGTGTAGCTTTCCAGAGTAGTCGCGCCGGATTGGGTGGTCGTCACCTTCAGGACGTCATGATCCCATCTGGTCTTGCTTTTGAGGTCTTTGCCAGTATGAATCGTGGCATTGTTCTCGGCGTCAGTGATGTCGCGGTAGAAGTAGGTCTCGGTGGCGCCTGCATACACGAAACGGCGAGAGACGATGATAATGCCCTGCCGGTCGGCGATCGTCACCGTGCCGCTTTGAACGACGGGCTGGCCGGCAAAATCGCTCTTGGCGGGCACCAGCGTCCAGGTGCCGTTCAGCGCGCTGTGGTTCCGCGCGAAGGCGGAGAACGCCAAGAGAAGGGTCGTCAGGGCTGCTAGAGCGATTGGATATGTCTTCATGATTCTCCTTCTAGGGGCTAGCCGTTTTCGGCGGAATCGCATGTAGCCCTTTGAAACGCAAGAGCACGCGCGGTACCGTTCCACTTCGTGCTCGCATTCAGTTCAAAGAACGGAAGTAGTGTTGAACCGGCAGCAGCGCGAGCGAAAGGGTGAGCATTCTGTTTACTGGATGCCCACGCCCTTAACTTAAACGCCGCTCAGGGAATACGAAGACCTGTGTTCGGCATCGTGCAGCCAATACGGCGGGCGGCCGTAGTGAAAGTAGAGCCGGTTCTCATATTCTCGGGTGATCGGCCCGAACTCGTCGTACTCCGGGGCTCCCTTGATGGCTTCACGGGAGAGGCCGACGCGGACTTTCGAATCCATCCAGCTCACCCGTTCAATCCACGCGGGCGAAACCAGGACCTTCTTGCCGGGCAACCAATTCCGTGTCGCCACCTCCATGTAGCGGATCGCCCAGGTCTCGTCGTCCACGACAAACCCATCCACATGGCCGATTTCGCCGTCCGTCGCTTCAATATGATAACCAGTCACGGCCCCGGTGCTGCGCAGATGCGAATCCGCCGATTCCTTGTTGATCCGGTCAGCCACCTTTTCGGCGGAAGAAGGTTCTGAAACAGCCACCCCGGTGGGGTAATACGCTGTGCCCCATAGAAATGGACCACCCCAGTAATAGGGAAACCCGTAATATCCGAGGTATGCGGCCTCGTGTTGCCGCGAGACGGGCCGGTGTGTGTCAATGTTGGGACTATCCTCAACCTGCTTTTTGGTCAACGCCACATCCAGACGCCGGGCATCCCAGTCGGTACGGACTATGGAGAACGGCGAGATCAGCACTCGCCGGCCGCCGAGCCAACCGCCGGTGTCTACAGTGAGGTAGCGGATGGCCCATGTCTCATCATCGAAATAAAGCTCATGCACATATCCGAGTTCGCCGTCCGTAGCGTGAATCACGAAATTCTGCAAACGCTTATTAGTTAACATTGCCTCTGCCCTCCATGACAGTGGGGTGATTGCGTTGTCGCTATTCAGAATCGCCTTCGTGTTTCGACTTCCATGGCCGCACTATTTCATCCCCCAGCCAGAACTTGTCCGTCTGAAGCGCTATTTCGTGTGGCGCCGGCAGTTGAATCTAGCGATGCACGCTTAGCACCAACCTTGATGTTTGCGAGACAAACGGTTTCGGGCCGCTGGCTCGCACGGTTTTCGTGCCTTCGTCCGGACGGCAAAAACTGAAAGTGCAGAATCTGCTGCTGCGAGTGCAAAGTCCACACCAGGAGGCCGCTCGTCAAAACGGTGCGGCAATCCCGCTCCGAAGACGTTGGCAAGAGGTGCAATGCTCTGGAAATCGCTCTGGACTCTGTTGGCCGATGGGCAATTCGGCGTGCCGACCATCGTCCCGGCCGATTGTGTTCAGTACGGAATGCTGTTAGGTTCGGAGCATTTCCATACCTCATGTGCGCGGCCGTGGAGCGTTGCCGGGCACCTTGCGGCGCGCCAATCTCACATTAATCGGCCGGTGCGTTGCAGTTGCCGATTGCGCGTCGTGGATACATCTGCACGAGCTACCAAACAAACATGCGAGCACCGCCGCCGGGTTGACTGATCCGCCCGGTTTGGGGGGAGCCATCGAGTATGGGAGTCATGTTCCCGATCACCGTGCTGCCAGTCTCCGGCTCGTTGCCGATGAGCTCCTCAACTTCCATTGCGTCGTGGCGGTTCATGATCTGAGCCGCATCGTTCACCTGTTCGTTCGACCCGCTTGCGAAAACGAGGACGCCTCCGCGCCGCACTCCCAGCACGTAAGCTCTCGCCTCCCGATCGCTTGCCCCGATAGCCTTGAGCTCCCGGTTCAAGCCCACCTCGAAGTCGGTGCGTGGAATACTCGTGACTCCGTCGCCCGACATTTCCCGCGGCTCCCCGAGAATGCGGATCTCGTTCCGAGGGAACGCCCGGGCATCGAGGTCATGGACGACTTGGTCCGCTACGCCCGGATGTTCAAACAATCCAACTGCCGTTTTCGACATATTGCACCTCTGGATAAAGTTCGTACAACCAAATATCGGTACGTGCCCCAGTTCAAGCACGGGAAGGGCCGAACATCTCGAGACGGGACAGTCCAACTCGGCGAACGAGCCACGCCGCCCAAACGGCTGGAACCGTATCGTCTGGGACGAGGCGGTGCGTCAGACCTGGAATGATATGGCACAACGTGAGGTAACAAGGGAGTCATTCACTTGGCGGCCTGCCGGGGAGACATGGCTTTGCCGGCCGCTTATCGGCAAATCTCGCACTACAGCCGCAGGCTTTTCGGCCCGGCTCCGGTGGATTTGCGCTGCCCCCACGCTCCCTCAGCGGCCTCAGACTTTTGGATTCAGAACAGCGCACTGTGATGGCCCATCTCGTGCAAGGATCAATGGTTGGACCGTACAGGCATTTAGGAACGGCATGGAGATCGCGCCACCGATGCGGGTGGATTCCAGGTGATCCTTGAACGAAAAGCGGCCAAATAGCGCAGGTATTCCGAAGTGAAATGGCCTCGCAATCGAGAAGATCGCAGACCGAATGGTTGATTCAGTATGCGCCGGAGCGATCTGGCGATACGACCGGAATGGAAGTCAGTTTCGTGAGCCTGAGGCATTCGTCGTTCCCTTAGCCTAGCCTAGCCTACTGAATTCCGTCGATTGATACGTGACGCGATGTTGAACATTCAGAGAATTCTTCTTCCTGTTGTGTTGACGGATACTTCCCGCCATGTCATACACCAAGCCGCATGGTTGGCCCGCCGCTTTCATGCGGAGATGATCCTGCTGCACGTGGTGCCGCCTCTCAGTTATCCCGCCGGCGTACTCGAGGGGGGCGGGCACGAGATCACCGCGCAAGATCTGCACGCGCACATCGTCCAACGGGCTCAGAAGGATCTGGATCGGGCGCTACGGCCAGAACTCGATGGGATTGCGGTCACACGCGTGCTGCTCAAGGGCGATCCGGCTGGCGAAATCGTGAAGACGGCTCGCGACCACAAGGTCGATCTGATCATGATGTCGACTCATGGTCTTGGCGCGTTCTATCGCTTTCTGGTGGGCTCAGTGACCGCGAAGGTTCTGCACGAAAGCCATTGCCCGGTCTGGACAGGCGCTCACCTGGAAGAGGCGCCGGCGCACGAGTTCTCGATCCGCCGCGTCTTCTGCTCGGTGGATTTGAGCCCTCACAGCCACCACACCGTGTCGCTGGCCGCCGAGATGGCCGCCGCTGTTGATGCAACGCTTACGCTCGTCCACATCACGACCGGTGTCGAGGTCTGGGGCCCCGGCGGATCCCATGTCGACCCCGTTTGGAAGGAAATGATCGTCGGCTCCGCCACCAAAGGGATCGCCCAGCTTCAGCAGGATTTGGGCACGAAGGCTGAGGTCGTCATCGATAGCGGCAATGTTCCGGAGCTGTTGAACCGCGCGGCAGAGCAAGCTAGGGCTGACGTGATGATCGTCGGACGCATCCCGGGGCGAAACCACCTAGGGGACAACGGCGAGGGCTATGGGATCATTCGGGAATCGCACATCCCGGTCCTGAGCGTCTGAGGACTCCGAGGTTTCAACCAAGGTGGTCATCGTGCCCCTTGCCAGCAGCCGGTCGTCTTCAGCCGGCGTGTCGCGGCGGAGCTGTCTCATGGCGGCCAACGCTGAAATAAGTCTGACCATATGATCGGAGAAATGGGCATCATGGTAACCAGAACGCTGGTATTGAGGATATTAACAGCAAGTTCTTTGTTGGTTTTGTTTTTCGCCCGCCCGGCCATTTGCCAAGATACCCAAGGAACGTCAGCCCGTGATGAGTCCACTCGCTTTGACTACTCGAAGAGCCACGGCTTTCCCCGTGGTCTTTATCCCTACACCTTCCCCTCCCTGCCTGGCCCGCGACTGGACAACTCGCAACGGCTGCAAGACCTGATTGTCGACGGCAAGCTGACGCTCACACTGGATGACGCCATCGCGCTGGCGCTGGAAAACAATCTGGAGATCGCCGTGACGCGTTACGACCTACCCATTGCCCAAACGGACCTGCTGCGCGCGAAGGGGGGCGGCGCCACACGCGGTGTGGCGGGCTCCTACCAATCCACCACCCTTTTCTCCGGCAGTCTGGGTGGAGGCGTGGGCAGCGCCGGTGGTGTTGGCGCAGGTGGCGCGGGAGGTGTCCTGGGAGGCGGCATAGATCGCGTTAGTTCGTCCGCCTGCTGTGATCCAAGCCTGCGTGTCAGCTACGGCTGGAGCAATGCCATCACTCCTCTGAACTACACGGTAGTGAGCGGTGTGCCGATTGACACCACTCACCAGGAGTCGGCTTCTGCCGGGTACAGCCAGGGTTTTCTGACCGGTACAAGTCTTTTCGTGTCCGAGAGCAGCTCGCGTCTATCCTCAAACACCACCACCAGCATTTTCAATCCGGAGCTTGTCTCGGATGTTTCCATAGGTGTAAGTCAGCACTTGTTACGCGGCTTCGGGACCCGCGCCAATTCCCGATTCATCCTCATCGCCCGTAATGACGTGAAATACTCCGCGAGTGTCTTTCGGCAGAACGTGATCGCCGCGCTGGCGGTCGTGATAACCAGTTATTACGACCTGCTGGCCGACCAGGAAAGCATTCGCATGGCACAAGGAGGACTGGAGTATGCGCAGAAGGTTTTGGCGGACAACCAAGCGGAAGCGAAGAGCGGGCCCGCGGCCCAGTATGATGTGCTACGGAGCGAGGAAGAAGTCGCTTTGCGGGAGCAGGTCTTGCTGGCGGCGCAAAACACTTCTTCTCAAAACGGCCAATCCCTGAAGGCGAAACTCTCCAAGAGTTTCAACGAGGAGTTGGCCCAGGTGGAAATTATCCCCTCTGACCGACTGCCTGAGCCGACTCCCGAGGATGTACCCGCTCTTGACGAGGCCTTGCGCGAAACCGCCAGCCATCGGCCGGAGATCGAGCAGGTTGAGTTGAATCTGCGCAATCAGCAGGTCGTGATCGAGTCGATCCACAATTCTCTGCTGCCCTCGCTCGATGTCTATGCCTCCTATTACCTGGCGGGTCTGAATGGGGCGTTGAGTCCCACCTTCACGAATATCCTCCGCGGCGACTTCCCCAACTATTCCTTCGGCGTAACGCTCGACATGCCCCTCCGCAACCGTACCGCCCAGGCCGACGCCGAGCGGGCGCTGCTGGAACAACGAAGGTTGCAGGTGAAACTACAGGATGCGAAGAACATGGCAGTTTGGGCTGTCAACAAAGCTTGGACCGGGGTGCGGCAGTCCCGGAATCAACTCGACGCCGTCCAGAAACTGGTGGCGCTAGCCCGCCAGGTGCTAGAAATGCAGCAGGAAAAGTTCACCCGGGCTTTGTGCGCGGTGGAAGAAGTCATCACGGCACAGCAGAATCTGGCCATTGCCCAAGGCCATGTAGTGAGAGCCCACGTCGCCTATGCCAAGGCGTTGATTCAATATGAAGAAGTGACGGGAACCCTCCTGGAAAGGCACAACGTCGAGATGTCAGAGGCCGTGAATGGGGAAGTTCGCAGCGTTCCAAATGCTCTTGGCCCGCACGAGCCGGCGAAATAGTGAATTCGAGGTCCGCCAGGGCTATCGGTAAAATCAAGAAGGCAGCCTCCGCGGAGCGGGGGGCTTGAGGAGTTGGCCGAATCAAAGGCAAGTCGGAGGTTCAGGTGCCGAGAGCCTTGTTGGTTGAGTCAGAATTTGTCCCTTTTTCCAGGCGCGGCACCTTGCTCGCGATGTATTGACGGACTTTGACGGACCTGCTTCAATTCAAAGCCGATGGTGCCGACGGCATCGCCCCGGGCACCGAAACACTCCCCGTAATCGGCATTCAGAGGTAGGTGGCGGTTTAATTGCCGGCTTGCAGGAAAACGAGGCAGATACCTTTTCTGCAAAACGGGCGCGTGCAGAATCTGCCACTGCGAGTGCATAGTCAGCATTCGAATGCTCGGAGGCAGAGCGGCCTCAAAGCACTCCGAGGCCACTCTGTAGAGAAGTCTTGCATCTAGAAGAGACTGGCCTCCTTCGTGCATATGAGTAGAAGCCCTAATCACGCTTCCTGGGAGGCAAGACTATATGCACGAGGCGCATCGGAAAGCCGCCGAGCATCACGAACTTGCGGCGAGAGCACATCGGACTGCTGCAGAGCATAACGAAAATGGCGATGGTACAGCCGCGGACTGGCATTCGGAACGAGCACTGGAGTACTCGGATCACGCTTACAAGCTTGCAAAGGAAGCCCATACCAAGTCGGGGGAAATAGAGAGCCTATAAATGTCTACTCGCTATAACAACGGATCGCACTACGAGAATCATCAACGCGCTGCCGAATTGCACGACAATGCCGCCCACGCTCATCGTAGTGCCGCGGAAGCCCATGAGAAGCAAGATCACGAAACCGGGCAGGAGCGCTCCCGGCAAGCTCTTGAGCATTCCCAAAAGGCTTACCAGCGTAGCGAGCAGCTGCACCGGGACGCTGTGAATGAGCACGGCATCGCGATCTTTGGGCACGGCGAAATCTCCGAACTGGCCTATTCGCTGTGGCAAGGCCGAGGCTGTCCGGAAGGATCGCCAGAAGAGGACTGGTTCCATGCCGCGCACCAACTGCGCACCCGCTCAAGTTCGCTTCCGGCAGTCAACAGAAGTTGAAAGGATCAGAAGATGAAGCATTCCTATTTGTCGTCCTTCCCCATGCGGGGCGTTGTCTGTGCCGCACTGCTATTTGTGGCTGAAGGCGGCCGGCTGCTTGCCCAACAGCCTCCGCAGCCTCCACCTCCGAGTCAGGCGCTGACGTCGAATCAACTCGACGATTTGGTAGCGCCAATCGCGCTCTACCCGGATCCGTTACTGAGCCAGATCCTGGTAGCGTCGACCTATCCGCTGGAGCTCGTCGAAGCCTCTCAGTGGCTCGGGCGAAACCCGGGGCTCGCGGGTGCCGGACTTACGCAAGCCGCACAGCAGCAAAACTGGGACCCGAGCATCCAGGCCCTGGTGGTTTTTCCCGACCTCGTAAAACGCTTGAACCAGGACATCACCTGGACGACAAATCTTGGAAACGCATTTCTGGGTCAACAAGCTGACGTGATGGACGCCGTACAGCGAATGCGGCTCAAGGCCCAGCAGGCGGGCAAGTTGTCCTCGACGAGTCAGGAGACTGTGACCACCACCAACGACTCCGGGCAGGCCGTCATCCAGATCGAGCCCAGTAATCCGCAGGTCATCTACCTGCCGAATTACGATCCCGCGTACATCTGGGGGCCATCTCTGTACTATCCGTATGCGAGTTGGTTTTACCCTCCGGGCTACTACGGCTTCGGTATCGGGATCCCGATGGGCTTATATTTCGGCGGCGGTTGGGCAGGCTGGGGCGGATGGGGCTGGCAGCCAGGCTGGGGCGGCCACAACATTATTGTCAATAACAGTTTCGCTCATCGGTACAACTTCAATTCGAGAGGCAGCGCCAGTCTGAGTGGAACCAGCGCATGGGCCCACAATGCCACCCATCGCGAGGGTGTGCCATATTCAAACGCCGCCGTGGCCAACCGTTATCGAGGCGCCGTGCGGCAGAATCTGCAGGCGCGTGGCGCCGCCGGACAGACGCAGATGCGAGGCGCCAACAGCCAGGCCGCTACCGAGCGAATGGGGAATCGGAGTGTTCCGAAAAATGCGCCGGCCGCGAGCCGTAACGTTTTCGGCGGCGTTCGAGATGGCGGCGCGGCGCGGATGCACAGCGATCACGGATATTCGAGCCTCGGGCCCTCCCGCAGCAGCGGCGGAGGTTTCGCGAG
>Ga0181532_10005379_pt1 | contig 10894 bp, 8 predicted proteins | sample PEATcosm2014_Bin_33_FD_119768 | JGI IMG/M metagenome (GOLD analysis project Ga0181532, IMG submission 119768) | Peatland microbial communities from MTU Mesocosm Facility, Houghton, MI, USA - PEATcosm2014_Bin11_30_metaG | ecosystem: Environmental > Terrestrial > Soil > Wetlands > Peat | place...
CTCCCTGGATGAGATGAAAGGCGCCTACAAACGTTCCAAGTTTCTAGCCGAGCGTTGCGCCGTGGCACTCGCGGCTTTTGGACTGCCCGTAGTGATTGTGAATCCTACGGCGCCCATCGGGGATCATGATATTAAGCCGACCCCCACCGGCAAGATCGTTCTGGATTTCTTGAAAGGAGACATGCCCGCTTTTATCGACACCGGCTTGAACGTGGTGGATGCGCGCGATGTAGCCATCGGGCAGCTTCTGGCCTGCGAGCATGGCCGCCCCGGCGAACGCTATATTCTGGGATCGGAAAATCTGACGCTCCTGCAGATCCTGGCGAAACTGGCCGCCATCACCGGCCGCCCGGCGCCCACCGTGCAGTTGCCCTACGCGGTCGCGTATGCCGCGGGGGTGGTCACCACCGCGTGGGCCGGCGTCACCGGAAAGCCGCCGCGGGCGCCGCTCGACGCCGTCCGCATGGCCCGTAAGAAAATGTTCGTATCGCACGCCAAGGCCGCGCGCGAGTTGGGCTTCGCACCCGGTCCCGCAGAAGGCGCGCTGCGCCGGGCGGTGGAATGGTTTCAGGCCAACGGATATTGTTAGTCGCCGCCGAACCTCGCGAGTTCGACGGGCTCCTGCGGTTTTGTTCCGGCGTACGCAAGCTGGCGTGGCCGGTCTACTGGGCGCGGTCGGGCGTTTGCGCCGGCCGGCGGTTGTGGATGGTGGCGAATGGCGCGGGCGCGGCGCATGCCGGCAGGGCCGCTGCAGCCGCCTGTGCGGCGTGCCGGCCGGAAGCGATCGTGAGTATGGGATTCTGTGGCGCGCTGGATCCGGCGCTCGAAATCGGCGATGTCTTCGTGGCCACGGCAGTGGATGCCGCCGGCCGCCGGTTCGACGTCCGCCTGCCCCAATCCGAGACCCGGCACGCGACAGGCGTGTTGGCCTCCATCGATCACGTGGCGCAGACCACCGCCGAAAAGGCCCTCCTGCGGGCCGCCGGGGCATCCGCTGTGGAAATGGAAGCCGGCGGCCTTGCCCAATTCGCCGCCGCGCACCGGGTCCCCCTGTTTTGTGTACGGTCCGTCACGGACACGGCCGGCCAGGGCTTTGTTAACGATTTCAACAAGGCTCTGCGTTCCGACGGGCATTTCGCTACAATAAGCCTTTTAACGTCTGCATTGGGAAATCCCGGAAAAGCGTTCCCGGAGTTGTTCCGGCTGCGCCGTTTCTGCCGCATCGCTACGCGCACATTAGGAGAATTCATTGCTGGTTGCCGATTCTGACTGGAGTATCCCGCCCACCATGCACGCGGCTGTTTACAAAGGCCAGAGTGTCGTCTCCGTCGAGCAGGTGCCCATTCCGGACATCGGGCCGGGCGAGATGCTGGTGCGTGTGGAAGCTTGCGGCATCTGCCACACCGATCTGAAGAAAATCGAATACAACCTTCTGGCCCCCCCGCGCATCTATGGACATGAGACGGCAGGAGTGGTTGTGCGCACCGGGCGAGACGTGTGTCGCTTTGCGCCCGGCGATCGCGTAGTGGTTTTTCACCATATTCCATGCAAGAACTGCTTCTATTGCCGGCGGAAACTCTATGCGCAGTGCCCTGTTTACAAAAAGGTCGGGGTCACTGCCGGATTTGAGCCCGCTGGCGGCGGTTTCTCTCAGTATGTGCGGGTTATGGATTGGATCGTTGAAAATGGCGTGGAGAGAATTCCGGATGGTGTTTCGTTCGAACGCGCCAGTTTCGTCGAGCCGGTGAATACCTGTCTAAAGGCCGTGGTCCAGTGCGCCCCGCAACCCGGCGAAGTGGCCGTGGTCATCGGCCAGGGACCCATCGGCCTGCTGTTTACCATGCTGCTGCGGCGCACCGGCGCAACAACTGTAACGACCGACACCATCGCCACGCGCCGCGAGCTTTCCCGCCGTTGTGGCGCAGTGGAAGCCTGGGATCCGCGCGAAACCAACGTGGAGGCGGAGGTCCGCCGGCTGACGGACCAACGCGGCGCGGATCTGGTGATCGTGGCGGCTTCCGTGCCCGGCATTGTGGCCGAGGCCATTCGCTTCTCCCGTCCGGGCGCGCGCATTTTATTGTTTGCGCAAACATCCGAAACCGAGCGCGTGGAGGTTTCCGGCGCGGCGATCTGCGTGGGCGAGCGCAGTCTGTTCGGATGCTATAGCGCTTCCGTGGATTTGCAAAAAGAATCGGCGGAATTGGTCTTCAGCGGGGCTTTGCCCGTGGAAGAGCTCATCTCCCACCGCGTGCCCCTCGTTAAAATCCGTTCAGGATTCGATTTAGCGTTGCATCCCGGTCCCGAATCGTTGAAAATTATCGTTCAGCCACAGAGGTGGACACAGTGAAAACGCAGATGATGGCTGCCGTGCTGTATGGCAAGGAACACTTGCAGGTAGAGCCGGTCTCCGTTCCCAAGATTGACGATGGCGACATCCTGGTTCAGGTTCGCGTTGCGCTGACATGCGGCACCGACGTCAAGGTGTTCCGCCGTGGGTATCACGCGCGGATGATTGTGCCGCCGGCCGTGTTCGGGCACGAATTGGCCGGCGACGTCGTGGCTGTGGGGCAGGGAGTCGAGACCTTCAAGGTGGGCGACCGCGTAGTGGCCGCCAACTCCGCTCCTTGCGAGGAGTGTTTCTTTTGCCGCCGCGGCTTGCAAAACTTGTGCGAGGACCTGCTCTTCAATAACGGCGCGTACGCCGAGTATATTCGCATTCCCGCGCGCATCGTGGAACGCAACACTTACCGCATTCCGGAGAGCGTCAGTTATCACGATGCCGCATTGATCGAGCCGCTGGCTTGCGTGTTGAAAGGCTTTGAGGAGACAGGGCCGCGTCCGGGCGACACCATCGCCATTTTGGGGCTGGGACCCATCGGGCTCATGTTCGTGCGGCTGGCCAGCCTGTATGGGTGCCGCGTGATCGCCATCGGCCGGCGCCGCACCCAACTGGATCGCGCCGAGGCCATGGGCGCGCACGAGCTGGTGCGCGCCGATCAGCACGTCAATACGGTCGAAGCCGTGCGCAACCTCACCGGGGGCCGCGGCGCGGATATCGCCGTGGAAGCCGTGGGCAAGCCCGAAACCTGGCACTGGGTGCTGGATATGGTGCGGCGCGGCGGCACGCTGAATTTCTTCGGCGGCTGCCCCAACGAAAGCCGCGTGATGTTCGATACCAACCTGCTGCACTACTCCGAAATCACCTGCAAGGCCAGCTTCCATCACACGCCCGCCTACATTCGCAAGGCGCTGGACCTGGTCACTCGCGGCGACATCACTTCCCGCGACTTCGTCAACAGCGAGGAGCCGCTCGCCAACCTGCTGGAAGTCATGCGCCATCTGATGAGCCACAATGGCCATCTGAAGACGGCCATAATCCCGTGATCGGAAGTGGGGCAGGCTCGCAGCCTGCGGCGGCCTCAGAGGCCGCCCGCCTGGTTCCCCGCGACTTCGTGCATTCGCCCGCCGCGCTAGCGGAACGCTACTCGTCCGCCGAAGCTGAGGCCTACACCCGCTGGCTCGCCACCCATCACTACGAGAATTTCCAGGTGGTCAGCTTCCTGCTGCCCAAACGCCTGCACCAAGACTTCTACAATGTCTACGCTTATTGCCGCTGGGCCGACGATCTGGGCGACGAAATGGGCTCGCCGGCCGAAAGCCTGCGTTTGTTGGCTTGGTGGCGCGAGCAACTGCAAGCCATGTATGCGGGCCAGGCGGCGCATCCCGTGTTCGTCGCGCTCCGCGGCACGGTGGCCCGTCACGCGATCCCGCAGGAGCCGTTTGCGGACTTGATCGCTGCGTTCGAACAGGATCAGACAGTCGCGCGGTACGCCACCTGGGAAGATGTGTACGCGTATTGCCGCTGCTCGGCGAACCCCGTGGGCCGCCTGGTGCTCTATCTGTGCGGCTATTCCGATGCGGAGCGGCAGCGCCTCTCCGACGCTACTTGCACCGCGCTGCAGCTCGCCAACTTCTGGCAGGACGTGGCCGTGGATCTCGAAAAGGACCGCGTGTATATCCCGCTTGAAGTGCTCGCGCGGCACCGTTACACGCTCGAAGATCTTTACGCGCACCGCATGACGCCGGCTTTCCGCGATGCGATGCGCGAGGCCGTGGCGCGCGCCCGCGAACTGTTCGTCGAAGGACTGCCGCTCTCTTCCATGTTGGACCGGCGTCTGGCGCTCGATATCGATCTGTTCAGCCGCGGCGGAATGCGCGTGCTCGACAAGATCGCCGGGCAGGATTACGACGTGCTCTCGCGGCGGCCGGCTATCTCCAAGGCGGAGCGCGTCTGGCTGCTGCTCGGCTCGCTGGCGCGCGTGACCTTGCGGGCGGCGTGATGACCACCCTCGCGGATTCCTACGCCCACTGCCGCCGGGTGGCCCGCACGCGCGCGCGAAACTTCTACTATTCGTTCGTGCTGCTCTCGCGTGCGCAACGCAACGCGATGTGCGCGGTATACGCGTTCATGCGTTATTGCGACGATTTGAGCGACGAGCCTGGCGCGAACCTGGCCGCCATCGAGGAGTGGCGCGCAGCCCTCGACGAAGCTCTGGCAGGCCGCTGCGACGCTCATCCGGTGCTGCCCGCATTCCACGATACGGTGACTCGCTACCGCATTCCGCCGCGCTACTTCCACGAGATGATCGATGGCGTAGCGTCCGACCTGGAAGCCCGCCGCTTCGAAACCTTCGACGAACTGTACCGCTACTGCTATCGGGTAGCCTCCACCGCCGGGCTGACGACCATCCACATCCTCGGCTTCGATTCGCCGGAAGCGCCGCCGTTGGCCGAGAAGTGCGGCATCGCGTTTCAACTGACCAACATCCTGCGCGATATCCGCGAGGACGCCGAGCGCGGCCGCATCTATCTGCCCGCCGAAGACCTGGCCCATTTTCACGTAACCGAGGAAGACATTCGCGGCGGCGTGCGCACCCCGGAATTCATCGATCTGATGGATTTCGAAACCGCCCGCGCGCGCCGGTATTACCAGGAATCGCAGCCGCTGTTGGGCCTGGTACACGCGCGCAGCCGGGCATCGCTGGGCGCTCTGATCTCCATCTATTCCCGCCTGCTGGATCGCATCGAGCGGAGTAACTACGACGTGTTCACGCGCCGCATCTCGCTGCCGGCGTGGGAAAAATCCGGGATCGTCTTGCGGGCGCTGATTTCCTAGTGGGGCAGGCTCGCAGCCTGCGGCGGCCTCGCAGGCCGCCCTGCCGCGCTTGCGAAGTGCAGTCCGCCCGCCGCCAGGAATCCGGCGAACCAGGCGTAGTCGTACAGCCAGCGCACCGCCGGAACCACCAGTCCCACCAGCGCTACGGCGATTCCGCCCGCCAGAGCCGATAGCGCCCGATAGTTGAATCCGCCCGCGTACTCATAGCTCCGTCCGCGTAGATACAGATCCTCCACCACCAGCGCCCGCCGGCGCACCACGAAGTAATCCACGATCATGATGCCGGCAATCGGCCCCAGCAGCGCCGAATAGCCCACCAGCCAGCCGAAGATGTAGGCGCTGTAATCGCCCAACAGTTTCCACGGCATCATCACCAGTCCCAGGCATCCCGTGATCAGTCCGCCGGTGCGGAACGAAATGTGCCGCGGATTCAGGTTCGAGAAATCGTTCGAGGGCGACACCACGTTGGCCGCCACGTTGGTATTCAGCGTGGCCAGCAGCAGCGCGATCAGCGCCACGAACGCCACCGCCGGCTGATGGAAGCGGCCTAACAGCACCACGGGATCCCAAATGGCTTCGCCGAAGATCGCCACGGAAGCCGAAGTTACCGCCACGCCAATGAAGGCATACAGCGTCATGGCCGTGGGCAGCCCCAGCGCCTGCCCCAACATCTGCGCCCTTTGCGAACGGGCATAGCGCGAGAAGTCGGGGATGTTCAGCGCCACCGTCGCCCAGAAACCCACCATGCCGGTGAGCGCAGGCATGAAGAATCGCCAGAACGCGGCGCTGTCGCGGAACCGGCTGGGCGCGCTCAGCACCGGGCCGAAGCCGCCCGCCTTGCGCGTCACCCACCACAGCAGCAGTAGCCCGACGGCCAGCATGAACGGCGCGCCGATGCCTTCCAGAAACTTGATGGTTTCGATGCCGCGCCAGATCACCAGCATATTCAGCAACCAGAAGCCTATGAAGCACACCGCCGATCCGCCCGCGAAGCGGTCCCACGCCGGCCACAAGATCCGTAGCATCGCATTCATGGCTTGCCCGCCGATCCACGTCTGTATGCCGAACCAGCCGCATGCTACCAGCGCGCGCAGAATCGCGGGCACGTTCGCACCCAGCACGCCGAACGGCGCGCGCACCAGCACGGGAAACGGAATGCCGTACTTCGTGCCGGCGTGCGCGTTCAGCAGCATCGGCACAAGCACCACAAGATTGCCCAGCAGAATCGTGCCGACAGCCTGCCACCAGTTCATGCCGCCGGCGATCAGTCCCGAGGCCAGCATGTAAGTAGGAATGCACACGCTCATCCCCACCCACAACGAAGCGTAGTTGTAGACGCCCCAATCGCGGCGGGATTGTGGGACCGGCGCGAGATCTTCGTTGTAGAGCGAACTCTCGCGAATATCGCCGATCGCTTCTGTGCTCACTTGATGGCCCCGCCCCGCGCGGCGCGCTTCAGGAATTGGCCGCGGCCCGCGCGTCCCAGGTGCCGCTCGCCATCCACAATCACCTCGCCGCGCGAGAGCACCATGCGCGCGTTGCCTTTCACGCGGAAGCCTTCGAACATGGAGTAATCCACGCGCATGTGATGCGTCGCGGCGCCGATGGTGTGCTCCTGCTGGGGGTCCCAAACCACGATATCGGCGTCGCTGCCGGGCGCCAGTTCCCCTTTGCGCGGATAGAGGCCGAACAGCCGGGCCGGCGTGGTCGACACCAGCTCTACGAACCGGTTCAAGCTCAGACGGCCCTCGTTCACGCCGTAATGATACAGAAGCTGCAGCCGGTTTTCGATGCCCGGACCGCCATTGGGAATCTTGGTGAAATCGTCTTTGCCTAGCGACTTCTGGTCGGCGAAACAGAATGGGCAGTGGTCGGTCGAGACCACCTGCAAGTGGTCGTTCTTAAGCCCGTCCCACAGCTTCGGCTGATGCCGCTTCTCGCGCAGCGGCGGGGTGAATACGTACTTCGCGCCTTCGAATCCGGGCCGCGCCAGATCGTCAATCGACAGCAGCAAATACTGCGGGCAGGTCTCCGCAAACGCCGGCAGGCCGCGGTCGCGGGCCTCGCGCACCTGGTTCAGCGCGTCCTCGCTCGAAAGGTGTACGATGTAGACCGGCGCGCCCGCCATCTCCGCCAGGGCGATGGCGCGATGCACGGCTTCCGCCTCCGCCGTGGCCGGCCGCGTGAGCGCGTGATAGATGGGCGCGGTCTTGCCCTCCGCCAGCGCGCGCCGCACAATCACGTCGATCACGCCGCCGTTTTCGGCATGCATGCAGATCAGCGCGCCGTTGCGCGCCGATTGCGAGAGAGCCCTAAAAATGGTCGCGTCATCGACCATCAGCACGCCCGGATAAGCCATGAACAGCTTGAAGCTGGCCACGCCTTCGGCGACCATGGCGTCCATATCTTCCAGGCCGGCCTCGTAGAGATCGGTGACGATCATGTGCAGGCCGTAATCGATGGAGGCGCGGTTTTCGGCCTTCTTCCACCAGATATCGAGCGCGTCGCGCATCTTCATACCGCGCGCCTGGATGGCGAAATCGATCAGGGTGGTGGTGCCGCCGAAGGCCGCCGCGCGCGTGCCGGTTTCGAAATCGTCGCTGGAGGTGGTGCCGCCGAAGGGCATGTCGAGGTGCGTATGGACGTCGATGCCGCCCGGCAGCAGCAGCATGCCGGAGGCGTCGATCACGCGGTCGGTTGTGTCGATAGGAATGTTGGCGGCGATTTCACGAATGCGTTCGCCGTCGATGAGAATGTCGGCTGGGAAGGTCTGCTCGGATGTCACTACCGTGCCGTTTCGAATGAGTGTGGTCAACGCGCCTCCTTTGAAGTGGGGCGGGACTCCAGTCCTGCTGCCGGCGTCCACGCCGGCCTTGGGGCGGGTCTGGAGACCCGCCGCGGGCGTAGACGCCCGCCCCGTGAGTATCAGTATAGTGTAAACGCTATGATGGCCCTATGAAGGTTCTGCTTTGCGTGGTGCTGGCGGCGGGCGCTGCATGCGCGCAAACGTTCTCCGCATCGCCGTTGCTGGATCAAGCTGTGGAGCAGGCGATCGAGGCAGGCCGCATCCCAGGCGCGGTGCTCCTGATCGGACACAAGGGTCGGATTGTGCATCGCAAGGCATATGGCCTGCGCGCGCTGGCGCCCACTCCCGAGCCGATGACCGTCGACACCATCTTCGATCTGGCGTCGCTGACCAAGGTGGTGGCCACCACCTCGTCGCTGATGAAGCTTTTCGAGGAAGGCAAGTTCCGGCTGAACGATCGCGTGACGCAATATCTGCCGGAATTTCAGGAAGGCAAGAGCGAGATCACTATCCGCAACCTATTCACCCATTTTTCAGGCATGCCCCCGGACGTAACTTTGAAACCGGCGTGGAGCGGCTATCAGACCGGCATTCACAAGGCGATGACCGAACGGCCCAGCGCACCGCCGGGCGTGCACTTTGTCTATAGCGACATCAATTTCATCCTGCTGGGCGAGTTGGTGCGCCGGCTCAGCGGGCAGACGCTCAACGACTATTCCCGCGAGCATATTTTTCTGCCGCTGGGCATGCAGGAGACCACGTTTCAGCCGCCGGCATCGCTGATCCCGCGCATCGCGCCCACCGAACGCGATGGCGCGAACGGAGCGCCATTGCGGGGCGTGGTGCACGACGAAACGTCGCGCTATATGGGCGGCGTCGCGGGGCACGCGGGCGTATTCTCCACCGCGGACGACCTGGCGCGTTTCTGCGAAATGCTGCTACGCAAAGGTGAACTCGGCGGCACACGCTTGTTCAGCGCGCTCACGGTGGAGAAGTTCACCACGCCGCAGAGTCCCGCGGACCAGCCCATCCTGCGCGGCCTTGGTTGGGACATCGACTCGCAGTATTCCGGCAATCGCGGCGACTTGTTCCCAATCGGCTCCTACGGTCACACCGGGTTTACGGGCACATCCATATGGATCGATCCCGTGAGCGAGACTTATGTGATCCTGCTGGCGAACAGCGTCCACCCGTTCCGCAGGCCGGCCATTACAGGACTGCGCGGCAAGGTGGCGACGATAACCGCCGCGGCGCTCGGGATTGACGCGCCCGGCGTGGCTCTTACCGGCTACAACGAAACGATCGCCGGGCCGGGGCTACGGCGCGAAGTCGAGCGCAATGCCCTGACGCTCACCGGGCTGGACGTGCTCGCGGCCGATGGCTTTCAGCCGCTAGAAGGCAAGCGCGTCGGCCTGATTACGAACTTTACGGGCGTCGATCGTGCGGGGCGGCGTAATGTCGATATCATGCGGGCCGCGGGCGTCAACCTGTTGGCGTTGTTCTCGCCGGAACACGGATTCGCCGGGGTGGAAGACCGTCCGGATGTGGGCGACACGACCGATCCATCGACCGGTCTGAAGGTCTTCAGCCTCTACGGGAAAACGCAGCGGCCCACGCCGGAGATGCTGCGCGGTCTCGACGCACTCGTGTTCGATATCCAGGATGTTGGCGCGCGGTTCTACACCTACGAAACCACTATGGCCTACGCCATGGAAGCGGCCGCCAAAGCGCAAATCCCATATTTTGTTTTGGACCGGCCCAACCCCATCACGGGCGTCCACGTGGAAGGGCCGATGCTCGATCGCGACGCGCTTTCGTTCGTCGGCTACTTCCCGCTGCCGCTGCGCCACGGCATGACGATCGGCGAGTTGGCGAAGCTGTTCAACGCCGAAAACCATATCGGCGCGAACCTGACGGTGGTCCCGATGCAGGACTGGGCGCGCGGCGACTGGTTCGATGCGAGCGATCTGCCGTGGATCAATCCGTCGCCCAATATGCGCAGCTTGAACGCGGCGCTGCTCTATCCCGGCGTGGCGATGCTCGAATATTCGAAGAACTACTCGGTGGGCCGCGGCACGGACGCGCCATTCGAGCAGATCGGCGCGGACTTCATTCGCGGGCCGGAGTTGGCAGGCTATCTGAACCGGCGGCGCATTCCGGGCGTCCGCGTATACGCCACGCGCTTCGAGAAGGTCGAAGGCGTGCGCTTCGTGATCGCCAACCGGGACGATTTCGATTCCGCGCGCCTGGGGCTGGAGATTGCGGCGGCGCTGCGGAAGCTGTATCCGGGCAAGATCGATTTCGCTGCCAACGTGAAGCTGGTAGGCAGTGCGGAAGTGGTTCGTGCGCTGGCGGCAGGCGACGATCCACGGGATATTCAGCAGAAGATGGCGGATAGCGTGGCGGGGTTTGTTAAGCTGCGGGAGAAATATTTGTTGTATCGGTGAGATGGGTCAGCTTGCGCTATAATTGCCGCCTGGAGTGCCAGGAAATGATCAGACGCTCTAAGTACTACATCGCTGAGGAGTCATGGACTGGAGGGCCAGCTTGGGCATTTGAGGTGCCCACTGACTATGTTGAATCAGACCCGGATAATGTCGTGACGCTGCGTTTCGAAACCGGGCCTTCAACCGGCGAGTACAGCGAACTTCAGGTGCCATGCTCCTACCTCAAAGAGCACCTATCGGGACTGTGGGTAAGAGCGGACCACTGGACCGCCAGCCTTTTTCTTTCTGCCAGTGTGCGGATAGGTTCACCGGCCGGCGCGGATCTGGCGCGATCCCGTTCGCAAGATTTCTTCGTCCGGCGAGCGCTGACTGACGAGAGGCTTCCGACATTCAGACGAGCTCGCAGGCTACCTCCATGAAGCGTCTCTTGATTTTGGCATCTTTTCTAGCGCTGGTCCTACCGTC
>Ga0181532_10005386_pt1 | contig 10880 bp, 9 predicted proteins | sample PEATcosm2014_Bin_33_FD_119768 | JGI IMG/M metagenome (GOLD analysis project Ga0181532, IMG submission 119768) | Peatland microbial communities from MTU Mesocosm Facility, Houghton, MI, USA - PEATcosm2014_Bin11_30_metaG | ecosystem: Environmental > Terrestrial > Soil > Wetlands > Peat | place...
GCGCCCACGCCCATGTGATCGTCGGTGCTGGGATCGGCGACTTTCCACGGACGGTGTCCGAACATGAACATGGTCTGGAAAAAAGCGATCATCATGTACTCGCCCGGCTGCTTCATGATCATCCGCGGAAACAGCACCATGTGATCCGCCGGCACGCTCTCGGCATAGGCCAGAGCCCGCCGCAGCGAATCTGGCTTGAACATCACGTCCGCATCCGTAAACAGAAGCCAGTCTCCGGTCGCCTGGTTGGCCGCCGTCCACATGGCATGAGTTTTCCCCAGCCACCCCGCAGGTAGTTCGCGATGGTGCACCACTCGAAGAAGCGGGTGCCCCATCCTTGTCTCTCCGTTTTCTGGAGAGACAGGGTGGGGACTTTGACTCCCCGCAACTCGTTCCATGATCTCGCCCGTCCGGTCGGTCGACCGGTCGTTCACCGCGATCACTTCGTAGTTGTCGTAGTCGAGCGCCAGCAGAGTATGCAGCCCCAGCTCAATGGTCTCTTCTTCGTTGCGGGCTGGAACGATAATGGAAACGCGAGGATTCCCTGCCGCCGAAACCGGCTTCCGATCCCACTCCGGGCGCGAAACATCGGCCACGCTGGGCATGCCAAGCGCAGCATCCACAATGCGGGAAAACCAGGCCAGCGCCAGAATTACTCCCGCAATCCAATGAAAGTAAATCATCCCGATTGAGTCTTGCCTGCCCCGGAGCCGCCGTCGACGGCCACCGGCGGCGCGAATTTCATTCCATAAAAGAGTATGGCAGACGATAGCGCGGTAGCGATGATCGTGCTGATGAATCCCGATTCGAGCGAGGATCTATCTGAAACTTTCCCGATCAGCCAGGGCGAAAAAGCATCGCCCAGAAAGTGAATCACGAAGATGTTTGCCGCAATGGCCGTGGCACGGATATGCGCTCCGACGGAATTAATCACGGCTGCATTCAGCGGCGCCGTATTCAGCAGCAGCAGAAACCCGGCGAGCGCGATTCCCGGCACCATGGCGGGGCCACGATTGAACAAGGCCACCATCATCACCGGAATACCCAGACCCATGCTGGCAGCAGAGACCAGATAGTAGGCGCTTCTGGTGCGCCGGAGGAGCCTGTCCCCCAGCCATCCCCCCGCGAGCGACGCCACGGTTCCGTCCACGGCAAGGATCACGCCGAACAGATTGTTGGCCTGCAGCAGCGTGTAACCCCGCATGCGAGATAGAAATGTCGGCATCCACACCAGCAGTCCGCCTTGGGCGAAGGTCATCATGGCCATCCCAAAGGTCGCAGTCAGGAATGCTGGGTTACGAACCAGTCCAGCCAGGCTTCTGCGCTCCGGCGTTTCCGGCTGCGAATCGAACTGCCCGCGCTCCGGTTCCCTCATCAGCAACACCAATGCTCCCAAAACGAACCCGGGAACACCGGCGAGGAGGAACGGCGTGCGCCAGCCATAGTGAGTCCCGAAATAGCCGCCAATCGGGTATCCCAGCGCGAATCCCACCGGGATCGCCAGATAAAAGAAACCCAGCACCCGCCCCCGCATCGACTCGGGGAACAAATCTGCCACCACGGTGGGTGAAATCGTGACGAAGCTGGCCTCGCCCACGCCCACGAGGGTGTGCCGGATCAGCAATGCGTCATAACTGTGGGTGACCGCAGTCAACAACGTCGCCCCGCTCCAGGCAAAAGCCCCCAGCGCGATGATCAACTTTCGGGAGTACCGGTCGGCCAGCGGTCCCATGAACGGAGCGGCCAGGGTATAGAAGATCAGGAAGACAGTGGTGAGCCTGCCAATTTGCGCATCTGTGACGTGGAATTCGTTCTGAATGAGAGGCTGAACCGCATTCAACACCGAGCGGTCGATGTAGTTCAGCAGATTCAGTGCGGTGAGCAGAACCAGCACCGCGCGCGGATAGAGCTTTCTGGAAGTCACAGGTCGAGCGAATATAGCATGGCGGGCGGGCTCAGCAGGGCGCCAACTTCTTTTTCATTTGCCTGTACCCTGCCGGGAAACTAATCTCTAGGCATGCTTTCACGATTGGTATTTCTCGTGCTGGCGTCTGCAACCGCATTCGGCCAGACCACAATTTCTGGCTCCGTCGAGCAGATCCGTTCGATGCGCCAGGAGATTGACAAGGCCTTCCAAAGCCACGACGCAAAGCATGCAGCTACTTTAGTCACCCCAGATTGCCATTTCACTACCCCGGTAGTTCACACAGACGGTTCCGATGCCCTGGAAAGATTTCAAGCGTCGCTCTTCACAAGAAGGTCCGATGTGACCCTCCAGCATCACCCGAATCGTATTGTCGTGAACGAAGATTGGGATGTGGCGTCCGAACAGGGTGATTGGATAGAACGTTGGACAGAGAAAGACGGTGTTACGGAGTTGCGAGGTTCCTATCTAGCTATGTGGAAAAGAGATGAAGGCCACTGGCGAGAATATAGTGAGACCGTCGTGCCTGAGACTTGTACAGGGAGTTCTTACTGCCATTGAAGGTGACCTGCGCCAGGCATGCAGGTTTGAAGATTCTTGGTCTTGACCCGACCTCGCGTCAACGACGTCGAACTGGAGTGCCTAGTATCACCGCAGACCACATCCCGCTGACCAACCGGTTGTTCACCTTGGGATGGTTCCCTTCGGCCGCGGCCACTTCGCCACAATCGTCGTCGAAATCCCGCCGCGCGGGCGAAACTCTCCTCGCACTTCCGCCCATACCGGCTTCGCCCACTTCACCACATCTTCCAGAACCTGGTTGACGACGTTCTCCTGAAAGATTCCCAGATTCCGGTAGCACTGCAGATACTCTTTCAGCGACTTCAATTCCAGGCAGCTCTTATCCGGCATGTAGCGAATGGCCAGCGCGCCAAAATCCGGCAGCCCCGTCTTCGGACACACCGAAGTGAACTCCGGATCGTCCACCACAATCTCGTATCCCGGAAATTGGTTGGGCCAGGTCTCAATCTCCGGAAACTTCGCGTCGAGACCAGCAGCCGCATGCTCTGGCGTATAACGGGGCGATTTAGCCATGCCCTTATTGTAGCGGTTGTCCAAACTTCCCCGATCGATGGCGCCCGAACAATTGCACCTGAGGCCACACTGCCCGCATCCAACCTGATACGGTGCTTGGGGCGCGTCGATCTATCTGTTGCCGCCTTCGGAATGGTAAATTACTACTTACAGTTATTCCTGCCGCACCCTGAAAGAACGACTGGTTGGCATTGACGAACAATTCGCATACGCCGCCTCGACCGCGGTGGATCTGGCCCACGCTCGCAGTTCTGGTAGTCCTGGCAGTGCTGTATTCCTATCTTCACCAGACTCCCCTGAAAGTGCGTGTGGTCAGCGTCCAGCTCGGTCCGATTCGCAGCCTGGTTTCCACCAACGGCAAGATTGAGCCTATCCAGAACTTCAACTTCGAGTCGCACGCCCCGGTCTCGACCACGGTAAAACGCCTGCTGGTCAAGGAAGGTGACCACGTGCGCAAGGGCCAACTGCTGTTGCAACTCGACGACGCCGATATTCGCAGCCAGGCCGCGCGCGCACAGGCTCAAGTCAAGACGGCGCAGGCCGACGAATCCAATCTCAAGGCCGAGGGCACGCAAGAAGAGGTGCTGACCTTGCACGCACAACTGATCAAGGCCCGCGACGCCCGCGATACGGCCCAGAGCAGTCTCACTGCCATGCGCCGCTTGCAGAAAGATGGTGCTGCCTCGGCGGGCGAAGTCCGCCAGGCAGAAGACGCCCTGAGAAGCGCCCAGGCCGACCTCACGTTGATCGAGCAAAAACAGAAGGATCGCTACTCCAAGCCGGACGCAGCCCGCATCGAGGCGCTGGCCGCCGATGCGCAAGCCGCCTATGACGCCGCGGAGGACGCTCTGCGTAAATCCAGCGTGCGCGCCCCTTTCGACGGAATCGTCTATTCCCTTCCCGTCAAGCCGGGAGCCTTCGTTCAGGCCGGTGACTTGCTCTTGCAGGAAGCCGACCTGTCGCGCGTGTTGGTGCGGGCCTTCGTCGACGAGCCCGACATCGGCCGCCTCCAGCCCGGACAACGCGTCGAGATCACCTGGGACGCTATTCCGGGCCGCACCTGGATCGGAGCGCTCAGTACCGTCCCTTCAACGGTCAGATTGCGCCTTTCCAGAAACGTCGGCGAGACCACGTGCATTCTCGACAATAGCGATCTCCGGCTCCTGCCCAACATCAACGTGGGCGTCACTATCGTTGTGGCCGAACACAGCAACGTCCTCACCCTCGAGCGCGACGCTCTACGCATTGATGAGGCCAAGCCGTACGTGTACCGCATGGTCGACAATCACCTGAAGCACCAGACGATTGAGGTTTCTTTGCAGAATCTGACTCGCGTCGAGATTACCTCCGGCCTTTCCGAAGGCGACTCGGTGGCTTTACCGGCGGAGGACAAGCCACTGTTCGACGGCGCTGCCGTGAAGGTGGTTCCCTGATTTCTGGAAAGGATGATTTCCCGGAAGGATCATTTCCGGGAAGGCCAACTCCGTCCGCTACGAGACTTGCCCATTGATGAAACTACGCTCCGTGCCGTTGCTCCTGTACTTTTTCGTGCTCCCGCTCGCCGCGCCAGCGGTCACCTCTCCCAAGGAACTTCTCGCCTCCGGTCACGTGGATGAAGCGATTCGGACTTTGGAGCGGCAGATCGGCGGCGCCGCTCCCGACGCCGAATCCTACAACTTACTCTGCCGCGCCCACTTCATGATTGACGAGTGGGACCGCGGCATTGCCGCCTGCGAACGCGCGATCGCCCTCGATCCCCAGAGGAGTCTCTATCATTTATGGCTGGGCCGAATCTATGGCGAGAAGGCCGACCGCGCCGGATTCGTTTCCGCAGCGGGCCTGGCGAAAAAGGTCCGCACCGAATTCGAGCGCGCCGTCGAACTCGATCCCAAGAACTCGGAGGCCCGCGCCGATCTTGCCGAGTTCTATATGGATGCTCCGAGCATCGTCGGCGGAGGCAAGGACAAAGCCCGCGCCCAGGCGGAAGCACTGGCCGGCTTCAACCCCGCACTCGCGGACTACGTAACCGGTCGGATCGCGGAAAAGGACAAAGACAAAGCCACCGCCGAACGCGCCTACCACGCCGCCATTGAGACCGGTCATGGAACGGCGCAGGCCTGGCTGCACTTGGCACAGTTCATGGCACACGACAAACGTCTCGACGAAATGGAGCAGGCACTGCGCACCCTGGAGTCGAGCCCCGTCGACCGTCCCGAGGCGCTCATGGACGGCGCCAGTCTTCTGCTCCGCACCGGTGGCGACAACGCCCTGGCCGTGCGCTTGCTCCGCCGCTATCTCACTTCTCCCGTCGAAGCAGGTCCGGCCTTCAAAGCCCACGACCTGCTGGGCCAGGTGCTGGAGAAGCAAGGAGACCGTCGCGCCGCCGCGGAAGAATACCGCGCCGCCCTCGCCCTCTCTCACACCTTCGCTCGCGCGCGTGAAGATTTGAAGCGAGTCGACCATTGAAACTGCTGGAGACTTTGGGATCTCAGGCGAACGTGGGAGGGGTGCCCCATTTCTCGCGCGTTCTTTGCGCAAGAAGTGGGTCTTCACTCCTCCGCTCGCACCTCCGAAACTGCTCCGCCTTAAGGCCGGGACGTTTAAAATTTCGCTGGCATCCAATGGTTCATGAAATCATTTCCAGATCATGCTGAAAGGGACGCAATGAAGACCTTGAGCCGCGGTGCGCGCATCGCAAAGTGGATTCTGGCAGTCCTGCTCCTTCCCGCTTCTCTGCTGGCCGAACCTGTGTCTCTGAAGCGCGTGGTCGAGCTCGCGCTGTCTCATGCCACCGGAGCGGCCATTGCCGCCGCCGATGAGGCGCACGCCTCCGCCGGCTATCGAGAACTCCGCGACAACTATGTCCCGCAGGTTTCCACCGGAGCGGGTCTGGGATACTCCTACGGATTCCCCCTCGGCCTCGAGGGATCGGCGCCTTCCCTGTTTAACGTGAACACCCAATCGGCGCTGTTCAATCCTGCCTTGCTCGACTTCATGCGCGCCGCCAAAGCCGAATCCGCCGTGGCTTCCTTGAAGACCAAAGACCAGCGTAACCAGATCATTCAGGACGCGGTCCTGAGCTATGCCGAACTGTGCAAATGGGAACTGCGCCTAACCCGGCTTCAGGAAACCGAAGCGGCTGCCAACCAGATGCAGGCCGCGGTCGCCGAGCGCGTCAAAGAAGGCGTCGATAGCGAAATCGAAGGCACCCGCGCTCGCCTGTCCGCGGCGCGCGTCCGCTTGCGTATTGCCGAGGCCCAAGGCGCCGCCGACGTGCTCCGCGAACACCTTTCCAAACTCACCGGACTTCCCGCCGCAAATATTCAAACCGACCCCGACTCGATCCCATCGCCACCCGCCCTGCCTCCGACGGAAGACGTGGCAAAAGACGGAGCCGTTACCAATCCATCGGTGCAAGCCGCCGTCGAACACGCCCGCGCCCAATACTTGCGAGCCCAGGGCGAACACCGCTCGCTCTGGCCCAGCATCGACTTCGCCGCGCAATACGCCTTGCTGTCGCGCTTTAACAATTATCAGAACTACTACATTCCATCGAAACCGTGCACCCCATATCCACTCACAACCGAAGTTCTATGCGTGACCAGCAGCTTCCAGCAGAACAACACGACGTTCGGAGTCAGCATTCGATTCCCTCTGTTCAACCTTGCGCAGCGCTCCCGCGCCCAAGCCGCTGATGCCGATGCCATAAAAGCCACCAAACAGGCCGAAGCCGCGCGCAACCAGGTGTCGGAGGAAACCTTGCGCCTGCAGCGCTCCGTGGCCCAGATGCAGGCTGCTCGCGAAGTTGCTCAACTGGAATACGAAATTGCCGGAAAGAATCTGACCGCCGTCCAGACTCGCATCGATGCCGGCACGGCCACGCTGCACGATCTCGATGACGCCCGGTCACAAGCCAGCGAGCGCTTCATTGCTCTCCAGGACGTAACGTTCGAACTGGAGCGCAGCCAACTCGGCCTCCTCCGCTCCACTGGAGACTTGGAAAAATGGGCGCTGGGCACGCCGTAGAGGTAGTCTGGCTTTGGGTGGCGCAGCGCTCTCAGCGCTGCGATACGGCGCTTCTCCGACCGAAGGGCTTTAGAGTGTGCGTGAGAACTCGATTTTCGGCTCCGCGGTGGAGCAAGGACTCCGCCTTCAGCCGCGAAGCGGCGCAGGAATAAAGCCCACGGCGTAAGCCGTGGGTGCAAAGTGGGACAGAAACAAGCCCCGAAGGTGCGAAAGAGCAGTTCTCCCGCTCACTCTTTAGCCGCTGAGGGTCTATATCTTCTCCCGCAAAGTCTTCACCAGCATGCGAATTGCTTTCTCGTTCCGCCGGTACCACCGCCACTGCCCCTTCTTCGCCGCATCCACTAGCCCCGCCTTGGTCAAGATCGCCATATGATGCGAAATCGTCGGTTGCGAAAGGCGAACCCGTTCCTCAATGTCCCCCGCGCACAACGATGATCCAGCCGATCCGCCTTTCTGCACCTTTGCTTCCTCCTCGCCTTCTTTCAGCGCCTGCAGAATCCGGCGCCGGGTGGGGTCGGCAATGGCGTGCAGCGCGCGATCGAGAGAGCTCTCAGTGGACGACATGGATAAACCAGAAATGATCCACTAGGAATATCGCGAGAATCGATGGGTGTCAATCTAAGAAATCATCGTACTTGATCTCATCGTGTGTTGCAATTTTCCTCAGGCGGGAACCGTCTTCCGCCTCTTGGTGTCCAATGATCACAGGCGGAGCGTGTGCCGACCGGTATCGTCGTCCTCGCTCCGCCAGTCAGCGAAGCGCCAGACAGAGTTTCACGTCTGTCCCGGAAGTGAGCTAAAGCATGAATGCCTTTGATCTGGCCGGAGCCGCGCCGCGACCACTGCCCAAGTGGCTGCCCCCGCTCGGCGGACTACTGGCCGCGGGGACCGTCGCCCTGTTCGCGTGCCGCTTGCCGCTACTGCATACGATTTCGTGGGGCGAATTAATTGCTTCGGCTGCCGCATGCGTCCTCGAAGTCCTGCTCGCCAGTGCCACAACCGTCTGGGCCATTTGCGCGATCTCGCCACGAGCAATCGCGCCCGACACCCGCCGATTCGCCCTGCGAACGTCGCTGCCTGTCCTCTGGATTGCTCCTCTCGCGCTCCTCATTCGTGAGAACTCCCCGTGGGCAGTGGTCATGACCGCGGTGCTCGTGGCCAGCTTTGTGAAGTCAATCGGTCTGCCGCAAGACTCCGGCTGGCCCGAGTTTCAGGATTCCGGAATCCAGGAACCGCAGGCTCAGGAGTCGCGGATCATCGATCCAAACCGCAACCCATTCAGCCCGTTGGAATCCGCTCCTCCCTTTCGGCGACAGGTCTTCGGAGGGGGCGCGGCCCTGTGCGCTGAGGCGGGGATAGGCGCAGCTTTTGCCGGATACCCGTTCACGGCTGTGGTGCTGGTATCCGCTGCCTCCGCAGTCTGGACGTGGTCTTACACCAAGATCGCGTTCCCTGAAAGCGGACGACGCGCCTCTTCGTCGCCCTCATCGCACGCAATGTTGATCGTGGCGCTCGCCATCGTGATCTCGGCGGCTGCACTGCTCCCCTACCTGCCCCACGCATTCGGCGTCGGCGGCTTTGGCGTTCCGTCCCGGTTCCACGCGCGGCGGGGATTCCCGCAGGGCGAGCTCGGCGGCCCGCGAAGTCGCGAGGATACCTTCGAAGCCTCCGCCGGGCCTACAACCGAAGGCGATCCTGGCATCGTCCTGTTGCCCGACAAACTAACGCGTACCAAGCTGGTCGCCCCCGCGCCGATCATCGCAACCGCCCCGCTGACGGGACACAGCAGCGCGAGCCCCTTGGTGATTCCATTCGACGGCGTCTATTGGTTTTTCAAGGCCCCCGATCTGCATCCGCCCCGGACTTCCCGCCAGGCGCACGGCAGCCCCGAGCTGCTCGACATCCGCTCCACCGACCGGCGTCCCTTGTCCATGGAAGCGCGCGAGAGTCTCGGCAGCATGATCGATCTCAGCTGCTGCAGCAAAATCCAGGTCGCGATTCGAAATGCAGACCACTACCCAGAGACGGTTTCTCTGGAACTCGTCCTCATCAATACCGCAGTGCCGGGAACACCGTCGCAGTCGCTCGGAACAATGATGGTCAAGTCGACCCGCCCCTGGAAACTCTATGACGAACCAGCAGCGCCCGCCAACGAGACGCTGAACTTCGTCATACCCGCGAAGTCCTCACTCCGGCGCTTCGACGAAGTGAGGATTGTGTTTCGAATCGATGCCGCCCGCGCCGACGCCGGGCCCAAGATCGCAATCGACCACCTCGTACTGGTCCCCCGAGGCTTGTGAATAAATTGACAGTGGGCCGCGCCAAGATGCGACTGCACGCTCGCGTGCGAAGTGGACAATCGAAGTGGATGATCTTGGAGTTAGGACTACTTCTTCAGAATCGGGCTGTAGCCATCGGCAATCAGCCGCGTGCGCATGGCCTCTGCCTCTTTGACGTCGGAGAACGGTCCCAGTTGTACGCGCAGCAGTTTGTCAGTTGCGACCTGAGCCGCCACAAACGCCGGATACTCCTTCTTCTTCAGCGCATCCACCAGAGAATCCGCATCCTCCTGTTTGCTCACGGCCGCCACCTGCACGAAATAGCTGGCCGTCGGCAGCGTAGTGGTGGGGTCAGGAGTGTTGGCGGGAGGCGTCGGCGCCGGAGCCGCATTTCCATTCGTAGCAGCAGGAGCAGCAGCAGCCGTCGTATCGGTTTTTGCTTCGGCCGCCGGCGTCAGATCAGGGTTCGCATCTTTCTGCTCGACCGACTTATAGAAGGTCATGGCCGGCGCTGCTGGAGCGCCGCTGCTCGCCTTGCCCGTGCCCTGCGCCGTTTGTGGAGCGGCGGCCGCGCTCGTCGTCGGAATCATCGGCTCCGCTTTCCGTCCCAGCGAATACCCGAGCGCGAAGAAAAGCGCACACACTCCTACCAAGCCAAAGAACAAGACGAGCAGCTTGCCCGTTCCCAGTGTGATTTCCGTATCTTGTGACGAAGCCATAGTTCCACTCCGGGCAATTTGCGGCGCGCGACTTGCCCGGCTCCTTTTCTACGCGGTCTTCTTTCTATGCCGTCTTCGCCGGAGCCGTGTCGTCGCCTTTTCCTAACAGCTTTTGCAGGCCAGAGAAAAAGTCCACCGGCACCGGAAAGATCACCGTCGTATTCTTTTCCACGCCGATCTCGGTCAAAGTCTGCAAATAGCGCAACTGCACGCTGACCGGCTCGGTGGCCAGCAGATGGGCGGCGTCCACCAACCGCTGCGCAGCCGAAAATTCGCCCTCGGCGTGAATGATTTTCGACCGCTTCTCGCGCTCCGCCTCAGCCTGCTTGGCCATGGCGCGCAGCATCGATTCCGGCATGTCGACCTGCTTGACCTCGACGTTGGTCACCTTCACGCCCCAGGGCGAAGTGTGTGTGTCGAGAATGCTCTGCAACCGCAGATTGATTTTTTCCCGGTGCGACAGCAGTTCGTCGAGTTCCTGCTCGCCCAGCACCGACCGCAGCGTGGTCTGCGCGAATTGCGAAGTCTGGTACACGTAGTTCGAAACTTCCACCACGGCCTTGTTCGGATCGATCACTCGCAGGAAGATGACGGCGTTCACCTTCAAGGTAACGTTGTCGCGAGTAATGATGTCTTGCGGCGGAACCTCCAACGCCTCCTGCCGCAGCGACACGCGCACGATGCGATCGATAGGCGCGAAAACAAATGCGATGCCCGGCCCCTTGGCCGTGGCGAGCAACCGACCCAGGCGAAAGATGACGCCCCGCTCATACTCGGCAAGAATCTTGATGGAACTGAGAAGGTATATGACGACGATAACGATAACGACAGTGCCAA
>Ga0181532_10005387_pt1 | contig 10880 bp, 10 predicted proteins | sample PEATcosm2014_Bin_33_FD_119768 | JGI IMG/M metagenome (GOLD analysis project Ga0181532, IMG submission 119768) | Peatland microbial communities from MTU Mesocosm Facility, Houghton, MI, USA - PEATcosm2014_Bin11_30_metaG | ecosystem: Environmental > Terrestrial > Soil > Wetlands > Peat | place...
GGTTGCGCTGGTAGGAAGCGGTCGTGTAGGAATTTGCTGATGAGATTTTGTCCGCAATGTGGCGCGCCGCTGACGGCTGGTGCGAAGTTCTGTGTGGAGTGCGGCAGCGCGCTCGCGGGTACAACATCGGGCGCGGTCAAATCGGGCAAGCTCAAGGGCAGTGCAGCTCGCGGGCGCAATATACCCATTACCACCGCGTTTGTGATCGTGTTCGCTGCGATCACCGTGGTGGGTCTGGGGGCGGCCGCGTGGATAATGATGCGCACGCCCGAAGCGGTGCACGAACCAGTCGCCAACGTCCCGGGCGCGGCTGCGCCGGATCAGAATGGCGCGGCGAATCCAGCGGCGGGTGGAAATCAGAGCGGCACTTTGCCGCCGGGACATCCAAAGCTCGAACTGCCCGCAGAGGCCCGCGCGCTTATTGACACGACCGAAAAAGAGGCGCGCGCGAAACCCGGCGACGTCGCGGCATGGAGCAAATTCGGCGCAGTCACGATGCGCGCGGCGATGTTCGATCAAACCTACTACGGCAAGGCCGAGGAAGCGTTAGGCCATGTGCTGAAGTTGGATCCCGACAACCTCGACGCGCTGCGCGGTATCGGTGATATCGACTACGACCATCAGCGCTTCGACGAAGCGATCGCCGCGTACGAGCATTACCTGAAGAAGAAGCCCGACGATCCGGAGGTTCGCACCGACCTCGGCACGATGTATTTCTCCACCGGCAACGCCGATCAGGCGGTTGTGCAGTACAAGAAAGTGATCGCCGCCCATCCCGGATTTTTCCAGGCGTACCTCAACATGGGAGTCGCGTACACGCAGGAGAATAAACGTGATGACGCGGCGGCCGCGTTCAAGCAGGCGCTGGCGCTCGCGCCCGACGACGCCTCACGCGCCCAGGCGAAGGATCTGATCGCAAGAATCACCGGTGCGCCGGCCGCAGGCGCGTCGATGCAGGCCGAATCGGCCGCGGTGTCGCCCCCGGCGGGAACGGCGGCGGAGGAAACCTCGGGATCGCCCGCGGTTGCGCCAGCGGCCGGAAAAACGGATTTTCACGGCGCTGTCGAGGCGATGGTGAGAGGCCTGCCTATCGCGGGACCGAAGGTCGGCTCCGTCGAGTGGCCCGACCAGCTCAAGGCCAGGATCCTGATGGACAGCTTTCCGATGGATCAGATGCCCCCGAATGCGAAAGAATCGTTCCTGGCCGAGCTGAGGTTGAAAATCCACAAGGCCGAGAAAGACCACAACATTTCATCGCCGGTCGAAGTCGATTTCGTGGATGGCGCAAGCGGACGCGTGATGGAAACCGTTACTCAGTAGCCGACTGCGCGAATAATAACCGCGCCACGGAGCCAGCCGCGGGGCGAACTGGCCAGGCTGCGCGTCGAACTCGAGGAACATGACTATGGCATCGAAATCCTTCGAACGGCTGCACCGGGTCGGGGACAAGCAGACGCTGCGTCTGACTCATTATGGACGCAAAAGCGGCCGCCCCTACGAAGTGACTATCTGGTACATGGTCGATGACGACCGGCTATACCTGGGTTCGGCAAATGGCGCGCGCAACTGGGTGCGCAATGTGAAGGCGCGCCCCGCCGTCTCACTTCGGGTCGGCGACGAAGTTTTCAACGGCGACGTGCGCGTGATTACGGATAAGCAGGAACGCGAGAAAGTGAGCGGCCTGGTCGAGCGCAAGTACTGGTACGCGATGCCGATTCTTCGGCTGGGACGATTGCTCGCGTCGATGGGAATCGTCCGCGACAACAGCATGGCCTTCGAGGTTATCCTGGCGGACAGCTAGAGCGACGCCCGGCGATCGCTACGACGGATCTCCGCCTTCGGCAACGCGCTTGAGGCTCTCGACCCAGTTCTGATGCCCGCGCTCGAGCATCGGGCGCAGATACCACCACGCGAGCTTCGGCACGAGACCGTTCTGGCATTCCTCGGTGATGACGCGGCATCCGCCACCGCCATCCGGTTCGATAAGCCAGCCGTGATACGCGGTCAGCACTCCATGCGCGTCCCATCCGAGTTCATGCGGCGGATCGAAGACGATCACGCGGCTGGCGACGGTGGCGCCAAACGTCTTCCATCGAAATTCGGTGTCGGGCGCGAGGTCGGGTGGATTGCCGCGAATGAAATTCACGTTGGCGCTGTTGCTGTACCATTGGGGCCACTGGGCGGCGCGAACGAGCCATCGCCATACACGCTCAGGCGGGGCGGCAATCGCAATTTCATTGCGCGCGTAAACCGATGAGTTGTCAGGTTCGAATCCTGCCGGCCATTTCATCGCGATAAGTGCTCCTTTCGGATTGCCATCGTCTGCCCCGGAAACGGATTTTCCGAAAGCGCAGGGGCTGCTCGTTAACGGGGTTGGAGTCGCCTACTTCACCGCTGGGGCCGGATGAAGGCTGGCGTTGACTCTTGCGAGGTGGCGCTGATGGCTTGCGGTCCCCAGATGCATCAGGCGGTAAACCTCAACCTTCACCATGTCATTGATGAAGAACCATACAAGCGCATAGGTCCACACTAACAGTGCGTACTTCCATCCCAGCGGCGTCATGCCCCATCCGTAGACTGCGGCCAGGGTTCCGATGACCTGGGTTGTTTCGCAGGCAACGACCAGGCGCCAATTGGGCCATGGGCGCCGCCAGAACGTTCCCACGCTTCGGGTGATGTAAATGGTGAGATGCCCGGCGACCAGCAGCTTTAGGAATATGAGGCTCTGAATGACGGGCCGGGGCAGCTGAAAGTATCTCTCTGCGATCCAGAAAAGGCCGAACGCAGAGATAACTCCCATCACGCCGAGCACCGAGCTGACCGTAAGTACGCGTTCCATGTCCCATCGCACCGGGCGTGGAGCTACGATGGTGTTGTCGTAGGCGATCATCATGATCGGGAAGTCATTGAGGACCGCGATGAGCACGATCATGACTGCGGTTACCGGGTAGAAGTTAAACACCACAATCGCGAGCGTCATGAAAAGCAGTACGCGGATGGTTTCGGAAATCCGGTAGATTGCGTAACTGTTCATGCGTTCGAATATCTTGCGCGCTTCTGAAATGGCGGCGGTGATTACCGAGAGTCCGGTCGCCGTGAGCACCAGATCCGAGGCCGCGCGAGCCGCGTCGGTCGCACCGCTTACCGCGATTCCGCAATCGGCCCGTTTGAGCGCGGGGGCGTCGTTGACGCCGTCACCGGTCATTCCGACGATATGCCCACCAGCCTGAAGGGCTTTGACGATTTTGAACTTATGCTCAGGAAAAACCTGCGCATAGCCGTCGGCCGCGTCTATCTTGTCACTGTCGTCGGCCTTACCGTCAGGAAAGAGATCGCCGGCAACCGCGATGTTCGGTCCCAGCTTGAGTTCGAGCGATACCTCGCGGGCAATTGCAAGGTTGTCGCCGGTTACCATGCGAACCTGCAGTCCCATGTTTCGCGCGGTCGCGATGGTAGAGGCCGAATCGTCGCGGGGCGGATCGGACAAGGACAGTAGTCCAAGAAATTCCCACTTCCCCTGGGTATCGGTGCGGGCGACGCCAAGAGTGCGATAGCCCTTCGCCGCAAGCTCGTTCACCTGGCCTTCAGCCTTAGCACGGGTCGCCGAATCGGGATGGACCAGATCCAGAATCACCTGCGGGGCGCCCTTCGAGACTTTGAAAGCGGCGTTGTCGTGTTTGGCCTCGGCCTCGGTTCGCTTACTAACAGGATCGAAAGGCGTAAAATGAGTGATCTGATAGGTCTTTAACACCGACTGATCGCTGAGACCTTTGAGGACCGCCTCGTCGATGCCATCGCCGCCCTCCCTTCGTGATGCCAAAGCCGCGCCCAATATCAAGTCCTGATCGTTGGCCGCCTTGAAGACAACGGGTTTTCCCAGCTTGAGCTCATTCTTGGTGAGCGTACCGGTCTTGTCCGCGCAGAGAATGTCCATGCCGGCCATCTCTTCGATCGCGACGAGACGGGAGACGATGGCCTTCATTCTGGCAAGCACGGATGCGCCGACGGCCATCGTGACGGACAGGACCGCGGGCAAGGCGACCGGGATTGCAGCTACGGTAAGAATCAGTGCGAACAGCAGAGTCTCGATCAACGGGTCGCCGCGATATAGCGCGACCGTCAGGATCAATGCGACCAGGCCGAGCGTGATCAGAATCAGGAAATTACCGATTTTGATCACCGCCTTCTGAAAGTGGGAGACGGTCTTAACGCTCTCGACCAGTCGTGCCGTGCGGCCGAATAGCGTATTCATTCCGGTGGCGACGACCAGCCCATTCATCTGCCCCATTCGCACGATCGATCCTGAATACGCGACGTCGTTTTTCTTCTTGTCGACCGGCAGCGACTCGCCCGTCAGCGCTGACTGATCGATGCTGAGGTAGTCGCCATCGACCAGCTTCAGGTCGGCGGGGATGACATTGCCGAGCTTGACCATGACAATATCCCCGCTCACCAGCGTCTTGGCCTCGACGTCGCTCCACTTGCCGTCGCGCAGGACTCGGGAATGCAGTGCGAGATTCTTTTTGAGCGCCTCGATCTCGTTGTCGGCCTTGAATTCCTCCCAGAAGCCGACGACCGCGTTCAGCGCCAGCATGAAAAAGATGATGACGAAGTCTTCCCAATGCCGAACCACTGCGGACAGTACCGCGGCAATTTCGATCATCCATGGGATAGGCCCCCAAAGAAATGTCAGGAACCGCTTGAGGGGGCTGATGCGCTTTTCTTCGATAGCATTCGGGCCGTCCTTCTTGAGCCGGCTCGCCGCTTCTTCCTGGCTTAGTCCATGTTCGAGACTCGAATGGAACTTGGCGAGCGCTTCCTGGATCGTCCCGGTATCAACTGGCGTCTGCACACCCTTGGCCGCATCTGCCTTGGCTCCATTTGTCTTGGGAACATCGGCCTTGGCTGTATCTGCGGAAGCTGACGCCTCTGCCTTTTGCCAGTCGCCGAGCGCACTTCCCGGTCCGCCGTGGCGCGCTTGGAATATCTCGTAGGCGCGCGTGCGAATCTCGTCCACGCCGGGCTCCGACCCTTTGGACTTAGCGACAACCTTGGACCCGTTTGGCGCGGAGTCAGATGAAGCGTCTGAGGTCTTCGCATCATCTGCGGAACTCTTTTCGGTAGCCATCTCTTAACTCCTGCCAAACTGTTTACATACGGCGACGACTGCCGTTGGTTATGAGTCTAAGAGTCGGCGAATAGCTGGCCGTGCCGGTCCCGAATGCTCTGCAATCGGATTTTAGCAGACTAGATATCAGGCTTAGCCCGTCGATTTGCATTATTTGTTCTTCAGATGACCAAGAATCCCGCGGTACTTCACAGGTAGCCCAATTGCCGCGCGCCGAGACGAAGTTGCTCGCGAAATTTCGGATGAGCAATTGCGATCAGCGCCTCGGCCCTATCCGCTGTCGATTTGCCGGTGAGGCAAGCCACTCCATACTCGGTAGCGACATACTGAGTATCGGTTCTTGGATCGGTAGTGGGTCCTTCGATCTTTGGGACGATGCGCGAAATGGCGCCATCTCCCGCGGTCGAGTGGGCGGCGAGAATCGATTTGCCGCCCCGGGACAGCTGGGCGCCGCGGATGAAATCCAACTGGCCGCCGGGAGCGCTGTACTGCTTGCCCATGATCGCTTCGGAATTGACCGCGCCGTCAAGGCTGACCTCGAGAAACGCGTTGATCGAGATTGCGTTATCGTTCTGTCCGATGACGTTGGGGTCGTTCACATAGTCAACCGGGCGGGCCTCCATGCTCGAATTGTCGTTGAGAAATTCGTAGAAAGGCTGGTCGCCGACCGCCAGGGTGTACACGTTCTTGTACCGATTGAGGTTCTTGTACCTGTTGGTGACGGTGCCCGACTGAATCAGCGCCGCCAGCGGCGGCATCATGAGCTCGCTGTGTATGCCCAAATCCTTGTGGCCGTGCAGGCCGCCACATACCGCGCTGGGCACTCCACCGATGCCTACCTGGAGTGTCGCGCGGTCCGGGATCATCTCCACGATGTATTTGCTGATCACATTGTCCAATGGCGTCGGCAGCCGTGAAGGCACCGAGAACAGCTCAGTTTCATTTTCGACGATCGCCGCGACTTCCGATATGTGCACCGACGAATCGCCGAACACGCGGGGCGTCCTGGGATTGACTTCGACGATCAGATTCCTGGCGATTCGTGCGGTCGGGATCGTGTAGTCGGCGTTGGTGCCGCAACTGAAGAACCCGCCTTTGTCCATCGGCGCAACCATCATGATGAAGGTGTCGATTCCTATTTCGCGCAACACGCGCGGCATCGCACTGAAATTGCCCGGCATGTAGAAGACCACGCGCCGATTGTCCTGTTGGCCCCGCTCGAACAGCATTCGTTCGATGATCGTAGGGAAGAATGGATGCGGCTTGATGACGTCCATGTATTCGTACTTGAGAATCGTGACCGCGGCGGCTGCGACTGAGTGCGAATAGTAAACGCGAAGCTCCTCGATCTTGCGGCGCTTCACTCGATTCTCGAGCGCTCCTAACAAGGCGGGCGGTTCGCTGACCGCCATGCCCATCGAGAGCGTGCCTCGCGATGGAATCAACTCCACCGCCGCCGCCGGCGTCATCAATTTGGATTTGTATTCCGTTTCGTACATCTACTGTCCGTTCTCCCGCCCCATTACCTGGGGATTTCCGTACGGCGTCGCGAAGCAGGCGTGTAGTGGGTCATCTTCTTGTAGATGGCCATCACTATACTGTAGAACTGCTTGCCGCGCGCGTTGGGATATTCCTCACGAGCGCGGGCCTTCGCGCGTTCCCACGCGATCTCGTCTTCCGGAGTTTTGACTACCCCGACCGGCATAAGCTGGACCTCCTGCTGACTATCCGATCGCACCACCCGGACGGATAGGCAAGTCCGGATAGCAGTTGAATGGATCAATCGCCCGCTTGAATGTTAGTCTTCGCGGACGATGTTGTCGCGCCATCCCCCCGAGAAGCAGAAGTGGACCGAGGAGCGCCGATATTTCGAATCCGACGGCCGCCCGCTGTACGGAGCGATGTATCGCGCCGAGCGGCGGGGCGCGCCGATCGTGCTCTTCTGCAACAGCTTCTCCGAGAATCATTGCGAGGGGAGAGCCGAGGCGATCGCGGCGCGGATCATCGCGGCAAACGGTTACTCCGCCTTCCTGTATCATCCGCGGGCGCATGGCGATTCGGCAGGCGACCCGGAGGACGTAACGTTCGAGGGTCTGGTCGAAGACGCGGTGAACGCCGCGACCTACGCGCGCAGTCGATCCGGCGCGTCGCAGATCGTGTGGGTGGGCGTTCGGTTCGGAGCGCTGGTTGCCGCGCATGCAATCCCCAGAATTAGCGACACTGCCGGGCTTGCGCTCTGGGAGCCTGTGCTAAACGCGCGCGACTACTTCCGCAAGTCGATGCGCCACGTTATGTATTACGAAATGTCAAAAGGCGAACGGCCGTCGCTGACGGTCGATCAGATGAGTGAGCGGCTTAAGCGCGAGGGCAAAATCTCCGTGCTCGGATTCGACCTCCACCGCAACTTCGTGGAGAGCGCCCAGGATGCGGACCTGCTCGACGCGCTCCAACCGTGGCGCGGCCCGACCCTGATCGCGCAGTTTCAGAAGCACTCCCGGCTTTCGCGCGAGCACCACCAGTTGCGTGAGACTCTCGTCGGGCGCGGTCTAAGCGTGCGCGCGGTTCTACATCGCGGGCCGGCCGGAGCCGACTGCTGGTGGACGCCGGAGGGTATCGCAAAACAGACGGGAGACTGGCTCGATGAATTGGCGTGAAACTCCCGCCACGCTGAGCCGCGCACGCGCCGAGCAGCCGCTGGTATTCAAGGGTCCGAAGGGCGCTCTGCACGGGATCTTCACGCCGCCGGCGCCTGACGCGTCGCCGGCGAGCGTGTGCGTCGTGTTCCCGGGGCGTCCGCGTTCGGCGCTTCACCGTCTTCCGGTACTCGCCGCACGAATCCTTGCCGCCGAGGGATTCGCGGCCCTGAGATTCGACCTGCGAGGCCGTGGCGAGAGCGCCGGCGAGGTTGAGATGCCGAGCCGCCAGGAGCCGCGCGGTGAAGACGTGGTTGCCGCGATTCGTTACCTGCGTGAAGCGCACGGGCAGAAGCAGTTTCTGCTCGCCGGCTACTGCTTCGACGCGGTGACCGCGCTCGATGCATTCAGGGATGAGGCCGCCGCGATCGCCGGCATCTTCTTTGCCACCGCGGCGGTGCTCGAGGAAAAGCTTGGCCGGCCGCCCGCGGACGGCCTCGCGCGCAGCGCCGCGCTGCGCCTGCGCTCGATGGTCAGGCGCGCGCGTGCTCCGAAGATACTGGAGAGTTTCGAGATTTCCTTCAGAGCGCTGGCGCGCTCGCATGCGCGCGCGCTCTTTCTCTACGCGGAGCAGGACCGGCTGCGCGCGGAGTTCCGCGTCGCCGAGGAGGTTCTGTTCTCAAAGCTCGACAGCGAAGCGCGCGGGCGGCTCGAGATCGAGATCTGGCGCGGCCGCATCCACACCATCGAGGGCGAGCCCGCGGTGATCGAGCGTGCAATATCGTGGCTGCGCGAATTTCATCCCGCGCGAAGCCAGAGCAGCGCTCGGCGCGAGCCGCGCCAGCCGATCGCTCAGGAGTCCTAGCTCGATGCCGACGCTGCCATCCTTCCTCACCGCGACGGCCTCCCGTCACGGCGCGCGGCCAGCGCTGATAATGGACGATCGGGTTCTCACCTATGCCGAACTCGACGCAAGCGCCAACCGGGTTGCCAACTCGTTGATTCGCCACGGCGTCCGCGGCGGAGATCGCGTGGCTTTGTGGATGCCGAAGTCGCTCGAGGCGATCACTTCCATCTGGGGCGTTCTCAAGGCTGGCGCCGCCTTCGTGCCGGTTGATCCGGCCGCGCCCGTGGCGCGCCTGGCGACCATCGCGCGTGATTGCGAAATCCGAGCCCTGGTCTCGGCGTTGGACCGCGCCGACGATCTGCGGGATGCATTCGGCACCAGCGCGCCGATGCGCACGGTTCTCTATGCCGGCGACGGGCCTATCCCACCTCCCGCCCCGAGATGGGTTTCACAGAGATGGAACGAAGTCGAGGCCGAGAGTGCGCAGCCACCGCCGCTTCACAGCGACGATGCCGGTCTCGCTGCCGTGCAATACACTTCGGGTTCCGGCGGGACGCCCAAGGGCGTGGCGATTTCGCATCGCACTTTCGCCGCGCAGGCGCAGTGGACCGTAACCTCGCTCGGGCTTTCGACCGAGGACCGCATCCCGGGCTACACGCCTCTGAGCGGCGCCATGTCAACCTTCGAGATCTTCGCCGGTGTGCTCGCGGGCGCGACCGTATATCCAGTCCCGCCGCGGCTGGCGCCGTTCCCGGCCGCGGTCGCGAAAAGCTGGAGCGATCAGCGGATAACAGTCATCTATGTGGTGCCGAGCGTGCTCCAGATGCTGCTGAACCGCGGAAATCTCGGCGCGCTCGACTTCTCCGCGCTTCGAATCATCGTGACAGGAGGCGAACACTTGCCGGCGCAGCGGCTCGGCGAGCTGATGCGGCTTCTGCCCCGGGTTCGTTTCATCATCTCGTATGCCCGCACCGAAGCGAAGCTTCGCACCTTGCACGAGGTGAAATTTCCGCCCGAAGATATTGACACGCGCACCATCGGCAAGACTGCCGCGGGTAACGGGCTGCTGGTGCTCGGTGAGGATGAGAAGCCGGTCGCGGATGGCGCGATTGGGGAGCTCTGGATCTCGGGTCCATCCCTGATGCTCGGCTACTACGGACTTCCGGAAATGACCGCGGAGGTCATGCGGACCATCCGGCTCGGCCGAAGCGAGAGCGTGCTCGCGTGCCGCACGGGAGATCTGGTGCGTCGGCACGCCGGCGGACGGCTGGAGCTGATCGGCCGCGCCGATGAGCAGATCAAAGTACGCGGCTACCGGGTTGAAACCGCGGAGATCGAATCCGCACTCTGTCGTCATCCTGCCGTCCATGCGGCTGTGGTGCTCGCCGTCCCCGATCCGGAGACCGGTAATCGGCTCAAAGCGGTGGTGGTGCTGAAGGACGGTTCGAACGGCGGCGAACAAACGCTGCGCAATCATTGCGCCACGGAGCTGCCGCCCTACATGGTGCCCGAGACAATCGAATTTCGCGCGAGCCTGCCCCTGATGAGCAACGGCAAAGTCGATCGCCGCCGCCTGCGCGAGAGCTGACTCCGATGAAGAGCATCGAAGGCGCCATCCGCGAGTTTCTGCTCCAGCTTCCCACTGCGCGGAAAATCCGCGAGCTGAAACCCGGCGACTCGCTGTTCCAGCGCGGCCTGCTCGACTCGATGGGCGTCATCAGGGCGGTGGCATTTTGCGAGGAGACCTTCGGCATCGAGATTCGCGACGAGGAAGTGATCCCCGAGAATTTCGAGAGCGTGCGCGCCCTGTCGCGCCTGATCAAGCGCGCGCAATCGCGCTCGGGCTGAATCGCGGATTCGCGAAGCTGCGGCCGCTGAGCGCGCGCGCCGAAGCCGGCACTGGAGCAAATGGAACGGGAGACGCCCTCGCACTCCAGGCTTAAGGGGTTTGCCCATCGCCGCGGGACCTGCTTGAATTCGCTCGGAGGACAGTCCCATGAATACAGAAATCGAGTTGCGCGACCATCTGTTCGTCGGCCCGCTGCGCCGATCCGTGAATAACGCCCGCAATGTTTCGGGGAGCATCCATGATGACGCGATGGCGACCAAGCTCGGCTTTCGCGGCGGCACCGTCGCGGGATCGATCCACTTGGAACTGTTTCCGCCGCTCCTGCTGAAAGCCTTCGGCAATCGATGGTTTGAACGCGGCACTATCTCGATGTACTTCCTGAACGCGACTACCGACCGCGAAGCGGTCCGCGCCTTCCTCAAA
>Ga0181532_10005388_pt1 | contig 10879 bp, 10 predicted proteins | sample PEATcosm2014_Bin_33_FD_119768 | JGI IMG/M metagenome (GOLD analysis project Ga0181532, IMG submission 119768) | Peatland microbial communities from MTU Mesocosm Facility, Houghton, MI, USA - PEATcosm2014_Bin11_30_metaG | ecosystem: Environmental > Terrestrial > Soil > Wetlands > Peat | place...
CTCTGCATGACGCTTCGCACGCCGATCAGGCCATTCTCGGCAAGCTTCAACTGGTTGCCGCCAGACTGGCTCAGGAGCGCAATCTGCTTTCCGGCTACCGCACAGTCTTCAACAATGGCAGCGGCGCTGGCCAGTCCGTCTTTCACCTGCACCTTCACCTGCTCGGCGGTCGCAATTTTCGCTGGCCCCCGGGCTAACCTAGTTTTCTTGTAGGATGCATTCTCGCCCGCTCCCCCAAGCACGGAATCGGACGTCATCCTCCGGAACGCGCTGTTTGTGCTCCAGAGGTTCTCAACGTCAGCCTCGGCAAGATTCAGGTGTTGATCCTGCCGGCTAACCGTCATACGGATGCATACGCTTTTTGTTTCCTGGAGGCCCCATGCAATTTCGCCGTTTCGTTCACGGTAGGACAGTGATTGTTTTCTTCATCTTTACTCTGGCCACGCAGCCTTTCGCCTCAGCACAGAATAAAACGGCGACACCGGTTGCCCAGCCCGGGGAATTGACCGTGGACCGCATTTTCGGTCAGCCCAGTCTGAGCGGGCGGCTCACCCGCGGAATGGCCTGGACTCCCGACGGCAAAAAGCTCACCTTCCTCGACACCAAGGGCACTGGCAAAGATGCGAAGTCCGAACTCTGGTCCCTGGATCCTTCCTCCGGCGAGCGCTCTCTGCTGATCTCTGCCGACAAGCTGGAGACCATTCTCCCCGCCCCTCCGAGCAAGCAATCGCAGGCTTCCGGCGCGGGCCGCCACGCGCCTTCCCAATATCAGTGGGCTCCCAGTGGTGACGCGTTGCTTTTTGAAGGGCCGAATGCCCTCGCTTGGTTCGACCTGAAAAGCCAGACCGGCCGCGTCCTCGAGTCCGGCAAAGAAGATCTGTCGGACGTGAAGATTTCCCCAGACGGCAGATATGTGAGCTTCGTGCGCGACCATAACATATGGCTGGTTAGAGTCGATGGCAGCGGAGAGGCCGCGTTCACCACCGGAGGCACGGAACAGCTCCGGAAGGGCGAACTCGACTGGGTTTATCCCGAAGAACTGGAAATTTATTCCGCGTATTGGTGGGCGCCAGACTCTTCTTCCATCGCCTATCTGGAAATGGACGAGCGCAATGTTTCGCAATACCCACTGGTCGATTTTGAATCTTTCACCGGCGCAGCCGATATGCAGCGCTACCCTGTCGCGGGCGGAAAGAATCCTGTTGTTCGGGTGCTTGTGGGAACCATGGCCGGCGACGCGCCCCCAGTCGATATCGGCGCCGAAACGGATATCTACATTCCGCGCGTAAGCTGGCTGCCGGATTCCCGACATCTTGCGATCCAGCGTTTGAATCGCGAACAGACCCAACTCGAACTTCTGCTCGCAGACACCACCACCGGCAGTTCTTACACGCTGCTCACCGAAAGAGATCAGTACTGGATCAATGTCTCCGACGATCTCCACTTCTTGAAGGACGGGAAACGTTTCCTCTGGTCCAGCGAACGCAACGGCTACCGCCATCTGTACCTCTATGGCCTCAACGGAAAAGAGTTAGCGCAGCTCACCAACGGCAATTGGGAAGTCAGCCATGTCGATGGTATTGACGAAGCCAAGGGCGTCGTCTATTTCACTTCCCCGGAAAAATCCCCGTTGGAGCGGCACCTCTACCGTGTAAGCCTGGATGGCTCCGGATTCGCCCGCGTCACCAAGGATGATGGCATGCACACGGTGAACCTCTCACCCAGCGCGAACTTCTACGTGGACACCTACTCGAATGCCATCACTCCACCGCGGCAGGACATCCATCGCGTGGATGGTACGAAAACCGCAACGCTCAACGAAAACAGGGTCGATGAACTGGCCCAATTTCACCTCGCGCCGGTCGAGTTCTTCTCCGTAAAATCCCACGATGGCGTTTCCCTCAACTGCTTCCTCATCAAGCCGCCGAATTTTGACCCGGCGCAGAAATACCCCTTGCTGGTCTACACCTACGGCGGTCCTCACGCTCAGGTCGTGTTAAACGGTTGGGGAGGTTCCACTCTGTTGTGGCACGAAATGATGGCTCAGAAGGGCTATCTCATTTTCGCCTTGGACAATCGCGGCTCGGCAGGACGCGGCCATCTGTTCGAAGAGCCCATTCACTACCGCTTTGGCGCACAGGAGCTTGCCGACCAGCGCGATGGCATTGCCTGGTTGCTGCAACAGCCCTGGGTGGACGGTAACCGCATTGGCATTTGGGGCTGGAGCTATGGCGGGCAGATGACGCTGCACGCCATGTTCAGCGCCGCAAACGTCTTCAAGGCCGGTTTCGCCGGTGGTCCCGTCACGGACTGGCATTACTACGATTCCATTTACACCGAGCGCTACATCGGCTTGCCGCAAAAGCACGCCGAGAGCTATCAGGACTCTTCCCCGATCGAGGACGCGGAGAAATTGAAAGGGAAGTTGCTCATCGCTCACGGCACCGGCGACGACAATGTGCACTATTCAAACACCCTCGCCCTGCTCGACGACATGATTCGCGACGGAAAATATGTTGAGGTGATTGCGGTTCCGGGACGCGGCCACGGTGTCAGCGATCCTCCAGCCCGCAAAATGGTCTGGACCCGCGTAACCCAATTCTTCCTGGATAATCTCTGATCAGAGTTTCTGGCGAGACCTGACTTTCCCGCCGGTCAATCTGATGAGCGGAACGCCATCCTGGGGAGACCTGAAAAGGTCCGCCGAAGGATCTCCATGTAAGGTCCCTGCTTCGAGTAATGCATTCCGGGTGATCTTACTTTGCATCCAGATCGACGTCCTTAATCGGCAGGTCCCAGTGCGCATCAAGGATCTCGAAACGCCGCTGCTCTTCCTTTTTATAAGTTTCCTGGTCCGGAAAAAGCTGCTTCAACAATGAAGCGGAATCATAGCCGTCGTGTGCCACTGCCGCATTCTTGTAAACAATCGTCACCCGGTAATCCCAACGTCCGTCCTCCGTCGTATGGTAAACCGGCGCCACCGCGGACACCTTCAGCATCCGCCCCATCTCCACTTCCTTCTTCAGCACCGGATAGTGGTTTTTCTTAAATAGCGTAATGAACTCTTCCGCGTGGCCCCATTTCGTTTTGTAGTAGTACTCAACCACGAAGGGCTTGTCCGCCAGAGGCATGCCTTGCGCTCGCGCGTGCCCCAGGATGCTGAACGCCATGACCGCAGCGGCGATCAGCAGCCCTAACAGAAGTGCCGTGCGAACCCAGGATGTTTGCTGCATGGAATCCTCCCCTGCGGATGGTGGAGGCTGAATTGTAGCTTTTCTGCCTATTTTCGTCCGCTAACTTTTTCGTACCAGTCCCGCCCCTACTCTCAGTACGCCGCGCGGGTCAACCGGTCCCGGATGGCCGCCCAGTCCCGTCCCTCGGGAGGCAGTTCCACCGCGATCCAATCCAGTCCCTCGCGGTCCAATTCATGCAGCCGCCGATAGAGTTGCGCTGCATACGTGTCTGGTTGCGCGGGCATCCGGACACTTTGGGCCGCCCCCACCTGATGCTCGATCCACAAGTATGCGCCTCGGCCCTGTTCTGGCAATCGGCCCCCGCTCACGAGCAATACCCGCGTTTGCGGGCTGTAGTGCTTCTTCTGCTGACCGGGAGCGCGGTGCGCCCGTTCGGTCGGCTCTGCGGCCGTTGCGGCATCCTCAACAAACGTCATGCCTGGCCGCAGCACTTCCAACCCGTCCTTGGTCACCGCGATCACCGTCGATTCCAGGCCCACTTCGCAGGGTCCGCCATCGAGCAGAAAGGGCGTCTCATCCCCGAACGCCTCGCGCACATGCTCAGCCGTCGTGGAAGATAACCGCGTAAACCGGTTGGCGCTCGGTGCCGCAATCGGCACCCGAGCGGCCCCCAGCAATTCGATCGCTACAGGATGCCGCGGCATCCTTAGCCCTACGGTCGACAATCCCGCCGTGACCTCGTCGGGAATGACCGGTTTCTTCGGCACCACCAAGGTGAGTGGCCCGGGCCAGTATTCGCGCGCCAACCTCTCCGCCTCATCTGTCCATTCCGCAGCCAGTTCCCGCGCCGCTCCGACGCTGCCAACATGCACGATTAGCGGGCTCGTGGCGGGCCGCCCTTTCAGCGCGTATATCTTTCGCACCGCCGTTTTATCCAAGGCGTTCGCCCCCAGCCCATACACCGTCTCCGTCGGGAACACCACCAGTCCCCCGCCGCGCAATATTTCCGCCGCTTTCTGGATGTCTTCGTATGCCACCATGTCTCTATCATCTTCGCAGATTTGCCGGATCGCGTGGTCCTCTTCCTTCATCGCACGAACACCACGGTAGGCGCATCCTTATAGGACGTGCGCCAGGTTTCCTTGAACCCACATTTCTCAGCCACTCGAATGGAACGCACGTTTTCCGGATCGATGATGCAAAAAGTCTTTTGGCTTCCGAACCGGGCATCTCCCCAGTTCATTGCAGCTCTCACTGCTTCCGTTGCGTAACCTCTGCCCTGGACGCTTGTCGCCAACACCCAGCCCAATTCAGGCATCTCCATTAGCGACGGCTGAATGTCTCGCTTGTGGTTCGCGTAGCCCACCTCGCCGATGAACTTTCCCGAAGTTTTCTCCTCGACTACCCAGAGCCCGTACCCCATCCATGCCCAATGTCCCGCGTAGCGCAGCAGCCGCGCCCAAACTTCTTCTCTGGTGCAGGGTTTGCCTCCAATGTAGCGTGTCACTTCCTCGTCCGCCCACAGAGCCGCGCTATCCTCAAAATCGCTGGGCCGATGTCCCCGCAGTCGCAATCGCTCGCTCTCCAGAACGGGTATCTCTTCGCCACCGCGCGTTTGTCCCTTCATCGCAGCTCCTCGCCATCTCTCGCCACACCCATCTTCTGTCTGCACCGCATTCATTGTCGCAAATCTAAATCCGGTCAAGGTATGCAGAAGGAGATTACTTCTACTTCAACTACCGCCGCCACCGGCTGTACACTGTCAGTTCCTTTCTTGGGGCTGGTTTGCATGAAATTCGATGGCGACAAAATCCTGTTTGCAGCGGATATGGCGGGCACGCGGTTGTTTGCCGTCGAAGGCGCCAGCGCGGCCATCGGCGGGAATCTTGATTTACTCGGTTTGATGGTATTGGCCTTCGCCACCGCTCTTGGCGGCGGGATAGTTCGCGACCTGTTGATCGGCTACGTTCCCCCTGCCGCGCTGCGCGACTGGCGGTATGCCGCCGTAGCTTTCTCCGGCGGCACCATCGTTTTCTTCCTCCATCAGTTCGTCCAGCAGCTTCCGTCGAATCTCGTCATGGTCTTGGACGCGGCCGGCTTGTCGCTCTTCGCAATTGCCGGAACGGAGAAAGCTCTTCTCCACAAAATGCACCCGTTCGTCGCCGTATTGCTCGGCACGGTCACCGCGGTTGGTGGCGGCACCCTCCGCGATCTTTTCCTGGCGCGCACCCCGAAGGTCCTGGAGGCGGACGTTTATGCCACCGCCGCATTGGCCGGAGCAGTCGTCATGATCCTGGCAGGCAAGCTGAAATTCAGCCCCGTTGTAGCAGCCCTCTCGGGTGGTGTGGTCTGCTTCCTGCTCCGTGTGATTAGCGTCTGGGAGCACTGGAACCTCCCCAAAGTCAGCGGCAATTGATCTGCGGAACCATTGCCGGGCCATGACGGAGAGCGCCCGCAAATCGTGGTACTAGTCCCGAGAATTAACGAAACTTTTGATCGTTCTCCACGTATCATCCTCCAGACAGGCGAGGTGTCCTATGAAGCGATGCGTCATAACGTTTGCCCTGCTTGGCCTGATGGCCCCGGTCCTTCTTTCCAATACCAAATCTGAGATTGTCCTTTCCGGCACGCCGCACATGGAGTTCGACTGCCCCTCGAATACGCCATTGCACCTCCACGTGCGATCGGGGGAGATTCTGATCGTTGGTTCGGACGACAACAAAATCACCGTTGATCTTGCCGGCAAGAATGCAGACAAAATTCAGGATGTAAAGGGACGGCTTTCCGTCTCCAACAATGTGGCCGAACTTTATTTGACCGGCGGCCCGAAGAGCGAACTGGAAATCATCATTCACGTCCCGAAAAACTCGGATTTGACGGCGCGAATTTTCGCCGGGGAAGTCAGCGTCCAGGATGTCATCGGAAACAAGGATTTTGACCTGCACGCTGGGCAGTTAACCATCTCTGTCAACAAGCCCGAGGACTATGGACACGTCGACATGTCCGTCAATGCTGGCCAGGTAGACGCCGAGATTTTTGGCGACTCCAAGGGCGGACTCTACCGCTCGATCTCCCGCGATAGCACCGGCAAATACAGGCTGCGTGCTCACGTCGGGACCGGCCAGTTGAGCGTGCGTTAAAGTGGGAAACTCACTGGACACCCTCAACAATCCTCGTCTTCATCCCAGATACCTTAGCGCCACGTCCCGATGACTGTGTGTTTCTCCCGACTGACCAGGAGGAGTCCAATGAAGCCCTGCCACATTCCCTTGAGGGAGCCGGATAGAGCATTCCGACGGCAACTGCTCAGCGGACTTGCTGTTACGTTCGGAGCGCTTGCCACTGGCATCGATGCCTGGGGGAAACCTCCGCTACAGTCCATGAAGGAAACGCCCGGCACTGCGGCAAATCAAGCTCTCACATCGCTTCACCAGGAAATCGATCTTAAAGCAACTCCTCAACGAATCTATGAAGTGCTCTTGGACTCGAAACAGTTCGCCGTCTTCACCGGCCTGCCGGCGGACATCGATCCAAAAGTGGGTGGTCCTTTCTCCATATTTGGTGGATTGATCATCGGGCGGAACGTCGAGCTGGTTTCCAACGTCCGCATCGTTCAGGCCTGGCGCCCCACCCATTGGGATCCGGGAGTCTACTCGATCGTCAGATTTGAACTGAAGCCACAAGGCACCAGCGCCAGAGTGGTTCTCGATCACACCGGTTTCCCGAAAGGCGATTTCGACCACCTAAGCGATGGATGGAGGGAGCACTATTGGGACGGTCTCAAAAAGTATTTCGCTTAGCTTCTGCAAGGAACAGCCGTCTGCTCCTCCTTCTACCAGCGATGATGCACCTGCGGGCGGAACTTTTCGTCGTATATACGCCGAACTGCAGCCATGACCTTATCGGAAAGAGCTGGCAAGTCAGACGCGGCGCAATTTTCCGCAACCTGCTCTGGACGCTTGCCTCCTGGTATCGCACAAGTCACCGCGTTAAACATCAGGATCCACCGCAGCGCAAACTGCGGAAGCGTGACCCCGGCAGGCAGCAGCGCGCGCAACTCTTCCACGGCTGCCAGCCCGGTGTTGTAGTCCACGCCTGAAAAAGTTTCTCCTACGTCAAACGATTCGCCGTGACGGTTGAATTGCCGGTGATCATCCGCGGCGAAAGTGGAATCTGACCTTAGCTTTCCTGTGAGCAGGCCGCTGGCCAGGGGTACGCGCGCCAGGATTCCAACGCGTTTTTCCCTCGCTCGTGGGAAAAACACATCCGCGGGGCGCAGCCTGAAGCAATTGAAGATGATCTGCACCGTCTGCACGTTCGGATGCTCGATGGCTTTCAGCGCCTCATTCACGTCCTGCACACTGACCCCGTAAAACCGCAGCTTTCCGGCCTTCAGGAAATCGTCGAGCACTCCGTAGATCGCTGCGCGATCGTACAGCCCTGTGGGAGGGCAGTGCAGTTGCAGCAGGTCGATGCAGTCGGTGGATAGGTTCCGCAGGTTGTCGTGGATCCAGGTGGTCAGATTTTCCCGGCTGTAGCCTTCGACGGTCTGCTTTGGCAGCCTGCGCCCAGCCTTGGTCGCCACGATGATTTCTTCCTTCCTACTTTTCTTCAACTGCGCGATCAACCGTTCGCTGCGACCGTCGCCGTATACGTCGGCGGTGTCGATGAAATTCACGCCAGAATCAATGGCTTTGTTCAACGCTGTAAGAGAATCCGCGTCGGACACATTTCCCCAGGAACCGCCGATAGCCCATGCGCCAAAGCTGACTTCAGAAACTTTCCAACCCGTACGTCCCAATGGGCGATATTGCATTTGCGAAGCACCTCGGAAAGGGAATAAGTGCACAAAAAAAGAATAGCACCGCAACATGAACCGCACTTCTGAAAATTTATGTGAGGGCAGGTCGAAACCGGCTGGTGGCGCGCCTGTTAGAAATGTTTTGGCACTGCGGAAGTTGTTCGCGGACGCTCAGCCAAAATTCCGCTTCGACGGCTGGGCTGGCGCAGCCAATTCGAGAGCGCGGCAAGTGTCGTTTGCCGGGTGGCCTGAGACCTCCTGGCGATTGTGCGCGGCTGCCCTTCCAGACAGGTCTTCATGGAACTTATCAATTCTCGGCAATCCCGCACGAACGAATATCGCACCCCTCGAAGGTAGGGCAGAAAACGCGGTGCCGGCCGCGAGCCGCGGTGCGCAGCAATCCGGATAGGTGTCCCCGGAGGTGAGGCCGGCTCTGCCAACAGTTCCAGCTGGGGGAACGCAGCCAACCCACCGTGTGGTTGCGCCTCCGGCGATTCAACGAATGATTTCGTCCATGTCCCGAACGCGAATTGCCTTACGATTCTATGGATACCGGTTGGCGAGTTAAAGTGTCGGGCGTCTGCTGTCAGCGGGCCATGTTCGCAAAACACGTCGATTGCCCGCGGTGTTCCTCTCGAGCAGCGATGAATCTCCCCCACGCTTTCCCCCGGGAACCGCGCCTCATTCGCCGTCCCAACTTCCGTCAAGCTGTTTCTGAGATACCCGAAAGTCTCTTCGCGGGTCAGCTGCGGGAGCTTGCAGTGGAAAACTATGCGCTGGCGCAACTGGAGGAACTCCAGGTGGCGCAGCTTCTCGTTCAGCTTCAACTGGCCTGCCAGAACCACTTGGACCGGCTTTCCTCCGGGAACTTCCAGTTTCAGCAACATGCCAAGTTCATCGAGCGCTCGGTGAGATAGTGCTTGCGCTTCATCAATCAAAATCACCGGGCAGTCAGCGGCTCGGTATCGGGACAGCAGCCAATTGTGCAGTGCCGTCCACAGATCGCACTTGGTGAGCGAAGGGCAGTGAATCCCGAAGTCCTGCACGATCATTTCCAGTAGCTCCAGGGACGAAACCTGTGAATGGAAGACGAAGGAGGTGGAGTATCCCTGCTGCAGTAGCCATTCGAGCAAACAGTGAAGAATCTTGGTCTTCCCGCTTCCCGGGTCTCCGGTCAGCACCATGACATCTTGGCGGGATTCAATTCCAAACACCAACTGACCCAATGCCCCGTCGCAGGCCGAGGTGGAGTAGAAACAGTGCGGGTCCGGCGAGACGTGAGAAGGATCTCTTTGAAGCCCGAAGTGTTCAAGGAACAGCTCGTACATGGGTCCCAATCGTAGAAAGAGTAATCTGACTTCGTTCGGGGCGGGAGTGGATTTTACGAAATTGGTCCATGCAGAGCAATCGAAAGATGTGACATAACGGTACTATGGGAGTACTACGGCATTGCTCATACGAGCAGTCCTGATTGCTCAGTCGATCCCCTGAATCCTCAGGCTCACCAGTTGATCCACCGTCAGGTTTTGCATCCCACGCAATTTCAGGCCGCTGATATATTCCGGCGTTACCCCGTGAATTCGCATCGCCACCAGTTGCTCCGGCTCAGGGTGCTTGTAACCGAGCGATTGCAGTTTCTGAATGAATTCGGGAGATACTCCGTGGATCCGAAATGCAATCAACTCATCCAGTTCCAGGTGGTTGTAGCCTTCCTTCTGTAATTCCTCGATCCATTCCGGTGTGGCACCGTGGATGCGCATGGCAATCAGTTGATCTTCGTCCGGCTGATAGCCAGATTGACGCAAGAAACGCACCATTTCCGGTGTGACTCCGTGAATGCGCAATGCAACCAGCTTGTCGCAATCGGTGGCCTTAATTCCTGCGCCTCGCAATTCATGAATGAACGCCGAATTGACGTTGAAAATGCGGAATGCGATCAGTTTGTCAGTGTTCAGTCCCTCGAGCTGCTCGCCCTGCATTTCCTTTGCAAAATTCAGGCTTACATCCATCACCGCCAAGGTGAACTGCTTCTCTTCGTCGATTCCCGTAAATCCCAGAGCATTCATTTCCGACGAATATTTTGAGTCTGCTTGAAAGTGGAAGACCCCGGCGCCTTCGCCGTTGGTCAGGTAACCTTCGCAGTCAAAATGTCCGGCATCGCGCGTGATCGTAAACTTCACTTCCTGCTTTCCGGGCCGGGAAGTGTCCAGCCCAACAAACGCAGCCAGTGGCCACGCCGATTCATGGCTCGAAGAGTGGCCGTGCTGCTGATGGATTAGCGTGAACTCCACCTTTCCTTGTTCCTCCGAACGATGCAGGGTCCAACTTCCGCCAAATGCATCTGCGGCACGGGACGCCAACCCAAACAGAAGGGCGCTGGCCACAAGAAGGTAAGCGATGAGTGCTTCGCGGCGGTCCATGATTTTCCTCCCGGGTTTATTTCTCGGCGTCTAGGGCGCCGGTCACCTTCAGCGCGATCAGCTTGTCCAGCGTCAGGTCTTTGAAGCCATGGCTCCGCACCTTGGCGATAAACTCCGGTGTAATCCCTTGCACCTTGGCGGAAATAGCTTCTTCGGCATCCACCTTGTACCCCGCGGCCTGCAGTTCTTTCACGTAAGCCGGTGTGATGCCTTGCACCTTCATTCCGATGAGTTCGTCGGAATTCGGACGCAAGCCGAGTTCCTGCATGCTCTTTACATATTCGGGCGTAATTCCCTGGACCTTGATTCCAATGACTTCGTCTGAATCCACTTTCAATCCCAGGCTGCGCATCTCGCGCACGTATTCCGGAGTGACGCCTTGCACTTTCAGTCCGATCAGATCGTCGGCATCGGCCTTCATGCCCAGTTCGTGGACTTGCTTGACGTAATCCGGCGTGATGCCC
>Ga0181532_10005390_pt1 | contig 10878 bp, 8 predicted proteins | sample PEATcosm2014_Bin_33_FD_119768 | JGI IMG/M metagenome (GOLD analysis project Ga0181532, IMG submission 119768) | Peatland microbial communities from MTU Mesocosm Facility, Houghton, MI, USA - PEATcosm2014_Bin11_30_metaG | ecosystem: Environmental > Terrestrial > Soil > Wetlands > Peat | place...
CGAACTCGCGGTTAGTGGGGTAGCGAATGTCAAATCCGCTCCACTAGCGGCGGGTGTCGGCTTCCGGCTCCGGCGTTCGGTTAGCAGACGACATGATGCTGCCTTTGGGTCAGGCGAGAGCTTTGCTCTCGTCACCGATAGCTGCCTGGTGCGGTGCGGTAGTAATCAATCATGGCGCGGTTCAGTTTCGACCCAGTGGTCAATTTTGCTCACAATTAGAATAGAAAACGGCCTCAGCGCGGGGGCGAGCTGAGGCCGTCAGTTTCATCGGATGCTAGCGGAGTGACATCGGTTCCAGGGGCCTCAGGCCGGCGCGACGAGCGACGTCATTGGAACGTTTAGCGCATAGACAAAGCCGGTCGGATCATAGGCCAGTTTGACCTGACCTTTTAATTGTTGGCCGAGAGATCCGATCAGGCGTGTCCCGAAGCTCTGCCGGGAAGGCGCAGATACCGAGGGGCCACCTTTTTCGGACCACGTCATCTCCAGCCGTTGCTTTCCCTCGTCGACGTTCCAGGTGATGCCGACGCTTCCCCCCGGCACCGACAAGGCACCGAATTTCGTCGTATTTGTGCAAAGCTCGTTAAGCGTCATCGCCAGCGCGATCACCGCGCCTGATGTAATTTTGATGTCCGGTCCCGAAATCGAGAATCGGCCGCCGCCTTCGCTGTCATACGGCTCGGTCGCGCCGCGAATCGTATTGGCGAGGTCCGCGTTGGCCCATCGGGCCTGCAAAAGCAGATCGTGCGCTCGACCTAGCGCGATCAGACGGCCTTCAATAGCATGTTGGCCGTGCTCAATGCTTGTCGCTGTTCGCAGGCTTTGCGACGCAATGGCGCTTACGGTTGCGAGTGTATTTTTGATCCGGTGGTGCAATTCCTCCAGGATGAGTTTCTGCAATTTATCGGCCGCTTCACGTTCCTTGGCGTCGATGCCTGCCTGCGCCAATAAGACTTCTGCGTCGATGCCCGCCTGTTCAAGCAACAGGCGAAGACTGTCGTTTTCTGCCGACAAGAATTCATTGGAAGCGTGACCGTTCGACGCCCGCGGCGCGTGATGGCTTTGAATTTCAATGGGGATCTCCGCCGCCATAGGCAAGAAAATATCGGGAGGTACGAGTTTCAGCGCGCCCTGACCGATCATTTCCCGTATTTCCGCGATCATCTGGTTCACCTCAAGCGGCTTTCCAAAGAAGCGACTGTCGGTGGGTCTTTCGCTGTCGGCCGGCGTCAATTTGCCGGAAACAAGGATGATCTTGATGGATGGCCATCGTTCGTGGACGGCGTGCGCCAGTTTCAGGCCATCCATGCTTCCGGGCATCTGAATATCGGTAAACAGAAGATCGACATCCGAGCGGGATTCAAGAATGGCGAGGGCTTCGTCGGCGTTCACGGCTTCTATCGGGGTGAAGCCTGCGTCCTCCACGATATCCACGGCGCGCATGCGTAGCAGCATCTCGTCTTCGACGACGAGAACCTTGGGTGGCTCTGGGATTTGATCCATGGAGGCCTCGGCACTTTCTTGGGTGATTGAAATATTGGTCTGTGCCGCCGCGAACACGAAAATCACGCTCGTCAAAAACCGATTGTGCTACCGCCTTGTAGCACGGTGCCGATGGCGGCACGGGCCTGAGGGCCGATCTAAATGTGAGCTCTTTTGCTCACCCACGGCGTCGTCGCCGTTTGCAGGGGAGTGTTGGACTGCCCGAATAATAATCTTGAAAGTTGCAGCGCGGCTCGGGCTTTCCGGATTGTGAAACTTCACAAGACGCAGGTCGGATCGATATGGAACAATGCCAATAGTCAAAAACCCCGCTTTGCGTAGGCTCTCAAGTATCAAGCCGGTGAACTTTCGCACTGTCTTCAATCCGCACGGCATTCGCTTCCCAAGGAAATCACCATGCCCATCCAGACCATTGCGCGTTATCGCGTCAGGCCTTCCGGCATCGACAAGGTCAAGCGCGCGATCGCGGAGTTCGTGCCGTATGTGCGGGCCAACGAGCCCGGCACCAGGCTTTATGTGGCGTGGCAGGAAAAGGACGATCCGACCCAGTTCGTGCATTTCTTCATTTTCGAAAACGAAGCCGCGCACGCAGCGCATGCGAATTCGGAAGCGGTCAAACGATTCGAAGCGGCGTACGGTCCCGAACTTTCCGAGGGCGACGTCATCTTCACCGACTACGATCCGGTGGCGACCAATCAGCCCTGAGGGCCAACGCCGCTCAACCCGCCCGCTTGTCGTCGAAGTCTTGCGAAAGCTCGGCTTGAAAGTTCAGCTTGCTTTGGCGGCGACCGGCGCGACCTTCTTTGCGATCTGGCGCTTGAGCTCGAGCGCGCGCGGCGATAGTTCGCCGTCGCGGGCCTTGAGCAGGAAGGCGTCAAGGCCGCCGCGGTGATCGACGCTCTTGATCGCGTTGGTCGAAACGCGCAGGCGCACGTTGCGGCCCAGTGCATCCGAAATGAAGGTGACGTTGCACAGGTTCGGCAGGAAGCGCCGCTTGGTCTTGATATTGGAGTGGCTCACCGTGTGACCCACCTGCGGGCCCTTGGCCGTCAGTTCGCAGCGCCGCGACATCGTAGAAATCCTCTTCCATCCTGGCCCCGACCGCGTCATACGGGCCGGCGCCAAGGGTCAAAAACACGTCCATCCAGGGAACCGCGGACGTATAGGGGCAGATGGCTGGGGCGTCAAGGTTTGGGACAGCTCCCAAAAGGCCTATTTTGGCAGCGATTTACCGCTTTCGGCATCACATAAACGGCGTATTCGCCGCCGATATCTGGGTTCCGTGCTAATGCTGCGCACTTCGGATATTGCGCCCGGCGCCAGGGCCATAACGTCAAGTCGTTCCGATTTACCTAAAGCGCGGGAAGGCGTTGTTTGCCGGGTTTTTTGGTTTAAATGAAACAACGATCGCGCTTTTTGTCGAGGGCTGCCGCTTCCGTGAACAAACTCCGCACGACGTTGCCCCGGCGGGCCAGTTGGGTGCTCCCGGCGCTAGCGGTGGGCTTTGTCGTCCTGATCTCGGACGCGCGCCCGGCCTTCGCGCAAGGCAAGCTCGAGGCACAGTACGAGGCGACGCTCGCCGGCATTCCCGTCGGCAGGGGCGCCTGGAATATCGACATTACCGACGACCAGTTTTCGGCCTCTGCCGTCGGCGGCACGTCGGGCCTTTTGAAGACATTTGCCTCCGGCTCCGGCACCGGCGCCGCCCAGGGCCGCGTCGTCAACGGCGCGCTGGTCTCGACCAATTACAGCGCTTCGACTTCGACATCAAAAAAGAGTGAAGCCATTCGCATGGTGCTCACCAACGGCACCATCAAGGAATTTGTGATCGAGCCCGAGCCGCCGGTCGATCCCGACCGTATTCCGGTGACGGACGCGCATAAACGCAACGTGCTCGATCCGATGACGGGTTCCATGCTGCGCGTGCCCGGCACCGCCGATCCGCTCAGTCCGGAAGCCTGCCGCACCGGCGCGTCGATTTTCGATGGCCGGATGCGCTACGATCTGAAGCTCGACTTCAAGCGCATGGAAACCGTGCGGGCCGAGCGGGGCTATCAGGGCCCGGTTGTCGTCTGCGCGGTCTATTTCTCGCCGATCGCGGGCTACATCCCCGACCGCCCCGTGATCAAATACCTCACCGCCGCGCGCAACATGGAAATCGCGTTCGCGCCGGTTCTGGGAACCCGCATCCTGGTTCCTTTCCGCATGATCATTCCGACGCCGCTTGGCGTTGCCATGCTGGAGGCCACGCATTTCATCACGACGGCCACACCGCCGCGCGTGGCGAAGACGAATTGAGTTCTCCCATGTCGTCCCCGCGAAAGCGGGGACCCATAACCACAGGCCTTCATTGTTGAGGCAAGCCTCGGCCATTTTGCTCAATCGAAAGATCGCGCGGTATGGGTCCCGGATCGCGCTCGTTTCACTCGCTTGTCCGGGACGACGAGGGGCCCCCGAATCCCTGTTGACTCTTCGTCGGTTCTGATTCGACTCGCGATGCGCTTTTGCTTTAAGAATTTCGTCGTCAAACCGTCGCTTGCCGATGCGCGGCAAACTTGATCTAGTGCCGGGAAAGGTAGTCTCCCCGATATGTTGCGGTGAACGAAGCAGGACGACCCCATGAGTCAGCGATTCGGGCGCGATTCGTTCCGCAACCGTTCCGTAACTTAAATCCCGACCTTACAAGCGTCGCATTGTGAGACACTTCTAACCATTGGTGCCGTCCCAACGTCACCTGTCGACGGCGCAGAAACCCAATAAAACATGGCTCTTTCGTCACCTCCGCCTTCGCTCGCCAATGGAAGGGCCCCGGGCTCCGGCGTCACCGCCGTGCTTGGGCCGACCAACACCGGCAAGACGCATCTGGCGATCGAGCGCATGCTCGCGCATTCCTCCGGGCTGATCGGCCTGCCGCTGCGGCTCTTGGCGCGCGAGGTCTACAACAAGATCGCCGATCGCGCGGGCCCAGACAGCGTGGCGCTGATCACGGGCGAAGAGAAAATCAAGCCGCCGAGGCCGCGGTTCTGGGTTTCCACCGTCGAAGCCATGCCGCGCGATCTCGACGTGTCGTTTCTCGCGGTCGACGAAATCCAGATCGCGGCCGATCTCGAGCGCGGGCATGTGTTCACCGACCGCATCCTCAACCGGCGCGGCCGCGACGAAACCCTGCTCTTGGGTGCTGCCACCATGCGCGGCATCGTCGAGCGGCTGTTGCCCGGCGCCAACATCGTGACACGGCCGCGGCTGTCGCAGCTCGAATTCGCCGGCGACCGCAAGATCACCCGCCAGCCGCGGCGCACCGCAATCGTCGCCTTCTCCGCCGACGAGGTCTACGCCATCGCCGAACTGATCCGCCGCCAGCATGGCGGTGCGGCCGTCGTGCTCGGTTCGCTCTCGCCGCGCACCCGAAATGCGCAAGTCGCGATGTTCCAGAACGGCGACGTCGATTATCTCGTCGCTACCGACGCGGTCGGCATGGGCCTCAACCTCGACGTCGATCATGTGGCGTTCGCCTCCGACCGAAAATATGACGGCTATCAATTCCGCCGTCTCAACCCGGCCGAATTTGCCCAGATTGCAGGCAGGGCGGGGCGCGCCACGCGCGACGGCACGTTCGGCACGACGGGGCGCTGCGCGCCGTTCGAGCCTGAACTGGTCAACGCGCTGCAGAATCATGCCTTCGAAAGCGTGCGGGTGCTGCAATGGCGCAATTCGAAGCTCGATTTCTCCTCGCTCGGTGCGTTGCAGGTGTCACTGGCGCTCTCTCCGAGCCATGAGGCTCTGACCCGCGCGCCCATCGCCGAAGACCTGCGCGTGCTCGACCATGCCGCGCGCGATGCGGATGTGCGGGAGATGGCGCATGGGGCGGCCGCGGTGGAACGGCTTTGGGATGCCTGCCAGATTCCGGATTACCGCAAGATCGCTCCGGCCGCCCACGCCGAACTTGTCACGAGCCTGTTCGGATTTCTGATGCAAAAAGGGCGCATTCCGGACGCGTGGTTTGCCGCCCAGGTCGATCAGGCGGATCGGGCGGACGGCGATATCGACACGCTGTCGGGCCGGATTGCGCAAATCCGCACCTGGACCTTTGTCGCCAATCGCCCGGACTGGCTCGCGGACCCGGAACATTGGCAAGGGATCACGCGGGAAGTTGAAAATAAATTGTCCGATGCGCTGCATGAACGGCTCACGGAGCGTTTCGTTGATCGCCGTACCAGTGTATTGATGCGCCGCCTGCGGGAAAACGCGATGTTGAATACGGAAATCGGCAAGACCGGCGAAGTGATCGTAGAGGGCCATGTGATTGGCCGTCTCGACGGTTTTACATTTGCGCCCGATACGGCGGAAGCCGGCTCCGAGGCCAAGGCGTTGCAGGCGACCGCGCAAAAGGCGCTGGCCGGCGAAATCGACGCGCGTGCCGAAAAACTCGCAGGCGCCCCCGACGATCAGTTCGTGCTGACCTCCGAAGGTATCATCCGCTGGACGGGTGACGCGGTCGGGCGGTTGACGGCAGCCGACGACGCACTGCATCCGCGCATCCGCATCATTTCCGACGGGCGCCTGAGCGGCGCGCCGCGCGAGGCCGTCGAGAAGCGGCTTGATCTGTGGCTGAAGACCCACATCGAAAAGCTGCTCGGGCCGTTGTTCGAATTGAGCAAGGCCGAGGACGTCACGGGAATCGCGCGCGGTATCGCCTTCCAGCTGATCGAGGCGCTGGGCGTGATCGAGCGCTCCAAAATTGCATCCGAAATGAAGGATCTCGATCAGCCGTCGCGGGCGTCTTTACGCAAATATGGCGTGCGCTTCGGCGCCTATCACATCTACGTCCCGCCGCTGCTTAAACCCGCGGCGCGCGCGCTGGCCTCGCTGCTCTGGGTGTTGAAAGAGGCCAATGTCGACATGTCCGCGCTGTCGGGTGCGCAGCATCTGGCCTCCAGCGGCCGCACCTCGTTTCCGATCGACAAGGCGCTGCCGCGCGATGCCTATCGCGTGCTCGGCTACCGCCAGTGCGGTGAGCGCGCCGTGCGGGTCGATATTCTGGAACGGCTCGCCGATCTCATCCGCCCCGCACTTGCCTGGCGCGAAACCTCGCCCGGCGAAAAGCCCGCCGGCGCGTTCGACGGTCGCAGCTTTGTGGTGACCCAGGCGATGACATCGCTCACCGGTTCGGCCGGCGAGGATTTCGCCTCGATCCTGCGCGCGCTCGGTTATCGGATGGACCGCCGTCCGCCGCTGCCGCCGAAGTCGGCGGTGACCGAGCCTGTAGCCGCTGAGGCAGCGCTGGCCGAGGCAGGATCTGCAGAGACAGTAGTTACGGAGCGCGAAGCCCCATCCGAAACAGTGGCCGAGGGCGCCTCGGGAGAGGCTGTGGTTGCGACTGAGGTGTCTCATGACGCAGCAGTAGCCGAAGAAGCCGCCGCACCGTCGGCGACGCTACTGCCCGACGTCGCATTCGCCCCCCAGCCGGCCTCGCATGAGCCGGCTATCGAGCGCGCGCCCGTTGACGTCGAAGCGCAGACGGAGGTCGCTTTAGAGATTGCCGCCGAACCCGCTACTGAGACGACGCAAACTGAAGCTGCAGCAACCGCCGCGCCGGCCGAGCCTGAACTGGTCGAGGTCTGGCGTCCCGGCGGACGGTCCGATGAGCGGCAGCCGCCGCGCCACGATCGCAACCGGCAGCATCATCGCCGCCACGAGCGGCCCGCCAATGCTGCGCAACCTGCCGCGGCCGGCGAAGCCGCAGCCAGCGAAGCCGTGACCGGCGAACAAGGGGAGGGCGCCAAGCGCGAACGGCACCGGCATGGGCGGCGCGACCGTCACCGTGATTTTCGAAAGCCCCGCCCAGATCAGCCGGCGGACGGCGCCGTTGCGGCTCCGACCGACGGCGCAACTGCACCCGCGCCGGAATCGCGCGAGGACAAAAATGGCCGGCCGCGCGAGCGCTTCGAAGGCAAGGGACGCAAGGACGAGCGGAACAGGGGCAAGCCGCGCGATCGCGACGAAGGCGGGCGTGACAAGGGGCGTGACAGGCCGGGGCGTGACCGCGACCGGGGCGGCCGCGAGAACGGTCCCTCGCATCGGCAATATGCTTCGAGCGCGAATCCGCGCGAGCGTGATCGTCCGATCGATCCCAATTCGCCGTTCGCCAAGTTGGCCGCGCTCAAGGAACAGATGACCGCCAACCGCAAGGACCCATAGCGTTTTCGAGCGAAGTGGGACCCGGTTCGCGTAAAGAAAGCGCGTCAAACGAGCGAAGCGTTTTCGAGCGAAGTGGGACCCGGTTCGCGCGAAGAAAACGCGGCTAAAAGATCAAACCCTTCTCGCGTGGATGTTGCGTGGAGCGCCAGCGTCTCGACAAATGGCTGTGGCATGCGCGCCTGGTCAAAGCCCGCAGTAGCGCCGCCGCGCTCGTCGAGGCCGGGCATGTGCGCGTCAATGGGGTGCGCGAGACTTCGCCCGGTCACGCCGTGAAAGCCGGCGACGTCGTCACCGTCGGTCTCGACCGGTCCGTGCGCGTTCTCAAGATTGTCGGATTTGCCGAGCGGCGGGGCGATGCGGCGTCCGCGCGCATCCTCTATGTCGATTTGCAGGATCGCGCGGAGTGACTATCTGCAATTGTGCAGGCAGGGCTTCCCTTGCAGCGCGGGGGTTCCTGCGCTAGGCAACCCGCTTAAACCGCTCAAAATTGACTGCTCCGGAGCCTTGGATGACTTACGTCGTCACTGAAGCCTGCATCAAATGTAAATATACCGACTGCGTCGAGGTCTGCCCCGTGGATTGCTTTTACGAGGGCGAGAATATGCTGGTCATCCATCCGGACGAGTGCATCGATTGCGGCGTGTGTGAGCCTGAATGCCCCGCCGACGCCATCAAGCCGGATACCGAGCCGGGACTGGAAAAGTGGCTTGAGGTCAACACCGAATACGCCAAAACGTGGCCGAATATTACCCAAAAGAAGGAATCCCCGCCCGACGCCAAGGATTTCGAAGGGGCCGAGGGCAAGTTTGAAAAATATTTTTCTTCGAAGCCTGGCACCGGCGATTGATCAACCCGCCTGCGTTTCACCCGCCGCCCCATACCCCGGTAGGGGCTGCGGACAGCCCTCAGGCTTAACCTTACTGCGCATCTGATCGCCAAAACGGCGCCCAGATGGCGCCAAGAGGGCATAAATCATTGATTTTTGCGGGAAATGTGCTAAATTGATGCATTAATTAGCCGAACCCGTCAGCCCGCTTTGGCCCCTATGGGTTCCCGTGAAAACATCGAACAGGGGCGTGGCAGTTCCGCGCGCAGGCTGTGTCACAAAAAACGCGTACAAAGAGTACTTCTACTTCAAAGGCTTCCAAAAAAGCCGCCGCGGGTATTGGCCGGGGCGCAACCAAGGGCCGTGCCCAGGCTTCCGTGAAAGGTTCGCGGAAGGCTGCCAAGGCATCGGCTGCAAAATCCTCAAAAAACAAAAGAAGCTCAATGCCAAACAAGACTGCAAAAACTGCCGCGAAAGCGACCGGTTCGAAGGCCTCTGCTTCGAAGGTTGCTGCTTCCAAGACTGCCGCAAACAAGACGACTGCCCACAAGACGGCTCCGAAAGCTGCCGCGCCCAAGGCTCCGGTAAAGGCGCCGGTTGCCGCAAAGCCGGTTGTCGCTGCCAAGCCCGCCGCAAAGCCCGTGGCGGCAGCACCCCGTGTCGAAGACAAGAAGCCCCTGACCCAGCGTCAAGGCTTCAAGACCAACGAATTCGTGGTCTATCCCGCCCATGGTGTTGGCCAGATCCTGGCCATCGAGGAGCAGGAGATCGCCGGCGCCAGGCTTGAGCTGTTCGTGATCAATTTCATGAAGGACAAGATGACGCTGCGGGTGCCGACGGCGAAGGTTGCCAATGTCGGCATGCGCAAGCTGTCGGAGCCGGCGCTGGTCAAGCGCGCGCTCGAAACGCTGAAGGGCCGCGCCCGCGTCAAGCGCACGATGTGGTCGCGCCGCGCGCAGGAGTACGAAGCCAAGATCAATTCGGGTGACATCGTCGCGATCGCCGAGGTGGTGCGCGACCTCTATCGCTCCGAATCGCAGCCTGAGCAGTCCTATAGCGAACGCCAGCTTTACGAAGCAGCCCTCGATCGCCTGTCGCGCGAGATCGCCGTCGTCCAGCATGTGACGGAAACGGAAGCCGTGAAGGAAATCGAAAGCCAGCTCGCCAAGAGCCCGCGCCGCGGCGTCAAGGCCGAGGCGGACGCCGATGCAGAAGCCGACGGTGAGGCGGATGCGGATGCCGACGTCGATGGCGACGATGCGGCCGTGGCCGACGAAGCCGCATAAGCTGTCACATCAAGCGAATTGAAAAAGCCCGGTCGATGAGACCGGGCTTTTTTGTTGTGGGTATTCGGAGTGTGCCGCTCGAGATCCCCGGTTCGCGGCTCAAGCGCGCGCCAGTGAAGCGGATTTGACATTCGCTATCACCCAGCCGCGAACTCGACCGCGAATGTCAAATCCCAAACTTCACTGGAATCCCAAATTTGCTGGTGGTCTAGTGAATTCTAACATTCGCAAGATGTCTGCCGCGAAAACAGCGAATGTTAGAATTCAGACCACCAGTGATGACGCGCTTTCGCGCGTCAATCCACCACGATCTTGACGCGGTCGCGCGCCTTGACCTGCGCGTGGGTCTCAAGTCCGTTGAGGATACGGAAGCGTTCCGCCGGGCGATCGACGCCGGCCATGCGATGCGACAGCGATTCCACGGTATCGCCGGGCTGCACGTTGATGACCTTGATGCGAAGCGGCCGCGCGGCCTGGATTTCATCCAGCGTCAAGCGGCGGAACGAGTTCACAGTCTCCCGCGCGTTGCGCTCGCTTTCGGTGGTCTTCTGCTTGGCAGCGAAGATGAAACGATAGACGTCGCTGCCGAAGCGTAGCGCGTAGACCTTGAATTGCCACTGATCGCCATGGGCGAGCGCCGAGGCCGCCGGGAAGCCGTTGATGGTGATGTCCTCGGTCGAGGCCTTGTCGACATTTTCCATCCACCCCGAGTTGAGATAGTCGCCAAGCGTTTGCTCGGACGGCACCCGCACCACGTCGAAGCGCATGGCCTGCGTGCCGCCATCGCGCACGCCGATCACGGCCTGTGCGGTATTGTCCAGCGTGAAGTTTTCCGGAGCCGCAAAAGAGAAGCCGAGCTTCGGATGCAGGAAACGCCGTCCGCGCACGAAGCCCTCGCTCGGGTCCTCGCCGTATACAATGTTGTCGATCGCGGCCAGATACGTGTCGCGATCACGCTCGCTGGTGTCGGGCGAGGTGTACTGCCGCGCGGTGTTCTGTGCATTGGCGACCCGCTCGGGCGTCGCCGGGTGCGAGGAAAGGAAGTCCTGCACACGCGGATCGACC
>Ga0181532_10005392_pt1 | contig 10873 bp, 8 predicted proteins | sample PEATcosm2014_Bin_33_FD_119768 | JGI IMG/M metagenome (GOLD analysis project Ga0181532, IMG submission 119768) | Peatland microbial communities from MTU Mesocosm Facility, Houghton, MI, USA - PEATcosm2014_Bin11_30_metaG | ecosystem: Environmental > Terrestrial > Soil > Wetlands > Peat | place...
ATAGTGCGCGCCCTCGAAGCCGATCTTCGCGCACGCTTCATAGGCGCGCTGCACGGCCGTTTCCAAGTCCGCAGCCCGCGCGGTTACCCCCAGCACGCGTCCGCCGGAGGTATAGAAAGCTCCATCACGTTTCGACGTTCCGGCATGAAAGACTTTCACACCCTCCAGCTTCGCCGCATCCTCCAGACCGGTGATTTTCTTGCCCGCCTCGTAGGCTCCCGGATAGCCGCCCGAAGCCATCGCCACGCATACCGCCGCATCGTTCGACCACTTGAAATCGCCGTCGCTGGTGCGGCCGTCGATCGACGCCTCCATCGCCTCGACCAAGTCGCTTTCGAGGCGCATCAAAATGGGCTGGGTTTCCGGATCGCCGAAGCGGCAGTTGAATTCCAGCACCATGGGGCCGCGCGCGGTCATCATTAAGCCACAATAGAGAACGCCTTTATACTCCGCTCCTTCGGCCTTCATGCCGGCGACGACCGGGCGCGCGATGTGGGCGACGAGCCAGTCGCGCATCTGGTCATCGACGATGGTGCGTGTGGTGTAGGCGCCCATGCCACCGGTGTTCGGGCCGGTGTCGCCATCGCCGACGCGCTTGTGATCTTGCGCGGCGACCAGCGGCGCCACGCGCTCGCCGTCGCTCACGACCAGAAATGAGAGTTCATCGCCCTGCAGAAACTCTTCCAGCACCACCCGCAAACCGGCGTCTCCGAGCATCCTGCCGCTGAGCATTTCATTGGCTACGGTCGAGGCTTCGTCTTTGGTCTTGGCGATAACGACGCCCTTGCCGGCAGCCAGTCCGTCGGCCTTCACGACGATAGGAGTATGGAAGTGCGGTAGCGCATCGTGCACCTGTTGCGCCGAATCGCAGATCGCATAATGCGCGGTGGGAATGCGGTGGCGTTGCAAGAATTCTTTGGCAAAGCTCTTGCTGGTTTCAAGCTGGGCAGCGGCTCGGGTCGGACCGAATGTACGCCAGCCTCTTCGCGTGAATTCGTCCACCACGCCTAGCATCAGCGGCAATTCCGGCCCGACGATCGTGAGCTCGGGCTGAATCTGGTTCGCGAGCGCGATCATGGAGTCGAGGCTTTTTAAATCGACCGGAACGCACTCCGCCTCATCCGCGATCCCTCCGTTCCCCGGCGCGCAATAGATTTTCGTGACCCGCAGCGACTGCCGGAGCTTCCAAATCAAGGCGTGCTCGCGTCCGCCGCTGCCGATGACGAGGATCTTCATAGTCGAGACATTCAAGGGTAGGGGCGGGAGAAGATGATGTCAAACTGGGTGGGGCCTGGCGGCTGGAAAGCAGTCCAGAAAAAACCTCGGTTAACTGTGCTTAATGCTTCGTATAATAGGGTTCACGTGATCACAGTTTCCAAAGAAGACTACCTTAAGGCGATTCTCGAGGCCGAGAGTGAAGGGGAAAGCGTTATCTCGGCGACGCTCGCGCACTGGCTCAAAGTTTCGCCTCCAGCGGTAACGATGGCGGTGCGCCGACTGAAGAAAGACGGCTTAGTGCGGGTGAATACCGATGGACGCGTTCGGCTGACTGCCACCGGAAAGAAGATCGCTCGCAAGCTGACGGTTCGCCACCACCTGATCGAGCGCATGCTCGCCGAAATCTTCGAAATGGAATGGTTTAAGGTACACGACGAGGCGGAGCGTTTGGAACACGCGGTCTCGCCGGATTTCGAGGCCAGACTGCTGGCCAAACTTGGACGCGGGGTCGCGTGTCCGCACGGCAACCTTACTGAACTGGAGAGTCCTGCCAGTCGTCGCCGTCGCGGACTGCTGCTGCTGGCTCAGGCCGAACCAGGGCAGAATTTTCGGGTGAGCGGCATCTATGAACGCGATCGGCGCCTGCTTGAGTTTCTAGAACAGCGCGGCATTCGGCCTGGGGCCAAGGTTCATGTCGCGCACCGCAATTACGACAACACGCTGACCCTGGCCACGGGGGCTGGGCGGGTTTCCTTGGGCGTATCCGCCGCAGAGAAAGTGTGGGTAACGTCGGCGGATGGGAAAGACGTGTCCAAAGGCTGAGGGGCGGTCCATTCGCCGCGGCGGCCCCCAAGGGGCGCCATCTTAGAGGGGTTTCCAGCATCGCTAAAGCGATCCCTCGGGGACGAAGCTCGCGTTTTCCCGAAGATTGGCATTCATAAAAGTAATTAACCGTAGTTTATGTCCTAAGGTATACTTGCGCTAATTGGCCAGCGAGCGGCATCGCTCGGCTCCGTTCGAACCACATCAATTGAATGAAAGAAACAAAGACAGCATCGGAGCCGCGAGGATTAACCATACCCCGATCCAACGCCCTGAACGAGGACGCCCTGAACGATCAGCGAAAGCCTGGCAGCGACGTCGTCATCACCCATGAGGACATCGATCGAGCGCACGATCGCGAGCGGGTTTCAGAGATGCGGGCGCAGCACGGATTCCGGCCGCGATTGCGGTTGTTCTGGTTGCTCATTGGCCCCGGGATCCTGGTGATGCTTGGGGAGAACGACGGCCCTAGTATGGTGTCTTATGCCGCGACCGGGGCGCGGTTCGGGATTGGTTTCTTCGTACCATTCATCGCACTCACATTCCTCATGGCTTGCGTAGTACAGGAGATGACTGTGCGGCTGGGCGCGGCCACTCATCGTGGACACGCTGAGTTGATCTTCGATCGCTTTGGTCCGTTCTGGGGCTGGTTCTCGATGATCGACCTGATGGTGGGCAACTTTCTGACGTTGGTCACGGAGTTCATTGCCATCCGCGCCGGGCTGGGATTTTTCGGAGTGCGGCCGGCGGTTGCCGTCCTCGGGGCGCTGTTGGTCCTCTCTGTTGCGCTCATGACACACCGGTACTGGACGTGGGAGCGGATCATTCTGGGCGCTGCAATGTTCAATCTAATGTTTGTGCCGGTGGCGCTGATGACGCATCCGCACTGGGGGACGGTGGGGCGCGCGCTAGTAACCGGGAGACCGCTGCCCGGCGGGCTCACGCAGGAGACGGTTCTAGTCTTGCTGGCCGACATCGGAGCGACCGTCACACCGTGGATGCTGTTCTTTCAGCAAAGCGCGATTGCGGATAAAGGGCTCACCACGCGGGACATCCGCTTCGGGCGCGTGGACACAGTGCTGGGAGCGGCTTTAGCGACAGTCGCCGCGCTGGCGACGATGCTGGCGACGGCTCCGCTGTTCATGCACCATATGTCGGCGGCGAACTTCGAAGCCGCCGAATTCGCTCAGGCACTGCAGCCGTTTGTAGGACACTGGGGTGCGGCGCTTTTCGCGCTGGGTATCTTCGAGGCGGGGATGGTTGCGGCAATTACGATTTCGACTTCATCCGCGTACGCGTTCGGAGAGGTCGCGCGCCGTCCGCACAGTTTGAATCTGCCTTTCAAGCAGGGGAGGTCCTTCTATCTCGTTCTGCTGGTCGAGGCTGCGGCTGCTGCGGGGCTGGTCTTGATCCCGGGAATTCCGCTCGTGTACATCGTGCTGCTGGTGAACGTGATCGCAGTGCTGGCCATGCCTCCAGCGCTGCTCTTCCTTTATATGCTGGTCAACGACCGGGAGATCATGGGCGCGCTGGTGAGTCCACTGTGGGCGAATGTGCTGGCGCTCGGGGTTGTGATCGTGTTGATCGGCGCCGGTCTCTTGTTTGGAGTGAGTGTGATTGCGCCAAATGCGCTGGCGCTGGTGGGAGGCAAATAGAATGGTAAAGGAATTCAACGCCGCAGCTGGTGCCGAAGTAAGCGCTGAAGTGAGCCGCGAGGAGTTCACCTCGGTGATGACGGCGTTGGAGCCCGACCAGATCGTTTCCACCAAGGAGCACCATCATTGTCCGCGGCGGCGGCTCACGCGGACCGAGATGCTGCTTTTTTGGGCGCTGCGGATTTACTTGGTGTTCATGGTCGGCGTGGTGGTCTATCAGATTTGGACGAGTGTGCGGTAGAGCGGGTCGTTTTATCAGCGCGGGTTGCTGTCCTTCAGTTGCAACAGGTCCCATTGATTGCCGTACAGGTCCTCGAAGACTGCGACTATTCCGTAGGGTTCCTCGCGCGGCGGCCGGGTAAACTTTACTTTGCGCGCGATCATTTCATCGTAGTCACGCCAGAAATCGTCGGTATGCAGAAAGAGAAAAACTCGTCCACCGGTTTGGTTGCCGATGCGACTCGCTTGTGCGGGCGTCGCTGCCCGGGCTAGAAGCAAGGTTGTGCCCTGAGAGCCCGGTGGGGCGATCAGTACCCAGCGCTTGTCTTCGCTCAGACGAGTATCTTCGACTACTCTGAAGTTGAGCGTGCGAGTGAAGAAGGCCAGCGCTTCGTCGTAATCGCGGACTACCAGCGCGACATGGCCCAAGGTCTGCATCCTTGCCGGCTTATACTTTATCTCAATTCGGGTGGTGTTCCGCGTCTTGCTGCTGGAGGCCGAGCTGCGCACGGCTGTGGGTCCGGGGGCGGCTGTCCCTACGCGAGCCTTCGAAACCAATTACAATATTAGGGTTCCGAGTCTGCATGGCGCTCCCGGTGTGTCCTGGAGCTTATAAAGGAAGGCAATCATGTCATCGAATAGTTTTGGCGCCCGCGCAACTTTCAAAGTCGGCAAGAAAGAATACGAACTCTACCGGCTCGACGCTCTCGACAAACAGGGCATTTCCACTCGGCATTTGCCGTTTTCGTTGCGCATTCTGCTCGAGAACCTGCTGCGCACTGAAGACGGGCGCAACGTGACGCAGGGTGAAATTCGCGCGCTCGCGGCGTGGAACAAGAATTCGAAGCCGGAAAAGGAAATCGCTTTCACGCCCAGCCGCGTTTTGTTGCAGGATTTCACCGGTGTCCCTGCAGTGGTCGATCTTGCCGCCATGCGCGACGCCATGAAGCGCCTAGGTGGAGATCCCAAGCTCATCAATCCGCTGCAGCCTGCGGAGTTAGTCATCGACCATTCGGTGCAGGTCGACGAATTCGGTTCGCCCAGTGCGTTCGACGTGAACGCGCTGCTTGAATTCCAGCGGAACAAAGAACGCTATGCGTTTCTGCGCTGGGGACAGACCGGCTTTCGCAATCTCGCCATCGTGCCGCCGGACACCGGTATCGTCCACCAGGTGAACCTCGAATACCTGGCGCGCGTGGTCTTTGTGCATCAAGAAGCCGAAGGCGGCAAGCGCACAGCGTATCCCGATACGCTCGTCGGCACCGACTCGCACACCACCATGATCAATGGACTTGGTGTGTTGGGCTGGGGAGTGGGCGGCATTGAGGCCGAGGCGGCCATGCTGGGTCAACCTGTCTCCATGCTGATCCCCCTCGTCGTCGGCGTGAAACTCACCGGACGCCTGCGCGAAGGCGCCACGGCAACCGATCTCGTTCTTACGATCACCGAGTTGCTGCGCAAGCACGGCGTGGTCGGCAAGTTTGTCGAGTACTTTGGCCCCGGCCTGCAAGACCTGCCGCTCGCCGATCGCGCCACCATCGCCAACATGGCTCCCGAATATGGCGCCACCTGCGGCATCTTTCCGATCGACAAAGAAAGCGTGCGCTACCTGAAACTCACGGGCCGCAGTGAGGAGCAGATCGCACTGGTCGAAGCGTACGCGCGCGAGCAGGGACTTTTTCACGATGCGAAAACACCCGAAGCCGAGTACTCCGAGCTGCTGAGTCTTGATCTCGCCACCGTCGAATCGAGTCTTGCTGGACCGAAGCGGCCGCAGGATCGAGTCGTCCTGTCGAAAGCGGGGGAGTCGTTCGAGAAAGCTTTGCCCAGCTTAATCAAAGCTACGAAAGGCGAGCCGAAAGTTCCCGTCAACGGGCACCTGCACCACGGCAGCGTGGTGATTGCCGCGATCACGAGTTGCACGAACACGTCGAACCCGTCCGTGATGTTGGCGGCCGGGCTGCTGGCGAAGAAGGCCGTGGAGCGCGGCCTCGAAGTCCCTGTGACCGTGAAAACTTCGCTTGCCCCCGGATCGAAAGTTGTCCTCGACTATCTGGAAAAGGCTGGCCTGATGCCGTATCTGGAGAAGCTGAGGTTCCACATTGTCGGCTACGGCTGCACCACCTGCATCGGAAACTCCGGCCCATTGCCGGTGGAAGTTTCGAAGGAAATCGACGACAAGAATCTGGTCGTCGCTTCGGTGCTCTCCGGCAATCGCAACTTTGAGGGCCGGATCAATTCCGAAGTCCGCGCCAACTACCTGATGTCGCCGCCGCTGGTGGTGGCGTTCGCGCTCGCGGGACGCATCGACGTTGATCTGCGCAAGGATCCCGTCGGAAAAGGCAAAGACGGCAAGCCCGTGTACCTCGCCGACATCTGGCCTTCACAGCAGGAAGTTGAACAGGCGATGGCAAGCGCGATTACCTCGGAGATGTTCCGCAAGAGCTATGGCGAGGTGTACGCGGGAGACGAGCGCTGGCGCGGGCTGCCCGTTCCCAAGGGCGAGACTTATGCCTGGGAGAAAGATTCAACCTACATTCGTCAGGCGCCATATTTCGATGACATGATGCTTAAGCCGTCCGCGGTTGAGGACATCAAAGGCGCGCGTGTACTCGCGGTGCTCGGTGATAGCGTGACCACTGACCACATTTCACCCGCGGGATCCATTAAAAAAGACGGACCTGCCGGAAAGTATTTGATTGCGCATGGCGTCCAACCGGCGGATTTCAATTCCTACGGATCGCGCCGCGGCAATCACGAAGTCATGGTGCGCGGCACGTTCGCCAATGTCCGCCTGCGCAATAAGATGGTCAACACCGAGGGCGGATTCACGCGCCACTTGCCCGATGGCGCGGAAATGTCGATCTTCGACGCGTCCGAAAAGTACCATACCGAAAAAATGCCGCTCGTGATTCTTGCGGGGAAGGAATATGGCTCGGGATCTTCGCGCGACTGGGCGGCCAAGGGACCGCGGTTGCTCGGCGTCCGCGCCGTGATTGCGGAAAGCTACGAACGTATTCACCGATCCAACCTGGTCGGCATGGGCATTCTCCCCCTGCAGTTTCTGCCCGGAGAAAATGCCGAGAAGCTGAAGTTGACCGGCGACGAGGTCTTCGAGATCGCGGGCATTCGCGATGTGGTTGAGAAATTTTCTTCTGGCCGCAAGATCACGGTGCGGGTGAAGGGCGGGAAGACGACGGAATTTCAGGCTGCCGAATTTCAAGCGATCGTTCGCATCGATACTCCCCAGGAAGCTCTCTACTATGCCAATGGAGGCATCCTGCAGTACGTGCTGCGGCAGTTGCTGGCTGGAAAGGCGCAACCGGAGGCGGTGATGGCGTAGCTCAGGGGTTTCTGATTTCGAGGACGTTCGGCGCCGGTGAAGCGATGCTCTGATACGAACCTGCCACGGCCCGATGATTCAGGAGCCTCTGCCGAACTCTGCTCGGCTGTCCCTACGCGGTGCTTGCTGCTTGCGTGCTAATCTCAAATTCCCATGCCCGTCACAGCTCAATATATCCCTGCCGCTTATAGCCTGACCGCAGTCGGTGTCTGGGGCGCGAGTGATTTTTTGGGTGGTGTGGGTGCGCGGCGGGTGAACGCGTTTCTATTCACAGCTATCGTGCACATCAGCGGGTTGGTCGTGATCGGCGCGCTCGCGCTGATCGCGCGCGAGCCATTTCTAGCCAACACAAGCGTAGTCTGGTCGTTGATTTCTGGGGCGGTCGGCGGAATGGCTCTGGCCTTGTTCTACCGTTCATTGGCCGGCGGAAAGATGGGTCTGGTTGCGCCGGTAGCGGCCGTTTTGGGCGCGGCGATTCCCACACTCGTCACCGCCTTTGCGGAGGGCTTTCCCGGCTATCGGCATGTGCTCGGTTTCATTCTCGCCGGAATCGGCGTCTGGCTCATCTCACGGACCGAAGACGATGCCGGCCGTCCCGAAGGCCTGGGCATGGCTGTTCTGGCCGGAATCGGCTTCGCTGAGTTCTACCTGTGCGTACACCAGGCTGGCAATTCGTCTCCTTTATGGATCGCCGCCTGTTCGCGATCCGGGGCCTTGTTGGTCACGGGCAGTATCGTTCTGTTCGGAAGACACCTCCGCGCGGTACCCACGCCGGTGCTGGGCATTGCCGTAGTTGCCGGAATTCTCGACATCACGGGCAGCGCCGTCTTCATCCGCGCATCTCAAATCGGGCGCCTGGACGACGCGGTCGTGCTCAGCTCGCTCTACCCCGCCATCACCGTTCTGCTGGCTCGTGTTTTTCTGCACGAGCATTTCAGCCGGGCGCGGACGATTGGCATGGTTGCGGCGCTGGCGGCTGTGCCGATGATCGCGGGATGAAAAAATAAGGCCTTGTTCCAAATTCTGGAATGTGGAATGTGCTTAAGGATGTACGCTCGGCAGCAGATTGTTGGGAGAAGGTGATCCGTGGCTCTTGTAGAGGTTCGCAAGCTTACCAAGGTTTTCGCTCTCACTGAATCTGCCTTCGGCAGCCGCCGCTCGGGCGAAGTACGCGCCGTGGACGATGTGTCACTCGACATTCGCGAAGGCGAGACGCTGGGCTTGGTGGGCGAGTCCGGCTCTGGCAAGAGCACGCTTGGACGCCTCATCCTCCGTCTCATCGAGCCTACTTCGGGCATGATCCAGTTCGATGGCATCGATCTGCTGAGGGCCAGGGGCTCCGAAGTACGCCGTCTTCGCCGCGACATGCAGATCATCTTCCAGGACCCGTTCGGTTCGCTCGACCCGCGCTACCGCGTGGAGGACGTGATCGCCGAGCCGCTGATTCTCCATCCGAGAATCATCGACGAAAGCCTCGGCCGCGCTGCCCGTCGCCAGCGCGTTCGGGAACTCTTGCGTGCCGTGGGGATGGATGAATCCGCCATGCCCCGCTACCCGCACGAGTTTTCGGGAGGACAGCGGCAGCGCATCGGAATTGCCCGCGCTCTGGCTCTGCGGCCGAAATTTATTGTCGCCGATGAGCCGGTTTCGGCTCTCGACGTCAGCGTCGGAGCGCAGATCGTGAATCTTCTGCAGCAACTCCAGCGCGATTTCGGCCTCACTTATCTGTTCATCTCGCACTCCATGCCGGTGGTGCGCTACCTCTCGACCCGCATTGCGGTGATGTATCGTGGCAAAATCGTCGAGATCGGAAGCGCGGAGCAGATCACTGCTCAACCGCAGCACGATTACACTCGCAGATTGCTGGCGGCGACGCCGGAGTTGGCTGCCTCGTAATATTCCATAGCTTCCTGTTGTCCTTCCGAGGAAAGAAAACTACAATCTCCTCCTGTCTGGAGAAGATATGGCGACCAATCCTTCCGCGCCCCTGCACCCGCAGCAGCCACCGCAGCTATCTCAGGAACCAGCGCCGCTGTCTGAAGGGCAACGCCTAGCCTACACATTCTTTGCGCCCAGCAAGGCTTTCACCGATCTCCGCAGGAACGCTAGTTGGTGGGCGCCGTTCCTGATCATTGCGGTCGTTTCCTGGACTTTTATCTATGTCGTAGATCAGAAGGTTGGCTTTCGCAAGGTGGTGGAGAATCAGATCCAGTTGCAACCCAAGCAGGCCGATCGCATTGAGCGCTTGCCGGCCGATCAACGCCAAAAGGTCATGCAGCAGCAGGTCACGGTTACCAAGATAATCTCCTACGCTGTTCCCGTCATTGCGCTCTCGTTGTATGCGATCTTCGCCGCAGTTCTATTGGCCACGCTCAATTTTGGCGCGGGCGCTGAGTTGAAATACAAGACCATGTTTGCTTTGATTGTCTATACCCGGCTGCCGATGCTGCTGATGCCGCTGCTGGCGATGCTGTCGCTTCTGGCAGGAGTCAGCAGCGATGGGTTTAACATTGAGAACCCGGTGGCTACCAATGCCGGATATTTTGTTGGCCCAGACGGCTCTCCCGTGCTGCGGGCGCTGTTGTCACCGTTTGATGTCTTCACTATCTGGACATTAGTCCTGACCGCCATCGGCATCGCTTGCATCAGCAAGGTCAAACGCGGCACGGCGTTCGCCGTGGTGTTTGGCTGGTTCGCCGTCGTGGTGTTGGGTAGGATTGCCCTTGCCCTGGCAACTTCCTGAGCTGTGACAAAAGTCATCGCTTTCATGGTTGGTCCGATACTAGTCTCTGCGGTTACCTATCCGGAGGGTCTATGCGCCGTTTCCTTCTCCTATCAGCTTTATGTGTGGTGATCAGTTCTCTACTATTTGCCCAATCCGCGAACCCCGCTGCGTCCTGCATTGAGTGCCACGGCAAGCAAACCCCCAACATCGTTTCCGACTGGAAGCTGAGCAAGCACAGCCAGATGGAAGTGACCTGCGTTGTCTGCCACGGCGATCAACACCAGTCGGCGACCGACGTGTCGAAGGTGAAGATCCCCACGCCTGAAACCTGCGCCCAGTGCCACGCGACGCAGGTCGAGCAATACAAGCACGGCAAGCACTCGAAAGCGTGGGCAGCCATGCTCGCCATGCCGACCATTCACTGGCAGCCGATGGCGATGATTGAGGGCCAAAAAGGTTGCGGCGGTTGTCACAAGATCGGCGAAAAGCCGGTGGAGGAGATCGCCAAGCTGCGGGAGCACGGCAGCGAGTTCGGCGTTGCCTCGTGTGATTCCTGCCACACGCGCCATACGTTCTCGGTTGAAGAGGCCAAGTCGCCACAGGCCTGCGAGACCTGCCACATGGGATTCGATCATCCCCAGTGGGAGATGTATTCGTCGTCGAAGCACGGCGTGCGGACGGATTTGAAGCAGCGCGGGATTCTGCCTCCTGGCGCGGCGGCGCCAACCTGCCAGACCTGTCACATGCAGAATGGCGATCACGGCGTGCGCACGGCTTGGGGATTTCTCGCGGTTCGCCTGCCGTTGCCGGAAGACAAACAGTGGGCCGCGGATCGGGCCACGATTCTTCAGGCTCTCGGCGTGCTCGATCCTGACGGCAAGCCGACCGCGC
>Ga0181532_10005396_pt1 | contig 10872 bp, 10 predicted proteins | sample PEATcosm2014_Bin_33_FD_119768 | JGI IMG/M metagenome (GOLD analysis project Ga0181532, IMG submission 119768) | Peatland microbial communities from MTU Mesocosm Facility, Houghton, MI, USA - PEATcosm2014_Bin11_30_metaG | ecosystem: Environmental > Terrestrial > Soil > Wetlands > Peat | place...
TGAAGACAAGTCGAAGTGACGTCCCCGTTCTCATTCGGGGGGCGTCCGGTGACCAGCACGTCGACGCGCATGCCCGGAAGCACGAATCCGGCGACGCTCGCGACGTCGTTCACGCGCACCGTCACGGCGCGCATCCCTACCGGAATCGTCGGCGCCAGGCCGAGCCCGCTGCCCTTGACCGCCAGGCGCCCTTCGAGAATCGGCTCATCGAGCAGAATGTTCGAGACCACCGGCCGGTCGAGCACTTCCTCGACCTTGGTGAATGCGCCTTTGGGGAACGCGTCGGTCGAGACCTTGATCACTTTCACGTCGGCCGGCTTGACCATGACGCCGACTCCCAAGGGACGCGACGCCACCACCACGTCTTTGGAATCCGTTGGCTCGGACCTCTTAGAGGTTCCTGAATGCGCGGTCATCTGGTAGAACACGCTCGAAACAACCAGCGCGAAAACCAGGCTGACCCCCAGTACCGTGATAAACCTGCGATCCATGTGTATTCTCCTGTACCCGACTAACTTTTCGGCACCAGCGACAGCCAAACGCCGAGCGTGATCGCCGGCGCATACGGAATCGATTCCTTCTCTTCCGGGCTCGCCGGTCCATCGCCGCGGACGGCGCGGCGCACAGATTTGAATCCGATCGCGCCCAGCGCGAGCACTCCGCCCACGCCCGCGGTCCACAATGCCGCTTCGAGCAGCCTGCCCGCGCCCAGAAGCGCCCCAAATCCGGCCATAAGCTTCACATCGCCTCCGCCCATTCCGCCGAGCAGATAAAAAATCAAAAAAACGCCGAACCCGGCGGCCGCGCCCGCCAGCGCATACCATCCGCCGATCCAGCCGTTCTGGCCGATCTGCCAGCCTAGTCCGCCCGCCAGGGCCGCCACGGGAATCCAGTTGGCGATCTGACGCCGCGCCAGATCATCAATCGTCGCCGCGAGCCCTACCAGAATTGCGATCCACACCTGGGCCGTCATCTTGTTTCCCGAAAGCTCCCGGAATGCTCCGGGCCCTCCCCCGTGTGCTTGTCCACTTTGACGGGCGGCACCGGCTGCGCATGCACCCGCTTACGCTTTAATGTGGGCGTTCCCAACATCAGCGGAGCCAGGAAGCCGGCCTGCAAAGCAAATTCCGCCAAAGCCTTTCCCGACGGCAACCGCCAGCTCATCGGGTCCATCCATTCCATCGGAAGATGAGGAATCATCCGGACGTCCGAGCGGCTGCGCGGATTGACACTGGTTTTCCGCACGGTGGTGTTCTCCGGTTTCATCCGTTGCTCCCCATTACTATTTCGGCCGGGTCGGTGGTTTTCATTAGCCCAGGGCTCACCAAAGCCTGTGCCCCTTAGGACCTTGGTTCCGGGCCGGAATTGCCCGTAGGAGGTACTCAGGAAGCTCTACGGACTAAGAGGATACGCTTACCATCGTCCTCAACCACGCGCCATTGGGGCGATCGTTTGAGGAGCTGCGAGAGTGGAAGATCGATCGGCAACAGCGCCAGGTTGAAATCGTACTTAGCCAGCAATCGCTCCCAATCCCATTGAGCGTTGGCCATGTGTAGGTACTGATTCCCGATCTCAGGCCCGTAGAAGTCGCTGCGGCCGTCGATGAACACTTTCTGCTTCGGATTGGCGTAAATGAGATAGTCCCCCCACTGGTCCGTGGTCAACACCCGCGATTCCAGGATTTCGGCCGCGTGAGCGTGCACCATCGCCACCGGGAAAATTTCCGCCGGGAAATCCTTAGGCCACGGTATCGGAGAACCGGTCACGATCAGACCGAGGACGACGATCGCGGGCCACGCGCTGGTGCGCCGGAATCCAGCGATGGAATCGGCGGCCATCGCGTTGACGATGCCGATCAGGGACTTCTTGTCCATGCTGCCGGTCCAATTCCTCCACCATTCGGCGATCTCGGCGGCGATCACAGGCGCGGTGACCGTCACATAGACCGGGACGTGACGCGCGCTGCTGAGGGCCATCTGCGCGAAGAAAACGATCCACAACCCTTCCACGATCCGCACGCGGCGGAACAGCAATCCGACGGCGATCAAGCCGGCGAAGAGCAGCACTTCGAACTGCATCATGCTTTCGGTGCGGAAACTGGGGGATTGAAACTCCTGAATGACGTTGCGAATCCAATCCGACCGCAGGTACGAAAGAATGTGCCGGTGCAGCCCGTATCCATAGGGATTGAGGAGCGTCGCCGCCGCGCAGGCCGCCGTCAGCCATGCATAGCGCCTGGCCTTGTCCCAACTGGAACGCCCCAGCCACGCCTCGATCGCGGTTCCCGCCGCCGCCACACCCAGGACCGCGATCAGCGCCAGGAATCCGCCATGCAGATTGGTCCAGACCACGGTCAGCGGCACCAGCCACCAGATCCTCCGGCTGGGTCGCTCCTGATCGATTTCGAGCATCCACATGGACACCGATAAAAGCAGCAGCGTGAAAATATGCGGACGCGCCAGAAAATGAATCGATGCGGCACCCACACCGAGCAGCGCCGTGACCAATGCGATAAAAAGATGCACGCCCCGTCGCACCATCCTCAGGAGCAGCGTAGTCGCGAACGCGGCAATCACCACGCCCGACATCAGTACAATCCCTTTCAACCCCGCCAGTCTGAATAGCACCGCATCGAGGACGTCGGTCAGCCACTCCCACGCGTACCAGGGAGCATCCGGTTTAGAGAACGAATACAGGTCGTGATGCGGCACCGCGTGGTGGGCAAGGATATATTCGCCGCTGCGGATATGCCAGCCCGCGTCTCCGTCCACCAGCAGTCCCTGCCATCCGGAGGAGCCGGAGCTCATGAACACCCACACCAGAATCGCGACGAAAAACAGATCCGCAAGTGATGGGATGCACAGCCGCGCCCAGCGGCGTGCCAGGACCGATTCGATGCTCCGCGCTGGAGGGCGTAGGGCAGTGAGAGTTTGTGGCGAAGTCATGCCTGTTCCTTTACCGGAAGTGCGCTCTTTCTGCGCCCCACCACCTTATTCGCCTGTAACTGGCTGGTACTTTAGAAAAGGCTGTACTTTCTGGGGACGGGCTTGGAAATTCTATGCGATCGTGGTTTCTTCGGTTTCCTCGGCGCGCGCCACTACGCTCGCATGATCGAGGCCCAACATTCGGCGTCCGTGCACCGCGAGCTCAAAGCGATCCTTGACGCCGGTTTTCTCGAAAATGTGCATCAAGTGGACCTTCACGGTACCCGCCGTGATCGCCAGCGCTTCGGCGATGTCTTTGTTCTTTAAGCCGCCGCAGACGTGATGCACAATCTCTTTTTCGCGCGGCGTGAGCCGGGGCGTGGAACGCCGGTCGAGCGAGCCTAGAACGTGATCCGAAAGCGAATTCTCGATCCAGACGTTTCCGCCGCCGACGGAACGCAGGCACTCGACCACGGAATGCACCGGGAGAGTCTTCCTCAGAATCCCCCGCGCTCCCAATTGCAAGGCGCGGAAGCAATCGATTTCCGCGAGATCGTTCACCCATAATACGGGCTGGCAGGACGCGGAGGTGCTCCGGGCGTCCGAGATGAACTGGAAGACCACTTTCAAGCCCGGCGACTGATCGATCAACACGATATCCGGATGGAGCTGGCGCAGGGCCTCCAGCGTTTCGGTCAGGCTGGGCGCCGATCCGAGATACTCCAGATCGCCGCATTCCGACACTACTTTCGCCAGTCCTTCGAGAACAATTGGCTGCGACTCGCAGGCGAAAACCGACAGGTGGTTCAGCACTCGTCCTCTTCTATCCGCACAGGTTCTATCCGCACAGGACTTCAAGCTCTATTGCGCGGCGTTTTTCTAATGAACCGCTGCAGCGCAGAGCGGCGCGACACTCTGCTCTGCACGATGCTCAATAAACCTAAATCGACGGAGGATCTCGGACTATATAGGTACTAGGTGTCGATTTGGGATGGGTGATAGCTGGAACGGGTGGCGATGGCTAAGCCGACCGCCGCCACGCCGCTCGCCATAATCCCATAGCCGGTCAAAACTTGGTGCTGGATGAGGTAACCCGCGAGGGGCGGCGCGCAGATCAGGGAGATCGACGTGAGGGACTGCGTCAGCCCGAGTACCACCCCCTGTTCGGCCCGCGGCGTCGCCTGGGTAATGAGACTGGTGAGCGTCGGCCGGACCAGCGTACCCAGCGCCGAAACGGTGGTGGCGACGACCAACATCGGGATCGAATGGCAGAACGCCAGGATCAAGTACCCCCCCGCATACCCGGCAAATCCGGCGCGGCTGAGCGCGGATTCGCCGAAGCGCTTCACCATCCGGCCCAGCGCCGGACCTTGCAGGAAGATGCCGAGAAATCCCGCATAGGCCCACGCGTAGCCAACTTGTTCCGGTCCAAACTTTACTCCGTGCCAGGTAAGGCGGCGCTCGGCGAACAGCGCGAACCCCGAAGTGAACATCGCGAAGGAGAATGCGAAGCTGAGGAACTCCCACAAACGCGGTGCGAGACTGGGCATCCGGAAATAGCGCACGTATTCGCCCCACTGAAACAGAGAGAGGCGGCGCCCTCCCGGTCCCTCTGCCGCGCCTGCGCCGGATTTCACGGTGGGTAAGAGGAAATACGTGGACAGGATGCTGGTCGCCGAGAGCGCGGCCGCGGCGAAAATCGGATCGCGATAGCCGTATCTCGCCAGAAACCCGGAGATCGCGGGGCCGATCAGAAAACCCATTCCGAAGGCGATGCCGATGATGCCGAAGGATTTCGCGCGTTCCTCCGGGCGGGTGACGTCGGAGATGTAGGCTTGCGCCAGAGAAAGATTTCCGGCGGTTGCGCCGTCGATCACACGGGCCAGGAACACCACCCACAGATTTGGCGCGAACGCCAGGATCAGAAAGCCGACGAGCGTACCGGCCTGGCTGACCAGCAACAGCGGCTTACGCCCGGTGAAATCCGACATTCGCCCGAGCAGCGGCCCCGATACGAGCTGGCAGGCGGCGTACACGCCGATCAAAAGACCCACGACGCTGGGCGTGGCGCCGAGCTTCTCGGCATAGAAGGGCAGCAACGGAATCATGATCGTCAGGCCGAGGACGTCCACGGCGACAATCAGGAAAATCGCGAGAAGCGGAGAGGGGCGCAACTTCTCATCATGCCAGAATCCGCCCGCTAGAATAAATAGATGGAGTCCCCGGACCAGGAATTTTATCGGATCAAGAAGCTTCCCCCCTACGTTTTCGCCGTAATCAACGATATGAAGGCGAAGGCACGAGCCGCGCAGCTCGATGTAGTCGATCTCGGAATGGGCAATCCGGATGGGGCCACACCGCGGGCCATCGTCAGTAAACTGGTCGAGGCCGCCCGCAATCCACGCAACCATCGCTATTCGGCGTCTCGCGGCATTCCGCGCCTGCGCGAAGAAATCGTCAAACGTTACCAGAAAAACTATGGGGTCCTGCTCGATCCGGACAAAGAGGCGATCGTCACCATCGGCGCCAAGGACGCGCTGGCACATCTGCTGTTCGCCGTCATCGGGCCGGGCGACGCGGTGGTTTCTCCGAATCCCTGCTACCCGATCCACCAGTACGGCGTCATCATGGCGGAAGGGCACGCCTGTATGCTGCCGATGCCGGACCCAGCCAGCTTTCTAAATTCGCTCGAAGACCTGTACAAGAAATCGTCGCGCGCTCCGCGCATGATCCTAATCTCGTTCCCGCACAATCCGACCACGCAGTGCGTGGATCTGGATTTCTTCCGGCACATTATCCGCATGGCTTCGCATCACGGGACCATGGTGGTCCACGATTTCGCGTACGCCGATTTGTGTTTTGACGGTTACAAGGCGCCGAGCATCCTTCAGGTGGAGGGCGCCGAGGAGGTCGCGGTCGAGATTTTTTCGCTTTCGAAGAGCTACAACATGGCGGGATGGCGGGTGGGCTTCTGCCTGGGCAACCGCCGCATGATCGGAGCGCTGGCACGCATCAAGAGCTATCTCGATTACGGCGTCTTCCAGCCGATTCAGATCGCATCGATTATCGCTCTGCGGGAGTGCGAGGAAGACACCAAGAAGATCTGCGCGAACTATCAGAAGCGTCGCGACGTGCTGATCGACGGACTGAATCGCGCGGGCTGGCCGGTCGAGGCGCCGCGCGGAACGATGTTCGTCTGGGCGCCTCTGCCGGAGCGATACCGCGAGCTCGGTTCGCTGGAATTCTCGAAGCTCCTGCTCGAAAAGGCGCTGGTTGCGGTCTCGCCCGGCGTAGGATTCGGGCCCATGGGTGAAAACTACGTGCGTTTCGCATTGATCGAAAACGCCCACCGGACGCGCCAGGCCACCAGCGCCATCAAGAAAATGCTCAGCAGTCAGAGTTGAAACCGGATGTTTCACGGGGAAGCGCTGCGCTGCAGTATAGAGGCGCTGCGCGCGAATAAATTCCGGGCCTTTCTGACCGCGTTGGGACTGGTGATCGGCAACGCCTCGGTCATCCTGGTGGTGACCATATCCTTGACCAGCCGCGAATATATCCTGGCGCAGATCCAGCGCATCGGGTCCAATCTGATCTACGCGCAGTACGACGCCGGCAACAACGGGACCATCGTGGCGGCCGACGCGGATTTCATCAAGGAATCCGACGTGGAGGCCGTGCGCGCTCAGTTGGGCTCGCGGATCGTGGCGGCCACGGGGGTCATGAACAGCTTCGACCGCCTGCGAATCAACGGGCGTGAGCAGGACGTGAACATCACCGGCACCGACGAGTTCTATCCCATGGTTCGCAATCTGGATCTGCTCGCGGGCCGGTTTTTCGACGCCAGCGACATTCGCGAGCGGCATCGCGTCACGCTCCTGATGCAGCGTCTGGCGATGAAGCTGTACGGCAGCCAGGCCGCCGCTGTGGGCCAGATCATCAAGCTCCACGGACTGCAGTTCACCGTGATCGGCACGTTCCGCGAGAAAACGGAAAGCTTTGGCCTTTCCGAGTTGACCGGCGAGAATGCGCTGATCCCGATCACGGTGCTGAAATACTTCGCGCAACTGGAGCGCATCGACCCGCTATACGTACAGGCGCGGCGTGCGTCCGATGTCGAACCGCTGACCGTGACCATCCGCTCGATCCTCGAGGGGCGGCATCGCGCGGGGGCGCGCTACCGGGTGGACAATCTTGCGGCGATTCTCGAAGCCGCGCGCAGCATCGCCACGGTGCTCACGGCCGTGCTGGTAGTGGTCTCCGCCATCGCGCTGATTATTTCCGGGATCGGCATCATGAACATCATGCTGGTCACGGTGACGGAGCGAACGCGCGAGATCGGCCTGCGCATGGCCGTGGGCGCGGCCCGCAACGACATCCTGGAGCAGTTCCTGACCGAAGCCGTGCTGATCAGCCTGGGCGGCGGCATCGCGGGAATCCTGATAGGCATCGCGATCCCATTGAGCATCCGCTTCTTCACCGACGATGTGCAGATCCCGATCTCTCCCCTCTCGATCGCGGTGGCGTTCACGGTGTCTCTCCTGGTGGGCCTGCTGTTCGGCATCCTGCCGGCCAATCGCGCCGCGCGATTGAACCCCACGGAAGCCCTTCGCTACGAGTAGCCTATGGCTACGCTTGGTAGCCGGGGCGAATCGCGGAAGATTGCAGGGCCTGGGCTGTGGCGACGTGCTGGTGAGCGCTCGTGTGATCCGGAGATGAGCATTCGCGTTTATTTGCGTTAATTCGCGGCTAAGGAGTCTCACCGGTTGACCCTGCGTTACTCTGATGGAGTATGAAAATCCCCCTCGTTCTGCTTACGTGTGCGCTCTCCGCTTTCGCGGAAATGAAAACCATGACGCTGCGGCAGGCGCTCGAAATAGCGCTGGCTCAGAGCCCCGACGTCATGCTGGCGCGCCTGGATCAGCAAAAGGCGCGCAATCAGGTCACCATCGCGCGCGATCCCTTCCGGCCTAAAGTTTTCGCGGGCAGCGGCGCGGCCTGGACTTCGGGCTTTCCGGCGAGCGTCGATGGCGCGGCTCCATCCATATTTCAAACCAGAACCCAGATGGCGCTCTTCGACCGGCCGCAGAACTTCCAGGTGGCAGAGGCGAACGAGAATCTGAGAGCCGCGGAGATTGACGTCACCAAGCAGCAGGATGAAGTCGCCTATCGCGTCGCGTCGCTGTTCCTCGATGCCGAGCAGGCCGCGCGCAGCCTCGCCGCCGCCGAGCGCGAGGGTGAAAATCTCGTGCGGGTTCAGGAGCTGATCAACTCGCGCGTCGCCGACGGCCGGGAGCTGCCCATCGAATCGAAGAAGGCAAATCTGGCGGTGTTGCGCAACAAACAGCAGGTGGATTCGGTCGCGTCGGATCTGATCGTCGCGGAAACGTCGCTCGCGGAGGCGATCGGCCTCGCCCCGGACGATCGCGTGCGGGCCGCGCAGGAGGACCGCGCCGCGATCGCGCTGCCTTCCTCCGAGGAGCAGGCCATTGAAGCATCGCTCGACGCCAACCAGGACCTCAAGCGCCTGGAATCCAACATTCAAGCCAAAACGCTCGAGGTCAAAGGGTATCGCGCGCAACGCCTCCCGAAAGTCAATCTCATCGCGCAATACGAGCTGTTCGCGAAATATTACTACCAGAATTACTACACGAATTTCCAGCGCAACAGCGGACAGCTCGGAGCTTCGATCGACGTGCCTTTGCTCGCGGGCCGCTCCGCGCAGGCATACCGGGCGCAGTCCGAAGCCGACATCGCGAAGCTGCGCATCGAGGTGGACCGCACGCGCGCCCGAGTCGCCGCGGATCTACGCCGTGCTTTTCAGGAGGTGAAACGCGCCGACAGCGCTCGCGATGTGGCGCGCCTGGATCTAGATGTAGCGCGGGATCAGCTCTCTCTGGACCTCGCGCAAATGGACGAAGGCCGGGTTCCGCTGGCCAAAGTGGAAGAATCCCGCGCGGTCGAAAACGATAAATGGGTCGCGTATTACGGCGCGCAGCATGCCGCCGAACTCGCGCGAATCAATGTGCTGCGCCAGATGGGGACTCTGACGGCAACCCTGAAGTAGATACCCCGGCGCTTTCAAACGTCGCCATCTCGCGATACAACTTCACGGAAGCTTCCAGCAGATTGATCCCCAGCGCCGCGCCGGTGCCTTCGCCCAACCGCATATCCAGGTCGAAAAGCGGTTGCGCGCCGAGGAATTCGAGCATCTTTCTATGGCCTCTCTCGGCCGAGCGATGCGAAAAGATCACATAGTCGAGGGAGGCGGGTTCGATCGCCCGCGCCACCAGAGCGCCGGCGCAGGAGATGAATCCATCCAGCACCACCACGCGCCTTTTTTGGGCGGCTCCGAGAATCAATCCTGCGATGGCGGCGATTTCGTGCCCTCCCAGCGCCGCCAGCACGCCGACGGGATCTTTCGGATCGGGCCGGTGCAAGGCCATTGCGCGGCGGATGACGTCCACCTTGCGCGTGACGCCCGCGTCATCCAGGCCCGTTCCTCGCCCCGCAGTCTCGGCGGGATCAAGTCCCGAAAACGCGCTCAGCAGCGCCGCGGCGGCGGTCGTGTTACCAATTCCCATCTCACCGGAGCCCAGCGTATCCGCGAGATCCGCGTGCGACATCCCCGCTTCGATGGAGCGCTCAGCTTGCGCTCGCGTCATCGCCGGTTCGCGCGCGAAATTCCGCGTGGGATGCCCGACGCCCATATCGATCACCAGCGGCTCGATTCCGTAATAGCGGCAAAGCACCGTAATCGCGGCGCCGCCGGCGCGAAAATTCGCAACCATCTGGCGCGTCACCTCGGATGGATACGGGCTGACGCCCTCTTCGACGATTCCATGATCCGCACAGAAGATCAGCATGGCCTTCCGGCCCACATCGGGCGCGTCGGTGCCTTGCATCAAACCCAGTTGCAACGCGAGCGCCTCTAACCGGCCGAGGCTCCCCAAAGGTTTGGTGAGCGAGTCCAGCCGCTTTTGAATGCGTGACTCCAGCTCCGGATCCGCAATGGGACGGATGCCGTCAAAGTTCATGAACGTCCCCGTAGTGTTGACCGGTCGCACCCAGGATTTCGTTCACGCCGGCGTGTGCCACGATCACGGCGGGCCGCGGTCCCTGCTGGATGGCGTCGAAGGCGCGCTTCACTCGCGCGACGAAGTCGTCCCACAACTCGCCACCCGGCGGAGTCACCTCGCGCCAGTTGCGAAGTTTGCGCAATGCGAGATCCGGATCGGCCGCTTCGATTTCGGCCCAAGTCTGCCCGTCCCAGGCTCCATAAGTGATCTCCCGGAGATCGTTCATCACTTGCACGGGAGCGCCGCGCGCTAAGATCTGCGCCGTCTCGAGCGCGCGCCGCAGAGGACTGGTGTAGACCATGGCGACCTCGACGCCTTCGAGTATCAACTCGGCCTCGATGCGTCCCGCATCGCTGAGCGGAGGATCGCACTGGCCGAGCAAGACGCCGGTGATCTCCGGCTCCGCATGTCTCACGAGATAAATTCGTGCACGAGTCGAGGAATCGCGGATGTCTTCAGGCATATCTCACCAGGCACAGTTCCGGCACGTAAAGAACACCAGAATCAGAATTTCGAGGATCTGCTCGGTCGCGCCGAGGCAATCGCCGTTCACGCCGCCGATCCGGCGATAAAAATACCAGCGTGCCAGACGAATTATGAAATAGGTTCCGATGATGATCGCCAGCCCCGGCCGCACTCCGCAAAGCAGGGCCGCCAACGCGCCTTGAACGATCGCGGCGATGGCCGCCGGCGTGGTCAACGTGGAACAGAACGCGAGCGCCAGGCCCGTGCCCACCGGTCTCGAGACCCAGGCGAGCGCGACCAATGCCGCCCTCGGTACGGCTTGCGCGGCGATGCACACTTCGAGAAAGCGTGTCGTTTCGATATGCTCGACCGCCTGCCATCGGAGGATGACGCTGAGCACCAGCGCA
>Ga0181532_10005397_pt1 | contig 10871 bp, 8 predicted proteins | sample PEATcosm2014_Bin_33_FD_119768 | JGI IMG/M metagenome (GOLD analysis project Ga0181532, IMG submission 119768) | Peatland microbial communities from MTU Mesocosm Facility, Houghton, MI, USA - PEATcosm2014_Bin11_30_metaG | ecosystem: Environmental > Terrestrial > Soil > Wetlands > Peat | place...
CTTCACGGCGCAGGTCGAGCAGATAGCTGGCCAGGCGATGAAAGGCTTCACGGAACGGGCCGAGATCAACAATTTGCGACCCGATGTGCGCGCTGATTCCCTGCCAACGAATGTGCCTCGAATTTCGGTGCAGGAGGTAGAGCGCCCGGGCCGCGCGCCAGCTCACACCAAATTTGTGGTGAGCGAGGCCGGTGGAAATATGCGGATGTCCGCCAGCCTTCACATCGGGGTTTACGCGGAGAGAAACACCCGGCCTCCGGTGGTGACTTGCGGCGTGGCGTGAAGCTTCTTCCAAAAGAACTTCCAATTCTTCAGCGGACTCCACATTAAATTGAAAAATTCCGGGTGCAGCGGTTCGCTTTGACTTGAAGGTGAGTGCGGCTCGAATCTCCTCACGCGACTTGCCCACACCGGAGAAAACGATCCGATCGCCTGGCACGCCGATGTGGCCGAGATGGTCCAACTCGCCCGCGGAAACGATATCGAAACCGCTGCTGCGCTTGGCGAGTAATTTTAGGATCGACAGGTTGCCGTTGGCCTTGACAGCAAAGCAGAGCATGTGGGGCAAGCCCCGGAGCTCGTTCTCGAATTCGTCAAACGCATCTTCAATGGCGCTCTGGCTGTAAACGTACAGCGGGGTCCCGTATCGCGCAGCGATTACGTCGAGGGCTAAATCCTCGCAAAACACTTCGCTCCCCTCGCCCTGGCGGGCTTTCTTCCATGCAAAGTGCGGCGTGAATTTAGCCGGGTCCACATAGGACAAATTTTTCCGTGCTCCACCGGCGCGGCTCATTTTACCTTCAGGACCACCAGGGTTCGGTCATCGGCGAGAGGAGCGCTTTGGGTAAACCAGTCCACTTCCCGCAGCACCAGGTCGGCGATTTCCGCGCATTTTAGCTCATGATGCTGTTCGATGAGCTTTCGGATGCGCGTGGTGCCGAAGAACTGGCCTTCGGCATTCATGGTTTCAGCGAGCCCATCCGAGTGAAAGACCAATATATCTCCAACATCGAGGTTAACGCTCCATTCGTCGTACTGGGCTTCGTCGAAAATCCCGAGAGGGAAACCCGTCAGCTCGATTCGATCGCAGTGACCTCCCTTATAGAGCAGCGGCTGAGACTGCCCGGCGTTGGCCACGCGCAGTTTCTGGCGGCCCTTTTGCCAAGTGGCGAAACAAGCCGTCATGAAGCGCCCTTCGATTCGGCGTTCGCTTACCAAATGATTCATCTGACGAAGCATTTCGGCGGGCTGAAGTTTCTGCGGAGCCAGACTGCGCATGATGCCGATCGCCACCGCGCCGTAGAGAGCAGCTGCGGTTCCCTTGCCACTGACATCACCGAGAGCTATGCCTAACTGCTGGGGGCCGTAACGCAAGAATTCGTATAGATCCCCGCACACTTCGCGAGCGGAGACGTATCGCGCGGCTACGTCGAGACCGTAGTCGTCCGTAGGCACAGGGCGAAGCAGCGCGCCCTGAATGCGCTTGGCAGCTTGCAGATCGCGCTCCATGCGCGCCTCGCCCTGCGCCACCTGCTCGTAGAGGCGCGCATTTTCGATTGAAACTGCAAGGTTCGCGGCGAGAATAGAGAGTGTCTGGACATGATCTTCGGTGAAATAGTTGAGTTGCGGACTTTCCAGGTCCAGCACACCGATGACTTTGCCTTTGTGCATCATGGGAATGGCAAGTTCGGAGCGGGTCTCCGGGTTGATCATGAGATAGCGAGGATCAGCGGTCACATCCGGCACGACAACGGGTTCGCGTAAGGTCGCGGCGGCACCAACGAGACCTTCGGTGGCGGCCGCACGAAGTTTCCCCTGTACCCTTTGCCCGTGTTTCACATCCAGGCGATGACGGAAGACCTGCTGCTCTTCGTCGTAGAGCATAATGCTGAGAATCTGATAGTCAATGACGCGCTTGACAAGTTCCGCGGCGCGACGGAGCAGTTCCTCCACATCCAAGATGGAGCTGATTTCTCGACTGACCTCATTGAGCACGAGGAGGGTCTCGGCCTGCGTGCGAACCTGCTGAAACAGCCGGGCATTTTCGATGGCGATCGCCAGCCGGGCAGCCAGAACTGCGAGAATGTTCTGCTGATTCTTGGTGAAATAATCGAGGTGGCGGCTCTGGATATCCAGCACGCCGACGCATTTCCCCCGGAACATCAGCGGCACGGCCAGTTCTGAGCGGACGCTGTCGATCGCGTTGATATAGCGAGGATCCTGAGAGACATCACTGACTCGGACGGGGTGGCCGGTCCTGGCAGCTGTGCCGGTAATCCCCTGCCCAATGGGGACCTTGAGATTTTCCGCGAGCCCCGGGGGATAGCCGATTGCGAAACGGTGGGTCAGATGTGTCCCGTCAGCATCCACCATCAGAACCCCGAATAACTCGTAATCGATATGCTTCTTGATGAGCACGGCGGCGTGCGCCAGCACCTCATCCAGGTCGAGCGAAGCGTTAACCTCTTCGCCGATTGCCGCAAGCGTTGTGAGGACTTCCAGATTTTCTGCGGTGAGACTGGGTTGTGTTTTGGGATCAGTGGCTTCCATGAATGTATCAATTATAGCAGGCCACTGCTGATGCGCTTACCCCTGCTATCCGGACTTGGATTTGGCCCGCGGACCAAACTGGAGTACGCACACATCGGGTAGATTGCGGTAGCGTTCGTCATAGTCCAGGCCATAACCAACCACAAATTCATTGGGAATCGGAAAACCGGTATAGTCGGCGTGAACGTCTGCAATCCGGCGCTCCACCTTGTCGAGAAGAACAACGACACGGAGGTGCTTGGGCTTCTTTTCCTCAAAAAAACGAAGCAAATATTTCAGGGTGAGGCCGGTATCGAGAATGTCCTCAACCACGATGACCGTACGCCCTTCAATGCTGACATCCAAGTCCTTGATCAATTTGACTTCGCCCGTAGAGTCCGTGCCCGAACCATAGCTGGAGACGGAAAGGAAATCGAACGACACCTCGCCACCCAATTCGCGGGCAAGGTCTGCCAGGAAAAAAACTGAGCCCTTCAGCACCCCAATGAGATGCAGGGGTTCGGTCGGAAAATCTCTGCGAATCTCCTCGCCCAATTGCCTCAGCCGCTGTTTCACGCGTGCATTGGGTATGAGGACTCGAACTGACTCCCCGGGACGATGTCCCGGCCGGGCTCTTGACGAACGTTTTTTGGAATTTGTTGACACGCGAACCGCTCCTTCAGAGAGTCTAATCCACCCAGTCGGCAATGAATATGTTGGTCTCGTGTGGGACTTTGCCGTTGCGATTGGAGGCCCACACCAGCCGATTCCCGTTGGAAGTAAACATGGGAAAACCGTCAAAATCAGGATGAAAGGTAATGCGCTCCTGTCCCGTCCCGTCCTCGTTGATGACATAGAGATCAAAATTCCTGCCGTTATGCGGGTCGGCTTGATTGGAGGCAAAAATGATGCGCTTACCATCGGGCAACCAATAAGGCGCAAAATTAGCGGCGCCATTGCGTGTCACTTGATGTTTTTCGGACCCGTCGGCATTCATCACCCAAATCTCCAGATTCCCGGGGCGAATTAGGCCTGCGGCAAACAGGTCTTTGTAATCCTTAATCGCTTCGGGCGTGGTGGGGTGCTCGGCGCGATAAACAATTTTCTTTCCGTCATACGACCAGAAAGGGCCCCCATCGTAGCCGAGTTCGTGAGTCAATTGCTTCACGTGGCTGCCGTCCGCGTCCATGGTGAAGATGTCCAGATCGCCATTGCGGGTGGAAGTGAAAACGATATGCTTGCCATCACGGGTGATGGTGGCTTCGGCGTTGTAACCAGGAGCATTGGTCAACTGCTTTAAATCGGAGCCATCGGGCCTGGCGGTATAGATCTGATAGGAATTGTAGATTGGCCAAACATAACCACGAGAATAGTCGGGCTTCGGAGGGCATTCGGGGCTGGTCGCATGCGTGGAGGAAAACAGAATACGATCACTGGAGGGAAAGAAATAGCTGCAGGTTGTGCGGCCCTTGCCCGTGCTCACCAACTTCGGTACGGGAGGTTTGCCGTCCGAAGTGTCGACGGTCATGGTGTAGATCTGGTCGCAAGAAACGTCAGCCCCTTGGTGCTGGAAAATAAGTTGTTTGTCATCGATCGAAAAGTAAGCCTCGGCGTTCTGTCCGCCAAAGGTCAACTGGCGGGCGTTCTTCAGATGCTTCTGCTCCTCCGGGAGTAGCGACGATTCCATCGCGCTCGTCTGAGCGTGGAGGTCCATAAAACGCGGCCCGTAAAGACACAATAGAGCGAGAACTCCTGCGACACAGGTTCCAGTCCAATTCCCTTTTCTCACGAGGTCCCCTGAAATTAGCGTTTCCCTTGCCCGCTGTTTCTGCTGCGCACTATTTTCTTTGCTCCAGCTTGACGTCAACTTTCAATTCTTTGCCATCGCGCAGAACTGTCACTGGAATAACATCGCCGATTTTGCTGCGCCGCAGAGCGTCGGTAAAATCATAGAGGTTCTTGATCGGCTTGTCGCCAAATTGGATCAGGACGTCCCCCGCTTTCAGTCCAGCCTTGGCTGCCGGCGAGCCGGGTTTCACATCCGAGAACTTTACGCCATTTTCGGTCTGGCCAAAGTCAGGGATGGAACCGAAGTAAGGGCCATAGCCACCACCCCCGCCAGTCGAACCGGAATGTGGATTGTTCTCCACGACGGTTTGGAAAGTGGGCCGTCCCGGATCGCGGGCAAGTTCAACAGCGACTCGGGCTACGACGTTCAACAGATCTGCTGCGGGGCCGGGGGCGATCTTGTCCCAGGTGTCAGAGGGCTTGTGATAATCCGAATGCAGACCGGAAAAAAAGAACAGGACGGGAATGTGCTTGGAGAGGAACGAGGTATGATCGCTGGAGGTGTAACCGCTCTGCGAAATCTCGAATTTCAGCGGTGAATCACCATGGGCCTGGTCCAGAATTTTCTGCAACGTGGAACCTGTGCCGACTCCGCCGATGTAGACCTGGTTGTCTTTAATGCGGCCGATCATGTCCATGTTGAGCATGGCAACTGCCTTGTCCAGAGGCTTCGTTGGATTCTGGACCCACGCGGCGGAGCCGAGCAAACCTAACTCTTCGCCGGCGAATGAGGCGAATAATATCCCCCGCTCGAGTTGCCCCTTCAACGGGGCAAGGATGCGCGCAACCTCCAAGAGCCCCGCGGTTCCTGAAGCATTGTCGTCGGCACCTGGATGAATTTGGCCAATTTGCGAGGGCGCCAGGGAGTCGAAAGTGCCGCGGCCGAGGTGATCGTAGTGAGCGCCGAGAATTACGTATTCATCGGTCTTACCGGGAAGATAAGCCAGCACATTATTGACGGTTGCGCGGGTGCTCTCGATATCCACGGCCAGCGTGACATGCAGGGCATCCGGCAATTCAAACGAGGCCGGCTTGGTGGTCGAATTGATCTGCTCCTGCAAATCCTTCAAAGATTTACCGCTGGGGCTAAACCAGCCCTCGGCGGCAGCGGTTTTAACCTGGGCGAACAGGATACCCACGTTCTCTGGGCCGCTGACGCTTCCAAATCGTGTCAAAAGATCTTCTTCTCCGTCGCCTAACTTCCCGTTCACCAGGATCAGGCCTCTAGCGCCATGGTTGCGAGCATTGATTGCCTTGGTGATGTTCTGGGAATGCGTGGTGAGGCCTTGATTTCCACTCCTGGCAGCGAATCCGCTGGGTTCATAGCGCAGCACAACCACGATTCTGTCCTTGGCATCAATGCCAGCATAGTCGTCATAGCCAAATTCCTCGGCCGTCACGCCGTAACCCGCAAAAACAAGCCGGGCCGCAACCACACCTGAGCCAGAAAAGCTGAAGGGCACGTATTCCTGATTCAGTTTGAGGGATGTCTTGGTTTCACCCTTTTGAATCACCAGATGGTTCCTGCCCTTCAGTTTCGCCCCGGTCGTGACCGTGAATGACTGCAAGTATCCCTTCTTGCCTGCCGGCTCCAGACCGAGGCTCTTATAGCGGTCTGCAAGGATATGCTCTGCACGCACCAATCCCTTGGTTCCTTCGCCGCGGCCCTCCATCTTCGGCTCGGTCAAGGTCTTGATGTCGTTTAAGTAGCGCTGGGGATCGGCCGGGCTAAGCTGAGTGGTGGTGGTTGCCGTAGCGCCGAGAGCAACGGACAAAAGCAGGGACAGCCAAAAAGTGCGCCTCGCAAGAGAGTCTCTGTTCATTGGTGGCAACTTTCCACTCCCAGTGCTTCTTGAATCTGTCGGCGAATTTTTCCATCCTATGTTCTGCCCCCGTGCCTGTCAAATGGGAGTCGGTACTCGCGCCCGAAGGAAAAACCAAATGAATGCAACAATGCCAGACTTGCCGGAACCGTGGCTGCGCGGAACGCACGTGGCGGTGCCGGCTGTTCCCCGGGCCGTGCTGCACGCGCTGGAACTCGCGAAAGAGGACTTGTGGAAGTGGTGTTTTCCTCTCTCCGATGCGCAGCTCAACAAGCAGTCAGGCGGGATCGCACCTGTAGCCTTTCATTTGCGGCACATCGCACGAAGCATCGATCGGCTTCTTACCTATGCTGAAGGCAGCTGCCTCGATGAAGCACAACTGGCATTACTGAAATCGGAACTCGACGCCGGTGCGGACCATGACCGGGTGTTCGCAGAATTGGCAGCAGCTTTGCACCTCGGCAGTCAACGCGTGCGAGCACTTGGCTCCGCAGATCTTGCTACGCCACGGACCGTTGGCAAAAAACAACTGCCCACAACTATCGGCGGGTTGCTGGTGCATGTTGCCGACCATACGCAGAGGCACGTGGGCCAGGTCATTACAACCGCGAAACTGGTGACTGGGCGTTAAGAGGTTTTTGCGTCGACGAACTGCGCGGTTATACTTATCCGACGTCGGCATGGCGCAATTGCTCAAATCGACCTTCCTGATACTGACGGCACTGTTCCCGATCGTCAACCCGCTTGGGAGCGCCCCGTTGTTTCTCTCTTTGACGCATTACTACTCGGCCGATGAGAGAAAGATGCTCTCGCGGCGGATCGCGCTGAACAGCGTTGCTTTGATCGTGGTTTCCTACTTTATTGGAACCCACATCCTGGCGTTCTTTGGAATATCCCTTCCGGTCGTGCAAGTCGGAGGGGGGCTCGTGCTGGCTTGCACTGGCTGGGCAATGCTGAAACAGAAGGACGATGACAGCACCAAAGCTGACGTGCATCGCTCCGTAGGCGAGCAGGACCTTCTCACCAAGGCCTTCTACCCTCTCACTCTGCCGCTCACCGTGGGGCCCGGTTCAATATCCGTTGCCATTACTCTCGGCGCGAACGAACAACATATCGACCATCAGATCATCTTCTCGATGATAGGAGCGGTAATCGGCGCCTTGCTTATCTCTGCAAGCGTTTATCTTTGTTATGCGTTTGCTGACCGGCTGGCACGGGTCCTCGGAGAAACCGGGATGAGCGTCATTATGCGATTGTCGTCCTTCCTGCTGGTATGTATCGGGGTACAAATCATCTGGAATGGGCTGTCGGCACTCTTGAAATCGGTGCTTATCTACGCGCACTAGTTCGTTTCTGTATAGAGCCGCTTTACTTCCAGTTCGGGAGTTCTCTTCTCCCCAGCAAAACCTCGGCTGCCCAAGCGCCCAAATACACGGACTGCGCCACACCGTGCCCGGAAAATGCTCCCAAGACGATGGCGTCGGGACTCTCCGGGTGAGCTCCGAAAACTGGTTTCCAATTCTCCGCGATGCAGATGGGCCCGCCCCAGCGGTGAGTGAACTTGACCTGTTTTAGCGCCGGGTGCAGCGAGCGGACACGTTTCTCCAAGCTGCCAAACACCTTTATTGCTTCCCCCTCGTCGATACTAAAAGTGTACAAACGGCGCCAGTCCTCAAAGAAAACGAGCCCGCAGCCGAAGATAACCGCATCGCCCAGGAGCCTTCCCCATAAGTACGGGAGGTCGACGGTATAGAACGGCTTCCGGTCGCCGAGGCCAATCTGTTCGAGAAGGCCCTCTTCGAGGGGCTCGGTCATGATCGCGGTGGTAAATGCGGGTTGCGCCTTCTCCTGGAGGCCAGTCAGTTCGAGTGCAAATGCATTGGTTGCGAATAACACCTTTTTCGCACGGAGAGTGCCAGGGGCGGTGCGGAGCTCCACCGGGTGACCAAAGTGCACCCCATCCACCGCAATTCCTTCGAATAGAAGCACACCCGCCTGCTGGGCAAAAGAGGCCAAGCCGGCAACGACCTTGCCCGGGTTGATCGTACCGCCGGGAACTTCCTTCACCGCACAAAGATCGCCGGAATCCCTCCAGCGCATCGGGGAAATCGCAAGAGCCTCGGCACGCCCCAGTTCGTAACAGCCGGGCAAGAGCAAATCCGCATCCACGCGGAGCTCGCCAAGGATCTTCTGATAGCCGGCGAGGACGTCACCCAACCCCGGCAGGTCTCCCGCGGCGGTCTCCGCCAGCGCGACGCCGCCGGTGTGGCCGCTGGAACCCGCTCCAATGCTGGCTTCTTCGAGCACGGCGACGGTCTTGCCTGGAGCCAGCTTTTTGACCCAGGCTGCACACGCCAGTCCCGTAAATCCGCCTCCCACAACTGCGAAATCGACGGAGCTTGGCAGATTGCCTGGTACGGCGCGGAAATTTACGGTCCAAGGTCGACTGCCCCAATTCTTTGGAGTGCCCATTCGTCACCTGAATCAACGCTTTACACCGGTGAGCACATTGCTGGATTTGCTATCCTGTTGCCCTCTTCCGGAGGTAACACTTGTTATGAACGATGCCAAGAATCTTCTGAATCGGCGAGCATTCCTGAATAAGTCCGCTCGGCTGCTCGCAGGAAGCACGGCTGTAGGAGGCACCGCGCTGTCTTATGCCCGGATCGCAGGCGCTAACGACCGTATATCGCTCGGTCATATTGGGAATGGGAGCCGCGGCTCGGATCTGGATGAAATTGTGGCCAGGCTTCATAAGGATGATAACGCCGAAATGACCGCCGTCTGCGATCTTTGGAAGGTCAATCGCGAAGCGGCGCGAGCCACAAACGCCAAGTACTACGGGCGTGCCCCACGCACCTTCGCCACGCCGGAACAATTGTTGGAGCAGAAGGACATCGACGCGGTGCTCATTTCCACGCCTGACCATTCTCACTCGGCGTTACTGAAACTCGTGGCCGAGGCAGGCAAAGACGCCTACGTCGAAAAGCCGATGGGGAATGTCTTGAGCGAAGTGAAATCCGCGCGCGACGCCGTGCTCTCTCGCAACCTCATCGTCCAGGTAGGCACACAACATCGCAGCGAACCTTATCAGAAGCTGGCCTACAACTGCATTCAGAGCGGGGCGCTCGGCGATGTCACGAAGATCGAAGTAACCTGGAACTATCACGGCCCACGCTGGCGCGGACGCGCGGAGGTTTCGCGGATTCAGGAGGCGGACACGGATTGGAAGCGCTGGCTTTTGACAAAACCGCAGAGGCCGTTTGATCCGCGCCTTTATTTCGAGTTCCGCCTATATCGCGAATTCTCTGGCGGCATCACCGACCAGTGGATGAGCCACGCGATCGACCTGATTCACTGGTTCATGGATGAGCGCGCACCCGAGGCCGCGGTGGCGAGCGGTGGCGTCTTCGCCTGGCACGATAGCCGCGAGAATCCCGATACGTTTCAGGCGCTTCTCGAATATCCGAGGGGATTCCTGGTCAGCTATTCGACGAGCTTCGGCAACGATTCGCCGGGTTTCACTCGTTACATGGGGAAAAAAGCCACGCTCATCAACATTGGTGATGAGGGCAGCCCGCGGTATCAGTTGGTCGAAGAAAAGGGAAATCACGAAGATGACGGCAACATCGACGCGCAGCGCAAATCGCACTATCTGCGCATGCCGCACGACGCCGGCATTCCTCCGATGAGCATCGATGATCTTTCCACGCAGCACATGGCCAATTGGTTTGACTGCATGCGCTCCCGCAAACAGCCACACGCCACCGTGCATGACGGATTTTCGCATTCCGTGGCTTGCATGATGGCGACACAGGCTTATTGGTCCGGCAAGAAAGTCTATTGGGACGCGGCAGTGGAACAAATAGTCGACCAGGCTCCCAAGCAGTCATAAATGCTCTGCGATCGGGTTTACGCCGCGTCCATCCACAAAATGGGAGGCACTGCCGCAAAGACGGCAAGGCCTAGGGCATATTCCTGACTTTTCATTGTTTAAAGCAGCGAGGTCGGTCTGCGTGTCCAAGCCTTCCCTTTCGACTTGGCGATTTCTTCGACGTCCTTAACATACGACCCGGCTTGGGTCAGCACATGGTGCAAGTCATTCCCAATGCTGATGAAGGAGAATCCTTTATCGAGAAATTCGCCTACCCGAGCGGTGCCGAAGAGAAAGAGCCCCAGGATGACGTTGTTCTTGCGGGCTGCGGCAATCAGTTTTTCCGTGGCAGCGCCCAACTCCGGCGAGGTATACATGTGGGGGAACTCGTATTTCTCAAATAGGCCCATCGACATGCAAAGGTCGTTCTGCCCGAGGAAAAGGATATCCACTCCCGGGACTGCGGCGATTTCATCGATGTTCTTGATGCAATCTGCGGTCTCCACCTGCAGAGCCACCATGATGTTGTTGTTCGCGGAACCGGCATAACCGAGCAAGCCATCCTTATTCATGCTGCGCTGAGGGAAATAGACGGAACGGGTCCCGGCAGTGGGGTATCGCGTGCAGCTCACGGCCTGCCGGGCTTCTTCGGGCGTGTTGATGTACGGAACCAACACGCCGTCCGCACCTAGATCGAGGGACTGCTGAATACCGGGGCGGTCCGCGTAGCTGCCGACGCGAACCAGAGACTTTGCGCCACCGCTGGAAACTCCGCACAACATCGCGGAAAGTTTTTC
>Ga0181532_10005406_pt1 | contig 10858 bp, 7 predicted proteins | sample PEATcosm2014_Bin_33_FD_119768 | JGI IMG/M metagenome (GOLD analysis project Ga0181532, IMG submission 119768) | Peatland microbial communities from MTU Mesocosm Facility, Houghton, MI, USA - PEATcosm2014_Bin11_30_metaG | ecosystem: Environmental > Terrestrial > Soil > Wetlands > Peat | place...
AAGAGCGAACGCGTCGCTGGACGACGCGCCATTGGTGATCGGATGCGGCCCGGTCGGGCTGGCCGTTATTATCGCGCTGAAACTCAAGGGTATCGCACCGGTGGTCGCCGCTGACTTCTCGCCGCGCCGGCGCGAGCTGGCCAAGGCGGTCGGCGCCGACATCGTGCTCGATCCCAAAAAGGTCTCCCCGTTTGCAAGCTGGAGCGAAGCCGCGGCCGTCACGGATCCGACGCGGGCGGTTCGCCTGTCGCCCTGGACGCCGGCGCCAGCGCGCCGCCCCGCCTTGATCTTTGAATGCGTGGGCGTCCCCGGCATGATTCACTCCGTCATGGCCGCCGCCCCGCCCCAGGCGCGGATCGTCGTCGTCGGTTTATGCATGGAGCGTGACTCGATCGAACCGGTCAACGGCATCATGAAGGAACTGAGTATCCAGTTCGTGCTCGGCTATAACGGCGAGGAATTTGCCGCGACACTGCATAACCTCGCCGAAGGGAAGATCAATCCGGAGGCTCTGGTCACCGGCAAAGTCGGGGTGGAAGGCGTCGCGCAAGCCTTCAAGGATCTGGCTTCGCCGGAAACGCACGCGAAAATCCTGGTCGAGCCGTGGCGTAGCTGAGATGAAACTGGGCATCCTGCAGTTCTTCAGTTGGCCGGGCCGGCGCCAGCCGCTACCGACGGTCTATGCGCGAGCGCTGGAACGAATCGCGATCATGGACGAGAGCGGGTACGACGCGGTCTGGCTCACGGAGCATCATTTCAACGATTACAGCGTGTGTCCCTCGATTCCGGTGATGGGAGCCTATGCGGCGGCGCGCACCAAGCGGCTCCGCATCGGCACCGGTGTTACGCTGGCGGCCTTCTACAATCCATTGCGGCTGGCCGAAGAGATCGCGCTGCTCGATATCCTGTCGGGAGGACGGGTCAATTGGGGCGCCGGGCGCGGTTTCGACCCTAAAGAGTTCGCCAGCTTCGGCGTCCCGATGGAAGAAAGCGCCGCGCGCTTTCACGAAACCGTCGAAGTGGTCCTCAAGGCATGGCAGCACGATCGCCTGTCGCATCGGGGACGCTACTTCTCGTTCGAGGATGTCGAAGTATTGCCCAAGCCGCTGCAGCAGCCTCATCCACCCGTGTTTGTCGCGTCCGGGTCGCCGGCGGCTTTCGCCTGGGCCGGATCGCGGGGCTATTCGGTCCTGATGGGGCCGCATGCGACGGACGCCCAACTGGGCGAGTATCGCCGCAACTACCTCGGCGCGCTCGCGGCGGCGGGTCATTCCGCGACCGGCCGCGAGACCCCGATGGCGCGACTGCTGGCGATCGCGCCGACCGACGCCGAGGCGGAGCGGCTCGCGCGACAGGGCGCAAAGTGGTTGCTCGACAGCTATGTCGACCCCAAAATTCTAAATTACGTTGGCAATCCGCTCGACTGGTACGTCGATTCGGTCGTGATTCACGGCACCGCGGAGCGTGTCGCCGACCGCATCGCGCGGCTCCGCGACGAAAGCGGCTTCGCCTACGTTATCGGGGCGCCGCTCAGTCACGAGACCTTTCTCGCCTTCACTGACAAGGTCCTGCCCAAATTGCTTTGATCAGCGTCAGGAAGAGGCGGTCCGCGGAGATTGGATCGATGCCGTGTTGCGCACCCGCGGGAACCGCGATCCCTGCACCAGCACCATTGGATGACCGTCGGGGAAGCCGGCGAAGCCGCGGCGCGCCACGCCCAATTGCTCGGCCACATTCGCTGCTATAACGACGACGCCTTTGGCCGTCCGCTCGCCAATCAACGCCGCGGACGGGTCCATCATCGTCTCGGTATGCAGGCGCCGCCCGATGCCCCGGGCGGCTTCGGCAAGGGCCTCGGAGAATTCCCGATCGCTTGGTTCGTCCCTCCCGACAATCCGGATTACGTGGAGGTTGACTTCGCGATGCTCTGCCAATCGTGTCGCCAACTCCAACGCGGCGAGGCCGTCGGGGGTCGCATCGGCCACCGCGAAGAGCCGATCAAGGGGCGCATCGTTTGCTTGAATGGCAACCGCGACGTTGAGCGGCAGCGCCTGCGCGCGGTCGAGAATCTCCCTCACCACGCCGCCGCGAAAATCCGCGCCGAAGACCGCGCGATGAGGCCCGAGCAGGATCCAGCCAATCTGCGCCTCCAGCGCAATCTTCACGAGTTCGGCCGCCGGATCGTCGCTCCAGACAACTTGCGGGGTAATCACCGCCCCCTTTCGCCAAGCGAACTTGAGCGCCGCGCCGAGCGCGGCTGAGCGCGGCGCCGAGCGCTCATCGTCGTCGTCCAATTCGGTGCGCACACCGCCCGCCGGCCGCCGCACCAGCGCCAAAACGCGCGGCGGCGCAACTCCAGCGGGGGTCGCCGCCAGCGCGAGGCCGACCAGTCGCGCCACGCTGTTGGGATTCGCCACCGGCACGAGGATCGCGTTGCGCTCCTCGTCCCGCGCGAGTGCGGCCGGCGACTCGGCCGGTGCGGTGCCGTCCTCTTCGCGCATCACCAGGTGCAGAATCGGCGTGGTCGCGAAAGTTGTGACCAGCGCCATCAGCACCATCATCGCGAACAGCGTGGGCGAGATGACGCGCATCTCGAAGCCAATGTTCAGCACGATCAGCTCCATCAGGCCGCGCGTGTTCATCAGCACGCCCAGCGCGGAACCATCGCGCCAGCCGAGACCAGTAATGCGGGCGGCGATCAGGCTGCCACCAAATTTGCCGGCCGAAGCCACCACGATAATCAACGCACATAGCGCCCATTGTTCAGCCCCATTGACCAGGCCGATTTGCGTGCGCAGCCCGGTGAAGGCGAAGAAGGCGGGGAGCAGCAGGACTACCACCAGGTCTTCGAGCCGGTCGATCAGTTCGCGCGCCATCCCGCTGTCATGCGGGATCATTGCACCGAGCGCGAAAGCCCCGAAGAGTGCATGGATGCCGATCGTCTCGGTCGCCGAGGCGGAAAGCAGCAGCAGGACGAAAATCGTCGCCATCAGCCCCTGTGACAGCCGCCCCTTGTTGCCGTAGATGACCGCCAGCCGATTCATCGCCGGCCGCACTGCCACCACCATCACCGCGATATACGCGAGTGCGAGCAAAATCGTTTTGACGAAGCCCGCGCTTTCGGCCCGCGCCACACCTACCACCAGGGCGAGCAGGCACCACGCCGTGATGTCGTCCACGGCGGCGCAAGTGAGCGCGATCGCGCCCATCCGGGTTTTGCTTATGCGCTGATCGGTCAGGATTCGGGCCAGCACCGGAAAGGCTGTGACCGACATCGAGACCCCGAGAAAGAGCGCGAAATTGGTGAAAGGTACATCGCGCGAGGAGAGTCGTGGATAGAGCAGGAGCGAAAGTAGCGCCCCAAGAATGAAGGGCGCGAGGATGCTGGCATGGGAGATCGCGACGGTGGCATGGCCGCGCCGGCGCAAGAGCCCGAGATCGAGTTCCACACCGACCAGGAACATGAAGAGGATCACGCCCACCTGCGAGATTACATTGAGCGCAGGCGCGACCGTCGCGGGAAAAAGATAGCCGGACAGCGGCGGTGCAATCCATCCGAGCAGCGACGGCCCAAGCGTGATCCCGGCGATAATTTCGCCGATCACGGGTGGTTGATGAATATACCGGCAGAGGGTGCCGAGCAGCCGCGCCATCGCGACCACTGTCACCAAGGCGAGGAGCACGTGGAGCAGGTCGGCCGCGTGGGCGTGCGAGGCGGCACTACCGAAGACCGCCGCCGGACTCGCAGGTGGCGCGATCAACCTGGCGCCGTACGCTTGGATCAGCAGAAAGCCGCCGACTACGCCGACGATAGCAAACGTATAGAGGAGAAAAGGGGCGATTTTGGGTGAAGCAGAATCCTTCGCCATTGGTCACGATTTACCATAGCGCTCGCGTTGAGCCTAGCCAGATTGTGGAAGGATGCCCACAACTGGATTTTATGGCCAAGGTTTGGTCCTGAGAATCGAAATATCAGAGAAGCCCGAGCTCGATGGAGTTTGGCGACCTATAGACTCATTACTAATAACAGAATACGAACAATGTAAAAATTCTTTATGACAAGTCCGGGGCGAAAGTTGAATTATATGCCATTGAGAATTACTACCAATACTTTAACGCGGCTTACTTTGGCACTAGTCGCCCTTTCCTTCGTGAGGGTTGCCTCGGCGGATACGGATCTGTTCGACGTGGCCGGAGCGCCTGTGACTTTAACGGCGAGTATGCGCACGCGTGAGTACGTCTGGAGTTATTTCAAGCCGGGCAAGGTCGCCAACGGGAATAGTAATTACCAGTACAATTTCCAGAGCAATGTGATCCGGGTCGGCGCCGGCTACGAGCTCGATGGGGTGAAGTTCTTCGCGGAGGCGATGAACCCGTCGCTCCTGGAATTGCCGCCCAACGCGTTAGCCTCGGCACCCGTGGGCGCTCTGGGAACTGGCGCGAACTACTATCAGACGCAGCAAAGCCGCTATTCGGCGAGTCTGTTCCTGAAGCAGGGATACGTCGAGTTCGGCGAACAGATTCTGCGCGGGCTCACGGTTAAGGGCGGGCGTTTCGAGTTCTTTGATGGCGCCGAAAGCACGCCGGCCGATCCGCAGTTGAGCTGGCTGGTCACCAACGAAATCGCCCAGCGGCTTATCGGCAACTTCGGCTTTTCCGACGCGATGCGATCGTTCGACGGTGCGACCTTCCGCTATGGCGACGCATCGTGGAACGCGACCCTGATGTACGGTGTGCCGACGCGGGGTGTTTATGACCTGAACGGCATGGACGAGATCCGGCGGGCCGATGTGATTTATGGGGCGCTCAACAAGCAATTGGAGAGCCGCCTGGGAACGACCCTCGGGCGGGCCTTTTACATCTGGTACGACGACAATCGCGGTTTGACGCCGACCGATAATGAGCCCTCCGCGGCGGCCAAGGCCAATACCCGCGCGATCAGTATCAGCACGCTCGGCGGAGATCTGGTGCACAAGTTGAGGGTGGGGCCAGGGAGCATGGACCTGCTGATTTGGGGCGCCTATCAAATTGGTTCGTGGGGTAAGCTGACGCAGAGCGCCTATGCGTACACGGCGCAGGCAGGTTATCGCTTGGATTCAGTCCCCTGGCAGCCCTGGTTTCGCGCACTCTACACGTTCGGCTCGGGCGACAGCGACAAGCACGATTCAACGCACGGGACGTTCTTCCAGATTCTGCCGACTGCGCGAATTTACGCGCTCACTCCCGTCTTCAACATGATGAACACCACTGATCTGGGTGGCCAACTCATCTTGAAGCCGTTGCAGAACATCGAATGGCGCAGCGACCTCGACGCGCTGTGGTTGTCGTCGAGCCGCGACCTCTGGTATGCGGGCGGCGGCGCCTTCGATAACCATCTGTTCGGCTACACCGGCCGTCCGAGCTTTGGGCATAGTTATTTGGGGACAGTGCTGGATACCGGCGTGAACTGGAAGGCCTGCCGACACCTCAATCTCTATTTTTATGCCGGCCAGATGTTTGGCGGCCCGGTGGTCGGATCGAATTTTCCCGGGGGTCGCGGACTGACCTTCGGCTATGCCGAAAGCACACTCTCCTTTTGAGCTCGCGTCGATTGCCCGCCCTAGCTACAGCGCGCCGAAAAGAGGAATGATTCGCGCATAGCGTGCTTACGATCCGGAATGACACGGGCGCCAGAAGTGCCGCTCAGTCACGAGACTTTTCTCGCCTTTACTGACCAGTTCTGCCCAAATTGCTTTGATCGGCCGTATTTGGCGTTAGCAGTGAGCGGAAGTTCGCCACGCTTGGCAGCACCAGATCAAGCTAAAAATCCCGTTGCCATTCGAACGGTACGGCGCTTGAATTGGTCTTATGCGACTTCGAAAGATGATCATTGTTGTTTTGGCAGGTTGTCTGGTCGCGGGTTGCGCCAACTACGCAAACGAAGCAGCGCAATTAAGAACCGGATCAAGCCAGTCGGCACCGTCGGCCGCCCCGGCCACAATCGATCAGACTGCCTCGAACCCTCCACTGACCCAAGGCTCCGTCTACCTCAGCATGGCGCACGACCCCGTATGGTGAACGAGTAGAACGTCGCCTCGAGCCTCGGCCTCCCGCCACGGGCAATCAGCGCCGCAGGCGTGATCGCCTCTGCAACCTTCACCCAGGGCGCTCCGGTATAAGCCCCACCATTTCTTGCAGAGGGGCAAGATGTTTTGCATAGTGCCGCCATCGCTCGACAGATTGGCGGTGGAGCGGCTGGCGTACTTGATACTGGCTTGCGGTTTCCACCGGACCTGAATTGGTGTGAGGGCTGAGGCAGCGTTCTTCCCACTCCAGCCCGAGAGAGGCCAGCGTCTTGCGCACCATTTGCTCGGTGTTCATGACGATATCTTCATAGCTGACCTCAATCGGCGTCGCAGGCAGTACTTTCCGCCAGTGCTCCATCACTCGGGTATATTCTCCATAAAAATGCGCAATATTCCCCAGATCGAACGAATAATCATAAGAATAAGCAAACCGCTGAAAATAAGTGGAGAGAACCATATCGAGCGGATGGCGCGTGCAATGAATGATTCGCGTCCCCGGAAACAGCATCGAGATAAATCCCAGGTGTCCTGAAGTTGAGTGGATGTTTGTCGATAACGCACGGAACATCCGAACCGACGTCACGTCGCAGGCGTTGCTCGTAATCATTGATCAGACGCGTTCCAATGACAGGGGTGATATGCCGGACTGCCCGCGGATAGGCGATTCCCTTTCCGCTTAATTCCGGTAGACGTGAGATAAATTCCAGAATAGTTGGCAGTTCTCCCGCTGAAGCTATGCAGCGATGATTGGACAATATCTGCGCCAGCAGAGTAGTTCCCGACCGGGGCATGCCGACAATGAACAATGGCGACTGTTTGTCCGATGAAAACCCTGATCTCTTCGCGAGAAAATCCTTGCTGAAGACGTCGATGATGCTGTCGGTATATCTCGCGACCCTGTCGGGATTATACGCAACGGCGGTGTTGCGGATCTGGTTCGCCTGCCGATAGCATTCAAACGCTTCATCGTAAAGCCCGCAATCGTCATAAATCTTGCCCAGCGAGAAATAAAGACACTCTCTGCCACGCAATGACGCCCTGGGCTTAGCAAGCAAGCTCCTGATGTTTTTTACGTCCGCATGATCCGGGTCGCGATATTTGCGGATGTGCGTCAGGCTGAACACGGCGTCCGGAAAGTCCGGCTTTAGCTTGAGAGCTTCAAGAAACATCTCTTCCGCTTCGTTCATGTTGCCTTTGTTGACCAGGGAAAGGCCCCGATTCTGATAGGCTTCCGCATAGTTCGGCTTCAGTGCGATGGCTTTGGCGCAACTTGCCAGCGCATCGGCGTAGCGCTTCAGTTCCCGCAGGGTGGCGCTCCGGTTGTTATGGGCTTCGGCACAGTCCGGTTTGAGCGCAATAGCTTGATCGTAACTTGCCAGCGCATCGTCAAAGCGCTCCATTTCGTGAAGAGCGACGCCGCGGTTGTTATAGGCTTCGGCAAAATCAGGTTTGATGGTGAGGGCTTGGTCGCAGCTTGCCACCGCGGCGTCACAACGCCTCAATTTTGACAAAATCGCGCCGCGGTTGTTATAGGCATTGGCATAGTCAGGCTTGAGTTCGATGGCTTTCTCGTAGTCCGCTAATGCATCGTCGTATTGCTCCATTTCCTGGAGGACGATACCGCGATTGTTATAGACTTCGGCACAATCAGGATTGAGCGCTATAGCTTGATTGTAACTAGCCAGGGCCTCGTTAAACCGTCGCAGTTTCGCAAGAAGAATGCCCCGGTTGTTGTAGAGTTCGGCACAGTTCGGCTTAAGCGTGATCGCGTGATCGTAGCTTGCCAGCGCATCGTTATATCGCTTGATCATTTTTGGTAATGATGATGTCGCGGTTATTTAATTTGTGTGATAGTCAGAGTTGCGTATAGATACATATTCTTTCAACCTAACTTGAGGCCCGGCTTAATACTATTAGAAAATCGCGAGCGGACGGTTGGTTCCTCCTTTTGCCGGAGTCTCCGCCGCTGTCCCGCTTTGCCCGCGCTTTCTTTTTCGAGCGTCTGCGCGACGAGCATCGATTGCGTTTCGGCGGTTCCCGAGTTGCTGCTAAAGAGCTAAGGCCGGATCAGCACGCTCGCTGAGCCGAGGGAGGTTCTACCATGGAATACCGGCACGTGCTGGTTGACCGGGAAGGTCATATCGGTCGTCTCACGCTCAACCGCCCTGAACGTCTGAACGCCCTCAATTTCCGGATCGGGGTCGAACTGCTCGACGCGCTGGACGAGTGTGACCGCGACGCCGAGGTCCGGGTAGTTATCCTGACCGGAGCCGGGCGTGCGTTCTGCGCCGGGGACGACCTGCGGGGGATGGCCGCGCCGGGGGAGCCCGACCGGCGCTATGCCGATCCGCTCAAGCAGTACGTCGAGGGGGAGGGCCGTTGGCCGCTGATCGTCGCCCGCCTGCGCGCGTTGTCGAAGCCGGTTATCGCGATGGTCAACGGCCACGCGCACGGCGCGGGCTTCAACCTGGCCCTCGGCTGTGATCTTCGCGTTGCGTCGGCGGCCGCGACCCTGGCGATTCCCTTCGCCCGGCGCGGAATCGCGACCGGAACCAATCTGCTGCAACAGTTCGTCGGGATCGGCAAGGCGCTGGAATGGGCGCTGCTTGCGCCGGTACTCTCCGCGCAAGACGCGGAACGATGGGGCCTGGTCAATTGGGTCGCGCCGCCGGAGCAGCTCGAGCAGAAGACGCTGGAGGTCGCACGCGAGCTCGCCGCGGGACCGACCGCCGTGCTCGGCTACACGAAGTCCGCGATCGTCCATGGATGGGAAGAGACGCCGCCCGTCGCCTATCGCTACCAGGGGCAGGCCATGATCAATTCACAGCACACCGAGGACTTCCACGAAGGTATCGAGGCCTTTCGCGCGAAGCGGCCGCCGCGCTTCACGGGACGGTGACGTCCCCGGCAGTCCCGCTTCGTCCGGGTGGAACGCACGACGCGGTCTGAACTTGGTGCACGCTCATCTTCAGTGCTAGGTACTTCGAGCAGAGGGAGGTCGCTGACTTATGGTTGACTATAGCGGCTACGAGTACCTGAAAATCGAGGTTGCGAACCGTGTCGCAACTGTGACTATCAACCGGCCCCAGCAATTGAATGCGGTTAACGCGGCGCTGCATCACGAGTTCGAGCAGATCTGGCTCGAACTGGCCGAGGACCGCGATGTTAACGCGATTCTGCTGACCGGTGCGGGTAAGGCCTTTTCGGTGGGCGGGGATATCACCAACAGCGATAAGCCGACGAAGAACAAGGGGCGCGGCGGACGGCGGATCGTGATGGCTGACGGCCGCCGCGTGATCGAGAACATGCTCGACGTCGAGCAACCGATCGTCGCCGCGATCAACGGCGATGCGCTCGGGTTCGCCGCCAACGTCGCGCTGCTTTGCGATATTACGGTGGCGGCCGAAACGGCGAAGCTGGCGGATACGCACGTTGCGTTAGGCGCGGTCGCGGGTGACGGCGGCGCCGTTATCTGGCCGTTGCTGATCGGTCCCAATCGGGCCAAGGAATACCTGATGCTCGGTGATTCGATGACCGGTGCGGACGCCGCGCGCATCGGCCTGGTCAACTACGCCGTGCCCACCGAGCAGGTGCTGCCCAAGGCCCGCGAATTCGCGCAGCGGCTGGCCGACGGGCCAACGTGGGCGATCCGATGGAGCAAGCTCGCGGTCAACAAGTGGCTCAAACAGCAGGCGAACCTGATTATGGATACGGGTCTTGCGTACGAAGCCCTGACGCTAACGACACAGGATCACAAGGAAGCGGTCAAAGCGCTGGTCGAGAAGCGCAAGCCGAACTTTATCCGCGCCAGGTGAACCAGGGCGTCAGGGCGATCCCGCGGAGGCGCTAATTGGCGGGAAGAAGACCAGGGCGCGAACTTCGATACTCTGGCGCGACGGCGTCTGCGAGGGCTCGGCGGGAAGGTCGAATGCGCTGTGGGCGGTGATCCGCGCGCGGCCGTCGATGCGTGAATCGAAGCACTTGAGCAGGAGCACCTCGCTCGTGGTCATCGCGGAAAAATAGTACCAGCGATGGCTGGGGTTGAAGTTGAATAAGTAAACTTCGTGTTTCACACCCTGTTCCGTCGGGACAAGGTCTGCCTCCGCGATCGTCCGCGCGTCGCAGACCGCCAGTGGCGTGTCGAGCACCGGGCCTCTGATCGGCCGCCACACGTTGATCACCGCGTAAGGCCCTTCCAGCAGCACTTCGGCCTCGTCGGGGAGGTACAAGCGCGCCCGCTCCGGCGCCGACTTCGCCGTGTAATCGTCGTGGACCACTTTGACGGCCTCGCGCGCCTCCCGCTCGCGGCGCTCGGGCGTCGCGACACAGCGCACGTCGTGCTCGAAGGCGAACGCGCGTGCCGCCCCGGTGGTCTCCTGGAGGAGCTGTTCGACCTCCGGGTAGTAGGTCGAGCGCACCTCGGCCGGATCGAAGAAATTTGCCACCCCGGTGGCGTGACGCCGCAGGACAAAGCCCTCCCGGTTCAACGACGGCGGATCGAGGGCGGCGCGGGCGTCGTGAATCAGCGTCGATTTCCGGCAGAAGCCGGCGCCCGGGGCGGCATAGATGAGATGGGTCTCGACAGGGTCGAGTACTCGCGTAGCGTCGTTCATTGGCTTCACCGTTTCATGCGGCAAAATTAGCACGGGCGGCGACGACGGTCTTATGCCCGAGCGGTAGCACCACGAGAAAGCCCGTCACCGCGGCCGTGCCGGCAAGGGCGGCCGCGCCGAGGTAATCGCCCGTCCGGTCGATGATAAACCCGGCCAGCGGCGTTCCCATTATCGCGCTGA
>Ga0181532_10005407_pt1 | contig 10858 bp, 9 predicted proteins | sample PEATcosm2014_Bin_33_FD_119768 | JGI IMG/M metagenome (GOLD analysis project Ga0181532, IMG submission 119768) | Peatland microbial communities from MTU Mesocosm Facility, Houghton, MI, USA - PEATcosm2014_Bin11_30_metaG | ecosystem: Environmental > Terrestrial > Soil > Wetlands > Peat | place...
CCAACGAAAAGAACTAGGACTACTTACAGCCCGTCATTTTCCGCACCCGCGTCGAAGGCAGCCTCGGCAAGGAAGAACGCGATGCCCTGCCGCGCGGCCATAGACTTGGCCCCACGCATCCCGCGCCGCATCATTTTGTCACGAATTCTCGCAACTTTGGCATTGACGGCAGCCACGTGCCTCGCTACTTGACAATCGCAATGTCCTTCCAGCGTAAAGACGTCGGAGCAGTCACATTATGGCGTGGGGCACCAAACTGCACCGCTGCTCAGAAGTTCGTCCGCGACTGGCTCAGAGAGAATTCTCCGGTTTATCCCGTCGTATGGGTGCCTACGAATACCCGCCTACAGGGCAACCTCGGCGAATGCATTACGTTTTGTTGCGCATCGCGCGCATGGGACCCTCTGCCGCGTTGCTTGGCGGCAAATGCCTTCAAAACGCTTTCTGACATCTCGCGCCCCGAAATTGACTTGCTTTGGATCGGGTTCGGACAAACACCAGAGCAGGACTTTATCATTCAGCAAGAGGTCAAGACAACTACATCGATGAGTCTTGCCTATAGTGCCAAGCTGTTGGATGACTACAAGAAGTCCTTTGGGCGAAACCCGAATCTGACGCTTAACACCCATCTCCACGAGGTGAAATCCAGGCTCAAGTACGAGTGGGGTCATCCAGAACTTGTTGGCCGGATCAACGCCCTCCAAGCTGCGACACCAAAGCAGGCGGATCACCTTACTATCATTCCCACCCTGGTCCATGACCTAAACAGCGAAGATCCGGTTCCTAAGCTCGCAGGGATCGAGGCCGAACTCTCAGCGGCGGGATGGAAGCAGATCGAAACCTGGGCGATTGGCTTTAATGGCCTAACCGGTCACTTACACCACATGGCAGAAGATTCTGAATGATTCCGATCCTGCCAGATAGCCTTCGAATAGTGGCGACTGAGAACACTGTCTTCAGACGTAGGCGATCAGGTTTACCATTAGACGAGGACTTGGGAGAGTTCTCCAATGCCGCCCAGGTGGTGATTGGATATTTCCAAAGCATTCAGGCCGCGGATTTGGAAAGGCTCTATGACCCAAAGATCTCAGCCGAAGTTATCGCGGCAGGGCGAATCCTCGACGCAGCCTCCAGGGAACTCCTTGCAGCGGCGAGCTGTTCAGCCGAAAGCGACGATCTTCAAGCCGCCGTAGCGACGGGCTTGCTGGCAGCAATAGCGAACGCATTTTATGGCAACTTTCCTGCGGCCGCAACAATAGCCAAAAGGTTCGCCGGCATTGAAAGACTTCTTTCGCCTCTCCAACTTTGTGGCCTTTGCTGCTGTGCTCCCGAACTTGTTGGACAATTCCTTCCGTTCGTCCGTGCCAACCAGCAGGCCAGCAGCTTCCTTGAAAACCTGGAAAGCTTCCTGCGGACCGGTGACGAGGCTCGCGAGCAGGCTACACGGGCAGGACTGCTCAGGCTGCGAGAACTACTCGACAAACCATTCGATCATTCCGTTTGGCTCAGTTGCGAGGTTTGCTTTGAACAGCTAGTCAAGCTCGCGACGGCTAAAACGCTTAAAGAGCTTCTCGGTGCCTCTGCCGCCCATTACGTCGACCTGCTCGCCAAATCGGGGATGAAGACTTTGCTGCCTCCTCAGTTTCTCGCTCTGAACGGAAACAGAATTGCCAGCAATTCCTCAAATGCAGTCATTTGTCTCCCTACAAGTACAGGCAAGACGTTTCTTTCCGAACTTTGCATTTATTCTTCCGTAAAACGACCGGGGAGGCTCGGCATCTTCGTCGTGCCCTATGTTGCTTTGGGACGGCAAATTGCAGACCGCATCTTTCATCACCTCCCGAGAGATTGGAAGGTGGTCCGCTTGTTCGGAGGCTACAAACAGCCTGGGTCGGTAGAAAGCTCGAACCAAAAGCTATTCCTGGTGGCAACACCAGAGAGGCTGGACGGCTTGCTCAGATATAATCCTGAAACGTTGTCACGAACCGATTGTGTCGTTTTTGACGAGGGGCACATAATCGAAAATGGACGAAGAGGCGCGAGGGTGGAAGGTTTAGTGGCGAGAGTTCTGCTGGCGCAAAAGAGGCTCGGGCACGGCCGGGTGGTCCTCGTGTCGGCAGTTATCCCGAATGCCTCAGTAGTCGCAAATTGGATCGGCGCAAATCCCAGCAATGTCGTAAATCATTCTTGGACACCAAACTCACGGAGGATCGCTGTATGGAGGCCAGAGGGTAACATTATTTGGTACCACAGTAGGGACCCGGTATCACCTGTTGGGGTGGCGCCAGATCAACAGATTGCATCTGTCCATTTACCGTGGCCGCGCGCTATCGTGCCAACGAAGTGGGACTTTCCAGAAAGCGTCTATTTTGAGGGCGCTAACTACGAAAATCTCGTTTACCTGTGCTCGTTCATGTGGAACCGCGAAAGGGAACCCGTTCTCTGTGCATGTGCCACCCGGGAAACGACGCGGCAAACGGCAGCGCTGCTCGCAAAACGATTTGAACCTGTGGAGCCAATCCCTCCGGGCACGCAGAAGGCGATGGACCTGATCTCGGAAAGATATCGCCACTATACGCATTTGAAAAACGCCTTGAGCAGAGCCGTCGCTTATCATAATGCCAGCTTACCGCACGACTTAAGGGCTGCAATTGAAGAGGCAGCGATGGCCAAAGAGCTTCGTTGCGTTGTTTCCACTACCACCTTGGCGGAGGGCGTTGATTTGCCATTCCGCGTTACTGTGATTGCAGATTGGCTCCGCCACACGGGCGACAACACCCAGACTCCTTATTCCCCGCTACTGGTGCGAAACATCGCTGGGCGATGCGGCCGCGTCGGCTACTTCACCGAAGGGGACATCGTTATTTATGATAATCCCCTCGGGGCGCGAAAGTACAAAGCCCCGTGGCTAAAGAATGAGTGGCAACGAAAGGTTTTCTTTTCCATTGGGGACGAAGGGATTCATAGCGCTCTCGAACAAGAGTTCACGGACCCAAGTGTCAAGGCCACCCTCGCTTCACAGTTCCTGGCGTCAATCGCTGAGAATCCTGAACAGCAGCGCGTTGAACAGGCCTTTGCGAACGCTCTCTTTGTGCCTGAGGCTGTCCGTGACTCAAGCATCCGGCCCTTCATCGATTGCATCACAACCGAGATCACTTCCCAAGAGTGGCATTTGGCCGAAAGAAATAGTCCACTCCGATTGACACCGTTAGGCGTCGCAGTAAACCAGTCCGGTTTTTCTCCGTCGAGTTGCCAGCGGATTGTGGAGTGCCTTACTGAAGCACCTGCTCTTGCAGATGGTGTCACGATTGGAGACCACTTACTGACCCAATTAGGCGATTTACCCGAGCAGAATGATGCGAAATTCACAAAATTGGTTGAACGAGACAAACGTATCAAAGTATCGGCGGGGGGGAAGAAACCACGACCGCCCAGGATCTACTTGAGGCTAGAGTACCTGCCAGCCATCCTAAGGGATTGGTTGGACGGCAAACAACCCGTCGAGATTTTTGCTTCGCTGCCTCTTGTGGTTAACTCTGACCGACAACCAGCATTCTCTATCTGGTTACAGGGGACAGAGGAGGTTACCGGCTGGGAAGCGGAGTTCGACAAGTTCTGCGATTTCCTTCGGACGACCGTTTTTGAGTTTTTGCCCTCGCTCCTCAGAGCTTGCTCGCTGTTGGCTCCTCATTCGAACTGGCCAAGTATGTCCACTGACTGGCAAGCACTCGCTGAGTGTTTCCAGCGTGAAAGTACCATTACGTCGAAAGAAGATACCGTTGGGTAGCGGCTATCAGGCGGTCGAGCCGGGCGAGTCTCGCTTCTCACTATTGAAACTTTTGGGGTGCACACGGCCAGAGCGAGGCCGCCAGCGGCTAGCCCCTGCGCGAACTCTGCCTGTTCCCCCTTGTCGAAGAGGCGACGGGGCCCTCGGCCGAAGAGGACGGAAGATGGAGGGGGTATTGAACCCCGAACATTGAATCCTGAACCTTGCACCTTGAATGCCGTGCCGGGCTTCGGCGTCCTGGCTGCTAACTCCGCCTGTCGGACTTGCCGAAGGACGGCGGTTCTTCGCGTAAGACACCCGCGCCCGGGGCGGGTTTTGCCGGGCGGAGGGCGAGGGCACGTTCGCGGAGCGCATCGAGCATGCGAAGCTTCTCCGCCACCGGGCGCGCGGCCAGTTCGCGGCGCAAGGCGCGCTTGCTTCTGAGAATCTCTTGCAGGTCGAAACTCATGGCGGGTCGCTGAGGAATTGCCCCTCAAACCGCTTCCACGCGCTCACCAATCCGTGCCGGGCGATAGGAACCAGGACCCAGTTCAGCTCTCCCAAGATGCGCGGCAGCACGGCCGCGGATCGTATTCCAAATCTGCTCAAGTACAATGGGAAAAGCGTGGCCCGGCTTCTTCAGAGGCGTGGGCTCTCTCAGAACGATGGTGCAAGCCCATTGACGCCCCTGCCCCTGCCTGAGACAGTGGCGTCCATGCCAGTTGATGCCGCGCCTTCTGCCCGCTCGTCTCCTTCGGTTCGCACCAACCTCTCCTACCTCGTCCCGATCTGCCTGGTCGCCACGCTCGGCGGGCTGCTGTTCGGATACGATACGGGCGTCATCTCCGGCGCCATTGAGTTCCTGACCGCCCGCTTCCACCTGGACGTGGTGATGAAGGGGTGGGCGTCCGGGTGCGTGCTGATCGGTTGCGCGACGGGCGTGCTCATCGTTGGGCCGATCTCGGACAGGTTCGGGCGCAAGAAAGCCCTCTACCTCGCGGCGGGGCTGTTCCTGGCCTCCGCCATCGGGACGTCGCTGCCGCGGGACATCTGGACCTTCATCTTGTTCCGTTGGCTCGGGGGCATCGGCATTGGCATCGCCTCCATGTCCACGCCGATGTATATCGCCGAGATCACCCCGGCCCACCTGCGCGGGCGCCTGGTGTCAGTCAACCAGATCGCCATTGTTGGCGGCATCCTGGTGGTTTATTTCGTCAATTACTTCATTGCGCGGTGCGGGGACCAGGCCTGGAACGAGGCCTCGGGCTGGCGTTGGATGTTTGCCAGCGGGGTTTTCCCATCAGTCGCCTTTGCGCTGCTCCTTGTGGGAGTGCCGGAGAGCCCGCGCTGGCTGGTGGAGAAGGGCCGGGGGGAGCAGGCCCAGGCCATCCTCACCAGGGTCGCCGGCCAAGGCTTTGCCGAGGCCGAGCTTGCCAGCATCCGCGCGGCTCTGTCGGCGGAAAGGGGCAACTGGGCCGAGCTGTTCTCTCGCGCGCTGCGGCAGCCGTTGATCGTGGGCATCCTGCTGGCGATTCTGCAGCAGGTCACCGGCATCAACGTGTTCCTCTACTTCGGCACCACAATCTTCAAGAACATGAGCGCCTCGACGGGCGTGGATGCCGGGATGCTTCAGCAGATCGTCATCGGCGGCGCGAGCGCCTTGTCCACCGTCGTCGCCATCGCCACGGTGGACCAGTGGGGCCGCAAGCCGCTCATGTTCTTCGGCGCGGCGGGCATGGGCATCAGCCTGCTGGCCATGGGCCTCATGGCCCAGAACATCGCCGACCCCTCCACGGTGAGCGGCTGGATGCTGCTGTTCATCATCGTGTATGTCGTCTGCTTCGGGCTGTCGGTCGGCCCGGTGACATGGGTAATCCTGTCGGAGATTTACCCCACAGCCATTCGCGGGCGCGCGCTGGGGCTGGCCACCTTCTTCCTGTGGATGGCCGACTACGCCGTCACGCAAACGTTCCCGATGATGGATGCGAAAGGCTCGTGGTTCGTGCAACGGTTCAACCACGCCTTCCCGTTCTATATTTACGCGGCGTTTTGCGTGGTGCTGATCATTGTGCTCGCGAAGCTTGTCCCTGAGACCAAAGGCCGCTCGCTGGAGGAGATCGAGAGAAGCTGGCTGAAGGCTGGGCTGAGGGACGGAAGGGACGCAAGGGACGGAGGCGAGTAGGCAGGACTAGCGATCCGTTGCCCGTGGCGTCAGGCGGGTCACCTGTGTCTGTTCAGAGCCTGCAGCAGGTTCTGAAACCCCTGGTCCGCCGGGGCGAGGGTCAGCGCGGTTTGCACCAACTGGCTCGCCTCGGCGAACCGGTTCTCCTTGGCGAGCAGACCGGCATACTTGTAAATGACTTCCGGGCTGGCCGGCGCAAGCTCGGTCGCCAGGCGAAATGCCTCCTCTGCCTGTCCGGTATAGTTCCGATCGAGGAACAGGTTTGCCTGCGCCACCAGGAGCTTCGAGTAGGCATTCCGCGCGTCGGAGTCGCTGGGCACCTCGGGATCAGCGACGAGTTCCTGCACTGTGTTCCCCCAATAGTCCAGCGCCTGATTGACGCGTTCCGGGGTCAGAGCGGCTTGCGTGTCGGTATTGCGCAGCTCCATGATGGGCCCCAGCGTGGTCGCGTTGGCATAGGTTGATTGGAAAGGGAAGGATTCCTGCAGGGCGAAGGCAGTGTCGGGGTTCTTCTGCATCAGTGCCTGGAACAAAAGCTCGTTGATGTACATCACGGACACCTGGCCGGAGACTTGCACCTTCCCGTCAACCATCTGCACCTCTTCGCCAGGGCGGAGCTGCGGCGGCTCATCCGGAAGCTGCTGGTCGTGCTGGAAGCGCTTCGTGGCATCGGCCATGTAATCGCTGAAGGCGCGCTGCGAGTCCTCCGCGGTGAGCATTGGCATCTGATCGCCGTAGAGGAAGCGGAGGTAATCGAGGTAGGTGCCGTCGCCCAGGGCGTTCTGGGTGAGGATGATGTGCTGGCCCGCGTCGCCAGTCTCGTTGAGCAGCGTGGGGATGAAGCGGCCCGCGTCGGTGCCACCGACATAAACCATGCCGGGACGGAGAGAGTCCAGCACCGCATTGCCGTAATCCAGCAACTGCTGCGCGGGCCAGTTGTGCGCCTGTTCGGCGACACCATAGGTCTCCAGAACGGCAGGCCAGAGCTTCTGGAGTGCTTGAACCGCGCTGGAGGACGTGCTGGAGGCTTTGCGCTTCTCCGACAGAGCTTTGAACAGGGCATCCGCTTCCTCCCACCGCCCCGCTTCGACTGCGGCAAAGAACCGCTTCACCTCGTCGGGCACGTCCACCTTGAAGTGCCGCGCCATGGCCTGGACGGTCTCCCATCGCTTGCGCGCAAATTGAGTGACCTTCCCGGCTACGATCTCCTGCGCGCTGGGGCCGGCCGGACCAGCCGTGGGGCTATGACGCCTGAACACGGCGCCGGCGCTGCGGGATTGGCCGGCAGCCGCACGCCCCGGCGCTGCGGCCGGCCTGACGCGGCCACTGCGACCGGGGTGTCTGGGCAACAGCATCGCGATAAGAATGACCAGCACGCTGCCAATCCCAAGGCACAGGGGCCAGGCTGAGCCACGGCTCGGCACAGGGCGTTCTTTCTCCTCATCTGCATTCATACCGATGATCAATGTTTGCTCTCACCCAAGCAGACACCACACGAGCAGGATTTGTATATGCAGAGGCGGGCATGCCTGAACCGACGCCCCAGCGTGGCGGGCTGCGGCAGCCATCTGCTGCGTCCGCAGCCCCGCGCACTGGTCTCAAGACAACAGAGGGCCGCCGCAGGCCCGGGCGCCTCGCACGCAATTCGACGTTGACGCAAATTGGCAATACCGCTTAGTCTGTGCGCCAACGTGCATAAATGTTACTGAAAGGACTCCTATGGCCGATCTGAAGAAGCTCTATGATTCAGTGGTAAGCGGCGACGCCAAAGCCACTCAGGCAATCACCAAACAAGCCCTGGCCGAAGGCGTTGACCCGCTCAAGCTGGTCAATGAACACATGGTGCCCGCCATGGACGAGGTGGGGCGCCGCTTCGAGGCCAACGAGTATTTCGTGCCCGAGCTGCTCATCTCCGCCCGCGCCATGAAGGCCGCCCTCGAACTCATCCGCCCGCTGCTGGTCGCCCGCGGCGACAAACCAGTGGGCCGAGTGGCCATTGGCACCGTCAAAGGCGACTTGCACGACATCGGCAAGAACCTCGTCGCCTCGCTGCTCGAAGGCGGGGGCTTCGAGGTGATTGACCTCGGCGTCAATGTGTCGCCGGAGAAGTTCATCGAGACGGTCAACTCCAAGCAGGCCAATATCGTTGCCATGTCGGCCCTGCTCACGACGACCATGCCGTCCATGAAAACCACCATTGACGCTCTCAAACAGGCGGGCGTGCGTGATAAGGTCAAGGTCCTCATCGGCGGTGCGCCCATCACCCAGAAATACGCGGAGGAGATAGGAGCGGACGGTTACAGCGAGAACGCTGTGGGCGCGGTCGCCCTGGCCAAGAAGGCCGTAACGGCGGCGTAGCGGCACCGGCCAGCCTGGGTTTCATGTCCCGCACAGACTGCCAAGGGAGCGGAGCGCGGACATTCCTGTTCGCCGGGCGACTGAGAGATAAGCGGCGGACAGCAATGCCCGCGCTCCTTCGCTTGAGAGACCCGGGCTAGCCTCTTTACCGACGATGCACCCGCTCATTCAGCAACTCACTACCCACGGACCAGTAATCACTGACGGCGCGTGGGGCACTGAGCTGCAGGCGCGCGGGCTCGGGCTGGGCGAGTTCCCTGACCTTTGGAACCTCACAAACCCGGAGCGGGTGGGCGAAGTCGCCCAGGCCTACGTCACTGCGGGCAGCCACGTGATCCTCACTAACACCTTTGGTGCGAACCGCATCCGTTTGGCAGAGCAGGGTTCGGCGGAGCGTGCCGCCGAGATCAACGCGCGCGGAGTCGAGATTTCCCTCAAAGCGGCGGCTGGCCGCGCTCGCGTATTTGCCTCGATCGGCCCTACGGGCAAGCTGCTCATGAATGGGGATGTTACTGAGGACGAGCTGCGCGCCGCTTTTGGCGAGCAGGCGCGTGCGCTTGCCACGGCGCACGCGGATGCCCTGGTTGTGGAGACGATGTCCGACCTGGAGGAAGCGAAGCTGGCCGTTGGCGCGGCGCGCGAAACCGGTTTGCCGGTGGTCGCCTGCATGGTTTTCGACACTGGCAAAGATAAGGACCGCACGATGATGGGCAACACCCCCGAGCAGGCCGCCCGCGCGCTCACCGAGGCCGGCGCCGACGTTATCGGCGCGAACTGCGGCCAGGGCATTGCGGGCTTCGTCGCGATTTGCCGGCGCCTGCGCGCCGCGGTGGACCGGCCTGTCTGGATTAAGCCCAACGCCGGCTTGCCGAAGATGGTGGATGGCCGCGCCAGCTACACTACCACGCCCGAGGAATTCACCGGCTATATCCCGGCGATCCTCGATGCGGGCGCCAGCTTCATCGGCGGCTGCTGCGGCACACGGCCCGATTTCATCGCCGCCATCGGGCGCGCTCTGCGCAGGACCTGACCCGTATCCAGTCATCCAATGACCTGTGGCGAGCGAGTCAGTTCACGCATCACGTTTTACGTTTCACGCCTGCCCCTATGACCAGCCGTGAACGAGTCCTGGCGCACTTGGCCGGCAGGCCCGTGGACCGCCTGCCGGTGATGCCAATCACCATGATGTTCGCCTGCGTGCAAATCGGCGCACGCTACCGCGATTACTGCACCGACCACCGGGTGCTGGTCGAAGGGCAAATCCGCACGGCAGAGGTCTTTGGCTTTGATTACCTGAATACGATGTCCGACCCCGCCCGCGAAGCCGCTGACTGCGGGGCGGTGGTGGAGTATTTCGACAACCAGCCCGTCGCCATTGTCGAGGAGCAAGCCTTGCTCGCAGATAAGGCCCGGCTCGCCTCCCTCAAGATCCCCGACCCGCTGGGCGGCGGGCGCATGCACAACGGCATCAAGGCGCTGGACCTTTACCGGGAGCGGGTCGGCAAGGACAAGATCATCGAGGGCTGGATCGAAGGCCCCATCGCCGAAGCCGCTGACCTGCGCGGCATCAACACCCTGATGCTGGACTTCTTCGACGACCCGGCCTTCGTGCGCGACCTGTTTGCCTTCGTGGTTGAGCTGGAGCTTCGCTTCGCCCGCGAGCAGATCAAAGCGGGCGCGGACATCATCGGCGTCGGGGACGCTGCCGCCTCGCTGGTCGGCCCGCAAATCTACGAGGAGTTCGTCTGGCCTTATGAGAAGAAGCTTGTGGACGGCCTTCACGCCTCCGGCGGGAAGGTGCGCCTGCACATCTGCGGCAATACCCGCCGCATCCTGGAGGGCATGGGAAAGCTGGGGTGTGACATCGTGGACCTGGACTCCCTGGCCCCAATCTCCGAGGCCCGCCAGAAGCTGGGCCCCGGCGCCGTCCTGCTCGGCAACCTGAACCCGGTGACTGTCCTGCGCAATGGGGAGCCGGCGGGAGTGACGGCTGCCATTGCCGAGTGCCACCGGCAGGCTGGCCCGCACTTCATCGTGGGCGCCGGCTGCGAGGTTCCGCGCGATACACCACCGGATAACCTGCGTGCCTTGTCCGCTTACGCGCATAGCCACCAGCCGTGACCTGAAGCATACGATCTCCTGCTTGCGGCGCTCTTTCCGCGTTGACACCTGAATTGCCCTGTGGTGGTATATGCGCAGCGCCGACTCTTCGCTCCTCCCGCGCAAGGGGAATGACAGTGCGCTTTGACAATTGAACCAGCTCGCACCAACCGCAAGCGCCCCGCGACAACGACAGGATCGTTGGATGGGGCACGCGTCCCTGAATGCTCGGACGCTGTGCCCGTGTCTCCGTCCTCAGCCAGCTTGGGCCCGCGTGCGGCGCGAAGCCTAAACTAAAGAACCATGACCTCCAGAACTCCCCTCTTTTAAACCATCGCCCTGATGGGAATGGAATTGGGTCTCGGAACCAAGCAAGCCTCGGCCTTTGTAACCGTAACCGTGAAACCAACGAACCAGGTAGTGCGGGTGGGGACAAATGTGGCATTAACAGC
>Ga0181532_10005409_pt1 | contig 10856 bp, 10 predicted proteins | sample PEATcosm2014_Bin_33_FD_119768 | JGI IMG/M metagenome (GOLD analysis project Ga0181532, IMG submission 119768) | Peatland microbial communities from MTU Mesocosm Facility, Houghton, MI, USA - PEATcosm2014_Bin11_30_metaG | ecosystem: Environmental > Terrestrial > Soil > Wetlands > Peat | place...
AGCTGCGCCTTGATCGCATTCGCTGTGTCGCGCCACCAATCAGCAAAACTGAATGAGGGGAAAGCTGTCGATTGTTTGAGCGAGGCGATGATCTTGGCAGCGTACGCCTCGTCATCTGATCCGCGTGCCACCGGGACGATGGCACCATGATCGATCAGTGCCTTGAAACGTGAATGATGGTCGAACTCGTCCGGTTCGAAGGGGCTGGCGACGATCACGGGCCGGCCGGATTGCACGCAAGCAAGAATGCTGGAGCGCCGCGCCGTCAACCCTTCTTCGAGCGGATAACAAAAGGCGTCGACTTCGCCAAGCAGCCCGAACACCTCGGCGTCGGAAGCAACATAGCCGCTGACGATGATATCGTCGGAGATGCCAAGCTCGCTTGCGTGCGCATAAAAATCCTGCTCGACACTATCGAACGCCTTGATGAAAGAGCCGACATAGATGGTGAGCGGATGACGGCCGCGCTCCTTGAGGATTGCGGTAATTTCGAGCAGTGCATTGGGCTGCTTGCCCGGATAGATCGATCCGAAATGGCCGATCACCAGCCGGCCGCTTTTGCGCGCGCTGGCGAGCTGCTGGCGCAATTTGGAGTCGACGATTTGCTCCGGGGCTTCGATGTTCGGCGGTAGGGGCGCCAGCACGCATTTGTGGCCAGTCCAGCCGACCAGCGGATCGCGTGCAAGCTCGCGCTGCACGAGAGGAGAAAACATCACAATGGTATTCGCCAGCAGTAACGCAGGCCGATAGGTGATGCGGCGGAGCCAATGCAGGCTGCCCCATTCGTGCAGGACCAGAACGGCGCGTCGGCGACGCCATCTCGCAAGGGCGAGCGCTAGCAGGGGGCGCCATATCATGCGTTTCCACGCCACGATCGGAAAATTGCAAACGACGCTGCGTGCGGTTCCAACCGCACGCCAGATGTCGACCACGGAGCCCTTCGATCGCGTCAAGGTTAACGTCGTACTGATGCCAGGATCGTTTTTCTCGATTGTTTCGCGCAACAAGCGCGTAAATTGCCCGACGCCGCATTGCATTTCGGGGCCCGCGTCCAAAAACAGCGCCAGATATCGGGAACTCGACGTCATCCTGCAGTCGCCAGTTTCTTTCCTAAGGGCTTTCGAAGCAAAGCCGATACCAGTTCGCATATTCACTGGTAACCGGGCAGGTCACGAAAACATCAGCGTTAGCCATACATTCCGGACATTAGCTTAATGGCAGGCGTGACGATTGCCTTGTGCACCTCTATTGCGGGATAACATGCGCGGATCGGCCTTTCGTCTTCAACGGGCGGTGTTTGATCCGTGCTGTGACACCAACACAAATGATCAGCAAGAAATCGAAGTCTGCCACGCGGACATCCGAAAAGCCTGACGCTTACGGCCACAGGCTTGGGGGATGGTTCGGGGCGGGCTGAGGGAGCTGGTGAGCAATGGCGATTGTGGAAGTCGGACGGCTCAATGGGCGTGCAATGCCCGCAATAGCCGGATTCCGAGTCGACTTCATTCGTGACTGGAAAGCGGCCGCTACATGCTGGGCCCAGGCCGGTCATGGTACCGTCTTCCAGCACGCTCGTTGGCTTGAGGCCTGGTACGACGTGTTCGATTCGGCGCTTCCTCTCATCGCCATCATTTCCGACGAGATCAGCGGCCGGCAGATTGCCCTCGTACCGTTGATCTGCCGCGTTCACGGGGGCATCCGGATCGTCGAATTCGCCGATCTCAACATTACCGACTACAACGCGCCGATATTGAGCCAGGGAATTTTACTGGATGAGGCGCAGTCACGTGCGCTGTGCAAGACCTTACTCGTTGCCTTGCGCAGACTGCCCGAACGGCCCGATCTTGTTCGCCTCAGAAAGATGCCCTCTGATATCGAAGGCAAGCCCAATCCGCTGGTTGTTCTCGGGAGGCTCGGTTGCAGCTCGTTGAACGGCAACCTCATTGTCCCAGGCGATGATTTCGAAGCCTATCGCCATTCGATCAAGCGGATGCAGCTGCCGCGGAGCTGGCGGGTTTTCAGTCGCTACCCCGGCGCCACATTCCGGCTCGTCACGGATATCGGCGAAGCCCTGAAGACTCTCGACACCATGGATGTTCAGCAGCGCGCGCGAATGCAGCGCCTCGGGTTGACATTTGTCTTGCACGAGGAGCCCTGCGCAAGATTCTATCGCAGCCTTGTCTCCAGGGGACTCGAGTCCGGCGAGGCGGTCGTTTCGACTTTGACTTGTGACGAGGCAACGGTTGCGACGGTGCTCGGGGTGCGACAGGGAGATTATTTCGCATTCCTGCGCATCAGCAACGCGGGAACGCGCTGGTCTCACTGTTCCCCGAGCCGGCTCATCATCGAGCGAACGATGGCGGCACTGCACGAGCAAGGCGTACGCCAGTTCGATTTGAGCATCGGCAATTATGCTTTCAAGCGGCGCTTCGGTGCGGTGCAGTTTCCGCTCACGGACGCCAGCATTGCGTTCGGCTGGCCGGGAATTCCCTATGTTCTGCGCGATCGCGCCGCGCAGTGGCTGCGCCGCCATCCGTGGCTGGCTAGCAAGGTCGGACGTGCGCTGGGCAGGTTGTCACATGAAGAGTGAGATGGCTTCATCCTCAAACCAGGCGCAGAGGGCGCATTTTCGGGTATTGGATGCGTGGCGCGGCATCGCCGCGCTGCTCGTCGCGTTGTTCCACCTCAATCTCTACAGCGCGGTCTATTCACTCGACTTCATTCGCAATGCCTATCTCTTTGTCGACTTCTTCTTTGTGCTGAGCGGCTTCGTCATTACCTACAGCTACGCCGATCGTCTCAGGACGCTCGAAGATTTGAGTTCGTTTGCTATCCGGCGGTTCGCTCGCCTTTGGCCGCTGCACGTGGTTGTGCTCCTGGCGTTTTTGGCGGTCGAAGGCACCAAAGCCATGCTCGCAGCGCGTGGCGCAGCGTTCTACCTTCCGCCTTTTTCGGGTACCAATTCTCTCGACACCATTCCGATCAATCTGGTCTTTGGCCAGTCATTCGGGTTCGTTCAACATTTGACCTGGAATCCACCAAGCTGGAGTATCTGCGCGGAATTCTGGACATATCTTGTGTTTGCCCTGACGCTTTTTGCGGGCTCGGCCTGGTTCAGGGGGTTTCGTTTTGCGACCGAAGGTCTTGTTGCCATCTTGCTGGTGGGTAGCGTTTCGATTCTCGTTTTGTTCGCGCAGCACGGAATAGACGCGACCTACGACCTTGGATTTGTCCGCTGCCTTTACGGCTTCCTCGTCGGGCATGTGACCTATCGGATCTTCCGGGCCGCCGGCAAAACAAGATTCAACGCCACGATTCTGGAGTGGGGAGCGCTGATTGCGATCGTCGTATTTGTATCGATGGGAGCCCGCAGCAATGTTTCGCTTCTTGCGCCGCTGGTTTTTGCTGCCGCCGTGTTTGTTTTTGCGTTTGAGGCTGGCCCGGTCTCGTACCTCATGTCGAACAACATCAACGAATGGCTCGGCCGCGTGTCCTATTCGATCTACATGTGGCAGGCCTTCATCATCTTCAACTTTGTCGATCGTCCGGTTTCGATCGTTGAAAAGATGACAGGACGCATGCTAACGACGACCGAAGGCGTCAGTTCGGCGCTCGGCGGTGAGGCCGGCAAGCTGATCGTTCTGGGCGGCCACATTCTGCCGCTGGTCGTCACGTTGCTTTTTGTCGGCGTTCTCGTCGCGGTGGCGAGCATCAGCTATTATTGGATCGAGTTGCCGGGGCAGAAATTATTCGCCCGCTTGGGGCGATGGTGCAATTTGCCTCCGCCGGTTCGTTCGATTGGTATGGTGCAATAGAGGCCCCTGTTGGCCGGTCGGCGCAGCGCCCACGGTGCAAACACCTTGAGATTTTTCCAGAAATTTCAAAATCGAAGGCGCCCGTTCGAAACCCGCTTAGAGCCTTGTTCACGGACGACTATATACCAAGGAGACTGCACTACAGGAGTCATCAGACACGCTGGGCAGCACCGCTTAGCATCGCTAGGCGAGGACGGCATTCCCTAAGCGAAATGCCGCCCTATTCGATCAGCCGTGCAGCTTCTTTGCGGTCTCAGCAATTGTGCGGCCCTGATAGCGGGCGCCCGCGAGTTCGTTTTCGGACGGCTGGCGGCTGCCATCGCCGCCGGTGATCGTGGTCGCACCATAAGGCGCGCCGCCGGTGACCTCGTCGAGCTTCATCTGGCCGGCAAAGCCGTAGTTCAGGCCGACGATGACCATGCCGAAGTGCAGGAGATTGCCGATGATCGAATAAAGCGTAGTTTCCTGGCCGCCATGCTGGGTCGCGGTCGAGGTGAAGGCGCCGCCGACCTTGCCGTGCAGCGCGCCCTTGGCCCAGAGGCCGCCGGCCTGATCGAGGAAATTGGCCATCTGGGACGCCATGCGGCCGAAACGCGTACCGGTTCCGACGATGATGGCGTCATAATTGGCGAGGTCGTCGATCTTGGCGATCGGCGCCGCTTGATCGACTTTGTAGTAAGAAGCCTTCGCGACTTCCGGCGGCACCAGTTCTGGAACCCGCTTGATATCGACAGTAGCGCCGGCTTCGCGGGCACCTGCGGCAACGGCGTTCGCCATCGCCTCGATATGGCCATAGGCCGAATAATAGAGCACGAGTACTTTCGTCATTTTGCTTCTCCATGTTGCGAGATAATTGCGAATTCAGTTGAGGCTGGCCGGTGGTTAACCGGCCATTCCTGAGGGTGTACGGGTGCACTGGATCTTCCGTCGGGGTCTGACGCTTTGTTGCAAACCCCGCTCGGCGGTCGATCTTCCTTACGCCGCGTCCACCAGCACCAGCTCGGAATCCTCCAGCGCGGTGATCTTGAGCTGCGGCTCGTTGCTGATCGCGAGTCCGTCGCGGGCATTGACGCTGACGCCGTTGACCTCGACCTTGCCGGTCGCCGGCACGAGGTAGAGATTGCGCGCCTTGTGCGGCGTGTAATTTGCGCTCTCGCCGGCCTTCAGCGTGGCGGCAAGCACGCGCGCATCGGCACGGATCGGGAGTGCGTCCTTGTCGTCCGCCTGTCCGCTGGCAATCGCAACGAACTGACCGGAGCGGTCCGATTTCGGAAACGGCTTGGCGCCCCAGGTCGGCGAGCCGCCGTCCGTCGTCGGTTCGATCCAGATCTGGAAGATCCTGGTCGGCCGCGGCTCCAGATTGTATTCGGAATGGCGAATGCCGGATCCGGCGCTCATCACCTGGACGTCGCCGGCCTCGGTGCGGCCCTTGTTGCCCAGGCTATCTTGATGCGTGATGGCGCCTTCCCGCACATAGGTGATGATTTCCATATTGGCGTGGGGGTGGGCCGGAAAGCCGGTGTTCGGCGCGATCTCGTCGTCGTTCCAGACGCGCAGCGCGCCGTGGCCCATATTGCCGGGATCGTAGTGACTGCCGAACGAGAAATGGTGTTTGGCCTTGAGCCAGCCATGGTCGGCGGCGCCGAGGCGGTTGAAGGGACGAAGTTCAATCATGGGATACTCCTTCGAAGTTCTGATGACCTCTGGATAAGCGCGCTCCACTCGTGCATAAATAGAAACAATTGAAACACATAGTTTCTATTTATGACCTATAGGGAGGGCTCAGATGGCCAAACTTCCGGATTTCGAAGGGCTCGCGATTTTCGCGAAGGTCGTCGAACTGCGCTCGTTTGCGGCGGCCGCGAGCGAGCTTGCGCTGTCGAAAGCAACCGTCTCCAAGGCGGTCAGCCGTCTCGAGCAGCGTCTCGGCGCGCGGCTGTTCAACCGCACGTCGCGGCGGCTCGCACTCACCGATGCCGGCCAAAAATTGTCCGGCCGTGCCCAGCGCCTGCTCGCCGAAGGCGAGGCCGTGGAAAACGAGACCCTGGCGCAGTCGGTTTCGCCGCGCGGGCTTGTTCGTCTTGCGGTGCCGATGACGTTCGGGGTGAAGGCGGTGGCGCCGATCCTGCCGGAGTTTCTCAAAGCCTATCCCGATGTCACAATCGACCTTCACCTCAGCGACGCGATGATGGATTTGATCGGTGAGGGGTTTGACGCGGCGTTACGGATCGCGCGGCTGCCGGATTCTTCGCTTGTAGCGCGAAGGCTGTGTGCTGTGGCGCGCCATACCGTTGCGGCGCCTTCGTATCTGAAACGTCACGGCCGACCGACCCATCCGATGCATCTCGCGCAACACAAGTGCTTTGGGTATATCTATTTATCCACGCCCGACGTCTGGCACTACTGCAATGCGACGGGCGAAGAGGCGAGCGTCCGCCCCGCGGGCCAGCTGCGCGTCAATAATGGCGAAGCGCTCTTGCCGGCGGTGATCGCGGGCCTCGGCATCGCTGATCTGCCGGATTTCATCGTCGGCGAGGCCATTAGATCGGGAGAGGTCGAAGTCATCCTCAAAGGCTGGAAGCAGGCCGAAGGCGCCGTGCATCTGGTGACGCCGCCCGGCGGGCCGCGCCCGGCGCGTGTCGAGGCGCTGGCGGATTTTTTGACCGGGCATTTTGGCAAGCTGAAACGGCCGAAGCTATCGCGGCACGCCTGAAGGCCACAGTTCACTCTGAGACCCGGTTGGTGCTACCAGTCAAAACAGAAAAATAACGTTTGGGGGAAAACTGCCGATGAACCGACGTGAATTACTCAAGGCTACTGCCGCGCTGCCGCTACTGTCGGCGATGCGGCCATCGGCAGCGATGGTGGCGATGGGATGGCCAACGCATACGGTCACCATGATCGTGCCATTCCCCGCCGGCGGGCAGGCCGATCTTGCGGCCCGGCCGATTGCGCACGCGCTTGAACAGATTCTCGGCAAATCCGTCATCGTTGACAATCGCGCAGGTGGGGCGGGCGGTGCGATCGGCAACGCAGCCGCGGCGCGCGCCGAGCCGGACGGCTACACCTTGCTGATGACGTTGTCTTCGCTCGCGGTGTTGCCGGAAGCCGATCGTCTTTTCGATCGTCCGCCGGTGTACGAAGTGACGCAGTTTGCGCCGGTGGCGCGCGTGCTTGCCGATCCCACGCTGCTGGCAGTGCCGGCCTCGGCACCATGGAAGACGCTCAAGGATTTTGTTGACGATGCCAAAAGCCGCCCGGGCCAAATTCCCTATGGCTCATCCGGTCCCTACGGCACGCTGCATGTGGCGATGGAAATGTTTGCGGCCTCCGCCGGCATCAAATTGCTGCACATCCCGTTTCGCGGCGCGGGTCCTGCACTCAACGCAATCCTGACCGGGACAGTGCAGGCGCTTGCCTCCGCGCCCGGAACGCTGAAGCAGCAGGTCGATGACGGCAAGATGCGCGTGCTCGCCAACTGGGGCGCGGAACGTATCGCAAGCTTTCCCGATCTGCCGACCTTCAAGGAACTCGGCTACAAGGACGTCGAGTTCTACATCTGGGCGGGCCTGTTCGCGCAAGCTGCGCTGCCGGGACCGATCATGACGAGGTTGCGCGAGGCGATGGCGCAGGCCGTGGAAAGCCCGGAAGTGATCAAGACGTTCGAGACCGCGGGCAGCCCCGTTGCCTATATGGACGCGCCGGAATTTTCAAAATTCATCGATGCCGACAGCGCGCGCCTGGTCGCTGCGGTCAAGCGGATCGGCCGGGTGGAATAAATACCGCCTTGCGGTGCGCTCACATTTTGTTGTTCGGCGCGAACCAGTCCCGGCCTCATTGATTTGTTTTTCTTGATGAACCGGTTTGGCCGGACGAGTACTTACGTGCTGAAGAGGAAGGGGCGGCCATGCGAAAGCACCGAATTTTCCGGCATTTCATTCTCATTGGTCTGGCGGTTGGGAGCACGGTTCTGATTGCCGATGGAACTCGTGCCGTTGCGCAGGAAAACCGCGGAACCATGGAACAACAGATGGCGTGTACGCCCGATGTTTGGCGGCTGTGTGGATCTGCGATACCTGATGTGAATCGGATCGTGGCCTGTTTGCGGTCGAACACCCCGCAGCTCAGCGCGCCCTGCCGTGCCGTGTTTGAATCTAGCGATAGCACCGCTAATCCGCCGCCGCAGAATGCACCACAACCGCTGACGCCGCCGGTTCGCCGCGGTTACCAGTATCAATAGGCCTTCGCGGGCTCGTCGGATCGCTCCAAACCGCCGGCCGTTAGCACACATCGACCCATTCGGCGGCGACGAGTTCGGCCATGCGTGAAGGCGCAATCCGGACCGCGCTGTGAATCGAGCCCGCCGCCGGCACCACTTCGTCAAAGGATTTCAGCGAAACGTCGCAATAGATCGGCAGCGGTGCTTTCAGCCCAAAGGGGCAGACGCCACCGACTTCGTGACCGGTAATTTCGGCGACTTCCTCGAGGCCCAGCATCTTCGGCTTGCCGCCGAAACGCGCCTTTACTTTTTTATTATCCATCCGCGATGTGCCGCTCGCGACGATCAGGATGACCTGATCGCCGACCCTCAGGCTCAGCGTCTTGGCGATCCGCGCCGGCTCGACGCCGTAGGCTTCGGCGGCCAGCGCCACGGTCGCCGAGCTCGTCGGCGATTCGATTACGGTGATATCGGGGGCTTTCTCGGCAAAGAAAGCGCGGACGGATTCAAGGCTCATGGCAACAGATTCGCTGGCGGCAGCGTGTTAACGGCGCCTTGCATTTCGATGGGAATAGAAAGTGGAGGCCCTTCTTAGCCACTGCGGAGTTTGACCGCAAGCCGGGTCTCGAACCCCTCACAACACTAACGTTTGTCATATTTGACGGAGAAGCGCCAGCCTGCATGAGTCTCGCGGTTCGCTGAGCCGAGATCAGGCCGCGCGAACTGTCGTTAGAAATCTTTCGACCTCCGTCCTAAGACGAACGCTCTCGGCAGAAATTGTCCTCGCAGACGACAATACCTGACCTGAAGCTGAACCAGTCTCGCCGGCGCCCCGGCTAACATCGGCAATACTGCTCGCCACTACACCGCTGCGTTTTGCCGCATGCTGCACGTGTCGGGTGATTTCCTGTGTTGCCGCGCCTTGTTGTCCGACGGCTGCCGAGATTGTCGAGGAAATTTCGGAGATGAGGGTAATTGTCGTGCCGATTTCTCTGATTGCAAGAACGGATTCATCGGTCGCATCTCGCATGCCCGCGATCTGGGCGGCGATCTCATCCGTGGCCCTTGCGGTCTGAGCAGCCAAAGCCTTGACTTCCGATGCAACAACCGCAAAGCCGCGACCGGCCTCGCCAGCACGAGCGGCTTCAATCGTGGCGTTCAGCGCTAACAGGTTGGTTTGTTCTGCCACGTCAGTTATCAGCTTGATCACGTCGCCGATGCGCGCCGCCGACTGTGAAAGTTGAGCGATCTTGCCATCGGTGCTTTTGGCTTGCCTCACCGCCTCGCTGGCAATTTGGCTTGCCTCCTGGACCTTATGTCCGATTGCCTGGACCGAAGAGGTGATCTCTTCAGCGGTCTTTGCGACCGATTGGACGTTGCTGGAGACTTCTTGCGAAGCAGCGGCCGCTTCAGAGGAGGTTCTTCCCGTGCTGTCGGCGGTCGTCGTCAGAGTATTCGCCGCCGCGTCGAGCTCGGTCGAGGATAACGACAGGGATTCAATCAGCTTGCCGATGACCGATTCGAATTCCCGGGTAACGCCGTCAACCCGGATCGATCGAGCAATCTTCGCATTTGCTTCCGCGGCTGCGGCGTCGTCGGAGTTTTTTTGGTGATCAGCGCTTTCTTGAACAACTGAAGAGTGAAGGCCATTTGGCCGATCTCGGTGTTGTCGCTGCCGGACGGAATATCGACAGCGAGATCACCCTGGCTGAGTGCCCGCATCGGTTGGACGATTGAGGCGATGCCCCGCGATACATCGCGTACAAGGAAAGTTGCGATTGCCAGGCTGAGAAGCGTAATCAAAGCCAAAGCGCTGATAAAGAATGTCAGAGCGAAGCGGTACAGATCGTTGCCTCGCTTGACCGCAGCTTCGGCTCCCTTTCTGTTTAGCTCGCGCTCCTTGTTGAGCAATTCGTCGTTCCGTTGACCGATTTTTAAGAGTTTGTTCGTGAACAGCTCACGTCCCGTTCCAAAATCCTGATCGCGCGAAGCGACCAGAACTTCTTCGCCTGCGGCGGCGTAGGACTCCCACACCTTGCGAAACTCCTCGTAGACACCTCGCTCGTCGGAGCGGGCCTTGAGGGCATCGTAAGCGGCAAAATTATCCTTGATGCTCTCTTGCAGACCTTGCAGCGTCTTTTCGATCTGAGCTTCGGTGCTGGGATCGTCAGCCAGCAGATGATCCCGGATCGACGTCTGGTATCGCAGGGTGGCCGCCTGCATTTTGCCGATGGTTATGGCGCTTTGCAGCCACTTGGCCTGAACCTCCGTTAGATTGGAGTTGATGGCGCTGATTTCCCTCAGCGCCGTCGTGCCCATCGCCGCTACCGCCGCCAACAGGATTGATATGACGATCACGATCTTTGCGCGAATTGATATGTTGGCTAACATATACTGGTCCATCCACAGGTGAGATTCCCGGCGATGGGACCATGGTGGAATCGCCATTAGAATTGGTTAATCTGTTGGGCATTCACATTATTTTGTCTCGAACGCCAAAAAATAACGTGCGCTGGGGCAGCCCTTCGCGATTTGTGTTCGCATTGCGAAATCGATCAATCACGTCATGAGTTCGGGCAGATCGGCCAGGGTCTCGATGCAGTGGTCGGGTGTGACTCCAAGTTCGTCCATTTGCGTTCGAAGCGCCTTGAACATGGTGAGCGGGGGAACGACGTCGCTTTTGACGCAGGCCAGCGCCATTGCCTCCGGCCTCACCCGCTCGATCCAGGCGACCTTTAATCCAAAGGCCTTGGCGCCACAAGCATCCCACGGATTGGAGGACACAAAGAGAACTTCACTGGGGCGCACGCCGAGCCGTTCCT
>Ga0181532_10005410_pt1 | contig 10849 bp, 7 predicted proteins | sample PEATcosm2014_Bin_33_FD_119768 | JGI IMG/M metagenome (GOLD analysis project Ga0181532, IMG submission 119768) | Peatland microbial communities from MTU Mesocosm Facility, Houghton, MI, USA - PEATcosm2014_Bin11_30_metaG | ecosystem: Environmental > Terrestrial > Soil > Wetlands > Peat | place...
CAGGCGGTTCTGGCCGGCCAGAGTCACTCCGCCCGCCAGGGCCTGCTTGATCGCCGACAGGAACCCAAACAGAACGAAAGCGACCAGGATCGAGAGCAGCGTCAGCAGAGTGCGAAGCTTCTTCCGCTTAAGATTGCTCCAAATAAGATGGAAGTACTTCACCGCCCACTCAGCCCGCGAGCGCCCCTTGCTGGGCCGCGAGCAACTCGCCCACGCCAGCCTTGCCCAGCACCAGCATCTCGGCCAGTTGAGCTTCGCTGAAGGTAGCTTCCTCGCCGGTGCCCTGCAGCTCGATGAAGTCGCCCGCGGAATTCATGACCAGGTTCAAGTCCACCTGGGCGCCGGCGTCTTCCGTGTAGCAGAGGTCCAACAGGGCTTGTTTCTCGACGATGCCGACGCTGACCGCTGCAACGGCATGGCGCAAGGGGCTTTGCGCCAGCTTGCCTTCGGCCATCAGTTTGCGCATGGCGAGAGCCAATGCCACATAGGACCCAGTAATCGCGGCCGTGCGCGTGCCGCCATCGGCTTGCAAGACATCGCAGTCCACCCAAATCGTGCGGGTGCCGAGCTTCTCCAGGTCAATGGCAGCGCGCATCGCCCGCCCGATCAGCCGCTGAATCTCCTGGGAGCGCCCGTCAATCTTGCCTTTGGAAATGTCGCGCTGCTTGCGCTGCAAGGTGGAGTAGGGGAGCATCGAATACTCGGCGGTGATCCAGCCGCCCGTGACGTTCTGCTCCTTCATCCAGCGCGGCACGGTTTCCTCGAGCGTCACCCCGCAGATGACGCGCGTGTTGCCCCATTCGATCAGCGTCGAGCCGGTGGCGTACGGCGCCACGTTGTTCTGGAAGCGCACCGTGCGCAGTTGGTCCGCCGAGCGCCCGTCGGCACGCCGCGAAGTAGGGACGGGTGCTGGTATTGGCTGGGCCATAGGTCTCACTCCTCAGGTCTCAGAGGCTTGGGTGGGCTGATGCTCCCGTGCTTCTCCTTCAGGGGGCGGAAGTTCCCTTCCTCGCAGCAGGCGACAAAGGTTTCGGTGACCGACTTCAACTCCTCCCAGCGGGCGCGGATTTGCTCGGACTCCCTGGCCGTGATCTGGTTGTCGGCGGCAGCGGCGGCGACCACGGCGAGCAAATCGGCGAATTCTTGGACAATCTCGTTAGTGGCCGGGATGAGATAGGACGGGTGCGGCCGGTTGGTCTTGGGATTGAGGATGAAGAATCCACCGGACCGCTGGCAGATCCACTGGACAATCCGGTGGTCGTTGGTGCAGCTCAGCAACGCGTCAATGCGGTCCAGCGGATTGGTGCTGCCGCTGCCCGCGGTGACATCCGCCGGCTCGGCCCATTTGTAAATCATGGACAGCGAGAGACCCAGCTTGGCGGCCACCTGCTTGGGGCTGCATTTCTGGAACACTTCCCGCAAGAGTTCGTGCGATTGCATGGCCTAAGATTCGGAAGGCCAAGCAGCTTTTGCAAGGCGGAATCATAATCCGGGAACTCGAATGGTGCCCTGAGTACCGACGGGCGCTGGAGGTTTCTGAGTGCGATCTACACGATTTGCAACGGCGTGAACCTCCGCCCCAGGATAGGCTCGCTCCGGGTCTTGAGCCAGCTCTCCAACACGGCGGCATAGACGGAACGGAAGTCCACGTTGAATTTCAGGTCGCCCTGGAACAAATCCGCCGGGGCGAGGCTCGGGTATTGGCCCAGCAAGCCCGCCTTCACCTTGTCGCCGATAACGAACATCGGCGCGGCAGCCCCGTGGTCGGTGCCGCCGTTGGCATTCTCGGCCACGCGCCGCCCGAACTCGCTGAAGGTCATCACCAGCACCCGCGGCAGGTTCCTTTGTCCCTTCATGTCCTCCACGAAGGCGCTCACTGAATCGCCGAGGTCTTTCAGCAAGCGCTCCTGCGTGTTGGTCTGGTTCGTGTGCGTATCGTAGCCGCCCTGGGAGACGTAGAAAACGCGCGTCGGGAGGCCGCCGCCGATCAGCTTCGCCACCAGCTTGAGGGAATTGCCCAGTTGCGAGCCAGGGTAGGCTGCCAGGTTGTCCACGCGGCTGGCAATGCTGCGAATCTTATCGGAGCTGACTTGCGCATCGAGCGCCGTGCGTTCAAGGAAATCCAGCGCCGAGCCGGAGTGCCGGACCGGGCCGCTGAGCGCCGCGATCGTGCCGCCGGAGTTCTCAGGCGTTTCTGCTTCCGGCTGGTTCAGCTTGCGAAAGGAGTCCTCCATGCTGGTGGGCTGCCCTGGCCGGGATTGACCGCCGGCCATGAAGCGATAGTTCTGCGGATTATCCAGGCTCACGCCGGTGGGCTGTTTCGCAGTGAAGGCTTCCGGCATCTGGCGCCCGATGCAGACCCCGACCGTTGGGTCGCAGCCTGAGCAGGCGTTGTCGAAGTAGCGCCCCAGCCAGCCGTAGCGCTCGAAACGCGCTGAGTCGCTGGCCGTCTGCCAGATCTCTGTCGAGCGGAAATGTGAGCGGTTCGGGTTGGGATAACCCACCCCCTGCACGATGGCCAGCCGGCCTGCGTCATAGAGGTCCTTGAATCCCGTCAGCGCCGGGTGAAGCCCAACGTCGCTGTTTACTCTCAGGACCTTCGACTCAGCCAACCCAATCCGCGGCCGCGCGCGGTGGTAGTAGTCGTTCGTGAAGGGCACAACCGTGTTAAGCCCGTCGTTACCGCCGGCCATTTGGAGAACCACGAGAATGGTGCCATCGCGCCCGGTCGTGGTTTGCGTCGTCTGGTCCGCGGCGTCCGCTTGCAGGGCGGAAAACGTGTTGGCGACGAACGTTGGCACTGTCCACGAAAGCGCGCCGGCTAAAACTGTGTGGCGCAAGAACTCGCGCCGCGTTTGGATTGTGATCTCGTCTTTCATACGCTTCCTATTCAACTTATGGGTCCCATGTAACCGGTGTAACCTATCGTTCCTTTTAACTCATTTAACGCAATTAACCCAGGGTTCAGGTCAATTGGTACTCGGGCGTGCTCATCACAAGGCGAATGGCATTGAGGATGGCGCCTTCATTCATTCCGCGCTGCCCATCCAGGTAATCCCGCAGGACCTTTTCCTGTTCTGGTTTGAACTTGGCTTGCAGAAGCCGCCGCTCGAGCGCCGGGATCAACGCGCTGGCGTCTGTGCGCTCCTCCTCAGTAAAAAGCTTGTCCACATCCACGCCGCCCACGCGCACCTGGCTCACCCGGCGTAGGAACTGTTTGTTGGCGTTGGGCCTATTGGCGAACATGCCTCCTGTGATTGGGGACACATCCCCCTGGAGCAGGGTGGCCGCCTCGTTGTAGCGCGAGAGCAGGGTGTTGGTGGTAATCCAGCTCAGCCCGCCGTCCCAGCCTTTGACGTTAGGCGGCGCGAAGAGGTCCTGGCCCAGGTTGCGCGTCAGGCCCACGCACACCAGCGGCGGCGGCAACGGGCGCTCCAGCACCCGCACGCTGCCCACCAGCCATTGCACCGGGCTCTTGACCTGGTCGCGGATGATGGACGGCGAGTAAAACTCCTCGCTCAGGAACATCGTGCGCAGCAGGGGCTTGAAGTTGTTGCCGCCATTGCGGAATGTCGCTGCCAGCGCGTCCGTCAGCTCGGCGGAGGGCGGAGTACCGGCAAAGTAGTTCCACACCTTGGCCGTGATGAACCGCGCGGCTTGGGGTCTTGCCACCAGCATCTCCAGAAAGTCCTGCCCATTGAAGTAGCCCGTCTCGCCGAAGATGGTCTTGGCACCCCGGTCATGCCACATGGGGCGCTCGACAAAATCCTCGTCCTGGCGGTCGTACGACCAGCCCGTTAGCGCCCGCGCCGCCTCGGTGACGTCCCGCTCCGTGTAATGCCCTTCGCCCAGGGTGAACAACTCCATGACCTCGCGGGCGAAGTTCTCATTCGGGTGCTCCTTCCGGCTCTGCGCCTGGTCCAGCCAGATCAGCATGGCCGGGTCTTTGGCTACGGCGACGAGCATCTCCAGCCAGTTCCCGGTGGCCAACCGCCGAAACAGGTCGTTCTGACGCCACATCAAGTAAGCATCCCGGACTTTCTCCGCGCTCGTCGCAAAGTGCCCGTGCCAGAATAGCGTCATCTTTTCCTGCAAAGGCCGCGGCCCGCTGGCCATCCGCCTGAGCCACCATGCGCGCAACTCGATGATGTGCTCGCGCTGGTTCTTCTGCATCTCCTGCTGCATTTTCCGCCGCTCTTCCGGGCTGGCATCGCGGGCGGCCCTGAGCCGCTCGGCGCGCTCGGGATCGGGTTCAGCCCAGGCCGGGTTAGGCGGGCTATCGGGAACTCTCTCGTAATCAACGAAGTAGGAGACCGCCTGCGCCGGCCCCAGCGCCACCAGCCGCGCGATCTCCGTCGGCGGCCCGCCGAACCCGGCCCGGTTCAGCAGGTGCGCCGCCGCGGTGAAATCCCATCTCTGCCAGGAAATTCTACTAAGCATACGTAATGATAGACGTAAGGTAATGTTACACGGTTTCAGGAAAAATGCAGGGGCAGCCTGCCGAAACCGGTGGAGCATGCCGCACAGCCTCTTCCCGGCGTTCCGAAGAGACTGAGTGTGCAAAAACCAGGGGCATGCGAACGCAAGCGTCACCGACCCCCGGTTTCCCCAACATCCCACCGTAACTCCACCGTAGCTCTACCGTAACCCCAGCGTAGCCCCTCCGTAGCATCACGCGTGCAACAAGCGGCTCCCACCGGGCTCGCTGGCCGAGGCCACGCCTGGGGCTACGGCTGCCGTCGAGGGGGGCATGACGCCCCTAACGCATCCACGCAGCACGCTCCACACCCTCGGGATTGAATCCTTTACAATTCGCCCTTTGCCCCCCAGATTATGCGACGTGGATGCAGTATCGCTCCGAGAGCGCGGTTCGGACGAACAACCCCGTCAGCAATACTTCGGGTTCCGACCGCAGGCCGAGCTGGAGACCGCCATTGAGCGGTCGCAGGCCTATTTGTTGAGCCAGCAGAAGCCCGAGGGCTACTGGATCGGCGAGCTGATGGTGGATGTCACGCTGGTGGCGGACCTGATTGCCTACCGGCACTGGGACGGCAAGGTGGACCCCCAATGGCAGCGCAAGGCGGTGAACCATATCTTCTCGATGCAGTTGCCGGATGGGGGGTGGAATACCTACTACGGCGGCCCGGCGGAGGTCAATGCCACGATCAAGGCTTACCTGGCGCTGAAGCTGGCCGGGGTGCCGGCCACGGATCGGCGAATGTTGCGCGCGCGCGAGGTCGCCAAAAGCCTGGGAGGTGTCCCGCGCATGAACACCTTCTCGAAGCTCTACCTCGCTTTGCTGGGGCTGTTCCCGTGGGACTATGTGCCCACCATTCCCTGCGAGATCATCCTTCTGGGGAAGTGGTTCTTCTTCAACATCAACGAAATAAGCTCGTGGAGCCGGTCAATGCTCGTGCCGCTTTCCATCATCAGCCATTTCAAGCCCACTCGGCCTCCCAAGCGTAACATCAATCTGAACGAGCTGTTCCCCGAGGGCATGCACGAGCGGGATCTGGCGCTGGCGCCTGACCCGGAGCGGCTGACGTGGCGCAACTTCTTTCTCTGGCTGGACCGGGTGCACAAGTTTGCCGAGTGGTTCGCAGAGCACGGGGTGCACCCTTTTCGCGCGCGCGCGCTCAAGAAGGCAGAGCAATGGATGTTGGAGCGGTTCGAGGGCTCGGACGGCCTGGCAGCGATCTTTCCGGGCATGGTCAACTCGCTCGTTGCCTTGCGGGCGCTGGGCTATCCGGATGACCATCCTCAGATTGTCCGCATCGAGCAGCAGCTCAAGAAGCACGAACACGAGACAGAAAACACAGCGCGCATCGAGCCTTGCCTGTCGCCCGTATGGGACACTGCCATTGTAGCGATCTGCCTGGTGGAATCAGGCCTGCCGGCGGATCATCCGGCGCTGAAAACGGCGGCGGACTGGCTGATGACCAAGGAGATCCGGTTCCGCGGCGATTGGCAATACAAGAACCCAGCCAAAGTGGAGCCGAGCGGGTGGGTGTTCGAATTCCAGAACAAGTGGAACCCCGACATTGACGACACGGCCATGGTGTTGCTGGCCTTGCGCAAGGTCCCAACGGATGACCGGCAGCGGCGCGATGAATGCTTTCAGCGCGGGCTGGCCTGGATGATGACCTTCCAATGCAAGGACGGCGGGTGGGCGGCGTTCGACAAGGACTGCACCAAGGGCGTGCTGGAGAAGGTGCCGTTCGCCGACCACAACGCGATGCTGGACCCGGAGTGCGCGGACATCACGGCGCGTATCTTGGAGCTGGTCGGATACGAGAGCTGGAGCGTGGAACATCCCCAGGTGCAGAAGGCGCTGCGGTTTCTCCGGGAGCATCAGGAGGAAGACGGCTCGTGGTATGGCCGATGGGGCGTGAATTATATCTATGGCACGTGGCAAGTGCTGCGAGGCCTGCGGGCGTTAAGCGTGGACATGAGCCAGGAGTGGCTGGTGAAGGCGCGTGACTGGCTGGAGAGCGTCCAGCACGAGGACGGGGGCTGGGGTGAGCGGTGCAATACCTACGACGATCCTGTATTCAAAGGCCAGGGCCCGAGCACCGCTTCGCAGACGGCGTGGGCGGTCATGGGCTTGTGCGCGTTTGATGACCCGGACCGGCCGAGCCTGCTGCGCGGAATTGAGTATCTCATCCGCACGCAGAATGCGGATGGTTCCTGGACGGAGGAGGAAACGACCGGCACTGGGTTCCCCAAGGTGTTTTACCTGAAGTACGACATGTATCGGAACAGTTGGCCGCTGCTGGCCCTGGCGACCTATCGCCAACTGCTGGCGCGGACTGCCGCCCGGCGGAACGGGGAGCCAGCCGCGGCGCACTCATCGGAACGGGTCGTTGGGGTTCCCGGGGCCTGATCCCGAACCGACGCTGTGAGCCGTAGCCCTGTGGACGCTCATTTCTTCCCGGCTGGAGCATTGCGATCGTGGAAACGAGCACGACGCCGGAGGCGGTTAGGCTTGGGAGCCTTTAAAAAGCAGCGAGAGCTTTCCGGAGCTAGGGGAACGGGCGCTTGAGACGGCGCCTGCTCATCGGTCTGGGGGCCTTGGCGCTTTGCGTGCTGACGGTGGTGGTTGTCTTTCGGCAGAGCGGGGATGGCCCGCTTTATCAAGGGAAGACAATTCACGGCTGGGCCGCTCAACTCCTGGCTCCGGGACCTGAGGTCCGCGAGGAGGCGGCGGTCGTCTTGCGGGGGCTGGGGACCAATGCGGTGCCGGGCTTGATTCGCCTGCTGGAAAGTCGGGATCCCCTATGGCGCACGCAACTATGGCGATGGGGGATGCGGCTACCCCTGCGATTCCGCCGGGGGATCCTACTGCAATCACGGCTTCCCCAGGAAGCACTGAACCGCCAGGAGGCGGCCATGGCGCTAGCCGTTATCGGACCCGGTGCCAAAGCCGCCGTGCCCACCTTGGGTCGCTGGCTGCTCAGCAAAGACCCTAACAATATGTGGTATTTTGCAGACGCACTGGGGGCCATCGGCAAAGATTCGCTGCCAGAGTTGACCAACGCCTTAGGGAGCAGCGATGCGAGGACCCGCGCCGCAGCCATATTCGGCCTGAGGAAGCTTGGCCCTGCGGCAGAACCGGCCGTGCTGCCGTTGCTGCAAAGAGTGACGGATTCGGACGCCGATGTCCGCACCAGGGCCCATGACGCTCTCGTGGAAATGGGCCCGCCCGCCGTGCCGGCGCTGGTCCAGGCCGTCGAGCACGAAAAGGGGGAAGTGCGCCGAGGAGCAGCCAGGGCGCTGATGCATCCGGGGGTGTCGCGGCGGTTGGTTGAGCCCGCGCTCTTAGGCATGCTGCACGATGATGAGCCGGCCTCACGGCGGCAGGCGGTTGCAACACTGGCCGCTGTGCGCGTCCGGGAGGAGCCAGCTATCCTGGCGATAGCCGCGGCCTTGAAAGACCCCGTGCCGGAGGTGCGCGTTGCGGCAGCAAACGCTTTAGGTGAAGTGAGCGGGAAAGCGCAGCCGGCAGTGCCCGCACTGATGGAGGCGCTGAAAGACGACTCTCCGGAGGTTCGTTCGAGCGCTGCGAGAACCTTGGGTCTCATTGGCGCACCAGCGAAAGCGGCGCAGCCGGAGTCATAAAAAGCTAAGGTCTGCGTTTGACAACACGTCGCGGCCTTCTGAGACTGTGCGCCGCGATTTGTTGACGATCCAATGAAATTCTATGCTTTGTTGGCAGCCGCCACGGCTTCCATTCTCGGTGCAACCCCTTCCTTGCTTGTAGCTGAAAACGGGCGCGCTTCACTGGTTTACGAAACGCCGCGCGAGTTCTTTGGCCGCGCCGACTTCAACGGCGATGGTCTGCAGGACCTGGTCATCGTGGACAAGGAGACCGGCAAGTACCGGCTGGGTTACCAGACGACGAACGGCTTGTTCTCGTGGGTGGACTGCCGGCCCAGCGGACTCAAGGGGATTGCAGGGTTCAGCATCGGCAAGGTGCTGGCCGCGGACCAGGACGGCTTGGCTTTCGCCGCACCGGATGCCAACCAATTCGCGCTGGTGGAGGCGTCGAGTCCGACCGCCCCCGGCAAACCGGTGACGGTGGATTTCAACGCGGGCCTCGGGCCGAGCACCATTGTGGCCCTCGGCATCGGCGGTGCCGGGAAGACGCCCCTGCCGGACTTCTACGTCGGCAGCATTTACAACTCGCCCGACCCAAACCAGGCAACGCTCCTGCGCAACGATGGCGCAGAGTATCCAAAGCTGGCCGACATCCCCTTGCCGGGAGCTGCGGCCCGGGGCAATCGGCTGTCGCTGAAAGAGGGCCAGCCGGAGCTGCTCTGCTTGTTGGTGAGCGAGCAAAAGGGGGACACCTTCCATGCGCAGGACCTGGAGAGCGGCAAAGCAGTGGAGGTCGCCACCGTGACGGGCCTCCCTGCTGGCTCGGATTACGCCGCGGGGAACTTCCGTGGTCTGCCTCTCCGCGAATTCCTGTTCTATAAGCCAGGCACGAAAGACCTGATCGTGCGGCCGGTGGAGGAACCAGCACCGGGCAAGTTCCAGCTTGGCAAGGGCGATACGTTCGACCTGGGCCAGCCGATCCGGCGGCTCGTCACGCTCGATGAGGCCACCGGGCAGAAGCTGTTCGTGATCTTCGGCGAAGGCGAGACGGCCAGCATGTTCCGTTTCGATGGTGCAAAGGCTCCCGTGCAGGTGCAGGCATTTGTGGCCACGAATAACCTGTTCACCTGCGCGGCCAGCGTGCCCGGCGGCTTCATGGCCTTCTCGCAGCCAAAGGAAGGCAAGTTCTCGACGCGCTACCAGGTTTACAAAGCTGGCGGTGGAGGCTATACGGCCGGCACATTCGGCAGCCTGGCCTCTTTAGCCGACAACGACAACATCACCATCCCTGACATTTATGCGCGGATCGTGGCCAATCTGAAGGTGAAGGCAGAAGGCGAGATGAAGCCTTACACCAACACGATCCCGGGCACGCAGGTCACCTTTGCCATGGTGCCAATCCCCGGCGGCGAATTCGTCATGGGCAGCCCCGAGACTGAGAAGGGGCGCAAGCCCGACGAAGGCCCGCAGCACAAGGTGAAGATTGCCCCCTTCTGGATGGGCCGGTGCGAGGTCACGTGGAACGAATACGAGCTGTTCATGTATCCCGATGAGGAGCACCGGACGCGCGCCACGGAGCCGACGGACGCCGCCGGTGATAAGCTGGCCGATGCCGTGACCCATCCCTCGAAGCCTTACGTGGAAATGAGCTTCGGCATGGGCAAGGACGGCTATCCGGCCATCGCCATGACCCAGCACGGCGCGAACAAATACTGCCAATGGCTCAGCGCCAAGACCGGCCAGTTCTATCGCCTGCCGACCGAGGCCGAGTGGGAATACGCCTGCCGCGCCGGCACTACCACCGCCTATTTCTTCGGCGACGACGCCAGCAAGCTCCCGGAATACGGCTGGTTCGAGCAGAATAGCGACTTCAAGTACCAGAAGGTCGGCAAGAAGAAACCCAACCCGTGGGGCCTGTATGATATGTGCGGCAACGTGGTGGAATGGTGCCTCGACCAATACGACCCGGATTACTACAAGCAGTGCACTGCCCAGGGCGTCGTCACCGAACCGTGGAACAAGGCCACCAAGCCCTATCCTCATTCGGTGCGCGGCGGCTCGTGGGATGACGAAGCGGTGATGTGCCGCAGCGCCGCCCGCCGCGGCTCCGACCGCTCCTGGAAGATGCAGGACCCGCAGTTGCCCAAGAGCATCTGGTATTTCTCGGACGCCCAATGGATCGGCTTCCGCATCGTGCGCCCGCTCAAAGTGCCGCCCCCCGAAGTGATGCAAAAGTACTGGACCAGCGGGGTTGAGAGAGACTAAATACTCCTGTTTCGCGTATCGCCCGTGGCGACGGAGACACTACAGTGCAACCGAATCAAACAATACACGTGAAAGGCCCAATGCAAGACACTCCCAACAATGACAGTGCATCTTCACCGATTACTCGCCGTCAGTTCCTGAAGCACTCCACCATCGCCGCCTCGGCAGCCGGGACGGGCTTCCTCGCCGGCTGTGCCCGCCACGAGAAGGCGGCGGCTGTGGCAACGGCGGCGGCGACGGCCCCGGCTGTCATGCACGCCCAGGCGAGGCAGCCCATTAACGCCGTCATCATCGGCGTGGGCGGACGTGGCAGTGGCGCGGGACGGGACTTCAACGATGCCGTCAAGGCCACCGGCGTGGAAGGCAAGATCGTCGGGATAGCGGACCTGTTCCCGGAGGCAGCGCATAAGGGCGCGGAGACGTTCGGCGTGCCGGAAGACAAGTGTTTCAGTGGATTTGATGCTTACCAGAAGGCGCTCGCCCTGCC
>Ga0181532_10005411_pt1 | contig 10848 bp, 9 predicted proteins | sample PEATcosm2014_Bin_33_FD_119768 | JGI IMG/M metagenome (GOLD analysis project Ga0181532, IMG submission 119768) | Peatland microbial communities from MTU Mesocosm Facility, Houghton, MI, USA - PEATcosm2014_Bin11_30_metaG | ecosystem: Environmental > Terrestrial > Soil > Wetlands > Peat | place...
AATCGCCTCGTTGGCGCCGACGATTTTCCCCGGATTGAGCAGATGGTGCGGGTCAAAGATCTCCTTGATTCGCTGGAAGACGTTGTACAGTTCGCCGTACTCCGCCCGGAGAAACGCCGACCGCGACATCCCGTCGCCGTGTTCTCCGCTGACCGTCCCGCCCACCGCGAAGACGGCCGCGTAGAGATCTGCGGCCAGTGCTTCCAACTTTCCACCGTCGGCCGGCGAGGGGGGCGGCAAAAACGGACGCAAATGAATCTGCCCGGCCGCCGCATGCGAATACAGCGAGGCCGTCACTTCGTGGCTTTGAAACACTTTTTGCGCCGTGACGAGGAATTCCCGCAGGGCGGCCGGCGGCACCGCGATATCCTCGACGATCGGCGTCGGACGCGTATGCCCCTTGATTCGCGTCAATAGGGGAACGACCTTTCCCGGCAGTGTCCACAGAAACTCGACTTCGTCATACTCATGCGCCTGGTACGCCACGACCGCTTCTACGTTCAGGGCGCGGACGGCCCGGATCGTCATCTGGATCCGCTCGCGGCACTGCGCGTCGCTGAACCCGATCTGCTCGACGATCAGCGCCACTTCCGCCGTCGGAGCAATCAGTTGTTCGAATCGCGGATCGGCCTCGCGCGCCAACGACAACAACCGCCGGTCCATCAGGTCGCAGGCGCTCGGCTCCAATTCGGCGATCTCCTGCACGGCTCTCGTTGCCGACTCGAGATCGCCGAACAAAAGCAACACGGCCGCCCGGTGCGGCGGAAGCGGGAACGTGTCGAGGGTCGCCGCGGTGAAGAGCCCCAGCGTTCCCTCCGATCCAACGAGCAGGCGAGTCACATCCAAGTGCGTTAGCGACAACAGACCCCGCACATAGTAGCCGGCGCTGTTGCGAATAAGGGGCGGCTGCTTCTGCCGGATGATGTCGCGGTTTGCCCCTAGCAATGCAGCCAGGCGGCCGACGATGGTCCGTTTAGCGATGAGCAGCTGGCCGTTGACGGGCGGAGCTTCGCCGGCCGCCGCGTCGAACGACGGGGCAGGAGGGGTATCAATCTGGGCGAGCGGCTCATTGCCGAATTCGGCGATCGTCCCGCCGGCCAGCACGGTTTCGATGCTCTCCACATGGTCACGAGTCGAACCGAGGCGAACCGAATGCGCGCCGGCGGCGTCGACGCCCAGCATTCCGCCGACCGTCGTGATCGCCGTATTGGACGGGTCGGGAGGGAAATACCGACCGTAAGGGCGCAGGATGTCGTTGAGACTGTCGCGCACGACTCCCGGCTGCACGCGGACCGTCGTTTCACCGATCGACTCGACCGCGCGCAGATGGCGCGAAAAGTCGACGATCACGCCGTCACCAATCGCCGCTCCCGTAACGCCGGTCCCCGCTCCCCGCGCAACGAGCGGAAGATTGGCTTCCGCGGCATACCGAGCCAGTACGACGACGTCATCGCGATCGATCGGACAAGCGACGGCCAGCGGCGACACCTGAAAGATGCTCGCGTCGCTGGCGTACATCGACAAAGTCAAAGGATCGCACCGCAGCTCGCCCTTGAAGCTGCCGGAGAGATCTTCGATCAGTCGTCGCTGCCGGTCGTCCACGTGTATTCTGCGCCGCCAAGTTGGAAGAAGGTTCCGAACGGATCACCACGCGGCCGCGCGGTCGCCGCGGCGTCAAAACCACGGCTTGTCCCAGCCGACGCCTGCGGGTCGGCCCGACCGCGAGCACGTCGGACGGGTCAGTCAGTTGTGATCAAGATGGGTGTCGTCGAGCTGCCTCCAGACGGAGGCGCTCTTGCCGATAACGCTCGCCCACCTCCAGATCGAAGGTGGACTGGGAAGCTGGCTCGAAACCGCCGTGTCGTGCCCCGCAGCGGTAGCAAACCAACACGTCTTTCATGAACAGGAATAACAAAAAGTCGACCAGCGCAAACGCCATCAAGATGCCCAGCGAGAGTGCCGGCTGCCACAGCGCGTAAGCGACTGTGCTCAGCACAATCCCCGCTCCGACCATGAGCAGACCGACACGTTGCGGAAAATCCTTCTGCCGCCACAAATCGTTGCAACCGCAGACCAGACAACAGGCCGGTTGGCCGCGGTCGAACTGCTCGGGAGAACACGTCCGAGTCCAGCCGCAGGTGCCGCATTGCACGGCATCCCCGGCCGACAACGACCGCCGAACCGAACATTGGCATTGCGGACACCGAAACGTCAACACGACCGGCCGCACGGATTGGGCAGATTGCCCGGCCGTTGTGTTCGCGGAAATCAAATCTCAACCTCCGAACGTGTCGTTTTTTACGTCCATCCCTTACCTTAGCTTAAATAGGGGTCGCCCGCCACGAGGAATCAGGCGACCCTTGGGTAATTCCGCCAACGAAACTGGGGACGGGAGTTCGCTCCATCCATTTTACACGGAAGGGTTTATGGACAAGAACTGCCAGGTTTCCGCTTCCAGCGAGAGAGACGATCGCGCGAAGCAACTGAGTCCACCGCTGCAGCCCAAGCGGCCGGCGTGTCCCGCCTGCGGTGGACCGTTGATCGAGATTAAGCAGAAGCTCCAGTGCGCCAATTGTCGAACGATTTGCGAAACCTGCTGCGAAGGCGGACCCGGTTGACCGGCCGTCCAACCGTGCGATCAGGGAACACAGGTGTCATCCAATGGAACTCCGCGAGATCGCCGAGCGAATCCTGTTGGCCGATTCGATGACCGCCAAGCTCGGCCGAATTAGCCACAACCTGTCCGACGAGCGGCCGGGACCGGATCGGCGGGTCTCGGTTCCCGGACGACCCTCCGAGTTGCGTTTTGCACCGCGGCGGACGGCTCCGTCAATGCCGCGCCCAGGTGCGTTACGCGATCCAAAAAAGAGAGGCGTCGCACATCACATTCTGGCCAATCACGAATTACAAGCACTGGAAGTGATGGCATTTGTCCTGTTGGCGTTTCCCGATGCGCCATGCGAATTCCGCCGTGGGCTGATCCCGATCATGAGGGACGAGCAGCGGCACACGCGGCTGCATATCGAACGGGCCGCCGAACTCGGAGTCCCGTTCGGCACGTTGCCGGTGAATGACTACATCTGGGCCAAGGCCCAGCAGTTTGAGTCGATTCTTGACTATCTGGCCGGTCTGCCTTTGACCTTCGAGGGATGCAATCTCGACCATACGCTGGAGTTCGAGCAGTATTTCGAGCGCGCGGGAGACGAGCGGAGCGCCACCATCCTGCGGGCCATCCATCGCGATGAGATCGGACACGTCCGCTTCGGCATCGAATGGCTGCGGCGGCTCAAGCCGGCCGACCAAACCGAGTGGGAGACCTACGTCTCGCACTTGCATTGGCCCCTCCGCGCGGAAAAAGCGGTGGGCGACATCTTTCACGCTGACCCGCGTTTGCAAGCCGGGCTAACGCCGGACTTTGTCGCGCACTTGGCGGCCGCACGGACGGCATCAGGGGAAGCCAATCCACCGGGCCCAAAACCGGACAGATGAGATCGCGGCCGCTGCGAATATCTAATCGCTCACGCCGGAATTGTCTGCGTCCGTGGTGAATGCCCCCGCAATCTCGAAAAAGCGGCCGACTCGACGACTCCTCAGGACCTTCACCACCGTTCGAGCCGGAGCGCGGTTTGGAACGTGAATCTCGACAAAGAGATAATCCGACCGGACCGGCCGAACGTGGAGCAGGGCGATTCCCCCAGCCGAGATGTTCCGCGAAAACGCGACAAAGGGCTTGTCGATGGGAAGCATCTGCTTGCTGACGGGGATGGCGACCACTTTCGCCACCATCGGATAGCGACGCGGTCCACGTCGATCAGAACCGTCCTCCTCGGCGACCTCTTTCGCCAGGAATTCCCGAAGATCGGTCGGCGGCTCCAATTGCTCCACGCGATCGATTGAATCGGACAACTTTTGAATCAACGTTTCGGACGTCACGGTTACTCCGCTCATGCGGGCCCTAACGGCTATCCAATCGATAGCAGGTGTTCACGCGAATGACCTGCCTCAGATTTATCTGTGAAGCGCCGGTCGCCCGCTGAGTAAATTCGGAAAAAAATCCTGTTGCTTCTGCCCAAACTCCAACGAGTGACTTACGATAGCGAACATGACGGCTAAGGCATTGGTGGAAATACGCCTGCGTGTCACGCCGGGGACCACGCTTGAGCCAGAGCGGCTCGGTCGAAAAATCTAGCACGTAAACCACCGTTTGCAGCCAGGGATTGACTCCATGACCGCCCGAATCATCGACGGCAAGGCGATCGCCGAAAAGATCCGCGGCGAAATTGCCGCACAAGTGGCCGAGTTCCGGGGGCAGACGCAATGCATTCCGCATTTGGCGGCCATTCTCGTCGGCGACGATCCGGCCAGCGCCGTCTACGTCCGGGGCAAGCAACGGGCGTGTGAAAAGGCGGGACTCAAAAGCACGCTCCATCGGCTACCGGCGACGACGACTGAAGACGAGCTTTTGAATCTCGTCCGCCAGTGCAATCAGGATTCTGAGGTCCACGGCATTCTCGTCCAGTTGCCGCTGCCGAAGCAGATCAACCCCCAACGAGTTCTCGACACGGTCTTTCCGCTGAAGGACGTCGACGCGTTTCATCCCGAGAACGTCGGCCGGATCGTACAGGGCCGGCCCCGATTTCTCCCCTGCACGCCGCACGGAGTGCAACGGCTGTTGATTGAGACCGGCGCGATGATTAACGGTGCGGAAGTTGTCGTCCTCGGCCGCAGCGAGATCGTGGGCAAGCCGATGGCGCTGATGCTCTTGCAAAAAGGTCCTGCCGCCGACGCGACGGTGACCGTCTGCCACAGCCGTACGCGCGACCTGCCACAGGTGACGCGGCGGGCCGACATTCTGATCGCCGCCATCGGCTCGCCGCAGTTTATCACCGCAGAGATGGTCAAACCGGGGGCCGTCGTGATCGACGTGGGCCAAAATCGCGTCGGGGAAAAACTGGTGGGAGACGTCGACTTCGACGCCGTCCGCCAAGTCGCCTCGGCCATCACTCCCGTACCGGGGGGAGTGGGCCCGATGACGATCGCCATGCTGCTGGCGAACACGCTGACCGCGGCACGTCTCTCGGTTTCTGGTCCGATCGCCGATTGAGATCGTTCCGCCAAGCTCGTCACGGAGCCGAAACTCTTTTTGTTCCGGACCGCCGGGGACCGGGAGCCGGCCGTTTCGGTCCCGCGGCGGGGTGCAATTGAAAGAGACGTTCGGCGTGCAGCACCTTATCGACCGTGAATCGCCAGATTTCGCCTTTCGCGTCGCTGAATCCGAGAATTCGACCTCGTTCGTCGAATCCGAATGGAATGACGTCTGCCAATTTCGAGAAATCGAAACGGGCGCGAACGGAACCCTTGCCGACGTCGAATACGAACAAGGTGACCTTGCCACGTGCTTCGGGTTGATCCGGATTCTGAATATCTCCGGTCCGGTAGACGGCCAATGATCCGTGGAGCGAGGCAAAGAGTGAGTCGACCGCTTGCGTGGGCGGATTTTCAGGCAGGAGAACTGCCTTCGTAATACGTCCCGTGCGACTGTCGATCGTTAAGAGGTGCGACCGCTCTTCTTTCTTCTTCTCGTCGGCGGAGCCAACCTGGACGGTAAAGGTGTCAAAATCAGGGGCAGTCCCCGGGACAGGGAACAGGTCCGTCGGCGTCAATCCCGTCATCTTTTGGACATCGGCCGGTGCTATTCTCCAGCGGCGGCCGTCCGCGGCCCGCGGATCGACGCATTCGAACCGCCACGATTTCATCTCCTCGGCCGCCGGGATCGAATTCAAAACGACAAACGAGCGGCGATCGGTGCAGGGAATCAGAGTCGGCGCCCCGTCGGCGACTTCCGGAGAGGGGGGTTCCAAGGGGACGGGCTCTCCGTCGAAAGCACACTGCGTGGCGCGGCCGCTTTGCTTGTCGCGAATTTCGAGCGTTTCGGAATCGGAAGCCTCGTCTTTCTCAGCGTCGTCCTTTTTCTCAGCGTCGTCCTTCGTCGCGTCGTCCTTCGCGGACTCTGTCTTTGGAGCTTTGGATTTCGGAGCGTCCGTCTTCGTGGCGCTGCTCTTCGCAGCATCACCCTTCGCAGCACTGGTCTTCCCGGTGTTCGTCTTTCCGGCGTCGGTCTTGCCGGTTTTGGTTTTGTCGGTGTTGGTCTTCGCGTCTTCGGCTTTCGTCGTGTCGGTTTTCTCGGTCTCGGTCTTCGCCGTGTTCTTTTTCGCGGCGTCAATTTTCGCGGCGGCGACATCCATCGTTTGTGGGTCAAGCAGCGTCGCCACCATTCGCGCGGCTGTCCACGGACCGGCGGAAACAACGCTGTTTTGCTCGAGATTCCATTCCCAGAGAGAGGTGTCGAGGACTTTCCCCATTTTCTTGCCGTCACGCTCAAACCGCATGACAATCGCGCCGCAGCGATCCGGCCCCAGTCGAAGATTTCCGTCGATCCAGGTGGTTACGGTTGGCGTTGCCGAGCGGGGAGCCATCAGTCGCAGCGCGCGGCCGGTATTCAGGTCCAACGCAAGCATTCCCGGCCATTCGACTGTAATCTCGCTCGATTTGTCAGCCCCTCCTTTTTTGCCGGAAGGCGGGGCTGCGGTGTTGGAGCCGTCGGAGAAACCGATGCGACAGACGATCCAGTGTCCCACGTGAAGCGGGTCGCTCAGGAAAAACCCGGGCTGATCGAGACTCAGACGCTCGGGGGAGCGGGGTTCCAAGGTTCCCACTTCGGGCTTCGACAACTCGGTCTGACAGAACAAAAGCGCGGTCGCCGCACAGTGAACGGCCATCGTGACGTGCATTCTGGTTGCCCCTCAAATTGGTGATTACGCCGTGAGCCGCAGCCGAATCCGGCGGGCTCTCATGACTCAACCTGTCCACCGCCGCGGCGCCGTCCCTCGCGTCCCACGGAATTGAACACGTACGATCGCAACGGTGAAGCGGTCGCGCGACCGCGACACGGCCGGACCGTTGCGAAACCCACCCCAACGGCACGTCAGCCGAAAAGCTTTACCGACGAATGGTAATCGATGTGCGGGGCTTTGATCTTCCCACCAGCCAGCTTTTCGCCGAGCGGATTCAAATAGACGCGGCCCGTCGGCTGGCCGAGGCCGGGCGTGACGTTGAGGACGTGAATATTGAAAATGAAGGCTGGCTCGGTGAGCGCCTCGAACCAGTGGACGTTGTCCTTGTGGTCAGAAACCGTCGAGCATTCGCCGGGCGTGAATTTGCGGTCGATCGTCGGCTTAATGATGTAGGCGTCGGGCAGGTCTTCGAGCCGATCGTAGTGCCGACCGCGGAGGTTTCCCTTCAAGATCAAGAAGGCGGTCGCCATGTTGTTGTGACCGTGAGGCACGACTGACCGTCCCTGTTTGAGGGCGAAGATCTGTTTGCCGAAGACATATTCCGTCGGCAGGCCTTCGACCTTCGGGAACTTGAACGACAGGCTGAGCGCTCCCCGATCGACCATCTTGATCCCGTGCGTGAGCCGATCGAAATCGATCAGCTCGAGGAGTTCGGGAAGATTCACTTGCGAGAAGAGCTTTTCGATCTGCTCCTGCCACGCGACCGCCGGCAGCTTCTGGCCGCGGACTTGCCGACCGAGCTCGTTCACGTCGGCCAGCCACTTGACCGTTGTGGGCCGCACGTTGTCGGCAAAGGCGTTGTGTGCACAGAGCGTTTCGAGCAGCGAATAGGTCAGAAGCGATCCGAGAGCCTGTTGAGAGAATTCACGGCGCGTGAGCTGGGGCATGATTGATTCCTCCAGGCACCATTGAAGCCGAGAAGGGGGGCAACGGCAAGGCTGGACGGACGAAGGTCGCGGACAAGGCGGCCGACAGTTCGGCGGAGGCAGATCACGCCAGAATCGGCAACAGCGAACTCGCGCCGTGCTGAAGCTCGCGCGTGACGATCGAACCAATCAGCGTCGTGGCAGTGCAGTCGTGGATCGCGATCTTCGCCAGCGTGCCGGCCAGGCGTGGATTGCCGTCGAAGACGACGATGCGGTCGCACGTCGTGCGACCGACGAGTTGGAGGGGAGCGCCAGCAGCACGATTGGAGCCGACTGCCACTTCTTCCTCTGCCGCTTGTGGCGCGCTGGAATCGCTCTCGTCCAGTCCGTCGCCCATCGGACCCGCAGACGGGACATCCAAACCGGCTTTGCGCGTGGATTTGCTGAGTCCTTCGGCCAGAACTTCGACTTCACGGCCGATAAATGCGGCGTTGTCCTCTTCGCTGATCTCGTTTTGCACCGCCAAGAGCACGTTGTTGCGGCGGCGCTTTACGTCGTCGGGAATGTCGTCCGCGAAATGCTCGAAGGCCTTCGTCCCCGGGCGCGGACTGTACTTGAAAATAAAACTGTTTTTGAACCGGCAGCGGCGGACCAGATCGATGCTCTTCTCGAACTCCGTTTCGGTCTCGCCCGGGTGCCCCACGATAAAATCGCTGGAGATGGCGCAGTCCGGCATGACCTCTCGGATGCGATCGTGCATTTCGAGATATTGCTCGACCGTGTAGCCGCGCTTCATCACTTTAAGCACGTCGTTCGATCCGGACTGTGCCGGCACGTGCAAATAGCGGCAGACTTTCGGTAAGTCGCGGACGGCGAAGAGCAAGTCGTCGGTCATATCGCGCGGATAATTGGTGACGAACTTGATGCGGTCGATCCCCGGCGTGTCGTGAATCAGCGCGAGCAGGTCGCTCAGCCGATGAAAACTGCCGTTCTCGGTGTATTTGTAACTGTTGACGGTCTGGCCCAAGAGGATGACTTCCTTGACCCCCTGTTCAGCAAGCACGCGGACTTCGGCGGCGATCAGGGCGGGAGGACGGCTCTGCTCGGGTCCGCGCGTCATCGGCACGACGCAGTACGTGCAAAACTTGTCGCAGCCAATCATGATCCGCACGAACGCCTGAAACGGCGAGGGCCGCATGGCGGGCTCGCGGAGCGGATCGTAGCTTTGGAAGCTCTCGGAGACTTCGGACCGAGTCCCTTCTTTCCGCGACAGGCTGACGGCCAGCGCTCGCCGGCTGCCGTGGCGGGCCTCTTCGATCAGCCGCGGCACTTCCGAGAGCTGGCCCGTGCCGACGACGAGGTCGACGTGCGGCGCGCGCTGGAAAATCAGCTCTTGGTCTTTCTGCGCCATACAGCCCAGCACGCCGATCACCTGGCGGGGACGGCGACGCTTGCTGAATTTGAGGCGGCCAAGCTGGCTGTAGATTTTGTGCTCGGCATGTTCCCGCACGCTGCACGTGTTCAAGAGGACCGTGTCGGCTTCGTGGACGTCAGAGGTCAACTCGTAACCGTGGCGCCGCAAGGCGGCCACGACCAGCTCGCTGTCGAGCATGTTCATCTGGCAGCCGACCGTCTCGATGTAGAGCTTTTGGTTGTGGTCCATGGGTCGCCGTCAACCCGCCTTTTTCGCGGGCGTCTCGGACTTGGCCGTCGTTTTCACAGGAGCGGATTGCGGCTTCACTGCTGGCGCGATCCTTTGGCCCGCGGGCGCGGCGGTCTGTCGCGCCGGCGGGGGGGTGGCCGGCGGAGCAGGGGGGGCGGCCCGCTGCGCTGCCGTCAGCTCGTCGGCAAGTTTTCTTTTGTAGTGCTGGCGATGCTCGCCCATCAACGCCACGAGCGATTTGATTGCCAAAAACGATGCCACGCCAAACAGGATGAGTTGCGACTTGTCCATGGCGACTCCTTCCGTGGAGGCCGGACGGGCTTCAATCGCGGACACCCTCGACGTACTGTCCCGTGCGTGCGTCGACCTTGATTTTATCCCCCTGATTGATGAAGGCCGGCACATGAACCGTGGCGCCGGTCTCGACGGTCGCCGGCTTGGAGACGTTGGTTGCCGTGTTGCCGCGAGCGGCTGGCTCCGTGTACGTGACCACGAGGACGACATGCTGGGGCGGAGTCATTTCGATGATCCGACCGTTCCAGTACATCAATCCGACCGTCGCGTTCTCCAGGAGGAACTTGGCCCCGTCGCCGCATTGTTCGGCAGTCAAGGTATATTGCTCGAACGACTCGTTGTCCATGAAAATCAAATCATCGCCCGCGCGGTAGAGGTACTGGCCCTCGCTCTTGTGGATGTCGGCCTCTTCGAGTCCGTCGCCGCTCTTGTACGTCCGGTCGAGCAGCGTTCCCTTGAGGAGGTTCCGCAACTTCGTCTTGTATAACGCCTGCCCTTTTCCCGGCTTGACGAAGTTGCATTCGATCATCTCGTAGGGGTCGCCCTCCACGACGACCTTCACTCCCTTGCGAAAGTCGCTGGAATTGATCTGAGGCATCGGTCCTGTCTCTTCAACTCGAATCGTCTGAAACTAGGTGCGTAAAACGCCCGCTTCCAACGGCGCGAGAATAACATAACCCCGCGCGCGGCGAAATGCCGAACGGACCGAGAGGAGAACCCAGCTTTGCGCCCGCGTGCCGACGAGACATACGCACGCCTGCAGGGCCAATAAATGGCCCGAACGTTGCATGACGATCCGCCGAATTTACGCCGGCGATCCTGCGGAACCGGCGGGGCAAACCCCACCGGCTCGATGCAGTGACACTTCCGTCGGTCAGGCCAGGATGCCTTGCACGGCGTCGCCCTTAACCATCTCGCGCGGCTGGTTGAGGTGGTTATAGATGGTCTGGCGCGGATACAAGCCAACGCTGTGATAGACGGTGGCCAAGAGATCGTTTGGATGTACGGGGTTCTCGACCGGCGCGGAGGCCGTGTTGTCGGACTTCCCGTAAACCAAGCCGCGCTTGATGCCGGCCCCGGCAACGACCGCCGTGTAGCAATAGGGCCAGTGGTCGCGACCGTCGTCGTTGTTCTGGTTGCCAGAGGTGCTCACGCCGCGCTTCGGGCTGCG
>Ga0181532_10005412_pt1 | contig 10846 bp, 6 predicted proteins | sample PEATcosm2014_Bin_33_FD_119768 | JGI IMG/M metagenome (GOLD analysis project Ga0181532, IMG submission 119768) | Peatland microbial communities from MTU Mesocosm Facility, Houghton, MI, USA - PEATcosm2014_Bin11_30_metaG | ecosystem: Environmental > Terrestrial > Soil > Wetlands > Peat | place...
ATCGGCGCCCTGCTCGCCCTCATGCTGGCCGGAGACGATCTGACCATCATCGCGCTCATCGGCATCATCCTGCTGATCGGCATCGTCAAAAAGAACGCGATCCTGATGATCGACTTCGCGGTCGATGCCCAGCGGCTGCAGGGCCTCTCGCCCCGGGAGGCCATCTATCAGGCCTGCCTGCTGCGCTTCCGTCCGATCCTGATGACCACCGTCGCTGCAATCTTCGGCGCGCTGCCGCTCATGTTCGGGACCGGCACCGGTTCGGAGCTGCGCCACCCGCTCGGCATCAGCATCGTCGGCGGATTGCTGGTGAGCCAGGTGCTGACGCTGTTCACCACGCCGGTGATCTACCTGGCGTTCGACCGCATGGCGGCCCGCATGCGCAGCCGGGCGCCCGCCGGGGCCCCCGACGACGGCGGCGACCGGCAGCGGCTCGCGGATAGCCCCACATGAATATTTCGGCGCCGTTCATACATCGGCCGGTCGCGACCACACTGCTGACGATCGGCGTCGCGCTGTGCGGCGCCGTGGCCTTCATGCTGCTGCCCGTGGCGCCGCTGCCGCGCATCGACGTGCCGGCGATCTTCGTCTCTGCCCAGTTGCCGGGCGCCAGTCCCGAAGTCATGGCGAGCACGGTGGCGACTCCCCTGGAACGGCACCTGGGCGCCATCGCCGACGTCGATGATATGACATCCACGAGCGGCGTCGGCACCTCGAACATTCAATTGACGTTCGGCGTCGACCGCGACATCGACGGCGCGGCGCGCGACGTGCAGGCGGCGATCGTCGCCGCGCATGCTGACCTGCCCTCGGCGCTGACGCGAAACCCCACGTACCGCAAGCTCAACAGCTCGCTGTTCCCGGTCATGGCCATCGCGATGACCTCCGATGTGCTCACGCAGGGCCAGATCTACGATGCGGCCGATGCCGTGATATCGCAGCGTCTGTCGCAAATCCAAGGCGTCGGCGGCGTCAACGTCAACGGCAGCGCCCTGCCGGCCGTACGGGTGGAGATCAACCCGCTCGCGCTCTCGAAGTACGGCATCGGTCTGCAGGATGTGCGTGCCGCCATTTCCAACAGCAACGCCAACGCACCGAAGGGCGCGATCGAATCCGACCGGCTGCACTATCAGATCTACACCAACGACAACGCGCGCGATGCGGCGCCGTACCGGAATCTGATCATCGCCAATCGCAACGGGGCGACGGTCCGGCTCGGCGATGTCGCGACCGTGCTGGACATGCAGGATGGGGCCACGGAAAACATCCGCACCTACGGCCTGTACAACGGCAAGCCCGCCGTGTTCGTGACGGTATATCAGCAGCCGGGCGCGAACGTCATCGAGATGATCGACGCCGTCAAGGCGGAGCTGCCGCAGCTGAAGAGCTCGATAGACCCGAAAATCGACCTGGTGGTCACCTTTGACCGCTCGATCACGATCCGCGCCTCGCTGCGCCAGGTCGAACAGACGCTGGTTCTGGCCGTGGCGATGGTCATCCTGGTGGTCTACATATTCCTGAACAGCGGCCGCGCGGCGCTGATTCCCGCGCTCGTGGTGCCCGTATCGCTGATCGGCACCTTCGGCGCCATGTACCTGCTCAACTACACGCTCGACAACTTCTCGCTGATGGCGCTCACCATCGCGACCGGGTTCGTCGTGGACGATGCCATCGTCGTCATGGAGAACACCACCCGGCACGTCGAGGCGGGCATGGCGCGCATGGATGCCGCGCTGCTCGGCGCGCGCGAGGTGGGCTTCACCGTGGTGTCCATGAGCCTCTCCCTGGTCGCCGTGTTCATTCCCTTCATGTTCGCCGGCGGGATCGTCGGGCGGATATTCAAGGAATTCACCGTCACCTTGTCGGTGGCGATCCTCATCTCGCTGGTGGTTTCATTGACCACCACGCCGATGATGTGTTCGCTGCTGCTCGAACGCAGCAGCGAACGCAGGCAGTCGCGCTTTGCAGAATCGTTCGAGCGCGGTTTTGGGCGCCTGCGCCGCGGCTATGATCGCACGCTCGGCTGGGCGCTGCATCATCCGCGGATCACGATGGCGGTACTCATCGCCACGATCGGACTCAACGTGTACATGTACATCGTCATTCCCAAGGGATTCTTTCCGCAGCAGGACACCGGTCAGCTGCAGGGCGGCATCCGCGGCGATGCCACCAGCTCGTTTCAGCTGATGAAGGGCAAGCTGCAGCAGGTGGCGAAGATCATCCAGCAGGACCCGGCCGTGATGACCGTCACCGGCTCGGTGGGCAGCGGCAGTTTCTTCGGCGGTGGCGGGGCGAGCGCCAACGTGACCATTGCACTGAAGCCTTTGTCCGAGCGGCGCGAGTCCGCCGATCAGGTCATCGCTCGATTGCGGCCCCGGCTCACTCGCGTGACGGGCGTAACGACCTTCTTGCAGGCCGTTCAGGACGTCCACGGCGGCGGCCGCTCCGCCAACTCGCAGTACCAGTACACGCTGCTCGGGGACGATTTGGCCGAGCTGCGTACCTGGTCCCAGAAGCTGCGCCTCGCCATGCAGGACATGCCGGAAGTCACCGATGTGGACACCGATTTGCAGCCCGGAGGGTTGGAGGCGAATCTGGTCGTGGATCGCGACAGCGCGTCGCGCCTGGGGCTGACGGAAATTCAAATCGACAATGCGCTCGGCGACGCTTTCGCGCAAGCGCAGGTGTCGAACATTTACAATCCGTTCAGTCCCCAGCAATATCATGTGGTCATGGAAGTGGCGCCGGAGTTCTGGCAGCACCCCGAGGTGCTGCGGGAGCTGTACGTCAGCACCTCCGGCGGCGCCGTGAGCGGCACACAGGCGACTCAGGCGGTGGCCGGCACCACGCAGCTCACTCCAAGCAGCGCGAGCACGTCCTCGAGCGCTGCGATCGCCGAGGACGTGGCGCGCAATCTCGCGGCCAATTCGCTGGCAAACGGCGGCGGCGGAAACACCTCGACCGGCTCCGCGGTGAGCGTGGCCCAGGAAACGGTCGTGCCCTTTGCGGCCTTCAGCCACTTCCTCACTGACACGACGCCGGTCAGCGTCAATCACACCGGAACCTCCGTGTCGACGTCGATCGCGTTCAACCTGCCGGAAGGAGAGTCGCTCGGCACGGCGCTCGCCGCAATCGACCGCAAGATGAGCGAAATTCACGTGCCCGTGAGCATCCGCGGGGGCAGCTACGGCACCGCGAAGCTCTTTCAGCAAAGCAACAGCAACACGCCGCTGATGCTTCTGGCGGCGCTGGTGGCGATCTACGTGGTGCTCGGCGTGCTGTACGAGAGCTACAGCCAGCCCTTGACCATTCTGTCCACCCTGCCCTCCGCCGGCGTCGGCGCTCTGCTCGCGTTGATGGCCACCGGCACGGAATTTAGCCTCATCGCCTTTTTGGGCATCCTGCTGCTCGTCGGTATCGTCAAGAAGAACGCCATCATGATGGTGGACTTCGCGCTCGATGCGGAGCGCAGCCTCGGGATGGACCCCCGCGAGGCGATCGCGCACGCCTGTTCGCTGCGCTTTCGGCCGATCATGATGACCACCTGCGCCGCCATCGCCGGTGCGCTGCCCCTCGCGCTCGCCTACGGCGACGGCACCGAGATGCGCCGGCCCTTAGGGATCGCCATCGTCGGCGGACTCATCCTCAGCCAGCTGCTGACCGTCTACACCACGCCGGTGGTGTATCTGTACATCCATCGCTACTGGCGGCGCGGCAAGCTGCGGGATGCGGCGCCGCGGGCGCGAAATCCCGATTTCGGCTCCGCGCAGGCAGGCACCTGATGTCGCCGCGCCTCTGTCTGAGTGTGGTCGTTGGTATTGCCGCGCTATCGGGGTGCGCGGTCGGGCCCGACTACAAGCGGCCGGCTTTCGACGCCGCCGCCGCCTACAAGGAACAGAGCGGATGGAAGCCGAGCGAGCCCGGCGACGCACTGAGCCGCGGACCGTGGTGGACCATTTTCAACGATCCGGTGCTGGATGATCTCGAAGCGAAGATCAATATCTCCAACGAGAACGTCAAGGCGGCGCTGGCGTCCTACGATCAAGCGCGCGCGCTGGTCGACCAGGCTCAAGCGGGTTTCTGGCCGACCGTGGCAGCCAACCTCTCGCGTCTGCGCGGATCGGGTCGCGGCGGCGCATCGACGGTCACCGCCAATAATGTAACCACCGTCATTCCCACCGGTGCATCGACGTCCACCACCTACAGCGCGGGCGCTTCCGCCAATTGGTCGCTCGATATCTGGGGCCAGATCCGCCGCACGGTCGAGAGCGACCGCGCCTCCGCACAAGCGAGCGCCGCGGCGCTCGCCGCCGCGCAGTTATCGGCTCAGGCCACGCTGGCCACCGATTACTTCGAGCTGCGCGCACAGGATCAATTGCAGAGGCTGCTCGACGACACGGTAATGGCTGAACAGCTGTCATTGAAAATCACCGAAAGCCGCTATCGCTACGGCGTCGCCGCCAAGGCCGATGTGGTCAGCGCAGAGGCCCAGCTGCTGTCCAGCCAGGCGCAGCAAATCAATGCGAAGATCCAGCGCGCGACGCTTGAGCACGCCGTCGCCGTGTTGATCGGCCAGCAGCCGGCGCAATTCTCCTTGAGCACGACGACGATGAGATCGGACGTTCCGACCGTGCCCCCCGGAGTTCCCTCCACGCTGCTCGAGCGGCGGCCGGATGTCGCGGAAGCGGAGCGCAAGGTCGCGGCCGCGAACGCCCAGATCGGCGTCGCGACCGCGGCCTACTTTCCGAGCCTGACGCTATCGGGATCGGATCAATATACGAGCAGCATGTGGTCTCATCTGATCAGCCTGCCGAATCGCACCTGGTCCGTGGGACCCTCGCTCGCAGAAACCCTGTTCGACGGCGGATTGCGCCGGGCGCAGGTGGCCCAGGCACGCGCCGCCTGGGAGTCAAACGTCGCCAGTTATCGGCAAACCGTGCTGTCCGGCTTCGAGCAAGTCGAGGATCAGATCGCGACTCTGCGCATCCTCGAACAGCAGGCGGTTGTCGAGGAGGAGGCCGTGAAGGCGGCGCGCGAGGCCGAAGCCCTCACCCTCAATCAGTACAAGGCGGGCACAGTACCCTACAGCAGCGTGATCACCGCTCAGACGACTCGATTGAGCGCCGAGGAGACGGCGCTGTCCGTGCTGTCGAGCCGCCTGCAGGCGAGTGTGGCGCTGATCGAGGCGCTGGGCGGCGGATGGAGTTCGAGCGCGCTGCGCTAGCTCGTGCGAGAGCTCACCGCCAGCAGAACCGCGCTCGCAACCGCACTGATGCGTGCACTTCACACGCGGCTCGACCTTGAGCCGCTGATCGACGATCCGTGGGGCGAGCGTCTCGTTCCCGCCTCGGTTCGCGAGCAATTCCGCGATGAATCCCTTTTGCACAGCCCGGCATATGCAAACGTCATCCTTCGAACGCGGTACGCCGAGGATGCCCTGCAATCCGCAATCACCCGCGGCATTCGCCAGTACGTGATTCTCGGCGCCGGTTTCGACAGCTTCGCGGTGCGGCGCCCCGCCTATGCGGCGGACGTTCAGATCTTTGAAATCGACCATCCGGCGACGCAGACCATGAAAACCCAGCGGCTCGAAGAATGCGGTATCACCCTGGCTGATTGCGTGCATTTCATCGCGGCGGATCTCGCCGCTTGCAGCGTGGCAGAGGCGTTGGCGCGTTCGCCGTATCGTAAGGATCTGCCGGCCTTTTTTTCCTGGCTGGGGGTCACGATGTATCTGACGCGGGAGGCGAACTTCGCGGCCCTGCGCTCCATCGCCGCGTGCGCCATGCCGGGAAGCGAGCTCGCCTTCACCTACATGGACGAGAAGCTCTTCACATTGAACCCGCCAGCCTTTCGCGAGCTTAAGGAAAAGGTCGCGTCCTTGGGCGAACCATACCAATCCGGTTTCGACCCGGCGACCATCGCCGGGGACCTCCGAGACTGCGGCCTTGCCCTTGTGGAGGATTTGGAAGGAGAACAGGTCGCCGCGCGCTACGGCAGAGCTGGTCAAAACCGCGCAGCCTCATCCCAATTTTCGCATGTCGCCCTTGCGCGGTCCGGCCGAGAAATCACGACTTTCTAAGAACTCCCTAAGGATCCGCCGCCCACCGTTGGCTAATGTTGCTTCCAAGGCCTTCAGGACTGCAACCGATGAACCGAAGTCCCGAGCCGATGCCAAGGCCCTTAGACATTTCAAGCAGGAGACTATCATGGACTCAATCATCACGACCCACGGTGCCGCTTTCGCCGCTCGTTCCATCGCGTTGACGCTGACCTGCGTACTGGCTGCCGCCAACTCATTCGCCGGTCAGCCGGACGATCAGGTACCGGCCAAAATCGTCAAGTTCCAGGATCTGAATGTCGACAGCCCCGCCGGGGTGGCTGCGCTCTTTCAGCGCATTCATTCGGCCGCGAAACTCGTTTGCAATGTGGACAGGGACCGGAGTCTCGCCGCGGCGCAGCGAGCCAAGACCTGTGCCAGCGAAGCGGAGGCTCGCGCGGTGGCTCTCGTTAACTTGCCGCCGTTGACGGCGTACTACCAGAAAAAGATTGGGCGACCAGCCGCGGTCCTCGCCGCCAATCACGCGGAATGACTCGTTTAAGAGCACGGTTGATCAGGCACTGGGGTTCGGAGGAGCGCGCGCGTCCGGACCCCTTGCCGCGTTGACGCCGGTCTTCTCCTGCAATTCTTGGCACGCCGCGGCAAGGCGCGGTACGCTGCTCCACGCGGACGCGACCCACCCCAGGATTGACTGACCCCAGGATTGACTGGTCGGGACCCATGAAACTCGAGTTTGGGGACTGCACTCTCGACTTGGCCGCTCGCCAACTGTTGCGCGGCGGTAAGACCGTGCCTCTCGAACCCAAAATGTACCAGCTGCTCGAGGTACTGATCCAACGACGGCCGGCCGTCGTGACGAACAACCAACTCGATGAGATGCTCTGGCCAAATGTCTATGTCGCTCGCACGAGCCTCACTCGGCTGGTATCGGAGCTGCGTTCGGTGCTGGGCGACGAGCCGCGCGATTCGCGCATTATCCGAACCGTCTACAAGACCGGGTATGCATTCTGCGCGAGCGTGAGTTCCACGGGTCTTTCGGTCATCTCCCCGGCAGCCATTTCGCTCGTCTGGAACGGGCAGGTGATACCGCTGACGGACGGCGAACACATCGCCGGTCGCGCCGCTGAATGCTCGCCCATTATCGACGCCACGACGGTCTCGCGACACCATGCCCGAATCACCGTGCGCTCGGGGGCGGCAACCATCGAGGATCTCGGCAGCACCAACGGCACGCATGTGAACGGGACACGGATCCGCTCGCCGACCCCGCTCGCGGATGGGAACGAAGTCGCGCTTGGGACCGAGGTTCTTTTGGTGAGGATGCGCAACCCCTCGGCGCCCACCGTCAAAAGCGAGCGCCGGTGACGTCGCAGCGGCTGCTGCGACCAGGTTTCGCGTGAGTGCGCTAAGATGGGCCAGGGGTGATGAACACGGGAGGGAGCGAGACCGTGGAATTGGCTGCACTTGGGCCCGACTCCGTCGTGGGCATCTACCGGCTGGTGCGCGAGATCGGCCATGGGGGCATGAGCACGGTGTGGCTGGCGATGCGCACCGACGAGCTCACCACGCGCCCGGTCGCCCTGAAGCTGCTGCACATGCACCTGCAGAGAGCCCAGTTCGCCGATCGCTATGCGCGCGAGCGCGACATCCTCGCGAACCTCACGCACCCGAACATCGCTCATCTTTACGATGCCGGCATCAGTGCGCAGGGTCAACCCTTCCTCGCCATGGAGTTCGTCGCCGGGGAAACGCTTGTCCAGTACTGCGAGTCGCACCGGCTGGGGATTGAGGAGCGTCTTGGGCTCTTTCTGCAGGTCCTTGCGGCGGTCGCGTACGCGCACAGCCAGAGCATCATTCACCGCGACTTGAAGCCGTCCAACATCCTGGTGCGGGAGGGTGGACAGGTGGTGCTGCTCGACTTTGGGATCGCCAAGCTCCTCGTCGAGGGCACGGCGGCCGAGACGGATCTCACGCGGCAGGCGGGCGCGGCGCTGACGCCGGAGTACGCCTCACCCGAACAGATCAAGGGCGAGCCGCTCGGGCCGGCGACCGACGTCTATTCGCTCGGCGTCGTCCTGTACGAGCTGCTGAGCGGGCGTCGGCCGTATGCGCAGGCGAATTCGACGCGCCGCGATCTCGAGGATGCAGTTCTGTCGGCCGATCCACGGCGGCCGAGCGAGGCCGTCGCGAGCGCAACGCCGGAGGATCTTCGCAAAGCGCTGCGGGGCGACCTCGATGCGATCGTCCTCAAGGCACTTCACAAGCAGCCGGAGCATCGGTATCCGACGGTCAATGCCTTTGCCGAAGATATACGCCGCCACCTCCGTCACGAGGCGATCCGTGCCCGCCCGGACACGTTTGGCTACCGGCTGCGGACCTTTGCGTCTCGGCACCGAAGACTCGCGGGGTTGAGCATGGCAGCGGGAGTCATGCTGATGACGGGCGCTCTGGCCTGGTTCGCGGCCGAAACGGGGTACTTTTGGCGTAATCCCCTTGCCAATGCCCGATTCAGTCGCCTGTTGGACTTCCCCGGGACTGAGCAGGCGGCGGCAATCTCTCGTGACGGGAAACTTGCGGCATTTGTGGGCGGGCGGGACGGGCAAATCGATCTCTGGGTCAGCGAGGTGGGCAGCGGTACCTACCGCAGGTTGACGGATGGGGATGCCGGCGAACTCGTCAACCCAGAGATCCGAACGCCCAGTTTCTCGCCGGACTCCTCCCTCGTGACAATCTGGTCGAGGCGGGCAGGCGGGTCGCAGGCGGACGACGTGAATATCTTGGCCGTGCCGGCGGCCGGCGGCTCACTGCGGCCGTATCTGCCGGAGGTCGCCGAGTTCGATTGGTCCCACGACGGCACGCGGCTCGTCTACCACACGACCGCACCGGGCGATCCGTTGTTCGTGCGGGATTCAGAGCAGCTCGCCAACCGCGGGGACCGGAGGATTTATGTCGCGCCGGCGGGGGTGCATTGCCACTTTCCGATGTGGTCGCCCGACGATGTCTTCATCTATTTTGTCCGCGGTGTGCCGCACCATGACTGGGACATCTGGCGAATTCGGCCGTCCGGTGCGGGGCTCGAGCGGATCACATTCCACAACACGCGCGTCAGCTATCCTGTGATGCTCGATCGGCGCACACTGCTCTACCTTGCGACCGATGCGGACGGGTCCGGGCCGTGGATGTATGCCATGGACGTCGAGCGGCGCCTTCCGCACCGCATCGGCTCGGGGCTCGAAAGCTATACATCGCTGGCCGCGAGCGCCGACGGCGCGCGTCTCGTCGCAACCATTGCCAAAACCAGCAGCAGTATCTGGCGCATGCCGCTCACGGAGGATCGTGGTGCTGCGGCTGCTGCAAGCGGCCCATCGCTCGTCTCAGCGAATGGTATGACACCTCGGCTGGGTGCGGACTTTCTCTTGTATGTATCGTGGCGGGGCGACAGACAGGGCATTTGGTCGCTGACGCACGCAACCACCCGCGAGATCTGGAGCAGTGCTCAGTCGCATATCGTCGGCGGGCCGGCCATTGAACGCGATGGGCGGCGCATCGCCTTCTCGGTTGAGGACGGCGATAAAACGCTGCTGTATGTCATGGACCACGATGGCTCGCATGTCAGAGTCTTGGCCGACTCGCTCGCTTTGCGGGGTAATCCGGCCTGGTCGCCCGATGGGCAATCGATCGTGTCTGCGGTGGTCCGCGACGGTGAGCCGCATCTGACGCGCATCTTCCTGAACGGCGACTCTCCGCTTCCCCTGGTGTCGGAGTATTCTGTCGATCCAGTGTGGTCGCCCGATGGTCGATTCCTGGTCTATTCAGGCGCAGACGTCGGCACCGCCTTTCCCTTGCGGGCCGCCGCCGCAGACGGGCGCCCATATCCGCTGCCGACCGTGATCCTGTCGCGCGGCGAGCGGGTTGCGTTTTTGCGCAACCCGCAGGAACTCGTGATTCTTGGCGGTGAAATCGGCCACCAGAACTCTTCGCTCCTCGATCTTCAAACCGGCGCCCAGCGCATACTCGCCGAGCTTCCGGCGGACTTCGTCATTCGCGACTTCGACGTCTCATCCGACGGATCGAATATCGTGTTCGATCGCGTCCAGGTGAACTCGGATCTGGCATTGATCGAGCGCACGCGCTAGCCGCACACTTGAGCCCGGTGTCAGGTCGACTCGTCCAATGGGATGAGCGCCGCAGGCACGTGCCGGCGCAGCACGGCGTTGCGCGCCTCCCATTCCTCCTTGGGCTCCAAGGCTTCGAGAAATTGCACTTCGCCGGCCGCATAGGTGGCGATCGGCAATCCATCCCGGTACAGCAGGCGGTTGCCGGTCAGCGACGGCAGCCGCGCGCCCGGCGTGAGGATACCGAGCAAATTCAGCGGGTCGGCGCCCGACAGCGATACGAGCTGCCGGGTGTGCGGCCGGCGGCGGGCCTCGCGCAGCGACGCCACGGCCTCCGGCGCCGCGTATTGCTCCCCCGAGAAGCCGGCGACGAAGCGGCCGCCGCGAATCTCGCCGCGCGCCTCCAAGCGGCGGCAGCACATCAATATCTCGCGCCAGGGCGGCAGCCACGCCGCCTCGCGCGCGAGAAGCTTCCAGAAAATCACGCCCCAGCGCCGCAGCAGCGCCCGCACCACGTGCTCCACCGCCGCATCGCCGGGCCGTCCGGACGGCGGCGCAGCGGGGCGGCGCACGATGGCCCAGCGCCCGGCATCGGCCATCGCGAACACGGCGATGTGCCGCCTGCGCCGCGCGCCGTGAGACGATCGCCCGCGCCGGCCGCCCGGCGCCA
>Ga0181532_10005413_pt1 | contig 10845 bp, 7 predicted proteins | sample PEATcosm2014_Bin_33_FD_119768 | JGI IMG/M metagenome (GOLD analysis project Ga0181532, IMG submission 119768) | Peatland microbial communities from MTU Mesocosm Facility, Houghton, MI, USA - PEATcosm2014_Bin11_30_metaG | ecosystem: Environmental > Terrestrial > Soil > Wetlands > Peat | place...
ACGAGCAGCACGATCGCCGCGCCCATCGCGTGCGGTGATCATTAAGCATTGGCGCGGGGGGACCGGGGTTCGGTCCCCTCGCTCATTTTAATCAGTCCGCATTTTCCTCAGTTTTCGGAGGCCACACGTAAGCGGTGCTGGCCGACCGAACGAAAGGCGTCGAGCCGCATCGTTGAAGGGCTGTGACGCATGAATTCGTTCGGCGACCGCCGGAAAGCACCACGGCTCCGCGTCCGATTGACGAGATCGACGCTGGCGGTGTTCCACACTCATTCCGAAACGTGGACGGGAGCGATGACGATCAAACGATTGCGGTCGCACTCGCTCGTGAGCGTCGGCTGGCAGAAATGACAAACGCGAGCATCACTTTTTCGGCAGATTTTCTGCCTTGATGTCTTTGGCCGAGAGATCGCCGTAGATCGCACGATAGGTGCCGTCCGCCCTCTTGTACCAAAAGACGATGGCGTCTTTTTGATTGACCGTCTTGCCTTTGCCTAGATACGCGTAATTGTTTTTCGGCATCGAGACAAGGAATGACAGGATCGCGCCGAGGTTGGCCATAACGTGCGTTGCCTCTGAATCGGGTGTGCCGTCGGAGCTGCCTTTGGAGAAAATCGCGACCCACGGGCCCCAGTCGGCCAGACTCGACGGGAACTTGCCGCCGGCTCGCTTGGCGTAGCCGCGGAGAGCCTCAACCACGCTGGCTTCGCCGCCAGGCACCGACGGTGTCATCGGTTGCTGCCGCACCTTGTAGCCGGCGGGCACAGCAAAACTGAACAGGGAATCGTCCAGTTTCTCGTTGAATCGAAAATCGGTCATCACGACATGATAATCCGCACCGTTGACCGGAGAATTATTCTCAATCCGCACGATCTTTCCGGTCGCGCTGTCGACCCACATCGTGAACGTAAAAGTGCCTTGCGTGGCGACAAAACCCGTGACCCGCTTGCCCTCCAGCTCTTTCTGTCCCAGTTCTTTGTCTGGCTTGTCGCCCAGCTTTTTGAGGGTCTGTAACCACGCCAGGAAACCGGGCCCGACAATTTTGCCTCGCTCCGTCTTCGCCTGGTCATGGACCAGCGCAAGTTTTGAATTCTCGATGAGTACGATCCGTATTTTGCCGGCAGCATCAAAGATCGTCACAACTCCGCCGGGCTTTCCGATCACGGGAGTCTCCATTTCCTGGCGTTTTCGCCCGTCCTCCGCGACGAAGACCCTGGTTCTGATCGGTTGCTGTTGCCCCTGAACCGTGATCAGCCCGACATAAGACATCGAACGCGCCTCGCGCAGCTGCTTGAGAGCCTGGCCGAAAGCCGACGATGGCGTTTTGATCGCAAGGGTCAGAAGGGTTGCCGTACCCGCGATAAACAGCAGGCTCGCGGCCGTGGTGATGGCTTTCATCATCTTGGTCCTTGGAACCAATCGCAAAGACCGTTGAGGTGGCGTAACGGATTCATGGAGAGCATCGAGCGTGGCGGCGATCAGTTTGGGAGGCGGACCAACCGGGACCGTTTCTTCGTGCATCGATGCAATTGCCCGCTGAAGGATGTCGTCAGACATTTGGTTTTCGGACGGGTCTGTCGATTGCTGGTTCATCGGAACGTCCCCTGCGAAGCGATCACAAAGTACGGAAAAAAGAAGGACTATCGGCCGTCGTTCAGCAGCTCTCGTAGACGCTGCCGGGCGCGGTGGATGATGACACCGACGGCATTCTCGGTCATGCGCATCCGCTCGCCGAGTTCACGATGGCTCCAGCCACAAAGTGCAAACAGGTAAAACACCTCGGCCTGTCTCTCCGGAAGTTGCGACAACGCGACGCGCAACCGCTCGGATAATTCCCCCGCAACAGCGTGTTCCGCTGGGCCGGCATCCGTCGATGTTGCCTCAGTCAACCGATGGTTGGCCGAGCCGTCACCGCAGTTGTGCCCTTCACGAACTCGCCGATACCGCGTTCGAAGCCGGTCCATGGCACGGGCAGTGGCCAGAGTGCACAACAATGCGGGCCAGCAATCCACTGCTTGGCGACGAGAGACCTTCAACGCCGCAAGGAAAGTTTCTTGGAAACATTCTTCCACGTCTTCTCGATTGGCGAGCAATCGCCACAGGGTACCCCAGACCGCTGGACCATCGTTCGCCACGACGGTGTCCCAGTTCGTCATGAAATGATCCGTTTGTCGTCTTGTGGCGCAGTCGTCAGGTTTGATTCGCATTAACGGCAGAAAGCGGCTGACACCAAGATAGTCGCCCGCCGAGTCTCAACCTTACAAGGAGCGGCCAGGATTTGTCGGCGCGATTGGATTTCGGGACAGGAGTTGCCGGCGCGCGGGGTACGTGCTGATCTCTTCGACGTCGCGGCCAGATTCCGAAATGGCGCGGGGTGCCCCTGCCAAACGGCTTCCGTTGAGCAGTGCTCTCCTCCGAATCGGGACCGATCTTCGTTCGCGCGCACGATCACGTCGAATTCCGAAGAACACCGCTGATCCGAAGTGGCTCGGCGGCGAGCCCGCGCCTTTTCTCACATCCACAAATGGACGCGGCCGGCCAGCGACGGGGGCAGCCGGCGTTCGACCGCGGTGCGGATTTGTCGCTCGTGGTAGCGCGTGCTGAAATGGGCCAGGATGATCAACTCATTCCGGAAGCGATCGGCCCGCTCGATGATGTCGTCCAAGTGGGTGTGGCCGAATTTGTGGATTTTTTCCTTCCGGTGCTCCGGTCGGAAGAAGGTCATTTCCGTAATCAGGATTTGGGACTCGTAGATTGGCGGATACGCGTCCAAGCCCGCCGGTGCACTGTCTCCGACGTAGCAGACGAGCGGCACCCGCACTTCGTGACTGACCTCTTTTCCCGACAGGCGAATATCGCGAATCTGATCGCCGTTAAGACCTTGATACTCGGGCCTCAACTTTTTGCGGCGGTCCCAGACTTGGTAACCCAGCGACGGGACCGTGTGCTTGGTCGCAAACGTCGTAACCACATGCTCGCGCGACAGCTCGACCTCGTCGCCGGCCCGCAGGCCGACGAGTTCGACGGCCATGCGGCCGCGGTCGAGTCGTTGCCAGACGTGCAGCAGCCGCTGGACGTTCTCCACCGATTCCTGCGGCAAATAGATCGTCGGCGGCTCCATCTTCATCATTCGCCGCCGCGCGACGAAAACCGGAATCGACGCCAGGTGGTCGAGGTGGGAATGGGTGACGAAGATTCTCTGCGTGCCGGCGAACGACCAGGGGCTTCCGCCCAGATCGAAACCGATCTTCAGCTCCTGGATCCGCCAATAGCTCTGCACGGCCGCGCGCGAGTACCCCTCGATGGTCAATCCCTTGAAGGGGAGCGAGAGGACGGGAAGGTTTTCAATCATCGGCGTCAGGCGACCGCAACCGGCTTTGCACTCGTAATGCTCTTGGCTTCAGCATAACAGAGCCCGAGGGCATCACGGGCCAACTCGCCGCTGAGGATCGGAGCTTCCTTCCCCTCCCGAACGGCGTCCACCGCGGCCTGGAGTTCCGCCGTGAAGGGCGCGCACCACGTTCCGTCTCCCTTGAGCTTGGGTGTCACGGCCTTGCCGTTGTTGGTGATCAAAGTCAGCGGACGATCGGCATGCCAGACGCCGCCGATCGTTCCCGCCGAATACACGATCGTCGCCTGCTCTAAATACAGTTCAAAGCCGTGGACGAACTGCAGTCCGGTCGCGGCGATTCCTCCGCTCACGCAACTGACGGCCAATTGCGGATCGGCATAGATGTACTGCGAGTGGACATGGTTCACAAAACCTTCGGAAACGATCCCGCGTGAGAAGACCTTTTGGGGCCTGCCGCACAAGAGCAGGATGAAGTGGTTGTCGTGGATGTGCAGGTCGATCCCCCAGCCGCCGAGCTTGCGGAAGTTTTCGATGTGGCGAGACCATTTGGGAGGGGTGATCACCCGGCGAAAGTGAGCGGCCAGCAACCGTCCATATTTGCCTCCGTGCACACACTCCGAGGCGAACCGGAATTCGGGAAAGAAGGGGAGCACCTGCGCGACGAACAGCGGCACGCCCGCCTTTTTCGCCGCCGTTACCACTCGGTCGGCCGCTTTCAAGTCGAGGGCAATTGGCTTTTCGACCAGAGTCGGCTTGCCGGCCGCAATCGATTCGAGGGCAACCGATTCGTGCAAATCGGTGGGCAGACAAATGTCGACCAGGTCAATCTCCGGATCAGCCAGCAACTCGCGATAATCCGAGTACTGTTTAACCTTCGACAGATCGACATGACCCCCGGGCGGGCCGAAGTTTCCTTGAATCCCCGTCCAATTCCCCGCGAGCTTTTTCTTGTCTCGCGTGGCAATCGCCGTGACGCGCGCCCCTTTGAGAGCGCGGGCTCCCTCAAAGTGGGTGTACCCCATGAAACCAATGCCGACGATTCCAATGCGCAACATGGCGGTTCTACGTTCCCGCGAGGACCTCTCGGAGCAATTAAGGATACGTAGCATGGTGGGCCGCTCCGTGGCCGTCAAGTAGCGGCATGCCCACATCCACGGCCTCGCCCCGGTTGAGGCGGGACTGAGAAGCGTGCTTATATCGCATGCATCCGAATCGTTGCAGCGGGCTCGGCGCGACGCGGCCGCATGCGATCCGTTCATGTGAGCGGAGTATTCGACGCGCCGAGTTTAGAAAGTGCGCGAGACAGCCACGTCTTTAAGCACGTTGGCCTGCCTGCGATGTAGGCAACCCGCACTTTTGGATGTCGGCTCGATCTGGCCATTTTGTCCATTCTTCCCAGATTGTTTCGAGTGGGTCCCAGCGGGTGGTGTGTCCGGCTCGCTTTGCGTCGGGCCGCGGAGTGGTTCTCGATTAGTTGAGGACGTCGGCCGGTGCTGCCGCGTTCAATTCAAGCCGCGGCATGCGCTCATTTCCGCAGTACGGTTTCGTTTGCGTCTCGTGAATTCCGCCATTTCGATCTGGATTTTTGCATTGGACCGGTGTTATCTTTGTGAGCACGTATTCGGATTGACGACAGGCTCGCGTAAGCAATTTGGCGGCGAAACCAAAGACTTGGCCGCTAAGCAACGTAGAAATCAGCAGGACGGAGTTGGTTCGAGGCACTCGAGCGCGTTTCCTCTCGCGTGCTTTGGTCCGTTCAGGGCTGACGGAAGGTGCATCAAGGAAGCTGCTAAAAGCCGAACCAAGGAGTCCAGGAAATGCTGGTGCTATCGCGAAAAACAGGCGAGAAGATTCGGATCGGTGACAATGTGACGGTCACGATCGTCCGCATCGGCCCCAACAATGTGAGGTTGGGGATCGAGGCGCCGCGCGATCTCAACATCGTTCGCGAAGAACTTTGTGGGCGCGAGCCCGTGCTGCACGAGCCCTGCAAGACGGTTGTCGATGTTGCCATCGTTCGACCGGATGCGGCGGTCGTTCATCCCTGAAGATTTGTCGCGGCGATGAGCGTCGCGGTGAGCGGGCTCGCATTAACGGCCCGTATTAAGTAGTAATCAGACCAAGGCCGGGGCACTCACCCCGGCCTTTTTCATTGGCCGATCGAAGTTTTTGTCGGGCCGCATCCGACAAACGGCGGGCGAGAATCGCTTATCTCGGCTCGATCGGCGGCTCGCGTGCTCCAATTTCTTGTTTCGAGCCGGTTTGCGAAGTAAAATCAGATCAACGGTTGCTTGAGTGTCCTGGCGGGGCTGGCGGTCGGCGCTGTGTGACGGCCGGCTTTGTTTTCGACCCGACGGACAGATTGGGTGCTCGAGAGGTTGGGCGTCGGCGCGCCCCGATGCTTTGACGCCGCGGAGTCTGCAATCATGTTGCAACTGACGGGGCGCGGGAAGACCCACACGTGCGACGGTATGACCCGCCGCGATTTCCTGCAGGCAGGCGTGCTGGGCGGCGTTGGCTTCTCGCTCGTTGATTACGCGGCACTTCGGTCGCTGGGCGCCGTTTCCAAGGACGCCGACGAGCGCTCGGTCATCATGATCTTCAATCTCGGTGCGCCGAGCCAACTCGACACGTTCGACATGAAGCCCGATGCTCCCGCCGAGATCCGCGGACCGTTCAAGCAGATTCCAACGGCGTCGCCCGCGTTCGGCGTGAGCGAGATTCTTCCGCATCACGCCCGGCTCGCGGATAAGTTCTCGATCGTGCGGAGCTGCTATCACACGGCGGCCGCCGTGCACGACACGGGCCACCAGATGATGCAGACCGGGCGATTGTTTACGGGGGGGATCAACACACCGCACGCCGGCTGCGTGCTCAGTTATCTGCGCGGACGACGGAGCGATCTGCCGGCCAACGTGATTCTCCCCAAGGTCATGGGGCCGACGGGGGGCAACATGCCCCACGGCCAAGACGCCGGCTTTCTCGGAAAGGCGCACGATCCGTTCGTCTTGAACGCCGACCCGTCGCAGCCGAACTTCCAAGTTCCCGACCTCTTGCCGCCCAAACAGATCGGCGAAGTGCGCTTGGCCCGCCGGCGAAAACTGCGCGACATCGTCGAGCAAACCGTCGACCGATTCGAGAAGAGCCAGAACGAGCAGCTTTTGGAGAGCGACTTCGAGGCGGCCTTCCGGATCATGACGAGTAAACAGGCCCGATCGGCATTCGATCTGGCCCAGGAATCGCCAGACGTTCGTGACCGCTATGGCCGCAACCGGTTCGGCCAGTCTTGTCTGATGGCGCGGCGGCTGATCGAGGCGGGGGTGCGGTTCGTCACGATCAACACGTTCCTGACGGTCTTTGACGAAATCACGTGGGACATTCACGGAACGAAGCCGTTCACCTCGATCGAAGGGATGCGCGATATCGTCGCGCCGATGTACGACCAGGCTTACAGTGCTCTGCTTGAAGATCTCAATCGCCGCGGAATGCTGGACAATACGCTCGTTTGCAACTTGGCCGAGTTTGGGCGGACGCCGCGGGTCAATCCGGCCGGAGGACGCGACCATTGGCCGCAATGCTGGTCGGTCTATTTCGCCGGCGGAGGCGTTCAAGGGGGCCGCGTCGTTGGCCGCAGCGACGCGATCGGCGGCTATCCCGCCGAACGGCCCATCGCGCCGAACGAAATCGTGGCCACGATCTTTCACAGTTTGGGTCTGGATCTCGAAACGACCCTGCCAGGACCGGCAGGCCGCCCGTTTGCCTTGGTGGATTCCGGCACGAGGCCGATCACCGAGTTGTTCTGACCTCCCAGATGACGGAGCAGGCGCATCGTTCGCGGAACCGAGTCCGGATTGTCGACGAGCCGGTCTCCGCGGTCGTTGTTCTTCGCTCTCCCGCCGGTGCAGTCGAAAAGGCGATGATTCTCATGGACACTGCGTGTCGACTCAGAATCAAACTGTTCAGAGGCACATTGGCTCGCTTGATGCTCCTGCTGGCCGGCATCTGCCTCACCGCGTCGGCCAATGCGGCAGCGATTACGGCGAACAACGCAGACGCCTTGGCGATCCTGCCGGGATCGATCGTCCTGCGCGGACCGAAGGCGCGGCAGGCACTCGTCGTCGAACGCAAAGAGGTGGGGCATTTCACCGGCCAGGTGATCCAGGGCGTGGTGCTGGAATCGAGCGACCCGAAAGTTGTGCGGATCAGCAACTCGGTCGCGATTCCTGTCGCCGACGGCAAAGCGATCCTCCGAGCGCGGTGGCAAGGCCGTACGGCCAGCGTCGAGGCGGTCGTCGAGCAACAGAAGACCGCCGCGCCTTGGAACTTCCGGAATCACGTGCAATCGGTGCTGACGAAGGCGGGCTGCAATTCGGGCGCCTGTCACGGCGCGGTTGCGGGCAAAAACGGTTTCAAGTTGTCGTTGCGGGGTTACGATCCGGAAGCTGATTTCTTGATGATCACGCGCCAGTCGCGGGGACGCCGAATCGTGCCGACCGATCCTGGACGCAGCCTGATCCTGATGAAGCCGACCGGGGCGCTTCCACACAAGGGCGGGCTGCGGTTTGCCGTCGACTCGCGCGAGTACCGCGTGCTGGCCGAATGGATCGCCGCCGGCACCGCGGCACCGTCGCCGAGCGACCCGCGGATCGAACATCTGGAAGTTCTTCCGGAAAACACGGTTCTCAAGAAGGGCGCGGAACAGCAGATGCTCGTCCGGGCGCACTTCTCCGACGGTCACACCGAAGACGTGACGACCTGGGCCAAGTTCACCTCGACCAATCAGACCGTCTGCCAGGTCGACGACGTGGGACAGGTCAAAGTCACCGGCAACGGCGAGGGATCGATCGTCGCGTGGTATCTGAGCAAAAACGTCGTCGCGTCGGTCACGGTGCCGTTCGAGAACCGGCTGCGAGCCGAGACGTTCGACAAGGCCGATCGCCGCAATTTCATCGATGAACACATCCTCGACAAACTGCGTCATTTGAACGTGCCGCCGTCGCCGGTTTGCTCCGACGGGGAATTCCTCCGTCGGGCAAGCCTGGACACGATCGGCGTTCTGCCGACGTCCGACGAGGCGCGTGCCTTTCTCGCCGATCGCGCGCCCGAGAAACGCGACCGCTTGATCGATCGGCTCCTCAATCGGCCGGAGTTTGTCGACTGCTGGTCGTACAAGTGGTCCGACCTGCTGTTGGTGTCGAGCGCGCGGCTCCGTCCAAAGGCCGTCGAGTCGTTTTCCAAGTGGATCCGCACGCGGGTCGCGGACAATGAGCCGTGGGACCGATTCGTCCGCGAACTCGTCACTGCGCGCGGCAGCACGCTGGAGAACGGCGCCGCCAATTTCTTCGCGCTGCACGAAGACCCGCAGGACATGGCCGAGACAGTCTCGATGGCATTCCTCGGCATGTCGATCAACTGCGCCCGCTGCCATGACCATCCGCTCGAGAAGTGGACCAACGACGACTATTACGGAATGTCGAACCTCTTCGCGCGGGTTCGCGGCAAAGGCTCGGAAGGCGACGGCAATCGCGTGATCTTTGTCGCCGACAACGGAGAGTTGATCCAGCCTCGCACCGGCCGGCCGCAGCGGCCGCGGCCTCTCGACGGCAAGGCGGCTGCGTTCGACTCCACGATCGACCGTCGCCAGGCTCTGGCCGACTGGTTGACCGATCCTAAAAACCCTTACTTCAGCCGGGCCATTGTGAACCGCGTCTGGTCGAACTTCATGGGTCCTGGTTTGGTGGAAGCGGTGGACGATATGCGTCTTACCAACCCCGCCAGCAATCCGGCGCTCTTGGCGGCGCTGGCGGGCGATCTGGTGCATAGCGGTTATGACTTGAAATCGCTCATGCGTCGGATTTTGACGTCGGCCGCTTATCAGCGTTCGAGCGCGGCCCTTCGCGCCAACGAGGGAGACGAGCGGTTTTACTCGCGATTCTACCCCCGGCGGCTCAAGGCCGAAGTGCTGTTGGACGCCGTCTCTCAGGTGACCGATTCGCCAACTCAGTTCAAGGGACGTCCGCTCGGGACCCGTGCCTTGCAGCTTGCCGACGCCGACACGGATTCCTACTTCCTGAATGTTTTTGGACGTCCGGAGCGGCTGATCACGTGCGAATGCGAACGGTCGAACGAGCCGAGCATGTCCCAGGTGTTGCACATCACCAACGGCGACACGTTGAACTCCAAGTTTGAAGCGAAAAAAAATCGGATCGAGCGCCTGTTGCGCGCCGGGGCCGACGATCGGGCGATTGTGGAGGACCTCTTCCTGGCAGCCTTAACGCGGATGCCGGCGCCGGAAGAAGCGGGACGCTTGTCGGCCGCGCTGGCCGACGTGGAAACGGGAGATCGGCAACAGCCACTTGTCAGTTTGCAAAAGGGCATCTCAGAGGCGCTGGCGATCAAGGACGCGGCTCGCCGCAAGGACGCCCTCGCGCGGCTCGATGCGGTGATGCGCGAGATACCCGATAAGGCTGCCGCCGCGCGCCGCAAAGCGATTGAGGATCTTTATTGGAGCGTGCTGAGCAGCAAGGAATTCTTGTTCAACCATTAAATTGAGAATCACGACGCGCGAAGCAGAGTCCCGGCGCGCCGGGATGCGTTCCCAAGCTGGAGCTTGGGAACGAGGAAGCAGAAAATCGGTACGATGAAGCGACGAGCTGTGGGAATCCACAAGACATTCGCAGTGTGCCTTGTCCTGGCGGCTGAATGCGGGTTCATGTGCGCATCAGCGTTTGCCGGTGAGCGGGCTTTGGCTAACGTCGCGGGAAGGTCCGCAAAACCGGCCAAAGACGCCGCGACAGCGCCCGACTACGCGCGGGACGTCGCGCCGCTGTTCCGGAAATACTGCCTGGGTTGCCACAACGCACAGGAGGCCCAAGGCGGGCTCGTGCTCGAAAGCCATCTTCAGGCGCTGCACGGCGGTGAACATGGAGCGATCGTCGTCGCCGGCAATCCTGACAAGAGTCGGCTGATCCTCGTGCTCGAAAAACGGATCGAACCCGCGATGCCCCCCGAGGGGAACAAAGGGCCGTCGACGGCGGAGCTCGCCGTGCTCAAAGCGTGGATTCAGGCCGGCGCCCGCGGACCTCAAGCGGGCTCGACGGCGGTTGCCGAAATCGTGACGCCGAGGATCGAGCCGGTGGGCAAACCGCGAAACCCAATTGCCGCTGTCGCATTTTCTCCCGACGGACGCTGGATCGCGGCGGCCCGCTACGGAAGCGTCGAAATTCTCGCCGCCTCGGATCGGACGCTGGTGAAGACGTTGTCCGGCCTTGCCGGAAACGTCAACGACGTGGGCTTCTCCGCGGACGGCACTCTGCTGTTCGCGGCCGCCGGCGAGGCTGGCCTATTCGGTGAGCTGACCCTGTGGAATTCGAGCGACTGGACCCGACGAAAAACGTTGCGGGGCCATCGCGACGCACTCCTGGGAGCTGAGCTGAGCCCGGACGGGAAAATCGTCGCCACCGGCAGCTACGACCAAACGATCCGCTTGTGGG
>Ga0181532_10005414_pt1 | contig 10844 bp, 10 predicted proteins | sample PEATcosm2014_Bin_33_FD_119768 | JGI IMG/M metagenome (GOLD analysis project Ga0181532, IMG submission 119768) | Peatland microbial communities from MTU Mesocosm Facility, Houghton, MI, USA - PEATcosm2014_Bin11_30_metaG | ecosystem: Environmental > Terrestrial > Soil > Wetlands > Peat | place...
AAAACGCAGGTTGGCGAATCCGGTTTTTCATTAGCGACGGGCGCACATCTCAGACTCAGGACCGTGGATGCTCACGAAGTCGGTAGCCAGCGGATTGGCCGCCGAGCATAACATGTCGTGTCCTTTCAACTGCGACAACCCTTTCGGGCTAATTCTCTGCTAGGTAGTAGCCCGGCCGAGTGCGAACTTTAGTCCCCATGCGATCCACGGTCACCGTGATGTGGTGATAACCCAAAATGTCAGAGTCCGTGGGATGATAGCTGAGTGTGTACTGTGAATTCAGCTCACCGCCGATCTTATCGATTGCATCTTCGATCGAGTGGTCGCGAAATGTGGATTGATTCAAGCCGCCGGTAGCAGCGGTAGCAACCTCAAGCGGACGGTCCTTCACGATGGCCTTCACGTGTTGCACAGTCCATTCCGCAAGCGCAAGGACATCGACGTTGGCCGCCGAGCCATATCGCTGTTGCTGGTCGCTTGACGGTGTCTGCGGCATGCCGGGCACGGGAGGCAGGCCGAACGTGCCGGGCGGCGTTGACTGCACGGTCTTAGGTTGCGATTGTGAGCGCAATGCGGCTGCGGCCGTCGAAAGCCCCACGCTATAGATAACAACGTTCGAGAGTTGCGCATCGCGCAGGACTTCACCCAATTTTTGCTCGCTGCCGCTATCCTGCGATTCCCCCACGACGATGATCACTCTGCGGCGCGTGATCGGACGGTCCTGCAACAGGCGAACCGCAGTGGAAAGGGCGCTGTACAGACGCATGCCGCTTGTACCGATCGTTAGATGAGCAATCGCATTCTCGATCTTGTCGTTGTCCGTGGTGAAGGGCAGCAGTCGATCGACGCTGTCGTTGTAGCCGACGACGGCCGCCTCACCCGACTGGCCGACGACAGTTTGCGTAAAGACAATCGCGGACTTCTGAATAGCGGGAATGAGCGGAGCGACGTGCGAGCTGGTTTCAAATACCAACACCACGGAGAGCGGCTCGCCCCCGAGGTCGAAGGATTCGATTGTCTGATCGGCGCCGTTATCGAGTACTTTGAAGTCTTTCTTATCGAGGCCCAGGAGCAAATTCCCTTTGGCGTCGGTCACGGCGACAGGCACATTCACCAAGGCCACCCTCACACGAATGGCGCCGTCGGGCGGCCTTTGGATCGCCGCACCTGGTTTTGGCGGTATGGGACCCTGAGTCTCTTGGGCATGAAATGGAAGAGCGAAGAACGCTATCCACATAGCCAAAGCGGCAATTCCGGTGACGAAAGCTCGTTTCAATTTCATGCCCCCTAGTCTACTCCATTAGAAGCGGAAAGGGACACCCGCGTTGGCCGAATGGACAAACGCGGAACACGATCTCCCCGTGTTGCTGGTGTTTCGGCAAGGCGCTTGCGTAGAATGACGGATTGTAGAAGGTCCAACTGGAGGCTTCATGAGCCCGCGGCGCAAGCACACGGAACTCGATCCGCCTTATCGCGATCCGATATTCATGGGGAGCCTTCCGGCGCGGCCCGTGCGCATCATAACGGAATATATCGATCCGCTCGAGCGCCTTCGCCGTGAAAAAGTCGGCGACACAATCGTCATGTTCGGATCGGCCCGCATTCACTCGCGTGAAGAGGCCTTGGCTCACCTGTCCAGACTCAAGAAACGAAAAGGGTCGAGTCCCACTCCGGAATACCGCGCCGCGATCGGTGACGCGAAAGCCGCCCTCGAAATGTCCCGCTATTATGAGGAAGCCCGCGAACTTTCCAGGAAAATTACGGCCTGGGCGATGACCCTTGGCGATCGTCCCCGGCGCTTCGTGATCTGCTCCGGGGGCGGACCGGGGATCATGGAAGCGGCAAACCGCGGCGCGGCTGACGCAGGGGGAAAGTCCATCGGGTTGAGCATCGAATTGCCCCATGAGCAGCGTCCCAACGATTACATCAGTCCCGAGTTGAGTTTGATGTTTCATTATTTCTTCATGCGCAAACTCTGGTTCGCTCAGCTGGCGAAAGCGCTGATCGTGTTTCCGGGCGGGTTCGGCACGATGGACGAGTTGTGGGAAATGCTCACCCTGATGCAAACGGGTAAATTACACCGGCGCAACTTGATCTTGATTTACGGACGAAAGTATTGGGACCGCGTACTCGATTGGAAGCATATGCTACGCTGCGGGACCATTAGCCGGCGCGATTACGCATTGTTGGAATTCGCCGACACGGTGGATGAGGCCTTCCGGCGCGTGCGCCACGGCGTTGACAAGTATCATCTGGAGCCCGACACGCTGCTGAAGTCAGCCGCCGAGCAGATCGACCGCCAACAAAAATAAGCGGGCCAACCGCCCGCGGCAGTTGGCCCGCCCTCATTCCCCCGGAACCTCTGGTCGAAATCCCTAGCGGCCTTAGTTCGAGGATGTTACCAAGAGGTCCGAAAAAACGCCTTCAAAGCGGCGCTTTTCGTCCTGATCGTGCAGCATGACGACGGGAACAATCCGCAACTGATGGCGGCATGCGCGGCAAGCGGCCATTTCGCCTTGCAGGTCCTGAAGGAATCCATCGGTGAAATGGTATTGATCCCTGGTGCGCCGCGCCGCTTTCATGCCGTGCTCACCGCAATAAGGGCAGTTGTACTCCAGCGTGTCCTCTTGCGGATCGCGTCCAAGCGCGGCCCAACCCGTATAGCGAACCCCAACAGCCTCTTTCGAATGAAGACTCATGATTTTATACCTCGCCTTCGATCCTAACCAACCAATCTGCCTATGTGATGCGCGAGCACTCAGAAACGGTGCATAAAAAGCGAAAGAGACTGTGAAATTAGAAATCAATTCTTGCGAGGTAAAGTTCCACCGGAATCGATAGCCAATGGCGCCAGCGGAACGAAGGGGCCCGAGGATGTCGGTGCGTCGGCCCTTGCTGCTTCCGAAAACAGCTGCGTTCGCGCACAAATTGAGATGCTCCATTTTTGCGGGGCGGTTGCCCTGACAGTCGTGGGGGGGGCATGCCGTGTCCCTATATCCACCGGCGCTCGCAAGTGAGAAATAGAGACAGACAGGATCTAAAGGAGGTGTTCGCGCGCGTGAACAGCGATCGTTTCACGCGCTGCATCGCGCACTCGGACAATTTCTTTCCAGTCGGACGCATCCGATTCCGGAACGATCGGGGAACAGATCGTAACTGTGATACAGCCCCGTCGGGGAAGCCATGTGCCGTCGCGCAGGGTGCCGCGTGTTCCCGAAAGCGCGACGGGCACAATCTCGCGCTGCGCGGCAATGGCGGCTTTGAATGCGCCCAGATGAAATGGGCGTACGCCGGGCTGAGCCGTGAATGTTCCTTCGGGAAAAACAAAAACGGATTCACCGCGACGCAGAGTTTGCTCGATTTCCTCGGCTTGTTGCAAGCGCGCCTGAGGATCTTCACGGTTAAATGCGAAATGCCCAAGTTTGCGGAGAAACGTGCGAAAAAACGGCATGGATTCCACTTCGCCTTTCGCAACGAAATGATAATTCACGCCGAGAACGGCCATCAGCACGACAATGTCCACATAGCTAGTGTGATTGGCGACAAACATGCGAGGCGCGTTTTTCTCGATAAACTCGCGGCCCTCTACACGCACGCGCCAGCCCGCAAGCTTCACATAGGCGCGCAGAGCCGTGACTGTAACTCGTGCCCCGAATGTTCGTGAAGGAGAAATCAGAACCAGGAACCACGCGGGGAGCAGTAACACCGCAAACAAGACAATCGCGTAACACCCGTAAGCAGTGTCCACAATCTTTCGCAGAGCCGCGCGAATGCGCCCCGCGCTCGATTCGCGCGCCAGGCGCGCAACCTGCAGCCACACCGGCGGAGCGCTGGAGCCGAGGTCGCCGGAAAGAAATCGTTTTTTCGTGCCGTCGCGCTGCAATTTTCCGCTCGACGTTTTGGGGATGGCATTCGGCGGAATAACTTCCACGACATCGGGTGGCAGTCCCATCGTCGCCGTGACCTGCGCCGTGATTGCCTGTGCGATTCGTGCGCGTGCCGCCGGTTCCTTTTCGCGCGTTTCAGCGACGATCACCAATCGCTCCGTACCGGTTTTTGGGTCGGCCGCCCCAAACGCAACGACGCAGCCTTTGCGCACGCCCGCTACCTGAGCAACGGCGTCTTCGATTTCATGCGGATACAGGTTGTGTCCCGCGTGAATGATGATGTCTTTCACGCGTCCGGTAATATAAATCTCGCCGTCGGCCCGATACGCGCGATCGCCGGAATTAACCCACCCTGCGGCGGCGCCTTGCGGAAATACGGCCGATGTCGCAGCTTCGTTTCGGTAATATCCCTGTGTGACGGAAGGTCCGCGAAACCACAATTGACCTTCCACGCGCTCCCCCGATTCATCTCCACGATCATCTGCAATTCGCACTTCGTGTCCGGGAACAGGCGAACCAACGGAGACAAATGAGATCACGTCGGCGTCCTGCTCAGAGCCACCGGGAGGCGCCGGCACTGCGCGGCCCTCGCGGGCGAACGCGCCGCGTTCGAGACGGTCCACGAGGGCGCCGCGGCCAAGGGGCGGAATCGTCACAGCAAGTGATGCTTCCGCAAGGCCGTAGACAGGCAGCAGGGTTTCGGCGTGAAAACCGCATGAAGCGAAGCGCTGGGCAAAACGGTCAAGAGTTCCGGGAAGGACGGGCTCGGCGCCGTTTAGCGCGGCGCGCCAGGAACTCAGATCGAGACCTTTCATGTCCTCGTCCGAGATTTTTGCGGCCGCCAATTCGTACGCAAAATTCGGCGCGGCTCCCACTGTGCCGCGGTAGCGGTCGAACGCACGCAACCAGCGAGCCGGCCGCGAAAGAAACGCCAACGGCGAAAGCACAACCACCGGCAAACCGAAATACAGCGGCATCAGCCACGCGCCGATCAGTCCCATATCGTGGTAGAGCGGCAGCCAACTCACTCCGACGTCGTCGTTGCAAAGGCCGAGCGCTTCTCCGATTGCGCGAACGTTGGCCAGCAAATTGGCGTGCGTCAGCATGACGCCCTTGGGATTGCCGGTCGAGCCCGACGTATATTGCAACAGCGCGAGATCGCTGCCACGCGAGTGCGGTTGCGGCCCCAGTGGTGCCGGAACGCGCGATTCTATTAGCGCCTCGGCTGTCACCACGCCCTCCAGGGAAGACACCAGAGGCTTCAGCAGCTTGGCGACGCTTGCCGCTTCGCGAAACGTCAGCAGTAACCGCGCACCTGCGTTGGCGAGAATCGCCGATTGCCGTTGCGCATATTCCGCGACGCGATCGGCTCGAAAGGGAGGATAAATTGGAACCGGCGTCGCCTCGGCCAGCAGCGTCCCAGCGAACGTCAGAAAAAATTCGCGAGACGTCGGGAGCATGAGCGCCACGCGGTCGCCGCGCCCGATACCTCGCTTCACCAGATCCGCTGCAACGCGTTCGGCTCCCGTGAGAAGGTCGCCAAATGTGAGGGACGGACTTTCACCATCGTCCTCATAAAAAATCAAGTGCGTCCGGGAAGGTTCAGCGCGCCCGCGGTGACGCAGCACCTCTTGAAATGTCTCCGCGGCGAGCAGTCCTTCCGCAATTCCCCTGGAGGAACTGTCTGGAACGTACGGCGCAGCGTCGGAATGCGGTTCGGCAGCCGTGGAGGCTCCTTCCGCAACACCAAACGCCGAGATCAGGTCCTGAACGGTCTCGGCTTCCGACAGAACCCGTTCGTCCAATCGCATGCTGAAGGCTTTTTCGAGACGCAACAGCAACTCGACGCGCTCAAGGCTGCCGAGACCTAAATCTCGATCGATGTGCGCGGACACGCTGACCGCACCGAGCGCGGAATGGTGCCCGAGCTCGGCGACAAGCGCGCGCACGACATCGAGCAGCCGTTCCCGGTCCGCGACTGCGTCGAATTGTCGTACAGAAGATGCCATACGAGTTGCGTTGCGAATTGCCAACGACAATTCACCGTACCCGGTGACCCCTCACGTCGAGCGGACAGCGTTTTCGCGAACAAATTGGAAGTGCGGCTGGCCGTAGGCTATCACGCAGCCATGAGACCTTCAATAGAGTCGGACGTTCGGTGCGCAATTGCATCATTTTTCCGCAGACTGCTAAACTGGCTCTCCGCACAAGTGCTCCACGAACGGAGCAAAAAACACGAAGCAAAAGGAGACGGATCATGGGAGTTGTAAACCCACTTACGAAGGACCAGGCTTCGCCTGAGGTACATGAGGCATTCGACAAACTTTCCGCGAGATCCGGAAAAGTACCGAATATTTTCGCGGCCATGGCGCACCGGCCGGCCGTACTCAATACGTTTCTCCCGCTGTATGCAGCGATCGTGAATCAAGGCACGGTGGAGGCAAAGTACAAGGAACTGGCCTATCTGCGCGCGTCGATGACCAATGGATGCGAATACTGCACGCGCGCGCATATCGCGTCGTCCAAGCGCGCCGGGGTGACGCCGGAGCAAGTGGCTGCGCTCCCGTTTTACACGCGCAGTCCGCTTTTCGATGAAAAGGAAAAGGCGACGATTCTCTATGCCGACCGCGTGACGCGCGGCGCATCCGGAATTCGCGCTCCAGAACTTGAGGAATTACGCAAGTTTTACGACGAAGGACAGATCGTCGAGCTTACGCTCGTCATCTGCGTGGCGAATTTTACCAACCGCTTCAACGATGCCCTCGAAAACATTCCGGACCTGGGAGGGTAACGGTTGGCGGGTCCAGTACAAGAGTACCAATGCGAATGTAACCATCGTCTCATGGACGCCGCCGAGGGCTCCGGGCAGAATGATCCCGTGGTTGGAGCTATCGAGTGCGATCGGTTCCCCCCTAACCGGTTTCGATAGTTCTGGCCGCTGTGTAGTCTCTGTGAGTTTGTCCCATGCCCCCGAGCGGCCGGCACCCCCACCGGCCGCTCTCCCCCTTTTTCGTGCCTAATACACACTTTTGCTAAAGAGTGGTTGAAGTAGAACAGCCTGTTTGCTTTTGATTTTTGTGCCGGGCTCATAAAAGCCGCCAGGCTGAAAGCCTGTGGGACCAACGGCGGAAGTTTGCGGGGACGGCTCGCCCCGATTGCATCGGGGCGAGCTGGCCCAAGTGGCGCTCGCTGCTGGCGGCTACCGCGGACGTCCTGCCGGGCGTCCTTGAGGACGGTAGCTGCCAAGTGAGCGGGGACGCATCCGCAGGCGCGGGCCGAGCGGAGGCGGAACATTATGGAGCGGCGCGCTACAGTTGCTGCAGAGTTCCCTTCCGGAAGCGCCTGCGCGCAGCCAATGGCCGCGAGCCGCGCACTCCGGATTGATGCATTGCACAGTCCAACCAGGCAAATACTGCACGCTTTCCCCCTCATGGATTGACGCGCATCATTCTCCGACATGGCTCGATATGCCCTGATCCGGTCGCCTCGACCGTAAGCCAATCGGAAAGTTGCGGGGATTCTGCGCCGATGAACTTGTGGTGTCAAGTAAAAATATACAATTCCTAGTGGTACGGTTGCGGAATGTCTTGAAGCTCCCTTGAAGCCCCAACACGAGCCGAAGCGATGCAATGGCCGAGGCGACTCCAGGGGAGGGTTCTGAGGAAAATGTACTCGCTCTTTACAACCCATTCAGGCTTCCCCACAATCTGTGATTGCGATGACAAGAACAAATACATTTCGCTCCGCTATGCGAATACTTTTCAGTACGTGTTTCACGTTCCTTTTCATGTTCATGGCCGGTGCCGGCTCGCTACGAGCGCAAGTCAAGGCGGTTCCCGATGACGCCAGCCTTCCGGAGGAGACGAGGCAACAAGCCGGACCCAGCGTGACTTCGGCAGCCAGCCCAAACACCACGCATCGGTTCTGGGATCTGGAGAACGATATCCTATTTGCGGGTGTCGGCGCTGGACGCGCCCTCGATTACGCCTCGACGCTGAATCTGCGCAAGCGAGGGCTGGACGAAATTTTCCTTACGAATTCGATCGTGGATAATCATCCCCTGTTTGAGACTATCGAGGCAGCGGCTACGGCGGCTTCCATTGGCGTTTCCTACGCATTTCATCGCACGGGCCATCACCGGCTGGAGCGCTGGACCTCGGCGATTCATATCGGCGTGGCGGTGGGTGGCGCGGTTCGCAATTATGCTTTGAAAACACCTCACTAAAAGGAGCGGCAATATTGACCGTGCCCGGAGCACTTGCGCGGGTGCGGCTGGTTGGATCATACTCCGCGCACTGTGCCGGAGGGTTTTCTTGCTGGAGCGGCATCGCCGGGAGATCACGAGTGAATCGTCGAGTGGTTCGAACCGCCGCATCCCTGACCGGGCTATTTCTTTTGCTCGTCACCGGCATGATCCTTCCTCGCGCGGGTAAGGCGCAGCAGCAGGCTCCGGAGTCCTCTCAACCTCCGCCAACCGCGCCGCCTTCCAGCCAAGTGCAAGGCTATACGCTTACACCGGGCCAGGAGGCGCAAGCGATCGCGTATGCTCGCGCCCGGCACGACCTGTACTTTCTCGATACCGCCTACGGTTTCCTTCTGCTTGTCCTGTTGCTGCAGCTCCGCGTTGCCCCCGTGTATCGCGACTGGGCCGTTTCCGCGAGCAGCAGCAGATTCGTGCAGACGCTCGTATTCGCGCCACTGTTCCTGCTGACGATCGATGCCCTCAGCCTGCCAACCGCGATATGGGGCCACCGCCTTGCGCTAAAGTATCAGGAATCGATTCAGGGATGGGGGTCTTGGCTGGTGGATTGGGCAAAGGGCGAGGCGATAGAGGTTGTGATTGGCGTTCTGGTGATCTGGATCTTATATGCCGCGATTCGAGAGAGCCCGCGCAGGTGGTGGTTGTATTTCTGGTTGATTGCCATACCGTTGATCGTTTTGGGAGCGATTGCCGAGCCACTGGTCGAACCGTGGTTTTATAAGTTCACGCCCATGGCTGACTCACAGCCTCACCTTGCCGCACGCATCGAGCAGATGACGGTCCGCGCCGGTGCGGAGATTCCGGAGAGCCGTATTTTCGAAATGTACGCCAGCTCAAAACTGAGAGCGCTAAATGCGTACGTTTCCGGACTCAGCGCGAGCAAACGCGTCGTCGTTTGGGACACAACCATCGATCGCATGACCGAAGACGAAGTCCTTTTCGTAACCGGTCACGAAATGGGCCACTACGTTTTAGGTCATGTGCGCGATGGCATTCTTTTTTCCTGCGCCGTCCTCCTGGCGTTTCTATTCCTTGCATTCCGGCTGCTGCACTGGATGCTCGCGCGCTGGGGCGAAACGTGGTCCATTCGCGGCGTGGACGATCTTGCTTCGCTGCCCGTGTTCATTCTTCTTCTTACGGCGTTTGGATTTCTATTCACACCGATTTCGAACGCCTACAGCAGGCACCTTGAGCACCAGGCGGATCAATACGGTTTGGAAGTGGTTCATGGTTTGGTGCCGGATGCGCCGGTTGTTGCCGCGCACGCTTTCCAGGTGCTGGGCGAAGTGGACCTTGAGGAACCGAATCCCTCGACCCCAGTGAAAATATGGTTCTACAATCATCCGCCACTCGATGAACGCATGCGATTCGCGCAGACATACGATCCTTGGTCGCAGGGCCGCACGCCCGAATTTGTAAAGTGAAGCGACAAACGAACTTTAGAGTCTCGCCAAACACAAAAAGGAGAAACGCGTTGAAAAACCGATTACGAGTAAGTGTGCTGTTCTTATCCGCGATCATTGCGATCGCGAGAGTTCCGGCCCACGCCCAGGAAGCGATAGGGACCGTGGCAGTATCGGCGGCGAGTGCCCCCGCCGATCCGGCACCGGCGACAGACTCCTGGGGTGTGCCAGAGGACCGCATGTTCTTGCCGCACAATTGGTTGCGCGGCTATGTGGGTTTCGATGTCGCGCCGCCTCATAACGAGCCCGATCTGGGACGCTGCTCCCAGTCCCAAACGGTGATCGTCAGCGCCGGGGGAGCCAATTCCAATTGCAATGCCTATGCTCGCTACCTTTTGAGCGGTTACCTCGAGGTGCAGCCATTCGGAAAGACGCTGGCGCGGCACGCTTTCATTTTCTTCACTCCGACTTTCTCGCTTGGGAATAACGTGCCTCAGCTAAAATACACGGCATCCATGGCGGGGATCGCGTTTGAGCGCTCGGTTGGTTTCGGTTTCGAGCTGCCGAAGAATTTTGAGTTTCGCGTGACCCAGCATCAAGTAGACTGGCTCGGCAAATATAATCACAACGTCGGCCTAGCCGACCTTTCAACCGCCGGGCCTTACGGGCTTTACACAACCATCGGAGCACGCTGGTATTTTGGAAACTACGGCCGTTCGCGCGACAGGCGTTAAAATGCAATCGATTTCGAATGAAAAGGAGAAATAAAATGAAAGTTTTGATGTTGTTGGCCACACTGCTGACAGTGCTGGTTTTCATGACCGCAACAGCGGCTCCCCTCGGAGGCGGCGTTCCGGCGGCCGTTCACTACATCGACCACGATATGGTCACGTCCGTCATGGCCAAGGGCGGACCGATTGTGAAGGACCCGGGATTTGTCATATTGGCCAATCGCAAACCAGCCACGCCAATTGAATGGCATGAGCATACCAATCACGTCTTCATCATGGTGGAGGGTGAGGCGACATTCGTGACCGGCGGGACCATGGTCAACCCGAAGGAAACGGGCCCAGGTCAGATGACGGCCACGTCGATTGAAGGCGGAGAAACCCACCATCTGAGCAAAGGCGACGTCATTACGATTCCCGCGAAAACGCCGCACTGGTGGAAAGAGGTTACGACTGGGACGGTTGCCTATTACGCGGTAAACATCGAAAACTAATGCTGGCTGTCTTCACGCGTGTCAGGTTCCGTCGGAGGGGCACGGCAAGCCGTTCACGGAGAACGTTCTCG
>Ga0181532_10005416_pt1 | contig 10843 bp, 11 predicted proteins | sample PEATcosm2014_Bin_33_FD_119768 | JGI IMG/M metagenome (GOLD analysis project Ga0181532, IMG submission 119768) | Peatland microbial communities from MTU Mesocosm Facility, Houghton, MI, USA - PEATcosm2014_Bin11_30_metaG | ecosystem: Environmental > Terrestrial > Soil > Wetlands > Peat | place...
AGAGTTGCGCCATACCACCACCTAAACCCCCTCTATACCCCCTGTATTCCCCCTCTAAACCCCTTGTAATCACCGTCTAATTCAATAGTGGGGGATTACATGGGGTATAGAGGGGGTATAGACGGGGATTACTGGGGGATATGCCGTGGGGCTGGGCGACAGGAGTTGGGGTGGACGCCTGCGCCCAGTGCCCAATTGCACATTCACCGATTGACTTTATGGCCAGATTGATGTATTTATTGCCATAATGAAGACGACGATTGATCTTCCCGATGAAGTCTTGCGCCGCGCCAAGGTCGTGGCTGCTCAACGCGGCACCACGCTCAAGAGCTTATTCCTTTCCGGCTTGGAGTTGGTAATGAATTCCGATGCCGAGGCACCCGCCCGACAGGCGGCGCTGACCCGGCTTCAGCAGGGCTTGAGTCTGGGCGGACAGCCTTTAACCCGTGACCAAGTTTATGAGCGCCAGTAAGTTCCTCGACACCAACATCCTCCTCTACGCTTATGACCGGGATGCGCCAGCCAAGCGAGATGCGGCGTTGCGGTTGGTGGAGCGGGGATGGTCTTCCCCCGGAGACGTGGCCATTAGTGTCCAAGTGCTCCAGGAATTGCATGTCAACCTGGTAAAGCGCGGCGTCTCCCAGGGGGATGCCGGTCAGGTTGTCCGCGATTTTTCCCTGTGGCCCGTGGTGGGCAACTCGCTGGCTTTGCTGCTTTCCGCGCTGGATGAGCAAGCCCGCTGGAAGATCTCCCTCTGGGACGCCCTGATCCTGGCCGCCGCCCGCGCCTCGGGCGCCTCCGAACTCGTCACCGAAGATCTCAACCCCGGCCAGGACTACGGCGGCGTGCGCGCCGTGGATCCCTTTCGCTGAGATCAGCTTTCACTCCGCATTTCGTTTCGCCCGCGAAACCTTCCGGGGTCTGCACTCCACACTCCCCATTCCGTAATTCAGCCGTTGTGCGGGCCGGTGGCGGGCGAGGCCAAATTCGCTCCGGACGGGGGTCCCGTGAGACGTGGCAAAAGAAGGCTTCCCTTCTACTCGCCACCGCCGTCATTCGCCGAACCGGCGAATGAACCAGGTCTTCACGAGCTGGGTCAGGACCGCATAGGCCAGCAGCATGGCGGCCAGGTACAGCCAGGGAACACCGCTGGCGTTTCTAATCCCGGGCCAGGGCCTCGATGGGGTCGAGTTGGGCGGCTTTTCTGGCCGGAAGATAGCCAAAGATGATCCCCGTCAGAAAGGCACAGGCGAAGGCGATGACTACCGGTGCAACCGTGAAGATCACGCGCCAGCCTGCAAGCGCAGAGGTAGATAGACCGCCGCCAATGCCGACGACGATGCCCGCCAGGCCGCCGATAAAGCAGACCATCACGGCCTCGGTAAGGAATTGAAACAACACGTCGAAGCTGCGCGCGCCAATGGCCATTCGGATGCCGATTTCGCGGGTGCGTTCGGTAACCGACACGAGCATGATGTTCATCACGCCAATGCCGCCGACAACGAGCGAGATCACGGCAATCGCGGCCAGCAGATAGGTGAGCGTGTTCTGCGTTGCATTGGCCGTGGCGATGGTGTCGGCCATGTTCCGAATGTTAAAGTCTTCCAGGCGATGGCGTTTCATCAGGAGCGCATGGAGATCGGCTTGCACCAGGCTCATGTCTGCGTCCGGCTTCACCCTCACGACGATATCATTGAAAAAGCGCTGGCCAAAGACGCGCGCTCCGGCTGTGGTGTAGGGCAGCCAGGCGGAGTTATCCATATCGTCTCCCCGCGGGGTCAAGCCTTTGGTGCTCAATACGCCAATGACCAGGAACGGCGCGCTGCCAATGAGCACATACTGGCCCAGCGGATTCGTGTCCGTGGGGAACAGATTCTTCGCTGTGGTCTGGCCGAGCACGACGACCTGGGCGTAGCGCTTCACGTGTTCCGCCGAGAAGAACACGCCGGACTGCGGCGGCCAATCATGCACCTGCGCAAAGTCTTCGCCGGTTCCGACCACCGCGACCGTCAAGTCCTGGTCGCCAAAGCGCAGCAGTGAAGACAGCGTCGTTTCCGGAACCGCCATGGCGACACCCGGCACACTACGGATGGAGGGCAAGTCTTCCGGCAGGAAAGTGGTCACGATGTTGGCTGAGGCGCGGATGGCGGGCGGTCCGCGCATAATCGTCAATAGGTCGGTGCCCATGGCCTGGATGCGTTCAACGACGTCCTGCTTCGCGCCGTTGCCGATCGCCATGAGCGCGATCACCGAGGCGACGCCGATGATGATGCCCAACATGGTCAGCACGGTTCGCATTCGGTTATGCATTAGCGAACGCAACGCCATCTTCAGAGACTCACCGAGGACGGCCACACCCGCCTTGGCATCGTTTTCCGTTTCGCCAGTTTTCGCCTGTTCACACGGCGCTCCTTTCTGCTGCGGCTCGTCGGAAGTGATGCGTCCATCGGCAATGCGCACGAGGCGGTGCGCGTAAGCGGCGATGTCGCTGTCGTGGGTCACCAGAATGATCGTGTGCCCTTGCTCGTGCAGCTTTACCAGGATGGCCATGACCTCCTTGCCGCCTTGGCTGTCCAGCGCTCCGGTAGGTTCATCGGCCAGGATCACCGGCCCGCCGTTCATGAGCGCGCGGGCGATGCTGACGCGCTGTTGCTGGCCGCCGGAGAGTTGGCTGGGATGGTGTTGCAGCCGGTCCCCCAGTCCGAGTTCTCGCAACAAGTCACTGGCGTGCGCCGCTCGCTGAGTTTTCGCCATGCCGCAATACACGGCGGGGACTTCCGCGTTCTCGACGGCATTCAGATCGGACATCAGGTTGTAGCGCTGGAAGATGAAGCCGAAGGTATCGCGCCGCAAAGCAGCCAGCGCATCGCCGTTGAGAATGGCGACTTCGATGCCGCGGATGGAATAGGTGCCGCTCGAAGGCTTGTCGAGACAGCCGATGATGTTCATGAGCGTGGACTTGCCCGAGCCGGATGCGCCCATAATGGCGACGAATTCGCCGCTCTGAATCGCCAGGCTTACTTCTCTGAGCACGGTCAGTGGCACGCCGCCCGAGTCATAGGTGCGGCTCACCGCCTTCAATTCGAGCAGTGGTGCCGACATCAAGGGCCTTTCCGGGCGCTCAGCGCGCTGGCGGTCTTATTACCCAGTGCCGTGTTTTCCCCGATGACGACCAGTTCTTTCTCCTTGAGACCGTCTTTGACCTCGGCCGAGAGTTCGCTTTTGATGCCGATCTTGATTGTGCGCTGCTCGACGGTGCCATCGGCTTTCAGCACTCGCACCTTTGTTTCTGCGCCTTCGCTGGCATTGCCGATGGCCGCGATTGGTATCAGCAAAACGCCCTTCGCCTGAGCCAGCACGATGAAGACCTGCGCCGTCATCTGAATCTTCAGCTCGCGCTCCGGATTCGGAATATCCAACAGCACGTCGTAGAACACCACATTGTTGATGAGTTCCGGGGTGGGGAGAACTTGCCTGACCTTGCCGTTCCAGCGCCGGGAATCGCCAAGTATGGTGAAATAGACATCCTGCCCGGGCTTGACGCGGACGATGTCCGCTTCCGAGACTTGCGCCCAGATCGTCACGGTGCTGATGTCGGCAATCCGCAGGATATTTGGCGCTTGCTGATTGGCGTTGAGTGTTTGCCCTTCCAGCAGGCTGATCGAAACGACTTCGCCGGCCATTGGCGCCGTGATTTTGGTATAACCCAGATTGGCTTTCCCGGTTTCTATCGCCGCCGCCGCTTCCTTCATCTGCGCCGTGAGCGAAGCGGCGTCGGCGAAGGCGACATCGTAAGCGGCCTTGGTGACGTCTCGGTCGCTGGTGGAGATTAACTGTTGCGCAAAGAGTTCGTCGTTGCGGGTTTCCTGCACTTTGGCGAGCACCAGTTGGGCCTGTTTCAAAGCGCGCTGCGCGGTCATGCTTTCGAGCGCTGCGTCGGCCGCCGTGAGCGCTGTGTCCGCCAGAACTGGATCAATTTCCGCGAGCAACTGGTCTTCCTTCACCTGATCGCCACGAGCGACCTTCAGCGATTTAAGCTTGCCGGAGGTCTGAGCGCCGACATCAACATAGTTGGTGGGCTGCACGATGCCCGCCGCCACGACCGTGCTTTCGATATCGCCGCGCGTGACGGCAGCGGTGGCGTAGCTGACCTCGGGTTTGCCGAACGCCCAGTGATATCCGAATGCGCCGGCACCGATGACAAGGAGCGCGCCAACCAGCCACAGGCTGCGCCGCTTCAGGAGAGCCCGCCATTTCAAATGACGATCCCTCGGAGGCGTTGCAGGCTCAGCATTAGGTGCCTCTGCGGATTTGGCTGCCGGGCTGATGTTCCTTTGCTGTTCGGTGTGTTGCATATCAAGAGCTTTCGGCACGGCGGCCAAGTCCCGTCAGCGCCTCGAAGCCGGAGATGACGTCGAACAACTCCTCATCAATGGAAGTCTGGGATTGATCTATACCGTTTGATTTCATGGTTGAGGCGGTCCCTTTGGCCCCAAAACTGTTCCCTGCGTGATTAGACTCGGCTGCTCGGTCAACTGTGGCGGTTCAGCCGATCGCGGCGCCGCATCAGGAACGCGCTTCAGAACATCTTCAATCGCTTTTCTCAACAGAGCGACCTCGGCCGAGAGTTGAAGAATGGATGTCTGGTTGGGAATCTCTGATTTGGGGTCCTCAGCATCCCGCCCAATAAAAAATGCGGCAAAGACCGCGGTAAGATAGCCGAATATGGCAACCGCAAAGATGGAAATGCCGAGACAGAGCACGTGCCCGCCAACTGTCACCGGCCGGTACCCGGATCCAATATTGGTTATCTGCATCGCGACCCACCAAAGAGCTTTCGGATAGCTGTGAATGCCTTGTGGATCAGGTGACTCGTTTTCGAAATGAAGCATGCCGGCCGCACCCGCCAAGAGCACGACTGCCGTGAGTGTGAGTGCGTAGCCTGTGCCCCTGCGCCCGATGGTCCGACGGAGCGATCGCAACCCTTGATCGGCCGAAGCAAACATCCAAATGACTTGCATTCCAAAGGTGGCGGTCAGCGCGCGCGCCAGTGGGAAAGTTTGAAGGAAAGGGAAAAACCGCAGCACCGGCACGAGAATAGCCAGGACAAAGAGCCAGTTCCGCTTCAAAAAGACTGCTTCATTGGGCACGATGGCCAATCTCAGGCCGAAATAAACAACAAACAACGTCCAAAGCACGGTGCCAAGACTCAGCAGCAACGGATTCGTGCCATTTACAAGTTCGGTGAGAATGACCAGAAACCATACGAAACTAAGAAGCAGCATGGGCCGTTCGAGTTTTCGAGGGAGTGTCTTAAGAAAACTCGGCCTGGCAACAACGTGGCGTGGGGCGTCAGTCATGGTGGGACACTTGACCGCTTGTCCGCGTCCGTTTATTCATGGAATTCAACCTTCCGAATTTCCTGCTCCGCCTGCCCCCAGTCCTGAGCTGCTCGACCGTCCTGGCGGCCTCGCTGCTCGTACAGTTCATAGGCACGCTTGGCGATCTGCGGGGTCACATCAACCGGGTTCTTGCCCCCGGCGTTAAGAACGCGCCATTTGATCATCGCGACCTTCACGGCGTCGTTCACGCCGAGGCATGCGACAATCGCATAGACGAAAATCGCGAGCGTTTGCCACCAAGGCAATGGCGTGAGTCCCGGAAGACCAACGAATGTCAGGACGGTGCCAGCGAGCGCCTCGGCCGCGAGGGTTGACAGCAATATCTTGCTGGGGAGCGTCGCCCAGAACCAGCGGCGCTCCCGCACGGACACGATGGAGAATACGGCAAAGTAGAGCAGCGTCAGGAAGCTGAAGGTGTAGAGGGCATTGTTGTTGGCTGCCAATCCAAAATGCGACCAAGCGATCCACAAGAGGAGGACCGTTTCAGCGACCATCGCGACACCCAGTACCACGGATACTGCTACGAAGCCTCCGATGTTCCATGTTTCCGGTTTCTTGGAAGGCCGGACGTGGTCGGTGGCAAGGGTGATAACCGCGAAGTCCGTCACAAAGACCAACAGCAGCATCACGAAGGCGGAGATAACGAACCTGCCGGTCGCCATGAAGGCGATGGCCACGAAAGCGGCCTTCAGGATTGTCCGGCTGATCTTATTGATGATGTACGTCAGGATGCGTTGGTAAATGGTCCGCCCCTGGCCGATTAGCGCGAGGATGTTCGTCAACCCCGGTTCAGTCAGGACGACGCTTGCGGCGCCCTTGGCCACATCGGTCGCGGTGCTGACGGCGATTCCCACTTCAGCTTGGCGCAGCGCGGGCGCATCGTTAACGCCGTCGCCCGTCATGCCGGTCACGTGCCTTGCGGCCTGCAAGTGCTGCACGACGATGTACTTGTCCTCCGGATACACCTCGGCAAAACCGTCGGTGCCAGCCAACAAGTCCACCGCCTCGTTGCCGGCCTGAGCGCCCGCCGCCTTCAGGTCCGCTATGCGCCGGATGTTGGGCAGCCCGACGCCTTGGCCGATCTCATGCGCCACGGCCAAGGCGTCGCCGGTGAGCATCTTTACCGGAACGCCCAAGTCCCGGAGTTCGGCGATAAGTTGCCTGGCATCCGGCCGAGGCGGATCATACAACGTCACCAATCCGAGCAAGGCGGGGGTGCCCGTCTCGGGGCCTCGCGCCACCGCCAGCGTCCGATATCCCTTCAGTGCCGATTCGCTGACCCGCGCCTCCAATATCCCGATTGCCGGGGGCTGGAGTCCGCAGGCTTGGGCGACGGTCTCCACGGCGCCCTTCATCACCCGCAACCGCTGCCCATTCTGCTCGACTAAAGCTTCCGTCCGCCGGTTCTTCGCATCAAACGGCGCAAAGGAGACGGGCGTGAACTTGGGAAGGTTGTCGAAAATGTGCCTCGCCTTTGCCACCTCCAGGAACGCGAGGTCAATCGGATCCTGGTTGGCTTCTTTCGACGCCAGCGCACCGGCGGACAGCACATCGGCTTCCGTCGCGTGCTCCAGTGGGATCACACCGGTAACGGCCAGTTGGTTCATCGTAATCGTGCCCGTCTTGTCCACGCAGAGCACGTCCATCGTCGCGGCATCCTCTGTAGCGCTGAGGCGCGTGACCAGCACGCCGCGTTTCGCCAACTCCTTCGACCCGACTGCCATGCTGACCGTGAACATGACGGGGAGGGCGACCGGCACCGCGCTCATCAACAGAATGAGCAGGAGCGGAACCACCTCGAGGAGCGGGGAGCCGCGGACCAAAGACAGCACGACCACCACGCCCAGCAACGCACCGACGGCGAGGAAGAGCCAGCGGACCACCTTGGCCACCACCGCGTCAATGTGGAGTTTCGGCCGCGCTCGCTGCACCAGTTCGGTGGTGCGGCCAAAGTACGTCTTCGCCCCGGTCAATAAGACCACGCCGTCGCCCTCGCCCCGGCGGACGACGGACCCCGACGAAAGCGTGTTGCCGGGGGACTTGTCGGTATCCTTCGACTCGCCGGTGAGAGCTGACTGATCAACGCTCACCGTTCCGGTGAGGAGTTTCACGTCCGCCGGGATGATGTCGCCGGGCCGCACGCGAACGATGTCGCCGGGGACCAACTCGCGGGCAGGAATGACCTGCCAGCTCGAATCGCGCCGGACGCGCGCGCTGACCCGCAACCGCTGTCGCAGTGTCTCGACGACGCCGGCGGCCCGGCGTTCCTGCGTGAAACCCACCACGGCATTGATGACCAGCAGCACGCCCACCAAAGCGAGATCGGAGAAATTCCCGAGCGCCGCCGACACCACCATAATCAGTTCGAGCATCCACGCCGACAGGCCCCAGAACTTGCCGAGAAACATGAGCAACGGGTGCCCTTTTTGTTCGGCCACTTCGTTGTAGCCGTGCTCCTTCCGGCTTACATCCACCCCCGCATGCGTGAGCCCGGTGTCGGGGTTTACATGGAGCGCCGCCAGCGTGTCGGGAACCGACGTGGAGGTGATGCCAGGGGGCTTGTTGGCTGGCTTTGCAGTTGCCGGCTTGGCCTCGGACTCATTTGAAGTCGTTGGCATAGTAAACATCCTCGGCGGTGTTGTAATCGCCACGGCGCGCTGCCTGGTTGCACCTGGCCCGATGATACAGAGCTTGCTGTGCCGATGACACGTGGGCCTCCTCGGTCTAGGCAATCCCCAACTTGGCAAAGCGTTTGTTGCAGGTTGGATTGCTTTCATCTAACGCCAGCAGACCCTTGTCGCCGGCGACCAGCACCCTGGCCGTGTCTATAAGCCCTTGCGGACTCATTCAGGTTTGCTCCATTTCCAGTTGCGGATTTCCGGCAGGTCTTCCCCGTTTTTGTCAATGTATTGCTTGTGTTCGATCAGCTTGTCCTTGATCTGCTGTTTCAGGTAGATGCCCTTGTCACCGGTCTGCGGCAGGCGGTCAATGGTGTCCATCACAACGTGGAAGCGGTCCAGGTCGTTGAGCTCGAGACGGAACTCAGGCGCATCACGACATGGTGTTGTTGGGTGAAACCTAAGAAGTGCTAGTTGCGGCTGAAGCTCGCGCGGTCGTCGGCTTCGAGCCAGTCAAACGTGGTGTTGGTCTGCGGGTTCAGCCAGAGCCTGGCGCAGTCCGCAATGAAGAAAGCGCGCTTTTCTGGATTCTTCATCAGGCTCCCGGCTTCCATTTCATCCGACCATGTCTTGATTTCGGTCGCCGTCTTCGTCGTGCCGTTGGCCAGCAGCCAGGCACCGACCTCCTCATAATTCGTCGAAGCTTGAACGGCCATTTTAAACTGCTCGCCAGTGATGCCCTTGAAGTTGAAGAGCATATTGTCCAGCGGACAATCGTAATGATAATCGCCCAGCGTTCCCGCCACGCTGGCGCGGCATTTGTCAACGGCCCGGCTGGCGATCGCGAATCCGGCGATGCGTTCGCGCGGGCTGTGCGGGGCTTGTTTGGTCAGGTCTCGGGCAATGATGGGAGTGTTCATACTTTTATTGTTTTCGCGGTTTGATTTGTTTGGTGGACGTTATGCGGTTTATGTCCGGTTATGGAAACCGTGGACGCGGGTGAGGTTGCGTTCCGCGAGCAATTGCGCCTCGGCCTGCAGCCAGTGCTGCACCTCATGCCCGGGTCGCGAACCCTCGTTCACATAGGTGAAGTAGGCCCTTCTGGCCACCTCGTCCGGTGACGGCGTAAAACCAGTTCCGCCCTGGTTTAGGTCTGCAGCCGCGGTTGGCGGTGATTCACTGGGCGGTGTTTGGTTTCGGTTCTTGGATAATCTCTTGTGTCTCATAAAGGGTGAACGGGGCGGGCGAGCTCAATCGGCCGCACCGACCGGAGCCAAATGGTGTGCGGGACTCTGCTGGACGGCTTCAGTGGTCAAATTTACGAACACCGTAGAGTCCGGATAGCTGATCCGGTCCACCATGCGCGTCGGTATCTGCACTTCCTTGCCGGAAAACCGGTGCCCGGTTTTGATGATCAGTTGATGAATCGCCCAGCTCTGCGCGTCCATCATAAAATCACAGATGTGGCCGATCATCCCGTCACATGCCCGGAGGTGGTAGCCGTTTACGGCTTGCGTACTCCGCAGATGAGCATCGGCACGTTCAGGTTGCGGGCCGCTCGCAGTGGCGGGCTCGCTCGGGAGGGGGTTTGCCGGTAATTCCAAAATCGGAAATCCGCTCAGGCCCCACAACCCGTCGCCCCGCCAGTAGAAGGGCCAGCCGTAATATCGGTAGTACTCCTCTTCGTATTGTCGCGACACCGGCTTGTACGACTCAATCGAAGGGCTGTCCTCAATCTGTTTCCGGGTCAGATTCACGGCCAGGAGTTTTCCGGCCTGGTCGAGGCTGCCGAAGGCATGGGGAGAGATGAGCACCTTTCGCCCAGCCAACCAGGAACCTGTGTCCGCGACCACATAACGAACCGCCCAGTTCTGATCGTCAAAATAGAAATCCTTCACGTGGCCGATTTCGCCATCCGATGCGCCGAGTTTGCTTCCGTAAAGCTGCTTAACACTTCGTAACATAAGGCTGCCTCTCTTGAGTGGGTTCGATGAACCATGTTTGATTTGGTATCACAACTAAGTTCTCCTCCAGCTAGTGGTGGGCCAACCTGACGCCCTACGTTGCAACCTGTTCAATCCAGCCTGATTAGAGCGTTTTAGCGTTGCTTGTGGTGAGCGCCGAGGGACGGAAAGTCATTGCAACTTGCCCAGGCGCTGCCCGTTGCATCGTGCAATCTGCACACCCCCCCACCGTGCGCAAGCCGGAGGCTTAACAGGCATTCATCTTACCGAGCAACTCGGGTGTCAACGGCTTATCCGTTACTCTCCTAACTCCTGCTTTGATGATCCTGGTCCTGTTCAACTTCAAGACCCAAAACGCGGCAGACTGTGCTCGCGATCATCCATTCCTCGTCCGTCCGAATGACGCGCACGGCGATCCGGCTGGTTTCCGCGGAAATCACGCCGGCGTTCGCCAAGTTCCGTTTCTCCTCGAGTTCAATTCCAAGAAACCCCAGCCCGCCGCAGATCCGGGTGCGAACTATCGGCGCGTTTTCCCCGATGCCGCCAGCGAACACCAGCGTGTCCAAGCCGCTCAGCGCCGCCGCGAACGCGCCGACCCATTTTCTCACCTGGTAACAAAACAAGGCAACCGCCTCGGCCGCCCGCACGTCCTGCGTTTCGCGCTCCAGCAAGTCGCGCATGTCGGAACTGGTCTCGGATATCCCGAGCAGCCCGGATTGGAAATTGACCAGCTCGTTGAATTGCTTCGCGCTCATTTTCTCAGTGCGCGCCAGATACCAAACCAGTCCGGGATCGAGATCGCCGGACCGGGTGCTCATGGGCACCCCGGCGGTGGGGGTGAAACCCATGCTCGTATCAA
>Ga0181532_10005417_pt1 | contig 10840 bp, 8 predicted proteins | sample PEATcosm2014_Bin_33_FD_119768 | JGI IMG/M metagenome (GOLD analysis project Ga0181532, IMG submission 119768) | Peatland microbial communities from MTU Mesocosm Facility, Houghton, MI, USA - PEATcosm2014_Bin11_30_metaG | ecosystem: Environmental > Terrestrial > Soil > Wetlands > Peat | place...
CCGCTGGAATTCCTTATTCTTCGCAACATCGCCTTCAAATCGGGGTTGCATGAATGGATGCATCGCTGGTAGTCGCTTCGAGACGGAGATATAAGATGAAAGTCATGCCTTGTTCTCATCGCCGTATTCTGCTTCCGCTGCTGCCCTTCTTCTTTTTGTCGCTTGCCGGGTGCATGGGCGGCTCCGGCAGCACTGGATTGCAAGACAAGGAGTCAGCGAATGTATCCGTCAGCGCTTCCTCGATCAGCGTCACGGAAGGCCAGACGGTGACGTTGGAGGCTTACGTCAATCCGACGCTTGCCACCGGAACCGTAACTTTCTATAACGGATCGACTGCGATCGGGACTGCGGCGATCAACTCCACCGGGTTTTCGACCACAGGAATTGCTCTGCTCAATACAACGTTCAGTGCCATCGGTCCGCAGAGCATCACCGCGGACTACAGCGGGAACGATATCTATTCGGCAGGTACGTCTACAGCCATGACGATCGGCGTGTACAACGATCAGATGGCATCATCTTCGATTACTCTGCAAGCCTCCACCACGACACCGCAATACCAAACGAGCGTGACATTAACCGCTGCGGTCTCCCCCTCGTCAGCCACGGGTACGATCACCTTTTATAACGGGGGAACCAATATCGGCAGCGCTGCCGTCAACGGTGGCGCTGCCAGTCTGACAATTTCGTTCGCGGCAGGAGGCACGGCAACACTCCACGCGGTCTATTCCGGCGACTATAACTATCTTTCCAGCACCTCGAATTCGCTCTCCATGAATGTCAGTGGTCCGCTGGTGACCACGACAACACTGAACGCTTCATCCAGCACCACCGCAATCGGCAGCAGCGTCACCCTGACCGCCAATCTCACTCCCGCAACTGCCACAGGCACGGTTACGTTTTATAACGGATCGACCGCGATCGGTACGGAGAACGTCAATGCAGGCGTTGCCACGCTGAATACGACTTTTTCCGCCTCAGGCAATATCACCCTGAGCGCAGACTTTGCCGGAAACGCTTCGTGGGAAGCGAGCGGATCGAATCAGCTTTCTCTCTTCGTTTCCGGTAACACGCCCGACACCGTCGTGCTACAGGTCGCGCCTTCCTCGCTGATCATCGGCTACTCCGCGACGCTGACGGCCACCGTCTCGCCTGCGAAGGCGGCAGGCACGGTGAGCTTATACGACGGAACCAGAGCGATCGACGTCACCACGCTCGCCGGGGGCACGGCCACGTTCGTCGATTCCTTCATGACTGCAGGCCCCCAGAGTCTTACGGGCCTCTATAGCGGGGATAAGACATATATATCGAGCACCAGCAGCCCCGTAACTCTGAACGTCAGCAATCCGGGACCAACGCCAACCGCAACAACGCTGACGCTGAGTGAATACTCAGGCACCACCGGAGATACGGTCACGCTGACTGTCAACGTCAGTCCTTCGGCGGCAACCGGGCAGGTCAACCTTTACGACAATGGCAGCTTGCTGCAGAGTGTCGTTCTCTCGTCCGGCAAGGCCGCCTGGTCCCAGTCCTTCGGAGAAGGCGACAACAGTATCACCGCGGTTTACAACGGAGACGCAACGTATTCTGTGAGCACGTCCAGCCCGCAGGATCTTGAACTCAGCGATCCCCCAACTCCCACATGCCCGACCGATCCAACACTTTGCTCGATTGAATGTCCTGGAGACCCAACCTGTCCGTAGTGCTATGGAAGAAGAGAAGCAAAGAACCAATTTGTCCGTTCCCTTGAAACTCAAAGAACTCGACTTGAAGTTCGTGGGCGTATCCCATCCATTTTAGCCCCGCACCTTCGCGGTTTCCTGTTATTCGATCCGTGCTTATCCGTGCAAATCCGTGGCTGCCTATCGATCGGTGCAAGATCGATGCAGGTCGGTGTTAAGTTTTTTCCGCAAATTTCTCCGCCGCAGACGGAAGGGAACGCGCCTCTCGTAGCGTTTCTGCGCTATTCCTCCGCCTCGTCCTCCACCGGCTGCTTGGCGGCAGCCAGAATCTTCTCCGCAATCGCCTGCGGCACCAGGTCGTAGTGGTCCATCTCGATGCGGAAGCTGCCCCGCCCCTGTGTGATCGCGGTCAGCGTCGTGCCGTAGGTCAGGATCTCGGCCATGGGCACCTCGGCGCGAATGATCGTTCCCGCGCTGCCGCTCTCCATTCCCTGCACGCGTCCGCGCCGGCTGGTCAGATCGCCCATCAGCGCTCCGGCAAAGTCGTCCGGCGCCTCGATCTCGATCTTCATGATGGGCTCCAGCAGCGACGGCTTGGCCTGCTCCATGCACTTGCGGAAGCCGATCCGCGCCGCCATCTTGAATGCCATCTCGCTGGAGTCCACATCGTGGTAGCTGCCGTCGAAGACCGTGATCTTGATGTCCACCACCGGGTATCCCGCCAGGTAGCCGCGCGCCGCCGACTCGCGCACGCCCTTCTCCACCGCCGGAATATACTGCCGCGGGATCGCTCCGCCGAAGATCTCGTTGCCGAAGACAACGCCCGTGCCCCTTGGTTGTGGCTCGATCCGCAGCTTGCAGTCGCCAAACTGCCCGTGCCCGCCGGTCTGCTTCTTGTGCCTTCCCTGCGCCTCGGCCTTGGCGCGCACCGTCTCGCGGTACGGCACCTTCGGCTCGTGCAGGATCACGTTGGTGTGGTAGCGCCGCTTCAGCTTGGAGACCAGCGCCTCGATGTGCGGCTGGCCCGCGCCCGCCACCAGGAACTCGTTGGTCTGCAGATCGCGGAAGAAGCGCAGCATCATGTCTTCTTCCATCAGCTTGTGCAGCGCCGGCGCCAGCTTGTCCTCGTCGGCGCGTGTCTTGGGCTCGATGGCGTAGGTCATCGCCGGCTCGGGCATCGACACCGGCTCAATGAACAGCTCATGCGTCTTGTCGCCCAGCGTGTCTCCGGTCAGGGTCTCGCGCAGCTTCACCGCCGCGCCCAGGTCGCCCGCGTGCAGCTCATTCACCTCCACCGGCTTGCGCCCCTGCATCACGTACAGATGGCCCAGGCTCTCCGGCTCCGAGCGCGTGTAGTTTTGCACCGTGGTGTCGGTCTTCATCTTGCCGCTGATCACCTTGAAGAACGTCACCCTGCCGGTGAACGGATCTGTCATCGTCTTGTAGACGTAGAGCGCGAGCGGAGCGCTGTCGTCTACTGCGCGCATCACAATCTCGTCCTCGCCCTCCACGGCGACCGCATTGCTTCCTCCTCCGTTGCCCGCCGTGGTCTGGATCCTGCCTCTGGCCGCCACTGGCTCGCGCTCCGTTGCAGCCGGTGCGTACGCCTTCAGAAACTCCAGCAGAAGATCGGTCCCCACATTGCGCAGGCCGCTGGCGTAAAGCACCGGGAAGAGATTGCCCTCGCGCACCGCCTCGTGCAGCGCACTCACCAGGTGGTCCTCCTGCAGCGATCCCGTGTTGAAGAACTCCTCCATCAGCTCGTCCTTGCCCTCGGCCACCAGCTCCACCAGCGCCTCGTGCGCGGCCTTCGCGTCGGCCTGCACCGCCTCGGGGACCTTGATCTCCTCGCCGCGCCCATTGCCGTCCGGCTCATACACAAACGCCTTCATCGTCACCAGATCGACCACGCCGTGGAAGCCCTTCTCATCCACGATTGGCAACTGCACCTGCACCACCTGCCGGCCCCACCGTTCCTGTATCTGCTCGATCATGTGTTGCCGTCCCTGCCGGCTGTCGGCCTTGGGATGGTCCACCTGGTTCGCCACCAGGATGCGCGGCAGGTTCACCTCGGCGGCAAACTTCCACACCCGGTCGGTCACTGCCTCCGCCCCCTCCTGCGCGTTCACCACCACCAGAGCCGACTCCACCGGCAACAGCGCGGCGCGCGTCTCGTGCAGAAACATGTGGAACCCCGGCGTGTCCAGCAGGTTGATCTTCACCCCGTTCCACTCCACAAACGCGGCCGCATTGGCCATCGTCGTCCGCCGCGCCACGTCTTCCTCGTCGTACGCCGTCACCGCCGAACCGTCTTCCACCTGTCCCTGCGTGGCGGTCATCTTCGCCGCCTGCAGCAGGGCCGCAATTAAGGTTGTCTTGCCGCTGTGCGCATGACCAACCACCGCTACGTTCCGGACGTCCCGCCCAAGATAGTTCTTCATTCCCTGCTCCTCTTTCCCCTGTGACCTGGTCAATGATCAATCTTTCAGACAGCTTTCCACTCGCGTTCAGAGCGCACAACCACCCACACGCCACGGAAGGGGCATCCTATCACAAACGCAATGTCCCTTTCCCCCCTCCCGCAAAGCCCCGCGCAGGAGACCTCGCTTCGCGCCTCTGCCCCTCACCGTTTTGAAGGCGCAGAAGATCAACTGGCGTTTTGTTAGATTCTGTGGCTCGTCTGGATCAGCCTATAATTTCGGTCAATGGAATCCGATCTGGAACAGAATCGTTCAACTCAGGCCGAAGTGAGGCCTGTGAGTCGACTTTTGCGATTTGGGTTGGCGAGCATTGCCGCCCTCGTAATAGTCGGCATCATTATCGGCGTTGCGAGTACAACGGGCATGCTGGTGGGAGGTGCCGATTCCTTCTTCTTCCCGTTATACCTTTGGCAACTCGTGCAGTTCGCCCCTTTCATTGGCATCGCCGCCGCCGCTTATCCGCGCCGATGGCTCTCCAGCCGTCACAATGCTTTAATCGTGGCGGTGGTTGGTGCGGCAGTGGGGTGCTTGTGCTACTACGTGCTCCAGGAACGGATAGCGTGGTGGAGTCATCATGCAGCAACAACCGGCCTTCAGAACATCCCGGGGCGTTATGCGCTTTGGCCGGTCACGCCTGTCTTCGAATTTCAAATGGCATCGTGCTGGATCGCAACAGGCGCGTTAGCCATGCTGCTGACACTGACCCGCAGAACACGAACCGTTCTGGTCAGCATAGCCGTGCTGTTGGTGCTGGCGGTGGTCCTGCCAGCGCCGATTTTCAACTTTGCAAGGCACAACCAGGAACTCACAGTCGCCTTTGTGATTCCAACCACTCCCGGTGCAAGTGCGGCGAAACCGCCGCGTATTGGTTACTCCGGTGGCGGTTGTCTAAATTATGCGGGAACAGATGTAGTTGAGGCACATGTGCTGGATGCACTGCGCAAGGCGGGTCTTCCCGGTCCCTACCGTGTAGCAGGAGTCGCTCGATGCGGCAAAGGGAAGAAGGCTCTTCAGATTATTGTTTTGAATCCTCCTGTTCCCGCCCTCGCTCAGTTACCGCAACCGGACGGTACGGAGTTGATCTACGTTTCGCAACCAGACGGTTGGCACAAAATCCCCGCCCAAGCTCCCACTCTCGGTCGCAATACACAGATTCGAGGGCCAGAATCGGGCTACCATTGGATCGCAACTTATTGGATTCACACCGCAGCCTATCCAGAAGCATTCGGAGGAGTAGTTCGGCCAGAGTGACCTGTTCTCACGATTAGTTCTGTTTCTCCTATTTTCTAAGCCGCCGGAACACTCTCTTCGCGAAGATACGCGTTCATCAAAGGTCGTCTTTTGTCTTTGGCTTCCCAACGCAGCAAGGCCGTCCCCAAAGGAACGGCCTTGCTGCGTTGATGCTTTTCCATTTCCCCCGAAAAACGTTGCGGGAGGTTATTCGCCTTCGCGTTCCGAGCGCTTCCAGTTGATCAGGTCGCCCAGCGTGGTGCTGCTGCTCGACGAGGACGAGCTCTTGTGCTCCTTTTGCTCCTTGTGCCCCTTCTCGCTGCCGCGTTCTTTGTAGCTCTCCACCTCGGCCCGGCTTGCCTCTTCGCCGACCGCGCGAATGCTCAGCCCGACTTTCTTCTCCTCCTGGTTCATCTTCACGATCTTGAACTCGTGCTCCGCGTCAACCTCCAGCTTCACCGAGACGTTGTTCTTGTCCACCGCCTCGGAGACGTGGCACAGTCCCTCGACGCCCTCGGCGATCTCCACAAACGCGCCGAACTGCGCGGTGCGCAGCACCTTGCCCTTGATCACGTCGCCAATGCGGTGCTGCGCGAAGAAGGTCTCCCACACGTCCGGCTGCAACTGCTTCACGCCCAGCGATAGCCGCCGGTTCTCCGGCTCCACGCCCAGAACGATCGCCCGCACCTTCTCGCCCTTCTTCAGCACCTCCGACGGATGCTTGATGCGCTTGGTCCAGCTCAGGTTCGACACATGCACCAGCCCGTCGATGCCGTCCTCGATCTCCACGAACGCGCCGAAGTCGGTCAAATTCCGCACCCGGCCCTCGACAATCGCGCCGACCGGGTACTTGTTCTCCAACTGCTCCCAGGGATTGTCCTGCAGTTGCTTCATGCCCAGCGAGATGCGCCGGTCGTTGGGGTTCACGCTCAGGATGATGGTGTCCACCTCGTCGCCCGGCTTCACCATCTTCGACGGGTGCTTCATGCGCTTCGACCAGGTCATCTCGGAGACATGCACCAGCCCTTCGATTCCCTGCTCCAGCTCCACAAACGCGCCGTAGTCCGTCACGGACAGCACCCGCCCGCGCACCTGCGCCCCGATGGGATAACGCTCCGTCGCATCCAGCCATGGATCGGGCGTCAACTGCTTGAAGCCGAGCGAAACCCTCTGCTTCTCCTTGTCGAACTTCAGAACCTTCACCTGTATCTCGTCGCCCACGTTGACCAGGTCGCGCGGATGCGTCAGCCGGCCCCAGCTCATGTCAGTGATGTGCAGCAGACCATCCAGCCCGCCCAGATCGACGAACGCGCCGTAGTCGGTCAGGTTCTTCACCGTCCCGGTCAGCACGCTGCCCTCTGCCAGATGGGCCAGCGTCACCGCTTTCTTGGCGTTCTGCTCCTCTTCCAGGATCTCCTTGCGGCTGATCACCACGTTGCCGCGCTTCTTGTTCAGCTTGATGACGCGGACCTCGATCTCTGTGCCGATGTACCCGTCCAGGTTGCGCACGGGACGCACCTCGATCTGCGAGCCGGGCAGAAACGCCTTGATCCCGATGTCCACGGTCAGCCCGCCCTTGACGCGGCTCACCACCATGCCCTTCACCGGGACCTTCTCGTTCGCGGCCTTCTCCAGCTTGTCCCATATCTTGTGCCGCAGGGCCTTCTCGTAACTCACCAGGTAGCCGCCCTCGGGCTCCTCGCGCTCCACCACAACCTCGACCGTATCGCCGGCGTTGAACTTCGGCTTGCCTTCGTGGTCCAGCACCTGATCGATGGGGATCAGGCCCTCGGACTTCAATCCGATGTCGATCACCGCATGCTTGTCCGTGATCTTGACCACGGTCCCGGTGACCACCACCTCTTCGGCGGTCAGGTTCTGTGCGGCTGCCGTCTCCGCCGCCTGCTCGCGGTCGAAGTTGGCCAGCGCCGCGGCAAAGTCCGCCGCATCGTAGTCCGGCTCGCCGAACGGCACAGAATCGCCGGCGGGGGGCGCTGTCGTTATACTGCTGGACGCAACATCGCTCTCCGCTGCCGCGGCAGCCTCTGCGTCCGGCTCCTGCATGGTTGAGGTGGGTTCGGTTGACAGCTCGGCTTGCTCCGCTGTCGCTTCGGGCGCTAGGGTTTCCAGTTCGGTATTCAGGGGTTTACTCTCGGTTTGGTCAGGATTGTGGACGTCTACGGTCATTGATGTGTTGCTCCGGGACCCATACTGCATCAAGCTTCATTCCATTCGCGCCGCACAGTCGGCGTCCCAGGCAACGGTCCGGAGAAAGACGCGCTGCCCGCTACCCCGAAACAGATTCGGCAGGGTGGGAATGAACCAACATGCAGAGGAGCTGCTGCACTGGGTCCCACACGCAGCATCTCCCCTAAAGAATATAAGGTTGGCAGTGCCTGAGTCAATGAATTCCGCGACCCGCAATCTCCGCCAATGACGGCGGTTCTTGCGTCCCCCGCCATGCCGCGCGCCGCCGGCCCATCTCTCTGCTTGTATACTGCGTCCCATGGACCGTCTCTACACTCCCTGGCGCTACGACTACGTCAGCCGCGCCGAAGACTCCTCCCGCCCCGGTGTTCCCGCCGCGCTCAGTGCCTGGTCGGACTCCGGTGCCGAGGACACCGCTTGCGTCTTCTGCAACATGATCGCCGCCGTGGACTACGCCATCGCGCACGGCATGGCCCGCGACGACGCCGAGAAAGCCGCGCACCTCCTGGCCCGCGAACCCTCCTGCTTCCTCTGCCTCAACGCCTTCCCTTACACCACCGGCCACATCCTCATCGTTCCCTACCGCCATCTGGACTCGCTGGCCGCACTCCCGCCCACCGAGGCGCAGGAGATGATGGCCCACGCCCAGCGCGTTGAATCCGTCCTGCGCGAGGTCTACCACCCCTCCGGCTTCAACTACGGCATCAACCTCGGCGAGGCTGGAGGCGCGGGCATCGCCGGCCACATCCACATGCACGCCCTGCCCCGCTGGGTCGGCGACACCAACTTCATGACCGTCACCGCCGGAACACGCGTCCTGCCCGAAGACCTCGACACCACCTGGGCCCGCATTCGCCAGGCCTGGCACGCCTGACAACCGCAAAATGACTCCGCCATCTCGCCTTCCAGCGTAGGAACGAATTTCCACATCCTGTGGAAATCTCGCCGCGTTGCACTGGCGCGGAGCCTCCACCCCACGAAACTCCGCAACCCTTGAATTCCGCGGCGTCCCAACCCTCGGAGGATCGACCGTCTTCCACCCGGAAGTACTCTTGGTTCTATTATCAATACCGTAACATCAATGTAATCAATTGAATTTTGTTGATACCTCATCAATTACTACAAATGTTTACCCCGCCCGCCTTTGGGTAGCGTCAACCGCCTCTCATGCGAAATTCCCGGAACATTTATAGTTTTTTAGTCATAATAGGACAAAACTCCTGTATAGTGTGATGTACATCACAATTGAGCATCGCTCAGTTTGGTGTAGAGGAAAACCACAGGCCTAGAGTGGCTCTTTCCTCCAGAAAACGCATCGTACAACTCTGATAGCTGCCCGGGAATTCGAGAACTGTTCCAGAACAGATTCCACTTCGCGGAGGGACATATGTCCGCTATTCCGAGTTCATACGCAGACTTCAAGCCACGCGCGTCAGCCTCCAATATTGAATTGGGCAAACCGGTGGCATCCGTATCCGATCCGCGCCAGATTCCGCAGCGCCAACTCCCGATCCATCCCCCCGCGCCGCGTCTCTCCGTCCTCTGCGCGTTGTCCAGGGAGCCCGAGGACGCACGCATCACCGGCGGAACGCGCTCCCTCGATCGCCGTCTGCTGGCGCTGAATCTGTCCATCTCCCGGTCGGCAGCCGTCCCCGCCCAAAACTAACCCCACGCATTGCCACCGCGTTGCCTGCGCCCACGCAAGCCAAATCTAGATCTGTGCCGCAACCCAGACAGATTTTGTCGCAACTCAAGCAGCAAAATCCCAGCCGCAACCCAGCAGGACAGCCCCTCGTTCCTCACTCCGGCTTCGCGGCCGGAGCAGCCGGTGCGACCGGAGCGGCCGGTTCAGCCGGGCTGGGACGACTCTCCGGCAGCGTCGGACGAGGCCCCGGCGGAGGTGGAGGTGGTCCCACCCGCGTCGCCTGAAAGTGCGTGATCTGCCATCCCCCCGTCGCCAGCCGCGAATAGATCCGGGTGTAGCGATACGTCCCATGCACCGTCACGCCTTCATTCGTGCCATCCACCTCGACCCGCGAGGTGACGATCGCCGCCGTCGTCCCAATCAGCTTCACATGAACTTCGTCCAGGTCCAGCCGCGTCAGCACCGTTCGCCGTCTTCGCATCCGGTCCAGCAACTGCATCTTGGTCACCACCTGCCCGCTCATGTTGATGCCCACGTAGTCGTCACTGAGCAGCTTGCCCATGGCATCCACGTCGCCGTTGATCTCGGCCGTGCGCCACGCCTGCTCCAACTGTTCCACCTGGTGCTTGAACTGTTCGTTCCGCCGCGGGTGCTGCCCCCTGGCCGGCGCGGCCGAAACAAGGAGAATCGCCGCCAGAGACGCCAGTGTCACAAGACCGACGCCGGGCCGAAACACGCGATGCTGGGAGATGTGCTGCGCCATGGGTCAATCCGTCTCGTACTGCGTCGTGACGGATACTAGTCCGCTTCTCCCTGTGGAGTCAAAACAATCTCGCATGAATGCGCATTTCCCGGCGACAATGGCGCTTTTACACGATGGCGTCGAGATACTTGATCTGCTGTGCACGCATCAGCCGGAAGAACCCCTCCGCCCCGTACTCCCGGAAGTGGGGCGAATTCTGGTGCGCGTCCAGCGCCGCCTCGTCCACATACTGCTCGTAGATAAACACCGTCGCCGGGTCGCCCGCCAGAAAGTGCGCAACGTAAGTGACGCACCCCGGCTCCTGCCGCGACGCCAGGGTCAGCTTGCGCAGCATCTCCGCCACCGCATCGTGGTCCGCCTCGGCAAACTTCATCCGTACCGTAAAACTGATCATCGCTCCTCCATCTATGCCTTCAACTCCGCCTCAAACTCCGGCAGCGTGATCGTCTGATCGCGCTCCGGCCCGGTCGAAATCATCCCGATCTTCGCTCCCGACTCGCGCTCCACAAACCTGAGATAATCCTGCGCCGGCTTGGGCAGCTTCTCGAACTCCGTAATCCCCTCGGTCGACGTATTCCATCCCTTCAGCTTGGTATACACCGGATGGATCGCCTCGAACCCCCGCATGTCCGCCGGAATCGTCTCGATCGCCTTGCCGTCGATCTTGTACCCCGTGCACACCGGGATCTCCGCGCACTGGTCCAGCACGTCCATCTTGGTCACCACCAGCCACTCAGTTCCGTTAATCATATTCGAGTAGCGCAGCAGCGGCAGATCCAGCCATCCGCAGCGCCGCGGCCTTCCCGTCACCGCGCCGTACTCCTGCCCGCGA
>Ga0181532_10005419_pt1 | contig 10835 bp, 10 predicted proteins | sample PEATcosm2014_Bin_33_FD_119768 | JGI IMG/M metagenome (GOLD analysis project Ga0181532, IMG submission 119768) | Peatland microbial communities from MTU Mesocosm Facility, Houghton, MI, USA - PEATcosm2014_Bin11_30_metaG | ecosystem: Environmental > Terrestrial > Soil > Wetlands > Peat | place...
TCATGACCACCGTCATCGCGCCAATCAATTGATAGAGCATCACCGGTATCGAGAGGCCGAAATGTTGGATTTGACGCGCAAGGCGCCGCAGACGGCGTTCGAGATTGCGCAACAAGTATTCGGGGGCGAAGAACGGCCGATATTCCATGTGATGGCGGCGACCTTCGAAACCCTTGCGCATCTGGAATTTGCCTGTTTTGGAGGCCGGGCGCGCCGGTCGGAGCGGGGTGAACGAACCGTGTTCCAGGCGTTATGAGCGAATTACGGGGGGTTTGCTAATTTTCCCAGACGGTGTATTTTGGCCCTGCTCAAACGAGCGGCGGATAACCATGTCAGCTCGGTTAGTGGAGGGGTCCCTAGATTGAAGGAGGATGCCATGAAACGGAAGATCGGATTGGTGCTGGCCTCGGGCCTGGCATTGTTAGTCGCCGGTTGCGCGAGTCAAAGCAGCAGCGGCGGCAGCGCGGCACCCGGTTCCGCGGCGCCGACAGAATCAACGGCAAGAAATTTCAACCTGTCCGTCAAGTGTCCCGGCGTGCATTACTTAAAGAAGAAGGGCTGGTCGGATCAGCAAATTATGCAGCAGGAATCGATCGAGGAACAGGACATTCCTGCTTGCGAGCAATGGGTTCAGGCACAGCCCAAGGGCTACGTGCCTCCTCCGCCTGCGGGAACCCCGGTGGCAGCGAAAGCTCCTTCGACCGGCGGTGCTCCGGCTCCGACGCAGCAGTAATACGTCTGAGGATGGCGTGCTGATTCGCGCAAATTGCGCGAGTCTCAGCGCGTCCGGATGAAAAAGCCAGGCGGCGCGGCATCTTGTCAGAGATGCGGCGCCGCCTTTCTATTTTGCGTTATTTCAGTATTTCAGTCCGTCGCGAATCCGCGCCGGAGGAAGGTTTCTAGCGAGCGTGGGCCGTCGCCATGCGTTTTACGCCGTGCCGTCCGGGTGCACTTATGCGGCCGCTGCGGACCACTGGCGAACGCCTTGCCAAGCGCCGCGTGGATTCGCCCGCAAGCTGCTGAGCCCGCCATTCGCGCAGACCCCGGTGCAGAAATTGCGGTTCGATCCCCAGGGTTTCGCAGACCGTCTCGAACGAGAAGGGGCCTTCTCCGCCTTCCCCGATTAGCCACTGTTCGGCCTCGCTGAACAGGCGCTTGCGTGGTCCGCCCTTGGCGTCGGCGTTATTCTGGAAGCATCGAAGGGCGTCCTCCAGAATAGCCATCATCAGCTTCTTGACGGGCCGGATGTTACTGTCGTCGCGCCGACTGTCGTAAAACTGCTCAGGTGTCAGAACGTCTGGCACGAATAGATTTCCGAGAGCGCTGTTTTCCCATTCCATTGTACTTTGTCCCCACCCGACAGTGCCTGCACCTAGTGGAGTCAGGCGGATTGCGTCGGGATTGCGACTTTTGGTCGTTAGACAGTAAGACACGCAATGATCATGCCGAATTCATAGGCAAGTGCCCTAATACTAATTTCGCTTGCAACTTAAGGCATCGTGAACGCAAAGTCGGGCTGCCAGCTATTGAGAAAGTTGAAGTACCGGCCATTTTTTCGCAAATCGCTCCGCATTGTGCGAATTATGGAGCCTCTGGTCATAGGATGATTCATTTGCGACATGCGCTACGATTTGGCCACAGACCGTCCATCATTTGCCGCTCAAGTGCCATAAGCAGGCTACGCGCTCAGGCCCAGAATCATAAGGAAGTTCGACTGAATATGGGAAGCCGGATTCGGAACCCGATAGGCAAATAAGACGAATTCAGTTCCGCGCAATACCGCTACTGGACGGTGTCGGGGCCGCCACTGGAGCCTGCAGGTCCGCGCCTGCGCTCCTCGATCTTGAAGGTCAGTATGTCGAGCAGGCAATCAACACGATCGGAAAGCGCCTCGAGCATCGTTTGCTTTTCGAGCGGCGTGACGTCGAGATGAAAGCACAGGAAGTTGATCAGTGCGGCGCCGCGCAGGCCGCGTTGATCAACGATCGCCCGCCAAGCCTCATCCGCGGCCTCGCCCAGATAGCTGAACAGCATCTCGCGCATCGCTTCCATCGTCTCGGTGTCGCAATCGAGCGCGTCGGGCCGAACCGGACACCAATTCACCTCCGCTTGCCGATAAGAGCGATCGCGAATTTCGCGCACGATGCGAAACTCGCAAACGCCCTCGAGGACCAGGTTGTAGCGTCCGTCGGCAAGCTTGATGAGACCGCCGATTTTTCCCGCGCATCCGACCTCGAAAATATCCGGAAAGGCATGGTAGTCGCGTTGCCGATCGCCCTTGAGCAGCGCCATGCCGATCATCCCGTGCAGGTCGGCGACGTCGGCGATCATCTCGCGATAGCGCGGCTCGAAAATATGCAGAGGTACGCTCAAGCCGGGAAACAACACGAGGTTGGGCAGCGGAAAGATCGGAATGATAGTGGGTAATGCAGCCACGTTTGTGGTCGGCGCCTGTCAGTCAGGTTAGGGCCGTTGCGATCCAGCGTCAAGGAAAAGCGGCGTGGCCGCGGTCCGATCGCGGCGGAGATACCACCGGCGCGCGGTTTTGCTATGTTTCAGACAGACGATCCGCGATTTCGAGGAGGAGCACGATGGGGAAGGCCGTCGCTGCCGTGTTCACCACGCACGTACCCTGGCTGATGAGCGCCGATCCGGTGGCGCACCGGGCGTACCTGGGCCGTCACGCAACGACCTTTTACGATGCGATGCTGAAGCTCGAGCGCGAGCGCCTGCGTCATCTCGAATTCGACACTTTCCTGCTAATCGATACTCACTGGTTCTCAACTTTGGAGTACGTGATTAACGCGCATGATCGGCTGTCGGGTGTGTTTACGTCGGAAGAACTGCCGGCGCTGCAGCATGACCTCGAATATGACTACCGGGGCGACCCTGAGCTTGCGCGCGGAGTTGAGGTCGAGGCGCGCGCGCGCGGGATCCGCGCGATTGCGTCGGCGCATCGCAACTTGCCGGTGCACTATCCCACGCTCAACGTGATGCACTATTTCAATCACGAGGCGCGCCACCGGGTGCTCCCGGTCAGCGTGTGCCAAACCGCGTCGGTCAAAAATGATTTGGCTTACGGGGCCGCGATCGGACAGGCCATCTGGAAATCGAATCGGCGGGTCGTGATCGTGGCGTCGGGCGGGATGTCGCACAAGTTCTGGGACTACGATCGAATTCTCGACCGCGCATCGGCGTCGCCCGACGACATCGCTTCAACCGCCAATCGCCTGTACGACGAACGAATCATGGAATGGTTCAAGGCCGGGCGGCATGACGCGGTGCTGGCCGCCGCCGACGACTACCGCGCGCATTGCTCGCCGGAGGGCCGCTTCTCGCACTACATCATGATGGCGGGTGCGATGGGTGGCGACGGCTGGACCTGGCGCGGCGAGCAGTTCGGAAAATACGAGGCCGCGCTCGGAACCGGCCAGGCAATCTTTTTCTTTCAACCTGCCATCAGCGGAGCCGAGCGCGCCGCGGCCTAGCGCGATAGCGCCGGAGGTGCGCGTTGAAGCTTGCACACGGAAGACCGGCGATGCTGGTGGGGCGCTTGCGCAGCGAGGTGATCTGAGATGGGCGCGCGCTCGGGCAACAACTACCTGTCGTCGCTGAAAAAGCTCGGCGCGGAAATCTGGATCGGTGGCGCAGGTGCCGGCGACGTTACCGTCCATCCCGCGTTTGCCAATTGTGCGCGCTCGATCGCGTCGCTCTACGACATGCAGATGGAGCATCCCGAAACGATGACGTTTCGCACCGACGACGGCGGGCGCGCGGGGATGTCGTTCATAATTCCGAAAAACGCCGACGACCTGCGCAAGCGAACGCGGATGATGAAGACCTGGGCGGACTTCGGATGCGGGATGCTCGGGCGCACGCCGGATTACCTCAACGTTGGTCTGGCGGCGATGGCGGCGGCGCGCTCTTTTTTCAGTGAAAGTGATGCGCGCTACGGGGAGAACATTTGGAACTATTACGTACAGGCGCGCCATCACGATTGGTGCGCCACGCATACCATGGCAAACCCGCGCGCCAGCCGTGGCGCCGGATGGACGGGACATACCGGCGCCGAGCCTGCCCTCAAGCTCGTCGAAAAGACCAGCGACGGCATCATCGTCAACGGCGGCGGGATGCTGGCGACGCTGGCGCCGCTATCCGAGGAAATCCTCGTGCTTCCTTCGACCGTGTTGCAGGCCGAGCCGGCGGCGGAGCCGTTCGCGCTGTCGTTTGCAATCCAGTGCAACGCCAAGGGCCTGAAGTTCATCTGCCGCGACGCCTGCGACGCGGGCGGTTCGCGATTCGACAATCCGCTCGCGTCGCGCTTTGACGAAATGGACGCGGTGGCCGTGTTCGACAACGTGCTCGTCCCGTGGGAGCGCGTGTTCCTGTGCGGTGACGTGGCGCGATACAACGCGCTGTATGCGGGAACCGGCGCGGTCGTCCACATGATGCATCAGGTGGTTGTGAAAAATGTCGCGAAGAGCGAGTTCATTCTCGGACTGGCGGCGCGAATCGTCGAGGGCGGCGGCGAGATGCAATTGCACGACGTTCGCGAGCGGCTGGCCGAGATGATCACGACCACCGAAACGATGCGCGCGTGCTTGCGCGCCGCCGAAGCTGACGCCGCGCCGGACCAGTGGGGTGTGTTCACGCCGGCGCGAGCGCCACTGGACACCGCGTGCAATCTTTTTCCGCGGCTGTATCCGCGCATGGTCGAGATTATCCAGCTGAGCAGTTCGAGCTCGCTGATGGCGACACCGTCGGCGAGCGACTTCGCAAATCCCGCCGAGGTGGCGGATATCGAGCGCTACTTCGCAGCCGCGGATTCGCCCGCCAAAGAACGCGTCGCGCTTTATCGATTGGCGTGGGAGGTCGCGTGCAGCGCATTCGGCGGCCGGCAAGTTCTTTATGAGCGCTTCTGCTTCGGCGATCCGGTCGCGATGGCGAGTGCGCTGGTCGATAGCACCGACCTGAAACCGCTGGCCGATCGCGTGCGGGCCTTCCTGAAGCGCCCCGACTGAACGGCGGCTGCATCTCGCCGCGGCGCGGGTGGCGGGGGATGGCGCCGACGCGGTATCGTCATGCTCTACTATCCTGATGGCGAGACTTCGAAAGGCGGCGCGAATCTGGGGAGATCCCAAGGCACGCGAAATTGGCCAGCGCGCGCTAATCGCGCCTGACGACCGCGTTTTCACGATCGATCCGCCGGCGATTTTCGGCCGCCGCGCGCCGGTCGAAATCGAGATCGGCGCGGGCAAGGGTGAATTCATTATCGAGCGCGCCGCGGAATTTCCCGAGCGCGACTTTATCGCGGTGGAACTGTCCGCGACGGTCACGCGCGTGCTGGCGGTGAGATGCGGCCGCGCGGGACTCGGCAATTTGCGCGTCGTGCGGATGGACGCGCGCACTCTGGTCAATCTGATGCTCCCGGACCGCAGCGTGAGCGCGTACCATATCTACTATCCGGACCCCTGGCCCAAGGAGCGCCACATCAAGCATCGGCTCTTCACGCCGACGCTGGTCGCGAGTCTGTTTCGTACCGTCGAGCCGGGCGCAACCGCCTACGTCGCAACCGACGTGCGCGATTACGCGGGCGAGATCTTCCCGATGATGCTCGCGGCGGGGTTCATCCGTGCAGTCGAGGCCGCGCCCGGCGCGGATCGAACCGGGTTCGCGCGCAAGTACGTGGCTGCGGGCAAGCCGGTTTTTTCGGCCTCGTTCCGCAGGCCGCGCGAGTCCAAAAATCCCTGAAGCTGCTCGGTTATCGCCGCCATGCCTCGAATCGGGGCTCGGGCTCGGATTGCAATGCTGAACCGCGTTGTTTAACCTTTTGGCGTCTCTAAGATGAAACGATTGCTGTTGATATTGGTGGCTTTTGCTCTGCTGCCCGCGGCCGCTTGCAGTCTGCGTCAGAAGCCCACCGGCGAGAACTACTACGCGCAAGGCCAGCTTGATTTCGCGACCAAGGAGTACAAGGCGGCAATCGAGAACTATCAGAATTTGATCGATAAGTTCCCGTTCAGTCCGTACGCCGAGGATGCCGAGATGAAAATCGGCCTCGCCCATTACCAGCAAAAGGATTACGCCGAAGCGATCGGCGCGCTCGACGATTTTCAGCGGATGCATCCGACCAGCAAAAACCTCGAGCTCGTCACCTATTATATCGGGCTGAGTTACTACGATCAGATTGGGCGCGAGGATCAGGATCAAGGCAAGACCGTGGCGGCGCTCAAGCGCTTCCAGGAATTGGAACAGCGCTTTCCCGAAGGCGACTTCGCCGAACTGGCGCACGAGAAGGTTCTGGTATGCCGCGAGATGCTCGCACGTAACGAGATGATCGTCGGCAACTATTACTACAAGCGCGCGAACTTTCGCGCAGCCGAGTCGCGATTTGCCGAATTGCTGCAGAAATATCCGGAGACTCCCGTGGCTCCGGACGCGCTGTTCGAGCTTGGAATCTCGCTGGAGAAGGAAGGCAAGCGATACTCCGCAGCGCAGGCTTTCGCCGCCGTCGAGAAGCATTTCCCGAACACCGGCTACGCGAAAAGAGCCCGGACCGAGCTGGCCAAGCTCCACCAACCAATCGATACCGAAGAAGATCCGCTTCCACTGGTGCTTGCCGAGACCGGCTACGGCGGAAATCCCGATGATTCGAATGCGGACAAGGTAGTCGTGCGCCAGCGCTCCGATGTCGCGTCGGCCGCTGGCGGGTCGGCATACGGATCCGACGGACTGCCAGTCCTCAACACGCCATCGTCGCCGCCCGCCGTGGGAGCTCGAGCATCATTGCCGGACATACCCCCCATGATGCATGCGCCCGATGCGTCGCAGCCCGATCTTCCCAATCAAAAGCCCGGCGGGCCGGACATGATGCGGATGCCTGCCCCTGGCCTGCCAGCGCCGACCGGCAGTATAGCGGGCGCCGCCGCCGCCCAGGCGCGCGCGATGACAGGCGCCGCCAGCTCGGCGCCGGAGCCGTCGTTGCATGAGATGGAGTCGGGCGCGGGCGCGCCGGCGTCTGCGCCGTTGTCGTTAAGCGAGCCGCCCACGGCCGGTCCCGCGACCCTCAAGACGATCAGGTTGTCATCGAACGATCCGCCGCTGTCGGTGGTTCTTGAACTCAGCGGGCCCGTGAGCTTCGACAAAAACCTCCAGAGCAATTCCGGTGGTTCGACCGCGACGGTGGTACTCAAGGACGTTACACCCGACTCGGCCCTGCAGACTCATCTGGTGTTCGACAAGTCGATTTTCAAGGATTGCAACGTCTCGAGCAGTAAGTCGGGAACGACCGTGACCTTGAACATGCAGCCGGTCGCGCATTTTGCGGTGGTGCCGCTGGAGGGGCCGCCGCGCCTACTGGTAACGTTTACTCCGCAGGCGGGAACCCTGAAGACCAGCGCGGCGAACTAAGCGCGCGGGCCGCGTGTAACTGACTGGCCGCTGTCCACAAACCACAACTCTCTTTCACTGCGCGTCCGCGGCAGTGGCCGCGCGCGACAACGGAGCGCGGCCTTAACCCTGGGTGCAGGGGTCACCCCTGCATCACGCGAAGACTTCGTCGAATTTGATGCCGAGGAATTTGAGCACCACTTCGGCGTAAACCTTCAGTCCCCAGTAAAAGCCCTCGACCGGGATTCGCTCGTCGTTGCCGTGATAGAGCGAGCCGAACGGGATGTGCGCATCGAGCTGGACCGGCGAGAATCCGTAACAGGCGGCCCCGAGCTTCGAATAAAACTTGTTGTCAGTCGCACCGGGGATCATCCAGGCAATCGCGCGCGCGCCGGGATCAGCCGCCTCGAGAGTCTGCTTGATCAACTCAAACAGCGGAGTGTCGGGACTCGTCTCCGCCGGTGGTGCGGTCTTGAGCAACTCGAAAGTCGGCTCGGGACCGACTATCTGGCGCAACTCGGCCATGAAGCTCTCGGGATCTTCGCCGGGCAGGGTGCGGCCGTCCAGCACGATCGTCGCCTCGCCGGGAATCACGTTGTCCTTGTACCCGGCGCGCAGAATCGTCGGCGAGACCGTGTTGGCAAGCATCGGCGCGAACAGCGGCCCGGGCGATTCGATCGGCACGCCCACCTCCGCGAGCGTCCGGCGCATGAGCGGCGAGACCTTCGTGCGCATCGGCGTTTTCACGATCCTGGTGATCAACTCGGAAATTCGGGAGATCGCAGTGTCCGAGCGCGGCATCGATCCATGCCCCGGCATCGCGGTGACCTTCATCTTGACCGTGACAAAGCCCTTCTCTGCCACCTGGATCGGATAGAAGCGACGGTTCCCGAAATGAACGGTGAAGCCGCCGAGCTCGTTCAATACGTAATCCGCGCGGACCAGTTCGGGATGCTGCTCGACGAGAAATTTCGCGCCGAAATCCGAGCCAGCCTCCTCGTCCGAGACCGCCGCCAGTATCACGTCACGATTCGGCTTCGCCCCGGCCCGCTTCATCGCGGTCATCAGCACGAGGTCCATCGCGCATTTGGATTTCATGTCGAGCGAGCCGCGCCCCCATAAGCATCCTTGCGCGATTTCGCCGCTGAACGGCTCGCGCGTCCATCCCGATCGCTCGACGGGAACCACGTCGGTATGCGACGCGAGCAGCAGGGCGCCCGCGGAAGAATCGGTACCCGGATAGCGTGCAACCAGATTAGCCCGGGTTGGTGCGCCTTCGCGGATCACGGAACTGATGCCATGAGCGCCGAGCGCGTCCGCCAGGTAATCGGCGGCGATTCGTTCGTTGCCCGGCGGATTGGTGGTGTCGAGCCTGACCAGCGCGCGCAGACAATCAAGCGCCTCCTGCCGGATCGCCTGCCAGGAGATTCTCATTGAGTTCCCCCTTTCCCTGAATCTGTAATTGTCAAATAAAGCTACAATTTGTTGCGGTTTAAATGTAGGTATATGAGCGTCGATTATCGCGGCTGGAACGACGCAAAGAAAGTACCTTGCAGATGTAGCCGCCGGTACTTTGTGCCCGGTGGCATCCACGAATGAGTGACGATACCCTCGAATCGAGGTTGCGGATCGTGGGCATCATTTGTGTCGAAAGAGTCATCGTCGCCGTGCGCGATTTGGCGGCGTCGTGCGAAAACTGGCGACGGGCCGGGTTCGCCGTCGCCAACAATGAGAACGAATTCGACAGCGCCGGTATCCGTATCGCTCGAATCGCCGCGGGGGCTGTGGAAATCGATCTCTGCGCGATGCACTCCGCCGAATCTGAGTCGCCGCTAGCTGAACATTTGCGGGAAGCGACCAGCAATGACAATCGCGGCGGCATCGTCGGATGGGTCTGGGGTGTAAAGGGCGCCTCCACCGCAGATGAGCGTCAGTCGGGGACGGGCCGAGGCCGAGAATCAATCCTGCTGCCGGGGCTATCGGAGCCTGCCATCGAAGTTGCGATGCTTTCGTCCGGATTGCCGGGGGTGGTTACTGCTGCCGCTCCAACCAGTCTTGACATCGAGTCGCGCCGCCAGTCGCTCAGCCGGCTATGCGGGAGCAACGCAAACAGCGTCGACTATCTGGAGCATATCGTCGTGATGACTCCGGTGCTGGAGGACGCACTAGCTGCGCACGAGGCGATTGGCGTCCCGTGCAAGCGAATCCGTGAAGTCGGCAATGGCGCCAGACAGGCGTTTTTCAAGCTCGAGCAGACCGTGCTCGAAATCGTGGGACCGGCGCGTGGACGTCCGGGATGCTGGGGGCTTGCGCTGATGTGCTCGGACATCGCGCGAGCAGTTGCCACGGCGCGTGCGGGCGGCTTGCAGGCGACGCAGCCCAAGCTCGCGATTCAGGGTGGACAGATCGCGCGAATCGTCGAGCCGCTCGATGGAGTCGCGATTGCGTTCATGCAGTCAGGCCCCCGTCGCGACGACTGAGCGATCACCGTCAGGGAGAGGCTGCTGATGCGCTTTAGAAAGGGCGGTGGCCGAAGAACACGGCATTGATATCGCGCTTGGACGCCGCGAGTGCGTCGCGCGATTTCGCCGCCATCGTTTTTGCCAGCTCCCGGGCCGCCGGCATCAACGCGCCAGATTTGACGACCCGGTTCAGCGCGCCCATCGCGAGCAATTCCTCCGCCTTGTAATGGCGGCACATCAGGATCGCTTCCTTCGCGCGCCACGGCCCGAGCCTGGCGGCGAGCACGCTGGCAGGAGCGCCGCGATACGGCACGTCGAGATCTACCTCCGGCACCCAGAACTCCGCACCCTCGACTGCGATCGCAAAATCGAATGCGAGCGCAAATGACCATCCGCCGCCGACTGCGTAGCCGTTGATCGCGCCAATCGTGATCTGATCCAGATGCGCCAGCACGTCGAACGCCCGGCCTATCAGCCGCGGCCATCGTTTGCCGAACTCGCCCATGCGGCGGCTGCGCTCGGCGGGATCGACAACGGCGCCAGCCGGGTTCTTGAACATCGCGTTGTCCGCGCCGGCGCAAAAGGCGGCGCCCTTTCCGGTCACGATCAGCGCGCGGCAATCGCGATCGTCGCGGACGGTTTGCAGACGGCGCTCGAAATCGAGGATGACTCCTTCATCGAGGCAATTGCGGCGCTCGGGGCGATTGAAGGTGATCGTCGTGATCGGGCCGTCTTGCTCGACGAGGAAGTTCTCTGTCATCTGGCTCGGCTCCGTTCATGTTGCTTTACTTCGGCGCAATGCTCCGGTGCAACTCCTTGACTTTTTCGCTTTTTCACCGGCTTGCGCGGCCGCGACCGATGTTGAACAATCGCTTTTTTCACTGTCTGGCGCGGAGAGGTGGCCGAGTGGTCGAAGGCACCAGATTGCTAATCTGGCGTACTGGGTAACCGGTACCGAGGGTTCGAATCCCTCCCTCTCCGCCA
>Ga0181532_10005420_pt1 | contig 10834 bp, 10 predicted proteins | sample PEATcosm2014_Bin_33_FD_119768 | JGI IMG/M metagenome (GOLD analysis project Ga0181532, IMG submission 119768) | Peatland microbial communities from MTU Mesocosm Facility, Houghton, MI, USA - PEATcosm2014_Bin11_30_metaG | ecosystem: Environmental > Terrestrial > Soil > Wetlands > Peat | place...
CTGCACCCAGCGCCAGACCGTTGTGTGATCGACATTGAGACCGCGCTCCTCCAGCAGTTCCTCAACATCGCGCAGCGACAGAGAATAGCAAAGATACCACCGGACCGCACAAAGTATGAGGCCAGGTTCGGTCTGCCGCCATTTGAAGATCGCGGGTCGGGCTATCATTTCGCGATTCTTTCACGTCACCAGCCAGCAACCTGAAAGTTGCAACACATCCATTCTGAACTTGTCTGACCTTCGCTTGTATGCGCAGTCGGGCGAGAAGAACGCTGTCGCTTATATGATGTGGGCACTCAGGCTGCGATGAAGGCGTACACGAGGATGGTGATGAGGCGGAGGATGTTAATTATTACTGACAAGGCATTGGCCTTCCCGACACTGCAGCCCCATAATATGCGTACCTAACGAGACCGTAAATGTCACTGCTTCCCGGAATTGGATTTCCATTGCTGTCAATTGTCTGATAGGGGGCGGGGAGGGGAGAATTAACGATCAGAACGACTGGCACGTTGCACTTAAAAATCCCCACATATGCCCGAAGATGTATTCCTCCCGTTTGCACGAGAAATCCATCTTTGCATTTGTATGGGGGGGGGACAACTTTTCATCACTGAGCAGTCGCTGCCATCCCAGCCGAGACAGTCGGAGTTCATCTGTGTCTTCTGAGACTGTGTGAGCAAGACATTTCCGTTCGCAAGGTCATTCATGATCGCGTACAGGTCAGCAGCGCTAACCACCCAACCGCCGCCGGCGCATGAGAGCGTCCAATCGCCCCAATCCGTGCCGCTCTCAGACCCGAGCACAGAGGAATACGAAAGTATGTCGTTCGTTGTGCTGGGTGGCTTGCATTCACGTTGAGGAATTCCAACCGGCTGAAACACGTGCTGGTTCATGTATGCAATATAAAAGGCTGCGCTAGCTTCAGCTCGCTCGTCATCCGAACCAGTGATAGGGTGCCCCTCCATAAATGGCAATAACTCCCGAAAGATAGCGAAGTTACAGTTGTTGTAGCTCGCCACTGCTTTGTCTGCCAGAGTGACGCCGGTCGCGATCAATGTTTTCAGATCCGCATAAGTCGGTCGTCCGCTACAACCCTGCCGGAAGCCCGACATATGAGTTAGCAGCTCGCCAAAAGTGATGGTGTTGATATTCGGGCCCTGGATCCAATCGGGATATAGAAAGGGAGAAATTCGATCGTCGATTGTAAGTCCGTGGTTTGCGAGAGACTGTAGAACCCCAATCGCTGTCAGCGTCTTACTAACACTTGCGACGTTTGTAACGAGATCAGCCGACATGTCTGTGATTGGCGGGTTTGCTGACGTGCGTGCGTAGCCGCCAGCAATCGGAGAGAGTTCCCCCACAATCAAGACGTATCCAGTGACTTGGTTGCTAATGTAATTCTTTATGTTAGCGGCGAATGCGCTGAGAGAAATACAGCCGTTAGAGTCGCAGACTGTGTCCGCCTTCGGGGGCGAGCCGCAACCACTCAGGACCGCGATCAAAGTTAGAGCCAAAAGCCAAAATGCTTTCGTATGCACCAGATCACCTAAGCCAGGAGTTCCACTTTGCACCCCCTGGGTGGCCAACACTATACACCCGAGTAGCCGCCGGTTCTGAAACATTATTTTCTCTTTTACGAAAACCCTCCTCATAACCCCTCACTAGGTTGTAACGGAGGTTAGAGAAGGGGTATGGCAGCGCATCGTTCGCTGTCCGCCTTCTGTCCGTGAACTGCAGCCGAAAGCAGCCGAAAGGGACCAATTGCGCCGAGCGTTCTTGCAGCGTTTGCTTGAGCTTAGTTGGTTGCTCTTGTATGCGCTTGGGGCTGTCTTTCGTAAGTGTCAGAGGAAACACATGGTTGACAGATTGAATCCGCAGCCGGTGTGACTTCGCCACTCGGATCAACAAATTCTCAGCCCGCCGGGGTTACTACCGGTTTGCTCGTCAGTACGAAGCCGCTGGCGAGGCGGACGCTGGCGCGTGTAAGGGTTATTGGAGAAAGATATTCACGTGAGATTTACCGGTTTTGCAAGAACCGCTTAGAGGTCGTTGAGCAGTAAAGCGGGCTGATCAAATTTAGACCGGTGGCAACGTCGCTTTGGTTACCCGCAAAGAAAGCATCAGCAGGACGGCGTTTGCTGCCGCAATCCCCAGCCCGATCGCGCACAGGGCGTATCCCTTTTCTAAGCCGCGCCGGGCCATCGCTATTCCCATCGGAGCAAGCACGAGGCTGCTCAGGACTAGGAAGGTCAGTGCAACTGGGCCGAGGACGAATCCCAATGGTCTGCGCCGGAGCAGCAGGATTGCGGCAATCATAAACGCCGGCGTCCCGAAGGCCAGGTCCAGCGCAGCGACCGCTTCCGTCGACAGGCCAGAATCGCGGACGGCCTGCGGCACGTTGCCCGCGAGCAGGGCAGGAACGATTCCCCTTAGCCAGTGGGCGATGGTGGTTAGTCCCATTAGCAGGAGCACGATAGCCGTGGTTTTCGCGGGAGTGCGCGGACCATAGCGGCGGGCAATCTCGGCCACGGGCAGAGCCGCGAGACTCCCCGCGAAAGTGTAGCAACTGAGCCCCAGAACACCGCAGTATGCCAGAAACATGGAGTTGAAGTGAATGGCGAGTGCGTAATTGAGGAAATCGTAGACGAGGTAGGTGAGCGTTCCCATCCACACCAGTCGCGCGGCAAGCGAGCCGCGAAGAGCCAGGATGGCTGTGATCACCAATACAGGCAAGATGACAACCAGGTTCCCCCCGTCGTTTGCCATGCTCAAGGCAGCCTGCATCCGGGTTTCAGCTGCATACGTGGACGGACGGAGCAACCCTCCGAGGCTAGCGACAGCGAGGATGACAGCCAGCGGGAAGCTGAGCCACAGCGCCCATCGGCCGGGTTCGGTACGGTTCATGATCGCTCCATCAAACGTCAGCCAATCTTTACGACGCTACCCTCTGGTTTGCCATACCCTAGCTGGAAGAGCCTTCGGGCGATCAAGACGTACCATATCACCAGGAAACACGCCGATATAAACAGCGAGACGGCAACTGCAGGAATGACAACTGCCTTTGGGGCGAGGACTATTCCAAGGGGATAGCCCAAGCCGAATACATTTGCCATAAGTTCGGTATAGGCAGTTCCCCCGCTGAAGATGCTGCTCTGTAGCATGACAGTTGAAATGAGCAGACCAGCCAGGGTTACGAGGAGAAAACCGATAGCACCCGGGCCGAGAACGTTAGGAATACTAGTCGCAAGTAGCGCCTGCCCTGCTGCCAAAAGCATGGATCTTTGCGCATCTGTTGTCGCGGCGGCGTATTGGTCGCTGAGGGAAAGTATAGAGAAAGCCTGATTCGATGCGAGGTACACCGCTATGCCCAGGAAGGCGAGTGCCGTAGCGACTGTCATGTAACTTCGATTGTCTCGTCTGAGGGCAGCGTAGAGGCCGAGAAAAATCAATCCAACAAGAACATAGTTAACATTGTCAAAAACATTGAGCAAGGTAAGCCCAATGAGCCGATCAGTGTGAAGCAACGTAAACCAGTCGATCGCGGAATTCGGCATCGCTCTGGGTCCGGAATGAATGATCCCGATTGCCCTCATCAAGAGGAAGTCCGCCCCGAGCCATCTTCTGAAGATCAGCACTGCGATCAGGGCGGCGGCGCCACTAATCTTGTAGAGGGCTTTCCATCTGGAATCTGCGCCATCGGGATCACTAACCTGATTCGGTTCGAATTGCGACATCGCAGTTTCCTCCTTCGGTGCAAGTCTCCTTTTCGTTAAGACGATGGCGTGTACGTCAGCAGTCTGTAGCCGACCAGGATCATCCAGACCAGGAAGAGCAGGCCAGAGATCCAGAGGAAAAACACAGCAGCGGAAGGCGCGACCAGCGGCACCGCATAGTAGGCCAGCGTGGCGACGTTCGCGACGACCCCCGAGTACGCCGCAACCCGGCTGAAGATGCTCGTCCGTAGCATGACCACCGAGATCACCAGGCCGGCGATGCCCATGAGTAGAAATGCCATATAAGCACCGGTACCTATCCCACCTATAGCAATAACTGCATGGCCCGCTGCCGCTAGCGACGCCTTCTGCGCATCGGTCACCGCAGCAGCATATTGGTCGCTCAGAGAAAGCATAGGAAAAACGGTGGTGGTTGCGAGGTAGACGGCTATTCCCAGGAATGCGAGCGCACCAGCAACTGCCACGGCAGACTCGTGATCTCGTCGAAGGGCCACACACAAGGCGAGGAACATCACGCTCATGAGAGCAATGGCGACAAGGTCCAGGATACCGAGGTAGATAAGCCCCACGAATCTATGGTCATGAAGGAGTGTGAACCACTCCACGACGGCGTCAGATGCAGGGCAGGGAAATCTGCGCGTGAAGATGATACTGAGGAACACGGCAGCGACTTCCAGGGCGGCGGCGATCAACGCAGATAGACCGCCCACTCGGTACAGGGTTGTCCACGGAGACCTTTCGGCTTCGGCAAATGGCTTTTCCATCCAGATGCCCCCAACCAAATCATATTTTGAGCTTGGAGTACGTCTCTAAGCTAGTCGACCCCCATCAGCTTGATTGTTAACAAGTCATGAATATGCGAGCTTGCCTCCCGATACGGATTTAGTTGACGGCAATTGACGCTGGGCGACTGAACCTCTGGTCATTCGCTCCTACCCGGCATCGATCACGAGTGAAGGATGTACTGTTCTGCTAACGGACAGTATTGTCGCGAAATGAGACAAGTCTGTGGTCCCAAAACGGTATCCACTGCCGGGAACCTCGAACTTTCAACATATTGACAAGTGAGTCGAGTGGCACAGAAGGTGCGTTCAATCTGAGTAGCCTTCCCCCAGGCTGTGACGCCTGTCACAGAAAAGGGAGCGCTGGAACTCTCATGATGGTAGCAATGAAATGAAGCAATCCACAGTCGGTCTTCCGCCGCCAGCACGATTGGGGACAACCGTCTTTGTTCCCAGCTGACAGCTTGGAGGGGTAGGAATGAGCACGCTCTTTCAAGATCTGAGATATGCCTTTCGCACGCTAAAGCACAATCCCGGCTTCGCAATCGTCGCTATCGTATCTCTGGCTTTGGGCATCGGAGCCACCTCCGCAATCTTCAGCTTTGCGTCGTTCATGCTTCTTCGTCCGCTGCCCGTACCTAACGCATCCGAAATCATCATTGTCCAGTCACAATTACGCGGCGAGAGCCTCGGAGGCGGCGGACTCACTGACTATTCTCCTCTTTCTTATCCGGACTTCGATGATCTCCGGAAGAGAAGCAATTCCTTCGCGGGGTTTGCTGCTTCCCAATACTTGCAGTTCGGCTTTGCCTCCGATAAGACGGTGCTGCCGCAGATGAAATTCGGGGCGCTGGTGAACGGAAGTTTCTTCAGCGTTTTGGGAGTGCGTCCGGAGTTGGGGCGCGGCTTTCGTGATGACGAGGACAAAGTGCCGGGGCGCAATGCGGTAGTCATGCTCGGGCATGATCTCTGGAAAACCGAATTTGTTTCGAACGCTGACGTAATCGGGAGAGTGATTCTACTTAATGGTCTCCCTTTTACGGTGATTGGCGTAGCGCCTGAATCATTCACGGGGCCGAATAACGCCATCCGCGCCGACCTGTACGTGCCGCTGGCGATGCAGCCCATGCTGGCTGGGTCGATGCAGAACGAACTGGAAGCACGCGACCTCCGATTACTGTCGGTTTACGGACGGCTGAAGCCCGGGGTTGGTGTTCGTCAAGCTGCGGCGGAAGCACGGCTGATCAGCCAGCAACTCGCCCAAGTGTACCCAAAGACGAACGGCACTTCTTCGTTTGTGGTTTGGACATACCGGATGAATCAGCTGACATCGGTCCCAATCACTACCATGCTTTGCCTCTTCCTCATGGCGCTGGCTGCCATGGTGCTCCTCATCGCGTGCGCGAATGTCATGAACCTGATGCTGAGCCGTGCCTCAGGCCGCTCGCGGGAGATCGCCGTGCGGCTGGCAATGGGTGCAAAGCGAGGCCGGCTAATCCGGCAATTGTTGACGGAAAGCCTGGTGATCGCGATCTTGGGCGGGGTTCTAGGTCTTGTTGTAGCCCAATCCGGTGCGGATTTGTTTTCGCAAATGCGCATCCCTGCCGACGTTCCTCTAGTGATGGATGTGAAGCTTGATCGTCAAGTATTGCTGTTCACGCTTGCGGTTTCCGTAGCGGCCGCTGTTTTGTTTGGACTGGCTCCGGCGCTCGAGAGCACCAAACCCGATTTGGTTTCAGCTTTGAAATCGACAGCGGGCGCTGAAAGCAAGCGGCATCGACTGGTGGGAAGGAACGCGTTGGTGATCGCGCAGGTAGCGGGTTCTCTGCTATTGCTGATTGCCGGAACTCAGGCATATCGGGGGGCGTCGCTTCTTCTTTCTGCCCCCGCGGGTTTCCGCAGCACTCACATTCTCCTCGCCAGCTTTAACCCCACGCTGGCACGGGACTCGGCGGAGCAAACCAAGCAGTTCTACAAGCAGTTGCTGGATCAGGCACGCGTCCTTCCCGGCGTAAAATCCGCGGCTCTTGCTCAGGCAGTCCCCTATGTTCCCATGCCACCCGGACGGCGAGTCGCCCGTGAGCGCACTGATACAAGCCAGCGACGGGAACCTCTACGGGACAACCTGGGCCGGCGGATCGGCCGGCTTTGGCCGATCTTCAGGATCACCCTGAGCGGCACGCTGACCACGCTGTACACTTTTTGTGCCTCAGGGGAACAGCCCTGCGCTGATGGGTCCCAGCCCTACGCCGGGCTAGTGCAAGGCAGCGACGGGAACTTCTACGGGACAACCTACGACGGCGGGGCCTATGACTATGGCACGGTCTTCAAGATCACTCCCTCGGGCACGCTGACCATGCTGCACAGCTTCTGCTCACAGCCGAACTGCAATGATGGCGCTAACCCTGAGGCCGGGCTGGTACAAGCCATCGACGGGAACTTCTATGGAACAGCACTGTTTGGCGGAACCTATAGTGATGGCACGGTCTTCAAAATCACACCCTCGGGCACGCTGACCATGCTGCGCGGCTTCGACTACACGGACGGCGCGCATCCTGGGGGAAGACTGGTGCAGACCTCCAACGGGAACTTCTACGGGACGACTGGCGCAGGGGGGAATTACGACGATGGCACGGTTTTTCGCCTGGGCGTGGTTCACACCTGCGCAACCTGCCGTCCGTGACTTGCAAGGCGACGGACGGAGACGAGGGCTAGAAAGCGAAATACGGGAAAATCGCGGCGGATTTTGTCCCAATCCTCGCCAGCCTAAGCCCTGCTCTTCCGTGCGATCGCAGCGACTTACAAAAACCGGGCGTTACGTTCGGTGACGTTCTGTGATGCCCTGTTGCGGTCGGATAGTCACGAATTGGTCACGGTGGGCGCTCTCACCACTCTTCATTTCTTTCCGAGCACGAGGATGGCGGCCCTTCGGCCGCGCTGCAACGCCGTCGTGGTCATCTGGTCATCTGCGATGCATTTGGAATAATCACAAGAACGAGAAAACCACATGTTGAATGACGACAACTTTGAACCCTATTGGCTGGACGAAGATGATTGGCTGGTAACGATCTGTCCCTTGCCAAAAGACGAAGACGATCCCGAGGTCAATCTCGAAACTTTGAACTGGATCGGAAGATTATTTGGGTTCGCCACGGCGACCAACACGCGGGTTTTGGCGTTAGTCGGCGATCCCGAATTGCCTGCATACGAGATCCTGCTTTCTTTCGATTGTACGGAGAGTCACGAGGAGTTTCTTCGCTTGGTGGAGGCGGATGGCTACGCTGATGCTTCCGAGTTCACGGTTCCATCACGTGACGAAATAGCTGCGGCGCGACCGCTTGGTATGGTATTTCCTAGCGAGCAAGCCGATCTAATCACCGGCGTTGGAGTGCTTACAATGCAGGGTCTTGCGACCGATGCAAGTTCTGACGCCTAAGCGGCGAAAGTCACGTTGCCTTTTGACGTCCATTTCCGGCGACCTGCCCGGGACTGGTGATGCGGAACACGTCGGCCCGCGTCAACATCCGTGGCGTAAGCGCGTTCGAGCGCGACGAGCCGGGAGCGGTGCCAATCTGCTCCCAATTTCCGAGAAGTTGGCTGGGAGGTGACGAACCGCCGGGAGCCAAGTGCCTTCAGAAATAAACTTGAAACTCTGCAAGCTGCTGTTACGCTTTACCCTAGAGAGGCAATTCCACGAGGTATTCACAATGCCAGCCCTCAGCTACGCTCAGCCCGGACTCACGCTTTCCCCTTCGGGAACACCTTCACAACTCGTCCGCGACCTCCAGCGCGACCTACGGGCGCTGGGATACCACAAGAGCGGCATTGATGGCGTGTTCGGAGCCGGCACTACGAGGTCCGTATGCGCGCTGCAGTACGATCTGCTATCCTATGCCGGCAATAGTTCCAGCGGAGACGGATCAGCCCCCGTTGTCGTTCAGGGCTATAACCAGGGCCGTGTCGCTGCCGTTACCGGCTTGGTGGACCAGAACCTCGTCGCATGTATCTCTGCCATGCTAGACGACACCGCCTACCCCAAGTTGCCTTTCTCCGATTCACCCTCTAGCGATAACCAGCAGGCGCTGCAGGCGGTTGCTTCCATGGTCGGCGGGCAGGTGCCATTCCCGTTTCTCTATGGGATCCTGATGCAGGAAAGTGCCTGCCAGCATTTCCGCGTTCCCTCGGGTAGCGACCTGGACACGTTTGTCACCGTGGGATTCGATACCAACGATGCTGCAAACCCCGCTCACATCACCTCGCGGGGCTTTGGCATCGGGCAGTTCACGCTGTTCCACCATCCACCGACTGCGGCCGAGATGACTGGCTTCATCTCCGATCCCGTCGGCAATGTCAAACAAGCGGTCGCCGAATTGCGCGCTAAATTTGATAACTACGTAAATGGCCCCGCGGATCAGGCGGACGATCGTATCCAAGAGGTGGGAAGCGTTCCGCTGCGTCTCTGCACGTTCGATTCTACGGACCCGCGGTACATGAGCGACTGTGTGAACTGCCTTCAGCAAGCGGGAACCCAAAACATCGTCGAGGGAGAAACGCCCGTCTATGCTGGTTCCTCCAGTACGTACGAACAAACGCAGTACCATGAGGGTAGCTATGGCAACGTGCCCGTTCGCAAGAATATCCCGTGCGATTGGCCTTACGCGATCAGGCGCTATAACGGGTCCGGCCCAAATTCGTACGACTACCAAGCGGAATTGCTGCTGAAGGTTCTGGATGCTCCCCAGGCGGCCGCCGCCGCGGCGGGTCCGTAGAAAATTCTGTCTCGTGATCGTCGGTTGCGGTTGGATAATCAGGAATCCGTTACGGTGCGCGCCCTCCGCCGTTCGGGAACATTGAGGCTGCGGTCATCGCCGAAACGGCGGGTGCGAGAATCCGCGGTTGCTGGACGCCTCGGCCGGATACCCGCACGTGTACAGCCTGCGATTTCAAGACGTACAGGTTCTTTGTCCTATGAATCGGGGATCACTCGGTGTGCGGGAGCTGAACACGGCTTTACAGCAAGTACTGAACCCGGCCAAACCCGGCCAGGCCAGCGTCGAGCGGTTTGGATGGCGGTTCCAGATCGGCGACAAGGTCATCCAAACCGAGAACGACTATGACAAGGACGTGTTCAACGGGGACATCGGGATCGTCGAGCGTATCGATTCAGTTGAGCACGAGGTTACGATCCGCTTCGATGATCGCCTCGTGAAGTACGACTTTGGGGAGTTGGATGAAGTTGCATTGGCCTACGCCATCACGATCCACAAGTCGCAGGGCTCGGAATTCCCGGCAGTGGTGATTCCGGTGGCGACCCAGCACTACATGCTGCTACAGCGCAACTTGATCTATACGGGAATCACGCGGGGCAAGCGGCTGCTGGTGCTGATTGGGCAGCGAAAGGCCCTCGGTATCGCCGTCCATAATGACCGTCCGCAAAGGCGGTATTCGGGGCTGCTAACCAGCTTGAGAAGGGACAGATAAGCGCGGCGGAGCGGGGACATCTAGTTCGGTAGTGTTGCAAGTTTCAAAATGCAGACCCGTTTGTCGCCGAGAAATCCTTATCGTCAGGAACGGTTACAAGTTGCGCTGTTGGAGAGAGTTTATCGGGCATACCGCTTCGGCCAGAGTCGCTGGCGCCAGACCACCTGGACGGCGCTAACCAAGCTCCGAAATGACATATCCGGCGACGCGAAAACCCCTATTCTCGCGGGCACTGACAGAATAGGCGGTTTCCTCTTTCTCTTTGTGCGTGCAGGTCTGACCCGCTACACTCGATTGGAGAGTGCCGTGAGTAAGCCCCTGCCCCTGGTCCTTCGCCACGCTATGTATAACCTGCGTGGCGGCTTTCTGATTCGCCCGCTGACCATCGCGCTGTCGTTAGGTTGCGCGGGCGCGCTCCTGTCGTGGCTGGAAGAGGAATATCCAACCGTCAGCGCCTGGGTGCCCTCCACTCTGTTCCCCTCGCACGCCGATCCGCAAGTTGCCCAGGTGATTCTGGCGGGCATTGCCGCCTCCATCATGACAGTCGTATCGATCGTGTTCGCCATCCTGCTTATGACGCTCACTCTTGCGTCGATGCAGTTCTCCCCCCGTATCATCGTCAGTTTTTCAAGGGACCGGGTGACGCAATGGACGCTCGGTATCTTCCTCGGCACCTTCTCGTACTGCATGGCGGCGCTTCCGGCGGCACGTTCCTTCCCTCACCCCTTCGCTCCAGTGGCCACCGTGCTGGGAGCAATGGTGCTGGCGATAGTCTGCGTTGGCTTGCTGCTGTTTTTCATTCACCACATCTCGCAGGCCATCAGCGTCAATCAC
>Ga0181532_10005421_pt1 | contig 10833 bp, 13 predicted proteins | sample PEATcosm2014_Bin_33_FD_119768 | JGI IMG/M metagenome (GOLD analysis project Ga0181532, IMG submission 119768) | Peatland microbial communities from MTU Mesocosm Facility, Houghton, MI, USA - PEATcosm2014_Bin11_30_metaG | ecosystem: Environmental > Terrestrial > Soil > Wetlands > Peat | place...
ACGACATTTAATTCGCTGCGGCATAGCGGGGCGAAGTCGGGAGATTTGGTGGGCGTGCTGGGCATTGGAGGATTGGGTCATTTGGGGATTCAGTATGCGGCGAAGTCTGGATATCGCGTGGTGGGAATCGGACGCGGACCGGAGAATGCCGCGCTGGCCAAAAAGCTGGGAGCGTTTGCCTATGTTGATACGAATGCGACGAAGCCGGCCGAGGAGTTGAAAAAGCTGGGAGGAGCGAAAGTAATCCTGGCAACAGCGCCGAATGCGAAAGCGATGTCCGAAGTCATCGAAGGATTGGCGATAGGTGGGAAATTGCTGGTGGTGGGAGCCCCGTTAGAGCCACTGGAGGTATCTGTGGTCCAGCTGCTGATGGCCCGACGCGCGATCCAGGGATGGCCGTCGGGAACGGCGATGGATTCGCAAGAGACGCTGGAGTTTTCGAATTTTGCAGGAGTGCGGGCGATGATTGAGAGGTATCCGCTGGAGAAGGTGAAGGAAGCGTACCAGAGAATGGAGAGTGGGAAGGCGGAGTTTCGAGTGGTGCTGACGATGTGAGGAGAAGGAGTGAGGAGGTTAAGAGGTGAAGGTTGGGGAGGCGGCGCGGCTTCGGTCGCGCCCCCTTTTTTTGGAGGCGTCGTAGGAGAGAGAAAGAAAGTAGAGGATTGGCAGAGCTATAGAGTGGCTCAGTGGAAGGGTGCGGTAAATAGGTTAGCGCTTTTTGCGGGGCTCATATGTGCGGGTCGGCTAAGGCTTTTTTGCAGTTGGGGAGTTCCCTGCGGATTTGGCGTTCTTGTCTACGCGGAGCTTCCAGGCGGTATGGAGAGCGCCGGTGAGGACGTCTTCGCTGGCAGCGGCGAGCCGAATGTGGGTCATGCCTATGCGACCCCAACCGCCGGGAATGGGGAGGAAGACTTCGGGGAGTTCTCCGACGAAGGCTTGTTGTTGCTCGAGAGTGAGCATGAGATTGCCGTAGCCCTGCTTGGCGGAAGCGAGGGTGGCGAAGATGCGGCCGCCGACGCGGAAGTCGGGCTGGCCCCTATGGGAGGACTCTTCGGCTCCGGGAAAGCTGAGGGCGATACGGCGGAAATCGCGAATATTCATGGGGAGTATGGTAACGCGGGAGTAGGGATTTGGGGGAAGGGGATGGAGAGAGCGGAGTTCAGGGAAGGAAGAAGTTTCAGGGTTTAAGAGGTGACGACCGCAATCGTACAAGAGTGCATCAGGCGTAGGAGCGCTTGCGATAGCGGGCTAGGCGAATATCCCGGACGATCCAGCCGACGAGGATGAGCATGACTGGTGAATCGAACATGTACAGGAGGATCGGTAGAACAAAGGGGTGAGAGTAGGGAGTGACAAACTTGGCGAAAGGAAGTAGTACGGCCATTCTGAGAATCAAGAGAAGGCTGAGAGTCATTGTGGCTACAAGTTCGTTGCCTTTGGCGAGGAAGGCGACGAGGAGGCCGATCAACAGGCAGAAGAGGAGAGTGGCAATCAACAGGCCGTTGTTCAGCCAGAGGGTCAAGGCATACCAATCGGCGCGGTAGGGGGTGACGTGGTTGCGCAGGAGATGGAGCGCACCGAACAGTGCTTTCTCTGGCCAAGAGGCGCCCAAGCCCATCAGGAGAAAACCTGCGACGACGGCAGAGATGGATAATGGTGAATTGCGGAACGCGGCGAGGAACAGGTCGGCAATGGATTTGAGTGAGTGGCGCCAGTAGCGGCGGCGGGGCCGCGTTCTGATGCGACGACGGAGAATTCTTCGTAGAGATCGCCGGGGATGGATCGGGCTTGATCGTAGGGGGTGAAGAGATCGAGGAGCCAGTCGGCGAGGCGTGGCGGTTGAGAAGAAGATTCTTGTGACATCAAGCGTACCCTTCAAGGCGGCGGAGACCTGCGGTCATGGTGCGGAGAGCGCGATGGGTACGATGAACGGCGGCGACTCCTTTGGGGGAGACACGGAAGAAGCGCTTGGAACGACCGCCGCGTTCGGGGGTGGGATCGCCGAGATGAGACTTGATGTAGCCCTTGGATTGGAGGCGATCGAGCGTGGCGTAGATGGCTCCGATAGAGACGTCACGGTCGACGCGAGATTCGATTTCCTGGCGAACGGTGACACCGTAGGCGTTGTCACCGAGGCGGAGAAGGGCAAGGAGCACGATGTGTTCGAATTCGCCGAGGAAGTCGCGGGGGGCCATTAGATCTACATTATAGAGGAAATGGGGAGGGGTCAAGTGGGGTCGCGTGGCGAGAGCTAGGAAAGAACCTTAGAACGGTGAGAAAGTCAAAGGGTGCAAAGGTAGAAAGCAAACTCCGTCAAAAGCAGAGTGGAGACTGGACTGCCTGTACCACAGGACGAGTTGGATGGAGATGCTAGAAGGGGATGTCTTCATCGCCGATGTCGGGGCCGGAGCCTGCGCCCAGTGCGTCATCGTGGGCTGGAGCACCCTGGTCGAACTCTTCGGAGCGGGAGGAGCCGCCTGCTGCACCGGCGCCTGCGGCCATTCCGTCGCCGCGGCCACCGAGCATGCGAAAATTGGAGGCGACGATTTCGAAGCTGGTGCGCTTCTGCCCTTCCTTATCCTGCCACTCGCGGGATTGGATGCGTCCTTCGATAAAGACGAGAGAGCCCTTTTTGAGGTACTGCTGGGCGATTTCGGCTTGCTTGCCCCAAACCACAATCTTGTGCCATTCGGTGCGCTTCTGACGCTCACCGTTCTTGTCTTTGTAGGATTCGTCGGTGGCGACGGAAAAATTGGCGACGGCCTGGCCACCGGAGGTGTAGCGGGTTTCTGGATCGCGGCCGAGACGGCCGACGAGGATGACTTTGTTCACGGACATGAGCATCTCCCTGAAAAGAGCAAGATAACACGTGGGAGATGAAAAATGAAATGAACGGGGAGGAAAGACAAAGGGGTGACGGAAGGAGGGAACACCCGCGGAAGTCAAACATCGTGTGGACGTGGGGCGCAGTCCCTTGTCTGTGCGTTTTTGGGATAGGAGAAAACGCAGTCGGTGCTAATCGGGAGAATGGAGCTCTCAGGGAACTATTTGCCGACGAAATGGGCGGCGGAGAGATTGGGTTGGGTGAGTTGCTTAGCGCTGAGTGCGCCTTGCTTGGTCTTATCGAGACGCTGGAATTCGACTTCCATGAACTTCATGTACTCTTGCTTGGTGACCATGCCGTTCCTGTCGGTATCCATGAGGAGAAGAAGTTGGCGGACATATTCCTCGCCCATGGCCAGACGATCCTGGGGCTTAGGGACAGAGGCTTTTTGAGCGGCGGCGGTTCCAAGAAAGGTCATAGCCGCGACCAACACTATGAAGAGGACGATGAGCCTCGCCCTGTTTGTGGGATTTCGCATGATTGCCTCCTTGGAGTGATGAAATGTCAGGGAGCAAAAAATCCTCCCTGGTTGAAGGGAATGTACACCTGCAAGGGTAGAGAGTGGTCACGCAAAAAACGCATGGAATTCATCAGAAATTCTTGGGGAAGAGGGCTGGTGGTGAGATTCTTCGTCGCCATGGAGCGTGCACTCTGTGATTGGGTTGCAAGGATGAGCGGGGCAGAATAGATTGAAGAGTTTGGAGATGACCAGCATGCAGATGACCCTGCCGGCGCGGTACTACACAGATGACGGGATTTTCAGGAAAGAGATAAAAAGGTTTTATTACGGGATGTGGGTGTGCGCGGGGCGTAGCGAGCAGATCGGCAATGCCGGAGAATATTTCCTGGCGGAGTTGGCCGGGGAAAGCCTCATCGTCACGCGGGAAGCAGGCGGTGCGGTGCGGGCGTTCTATAACGTGTGCCGGCATCGGGGAACGCGGATGTGCGCTGAGAAAGAAGGAACGTTTGCAGGGCGGATCCAGTGCCCGTACCACGGCTGGACGTACGGGCTGGATGGGAAGCTTCTGGGTGCGCCGTACATGGAAGGCGGGGAGTTTCGAAGAGAAGATTATCCGTTGCATGAGGTGGGGGCGGAAGTGTGGGATGGGCATATTTTTCTAAATCTGGCGAAAGAGGCGCGTCCGCTGGCGGAGCAGTTGGCGGATTTGCCGAAGAAATTCGCGGCGTGGGGGATCGAAGAGCTGCGAGTATACAAACGGGCGGCGTATGAGGTGAAAGCGAACTGGAAGTTGATTGTGCTGAATTACAACGAGTGCTTGCACTGCCCGATCCTTCACCCGATGTTGAGCCGCGTGACGGATACGATGAGTGGGGAAAATGATGTGCCGACGGATCGCTACATTGGCGGGTCGATGGAATTCCGCGGCGGCGCGGAGACAATGAGCGTGGACGGAGTGAGGAGAAGGGAATATCTACCGGGGCTGAGCGCAGAGCAGTGCAAGCAGGTGCTGTACTATGCGATCTATCCGAATTTATTTTTGAGCTTGCACCCCGATTACGTGATGGTGCACCGGCTGTGGCCGAAGACAGCGGATCGGACTGAAGTGGTGACGGAATGGTTGTTTCATCCGCGGGAGATGGCCAAGCAGGATTTTTGCGGGGATGATGCGGTGGAGTTTTGGGATGCGACGAATAAAGAGGATTGGGCTATAGCGGAGTTGTCGCAGTTGGGGATCCGTTCGCGGGCTTACGTACCGGGGCCGTACACTTCGCGAGAAGGATTACCGAGCGCTTTTGATCGGATGATTTTGGAAGCGGAGATGGAATAGACCATGGGGGAATTGTGGTATGGGCAGCACCGCGGTTACCACAGAGGGTCCGCAGGCGTAACGCTGGGGCGTAAGAGTTTAAAGGACCGCGGGTAGCAGAGTTTCGGTGTGTGAGGGGTTTAGGGGAAACACGGAGAGATGAGAATCCGGATTGAGAAAGTGTCGAAGGAGTTTGACAGGGTTTGGGCGCTCGAAGAGGTGACGCTGGAGTTGGACCCAGGACAAGTGGTGGGAGTACTGGGCGCGAATGGAGCGGGGAAGACCACGCTGCTGAACTGCCTGGCAGGAATTGTCGCGCCGAGCAGTGGAAGGATTTATTACGACGGGGAGGTCTTTCATCGGGGAAAGATGGAGCTGCGGCGAAGGCTGATGTTTTTGCCGGATTTTCCGATGGCGTTTGCACGGATGAGCGTGCTGCAGCACATTGCGATGTGCGTGCGACTCTATGAACGGCCGGAACCGAACGCGGAGAACGTGGCAAGAATCCTGGATCAACTGAACATATTGGTATTCGCGGGGATGCCAATGGGGACGATGTCGCGCGGGCAGTTGTACAAGGCGGGACTGGCGGCGCTGCTGGTGATCGATCCGGAATTGTGGATTTTGGATGAACCGCTGGCATCAGGAATGGACCCTATGGGGATTGCGTATTTTAAACGCGAAGCAAAGGAAGCGGCGGCTCGCGGAAGAACGGTGGTGTACACGACACAAATTCTGGAGATTGCGGAAAAGTTTTCGGACAGGATTTGCGTGCTGGACCATGGTGGGCTCCGGTTGAATGGAAAAGCGGGAGAGCTATGGGGAGGAGAAGGAAAGGGATCGCTCGAAGAGGTACTGGTAAATTTGCGCGATCCGGATGCGGCGCGATGAGGGTGAGATTGTACGACCCCGCGCTGCTGAGACGCTTGAAGAAAGCAGCGAAAGACCGCGCGAGGAGAGGGGGAAGAAAGAGCGCAAATGCCGCCGGTGAAGGGATTTTTGTTGGTGGGACGAGGGATCTTGCTGCTGCTGGCGATGATACCGATTCTGATTGCGGGGAAGTTTTCGAAAGTGACCAACGATACGGTGAGCCTGAGGCTGCGGACGCTACCGGTGATTGGGGTGTTTATTTTAGTTTTGGTGGCGGTACTTACCTTGGGAGCCCTGGCGATGTTGGCGCCAGACCGGCTGGCCTACTTGTCTGTTGTGGCGCTGGGAGGGGTGGCGTGGGGTACTTGGGCGATGTACGGGTGGTATTACGAGCGAGGGCAGGTGGATTTGTTGCGGGTGAAGCAGTAGACGGGGAGGGGTTCCGGTCTGGGCGGCAACGCCTTTTCCGTCGAAGAGACAGAGGGGCTGTAAAGGGGCAGGCAAGTTTAAGAGTGCAATGGGCGTCCAAGGGAGAGATGGACGCCCATTTTGCTTTTAGCGCTGGGGAGAAAGGAGTTTGGCGATGGAGCGGGCCGACGGATCCTGAATGGTGATAGGGCAATCGAAGATGGAATTGAGTTGAATGAGATTGCCGGAGGACGTGGTGGTTTTCAGGATGCCGATGGAGGCTTCGGTGACGGTGTTGTTGCGGACAACGTTGTTGTCGCCGTCGAGGAAGATGCCGGATTCGGAAGAGTTGAAGACGGTGTTGTCGCGACCGTAGCTGGAATTGCCTTCGAGGCGGATACCGTCGAACACGGAATTGGCCGAAGCCTGATTGTCGAACAGCTGTGCAGAATTGGCGTCGATGAAGATGCCCACCTGGCTGACGGAGACAGAGTTGCCCGAGACGGTGACGCCGTCGGATTGAGTGACGAGGATGTTTGTGGCCACGGCGGTGCAAGTGCTGACGGCGACACAAGGTGACCAAATGTTGTTGCTGACGGTGTTGTCCATGATGGAGCCGGTAGCGCCGAAACCGACTTGAATGCCGTTTTGCGCGGCGCCGGTCGTGGGGCCAACGCCGGTGACGAAATTGCCGCGAATGTGGACTTGTGTGCCGACTTCATTGGCGGTAATGCCGTTTTTCTGGAAGTCGTGGACGGAAGTGGAGTCGATGGCAACGCTGGAAATTTGGCCCCCACCGCTTTGCACGAGGATGCCGGTGCCGGTCTGGCAGCCGTTGAGGGAGGCGGAGAGCTTGAAATTGCGGACGACCGTGCGACGAATGCTGCCAGAAGCGTTTTGGAATGCGATGCCGAAGAAATCGGGAGCACAGGCGGAAATGCCGCTGTTGGTGCCGTCAACGATGAGGCCGTCGACGGAGACGCCGCTGGCGTTGGTGACGAGGAGAGCGACGGCCAGGGGGGACGCGTCAAAGAGGCTGGTGGAGTTTGCCACCATGGCCGAGGGCATGAGGATGGCGCCGTTGTCCGCGTGGATGTCGAGTGATTTCTGGATGACAACCTGCTCGACATAAATACCCTTGCAGATGCGGATTTCGTCGCCAGGGGAGGCGGCGTTGACGGCGGCCTGGATAGAGGTGTAGCTGGCCAAGGGACAGGCGACTTTGTCTACATCGACGAGGAGTTGGCTGGCGGCTACGGGCACGCTGCGGATGGCCGAAAAAACAAAGAGCATGAGAACGGCGAGAAGAATGGCGCGAAGATTCATCAGATTCCCCCTAGGCGGATAGGTTAGCTGCACAGAACCACGGTTAAGCCGGGCAAGCGGACGCGGGCGTGCTTGCAGCACCGGGCGAAAGCCACATCTGGTTAAGGGTAGAGAGAACCGGGATTAAGGGAAGATAGCAGGGGAAGCGCTGGAGGGCAATAGTACCTGGGGAAGGGGTGGGGGCCATCGGGACATCGCTGAAGGAAGGTTACAGTCTCGAGGAACAGAGGAACATAACCCAGAGACGCTGAAGGCGCAGAGGAAGCGGAGAGGTGGTGGGCAAGAGGTGGGGGTTGAGTTCCTACGCGCAGAAAAGGCGCTCAGGATGCCCGGCTTACCTTTTTGGTTAGCGGGAAAAGTAGGGCAGGGCAGACGTGCATGCAGGCGCCGGAAGTGAGCCGGCCCACAACCGACAGAGAGTTTACTGGGTGCTCGAGGCGGAGACGGCTATGCCCATGTCCTTGAGCTTGGCGCGGGCGCGGCGCTCTTCTTCTGTGCCGGGGTAGCGTTTGACGACTTCGCGCAATTCTCTGACGCCAGCATTTTTCTGATTTAGTTCGATGAGGGCCATGCCCTTCTTGAGACGGGCGGGAGCGAGTTTGAAGCTCTTCGGATAGTTGTTGAGAACCTTGTCGTATTCCTGAACGGCTTCTTCATAATTTCTTTGCGAATAGGCGATCTCGCCGAGGTAGAACTGGGCGTTGGAGGCAAGGTCTGTGTCGCCGTAATACTTCAGATAATCCTGAAATTCGGAGCGGGCGAGATCGTATTTGCCGCTGGTGATATCGCGGAGACCGTTCGAATAGAGCGTGTCCGCAGAAGGTGGAGGCCCGGCGGGCGAGGTGGAAGTAGAACCGGCGCCAGGTCCGGGAGAACCGGCAAGGCCAGAGGGAGCGGAAGAGGGAGTGCCGCCCGCGAGGCGCGCGTCAATATTCTGGACGGAGTTCTGCAGGTCGACGAGCTGCTGATTGACTTTGCCGAGGCGGGACTTAATTTCTTCGAGGTTGTCCGAGAGGCCCTGGACTTGCGTGGACATGGTGTCGAGACGCGTGCCAGAGTTTGCTTGGACATCCTGTACGGATTTCTGAAGGCTGGACATGGTGGAGTTGAGCTTGTTGACGGAGTCGGCGGATTGCTCGATGAGCGTTTTCTGGACAGTGTGATCCTGCGTCATCTGGGTCTGCAACTCTTTTTGACCCTGGAGGATAGAGGTGACGTCGCGCTGGAGTTCGATGATCTCGCGAGCGACGGCGAGGGCAGGTTTGGGGCCGACAAGGCTGCCGGCGAGAGCGCTGAGAAACATGGCGCCGGCGAGAATCAGTAGATTGCGAGTACGCATGAACAAGCCTCCAGAGAAGATGCAGTGGGATGAAGTGCTGAACGAATCCCGATCTTCCAATTTACTGGGTGTGGGGAAATGGAGCAAGTGGTTGTGTGGAGTGATGGAGGGAGATGCGTGGAATGGTAACGGGGAGAGGGTGGCGAGATTGAGGCGAATAGCGAAGAAAAGAGATTATCGCGGAGGGTGTGGAGAGGTGGCCGGCAGAACCCAAAGATTGAACTCCTGTGCGCAAACGACGCGCTCAGATCGACACGTTCGTTTTATGGGTGGGGGAGGGGGATCTCGAAAAAAAACGCCATTCGGGAGATTCATCCCGCTTGCCGTGCGGAATGGAGAAAAGTTGGCGTTCACGGGGCAAAGAGAATCCAAGAGCCAGCAGGATGCCGGCGCGACAAAGGCGAGGGCGCGGCAGTGTTGAGGTGCTGCGCCCCGGCAGGAAATGGTGATTAGTTCTTGTTCAGAGTGAAGTGGCCGCGCCGATTCTGGGCGTAACAGGCTTCCGTGGATTCGGTGCAGAAGGGCTTCTCTTTGCCCCAACTGGTGGTGCTGAGGCGGTCTGCAGGAATACCCAGGCTGATCATGTATTCCTTGACGGCGTTGGCGCGACGTTGGCCGAGCGCGAGGTTGTATTCGGTCGAACCGCGCTCGTCGCAGTGGCCTTCGATGGTGACGCGGGTGTTGGGATAGCCCTTAAGAAATTCAGCGGATTTCTGAAGAGCTTCGCGTGCATCGGGACGAATGGCGGCGGAATCGTAATCGAAATAGGCGTCGCGCATTTCCTTCAGGAAGAGTTCGTCGAAAGTCGTGTTTTTGGGAGCTTCGACGACAGCGGCAGGAGCGTTAACGGAAACGCGAACGGTGGCGTCAGCACTGCCTCCGGGGCCGCTGGCGGTGATCGTGTAGGTGGTGGATTCCGAGGGGGTGACTGCGGTGGAACCCTGGGGAGTGACCGCACCGACTTCGGGGGCAATGGAGACATTGACGGCGTCGGTGGTGGTCCATGTGAGCTTGACGGATTCGCCCTTGTTGATGGAACTGCGATCGGCGTTGATGGTGGCGGTGGGCTTAACCGCAGCGGGTGGAGGCGTATAGGACGGGGTTGGGGCAACGGGCGGCTTCTTATTGCAGCCAGCAACCAGGAGAGCGAGTGTGGAAAAAGAAATGAGCAACGAGCGAACGAGTCGGCGGTACGACTGAGTCATGCGTGTCCTCCTAAGACACCGTAGAGTCCCGTGTTGGGGCCGCTGGATAGAGCGATGGTACCACCAGAGGGCCGGGTCCGGGGGATATGTCGTAGCACGATATATCGTAACTGGAATAGGCGAGAAACTAAAGGACGTGCGTGGGAAGAGGCAGGGGTGGGAACGGGAATCGACGGGAGGAGGACCATAGAAAAAGAGTGGAACAGTTCAAGGAGGGAGAAAGAAAGATTAACGCAGAGGGGACAGAGGAAGGAGCCGAAGGGAGCGGCGAGCACGTGGCGGAATGGGTGAAGGCGCTCGGCGGATAGATCGAAGAGGGATCTCGCGTGTTGCTCGGGATAACAATTCTTTGTCGAGGGCATGCGCATGGTCAGCGAGTGGACCAGTTGGGGGATTCGTTGTGGCCGGAGGTGGTGAGCTGGTGTGGAGAGGTGCCGTCGGCGAGCATGGTCCAGATCTGGCGGGTGCCGCCGCGGGTGGATTCGAAGACGATATGGCGTCCATCGGGAGCCCAAGAGGGACGTTCATTTCGGCCGGAATCGCGGGTGAGTTCGCGAAGCTGGTGGGAGACGACGTCCATGATATAGAGGTCGTAATTGCCGGAGGGACGGCGCCAGCTGAAAGCGAGAAGCTGGCCATTGGGAGACCAAGCGGGATCGATGACGTAACCCATGTCGGGAAGATCGAGCTTGCGCGGGTCTGTGCCGTCGGAGTTCATGAGATAGAGCTGGGGAACACCGCCGCGATCGCTGACGAAAGCAACAGTCTGTCCCGTCTTTGGATTCCAGGCAGGCGAGGTATCGGCGCCGTTGGAGGCGAAGGTGACCCGCTTGGGGCGATTGCCGCCGGAATCGGTGACATAGAGAGCGGGGTTGCCTTGCATAGAAGAGGAGAACATGACTTGAGAGCCGTCGGGCGACCATGTGGGGGAGTTGTTGGTGCCGCGGTAACGGGCGAAGGAGACGATTTTGTTGGCATCGAAGGAGTACATGCAGATTTGCGCGCTGGTGACACCGCTGACGGGAACGAAAC